>Ga0105107_10003622_pt1 | contig 10297 bp, 9 predicted proteins | sample PPLLaktember2015_6_FD_79335 | JGI IMG/M metagenome (GOLD analysis project Ga0105107, IMG submission 79335) | Freshwater sediment microbial communities from Prairie Pothole Lake near Jamestown, North Dakota, USA - PPLs Lake P8 Core (1) Depth... | ecosystem: Environmental > Aquatic > Freshwater >...
CTCGACGCGGGGCAGGGGCAGCTCCGGCTCGTATCTTGCGACCTCGCCCAGATCGCGCGGGAGGTGCTCGCGGAGCTCGCGCCCGGGGCGCATTCTCGCGGGACCGCGCTCGCCCTGGCGGCGGACGCACCAGTCCCGGTCGCCGGGGACGCCCTCCTGCTCCACGTGCTCGTGCGTAACCTCGTCGACAACGCCGTGCGCTACGGCGGACCGGAGGGGGCGGTGACGGTGACCGTCGAGCGGGACGAGGAAGGCTCCCGATTGTGCGTCACCGACCGCGGCCCCGGGATCCCCTCCGCCGAGCGGCAGCGCGTCCTCGACCGCTTCTACCGGAGCGTCGGAACGCCGGAGCAGGGGGCCGGGCTCGGCCTCTCGATCGTATCCCGCATCGCCGCCCTCCACGAGGCCGCGCTCGAGCTGAACGAAGGGCCCGAAGGGCACGGCCTCTGCGCGAGCGTACGCTTCCCGGCTCCCGCCGAGGGCCGCGCTCGGCTAGTGGTCTAGCCGCTCGCCGCCCTTCCGCGCGCGGGGCGGGATCACGAGCGCGAGGCTCCCCATGGCGACGTCCGGGGAGCCGAAGTCGGAGACGAAGGCGAAGCCGTGGGCCAGGGGGAAGTCGCACTCGGCGATCAGGTAGCCCTGGAAGTTCGGCGCGAGCGACGAGGTGAGGTTCACGAAGGTCGTTCCCGCGGTGATCGCAGGAGTCACGAACGGCACCGGAGCGTTCGCCCCGAAGAAGTTGAGCGTGCAGGTCCCGTCCAGGGGGGTGGTGCCGAAGGGATCCGCCGTGGTGTTGGCGATCGCGATGCCGGTGTCGAGGCCGCCCTGGTTCGTCACGAACGAGAACAGCAGGTTCGTGACCGGCGACTTCGCTGCCGCGCTGGAGCCGTGGGGAGCGCCGAGCGCCGCGAGGGCGGCGATCAGGATCGGAGCGGCGAGCTTCGTCCTTTTCATGTCGTCCTCTTCTACTCGTCGAGCCGCTCGAGCTTCTTGCGCTTGCCTGCTGGAACGACGAGCGCCGGGTAGCTCGCGCCGAAGTTCTGGAGGCCGAGGTCGCCGACGATCGCCCAGCCGTGGAGCAGCGGGACGTTGCACTCCGCGATCAGATAGCCCTGGAAGTTCGGTGCGATGCTGGACGCGGAGGCCGTGAAGACCGTGCCGGCGGCGATGACGAGCGTCTCCGTCGGCGCCGGGGGGTTCGACCCGTAGAAGTGGAAGGTGCAGGTCCCGTCGATCAGCGTCGTACCGAAGGGGTCCTGGGTGGTGTTGGCGATGGTGAGGGTCGTGTCGAAGCCGGCCTGGTTCGTCACGAACGTGAAGAGCAGGTTCGTGCCCTTCGGCTGCTTGGCGGCCGCCGGCACGCCCGCGACACAGAGCGCGAGGAGCGTGAGACCGGCGAGTCGGAAACCGTTGCCTGCGAGCCTCTTCACGGCGGCTCCCTTCCCGCCTAGAAGGCCGGGCAGTCGAGGGCGGTGAGGCGGTTCAGGACGGCGCTCGCCCGCACCAGCAGGTCGCCGCCCTCCTCCTCGCCGAACTCGGCGGCGCCTGCGGCGACGATGGCCTCGACCGTGGCGAGGTTGCCCAGGAGCGCGGTCTGCGCGTCCGGCGGGAACAGCGCGAGGTCCGCGGGGATCGCCGCCGCGAGGAAGTCCCGGAAGGTGACTGCGTCCTCGAAGGTGACGAGGGGCGTCCCGGGCTCCACGTAGGCAGGCGCCTCGTCGGCCTCGGCGAGGGCGAAGACCGTGCGGAAGACGACGGCGCTCTGCTGCGCGAGCTTCTTGAAGTCGACCTCGCGGACCTCGTCGCCCGTCGTGTGGTAGCAGGCCCCGGTGGTGTCGGTGAAGAACACGATCGGGACCCCCACGGTGGGGTTCCCGAAGTTGGCGTAGTCGCTCCTTCCCTGGCCGAACACGTAGCTGAAGAAGTGGTAGTCGAGGCCCATGGTGGCGGCCGCGTCGTCGATGATCGTCCGCAGCGCGGCGCCGCCGGTCTCGCTTCCCACCGCGATCGTCTTGTCCCGCAGCGACGGCGAGAGCGCCGAGCCCTGCATGTCGAGGTTCACGTAGGCCACCGTCTGCTCGAGGGGAACCAGGGGGTCGCTGGCGTAGTAGGCGGAGCCCACGAGCCCGTCCTCCTCGGCGTCCCAGAGGGCGAGCACCACCGAGCGCCGCGGCGGCTCCTTCAGCTTGGCGAGCGCCTTCCCCACGGCGAGCACCACCGCCGTGCCCGACGCGTTGTCCACGGCGCCGTTGCAGATCTCGTCGTCCGGGTGGCCGGCCGCCGGCGCGCAGCTCCCGAGGTGGTCGTAGTGGGCCCCCAGCATCACGTACTCGTCCGGCAGCTCGCGGCCGGGGATCACGGCCAGGACGTTGGTGCCGGCGCTGTTCCCCTGCACGAACGGCTGGAGGTAGGCGGCGTCGCCGGCCCCGGGCGCGAGGCCGTCGGCGATCTTCGACAGCTTCTTCACGAGCAGCTTCTGGGCGAGGAGCGAGCCTTCGCTGCCGTTGTTCCGCCCCGCGAACCGGTCCGAAGCGAGCTTGCGCAGGGTGCCCTTCAGGCCCTTTCCGGCGCGCCGGGCCCCGGCGTCGATCGGGTCCGTCGTCGGCGCGGCGGCGGGCGCGGCCGCCACGAGGAGGACGAGGACGGCGGGGAGGAGGGCGCGCCGGGCGGTGCTCATCGAGAGATCGTGTGCGAGGCTGCTGCCGGGGTCAAGGGTCTCGAGGAGAGGTCGAGGATGTCGGACGAGCGCTGGAGCGCGCAGCGGGCGTGGACGTGGTGGGACGCGCAGCCCTGGCCGGTCGGCTGCAACTTCCTGCCCAGCACCGCCGGCAACCAGCTCGAGATGTGGCAGGCGGAGAGCTGGGACCCGGAGACCCTGGAGCGCGAGCTCGGCTTTGCGGCGGAGCTCGGCCTCGACACCGTGCGCGTGTACCTCCACGACCTCGTGTGGGAGCACGACCGCGAGGGATTCCTCGAGCGCATCGACGCGCTGCTCGGCTTCGGCGAGCGCCGGGGCATCCGGACGCTGCTGGTGCTCTTCGACGACGTGTGGGGGCCCGAGCCGAAGGCGGGGCCCCAGCCCGAGCCGCACCCGGGCCGGCACAACTCGACGTGGGTGAAGAGCCCGGGCCTCCCGGCGCTGCGCGCCTACGGGAGCGACGCGGCCCTGCGCGCGCGGCTCGAGGGCTACGTGAAGGGCGTCGTCTCCGCCTTCGGCCGCGACCCGCGCGTGCTGGGCTGGGACCTCTACAACGAGCCCGGCGGCAACACGCCCTTCGGAGAGCCCGTCGGCACGCTCTCGCTCCCGCTGCTGCGCGACGTCTTTGCGTGGGCGCGGGCCGCGGACCCCCAGCAGCCTCTCACCTCGGGCCTCTGGTGGAACGCTCTCGCGCCCGTCGACCCGGCGATCTACGCCGCGCAGCTCGAGCGCTCCGACGTGGTCTCGTTCCACCACTACGGGAGCGCCGAGGACCTCGTCGCGCTGATCGGCGGCCTCGCGTCCCTCACCGGCCGGCCGCTGCTCTGCACCGAGTACCTGGCGCGCCCCCTCGGCAGCCGCTTCGAGACCCACCTGCCGCTCTTCCGCGAGCGCGGCGTCGGAGCGATCCACTGGGGCCTCGTCGCGGGCCGCTCCCAGACGATCTACCCCTGGTGGAGCTGGCTCGACGACCCTCCGAAGCCCGAGCCCGAGGTCTGGTTCCACGACGTGCTGCGTCCGGACGGCACCCCCTTCGACGCGGAGGAGGTTGCGTTCCTGCGGCGCTTCCTGCGCGGGGCGCGGAGCCGCTGAGCCGGCGGGCGCCTCAGGCGAGGTCCGGGATCCCGAGGTCCAGGTTGGCGCGCTGGATGCCGCCGTCGACGTCGATCACGCGCCCCGTGACGTAGCTCGACGCGGGCGACGCCAGGTAGACGGCGGCCGCGGCGATGTCCTCCACGCGGCCGACGCGCTTCAGCGGCGTGGCCTCGACCAGCTTCTTCTCGAGGTCCGCGTTCCGGAGCACGAGGCCGAGGGCGTCGGTTTCGATGGCGCCGGGCGCGATGCAGTTGACGCGGATCCGCGGCGCGAGGTCCGCCGCGAGGTTCTGGGTGAAGTGGCAGAGCGCGGCCTTGGCCGTGCCGTAGGCGATGAAGCCGCGGTCGTGGAAGCGGCCCGTCGAGGAGGCGATGTTGATGACGCTGCCGCCACCCGCCTTCAGCATCGCCGGCACGGCGAGCTGCGTGAGGTTGAACGCCGTGGTGACGTTCCAGCGGAACGCCTCGTCGAAGGCTTTCTCCGTGGTGCCGAGGAACGGGCCCGGGAAGCTCCCGCCGACGTTGTTCACGACGACGTCGATGCGCCCGAGCTCGGCGAGCCCGGCGTCGACCAGGCGCTGCATCCCCCCGCGCTCGGCGAGGCTCCCGGGAACCACGACCGCGCGGCGTCCCACGCCGCGGATCTCGCCCGCCACGGCCTCGAGCTGGTCGGCGCTGCGGGCGCCGATCACGACGTCGGCACCGACCTCGGCGAGCGCCCGCGCGATGGCGGCGCCGATGCCGCGGCCCACGCCGGTGACGACCGCGACGCGGCCCTTCAGGTCGAACAGATCGAGGATCATTCGCTTGCCCTCCCTCGGAGCGGTGGGAAAGGCTACCGCGCCGTCGCTGGCGCGTCGAAGCGCCGAGGAATGTGCTGCGAGCAGTTCTCGTTCCAGGCCTCGACGGAGAACAGGATGGCCTGCTCCGGCCTGCCCGGGTAGCCGGGGTCGGCGAGGGCCTCGAGCAGCGGCGGGTCGTCTTCCACGACCCGGGCGCGCCCCCAGATCTTGATGCGCCTGCGCTCCGCGTAGTCCATCAGGAACAGGAAGGCTTGGTCGTTCTCCGCCAGGTTGCCGAGGCTCAGGTACTGCCGGTTGCCGCGGAAGTCGGCGAAAGCGAGGGTGCGGTCGTCGAGCACGCGAAGGAAGCCCCGCGGACCGCCGCGATGCTGGACGTAGGGCTGGCCGGCGGCGCTGGCCGTGGCCAGGTAGAAGCTGTCGCGCTCGGCGATGAACTCCGCGAGCTCGGGGGTGATGCGCGACGGGAAGCCGCCGCGCTCCTCGACCCGCGCGTACGCGGCCCGGGAGCCCTTGCGCTCCTGGACCGCCTTCACGGAGGGCGTGAAGATCCAGTCGGTCGTCGCTCGCTGCATGGCGTGCTCCTTTCGTGCCAGAGCTTGACGCTGCGCCGTAGCCGCCGAAACTAGCCGGGGCCGCAACTCACTCCTTCGGGAATCGCAACAATCGGAGCGGCGGAGCAGCAACTTGGACCAGCTCGACGCGATCCGGGTGTTCGTCGCCATCGCCGAGGGCGGCAGCCTCTCGTCGGCGGCCCGCGGGCTCGGGGTGCCGCTGCCCAGCGTGAGCCGCAAGCTGGCGGCGCTCGAGGCGCGGCTCGGCGCGCGGCTGCTGCGCCGGACGACCCGGCGCATGGCCCTCACCGACGCCGGGCAGCGCTACCTGGACGTGTGTCGGCGCGTGCTCGGCGAGCTCGGCGAGGCCGAGCGCGAGCTCGCCGGCGAAGGACGCCAGCTCCGCGGACCGCTCGTCGTGGCGGCGCCCGTGGCCTTCGGCCGGCTCCACGTGCTGCCGGTCGTGGTCGAGTTCCTGGAGCGCCATCCCGCGGTCGACGTCCGCCTGCTGCTCTCCGACCGCACGGCCGAGCTGGTGGAGGAGGGCATCGACGTGGCCGTGCGCATCGGCGCGCTCCCGGATTCGTCCCTCGTCGCCGTCCGCGTCGGCAGCGTCCGCCGCATCGCCTGCGCGAGCCCGGCTTATCTCGAGGCGCACGGCACGCCGGCGCGGCCCGAGGACCTCGCCCATCACGACTGCGTGACCTTCACGGAGCTGTCTCCCGGCGGCCGCTGGTCGTTTCCCGGGAAGCGCGGGAGCCGCAGCGTGGCCGTGCGCTCGCGCCTCGCGGTGACGACGGCGGAGGCCACGGTCGACGCCGCGGCGGCGGGCCTCGGGATCGCGCGCGTCTTCTCCTACCAGGCGGCCGCGGCCCTCGCGTCCGGTCGCCTCCGGCCCCTCCTCACGGGCTTCGAGCCGCCGCCCGTGCCGGTGAGCGTGCTCCATGGCGAGGGCCGGGCACCCCGGCAGAAGGTGAAGGCGCTCGTCGCCCTGGCCGCGAGCCGGCTGCGCCCCCTGCTCCGCAGCTGATTCGCTGCGCCACTGTCGCCCTCCCACTGCACCCCGGCGGCCGTGCTCGCGCCCGCCGCGGCCTGCGGGCTCCCGGCGCCGGCACGCCCCTTGCGAGGCTCTCTCGGCGCTACGCTCCCGTTGCGCCCGAGGAGAGTCCATGCGTCTGCGCGAGAGGCTCGACACGGCGGTCTTCGGCATCGAGATGCTGGCGAAGATGGCGGTGGAGCGCCTCGAGACCGGCGTCGTCTTCAACCCGATGCGCAAGGAGCTGCGCGTCGACCCGCACCCGTTCTACCGGCGCCTGCGCGAGAAGGATCCCTTCCACCGCAGCCGCCCCGCCGACGGCTGGGTGCTGACGCGCTACGACGACGTGCTCGCGGTGCTCGGCGACCGCAGCTTCTCCGCCGACGAGCGCAACCAGCGGCGCTGGCCGCGCCTCCGCGCGCGCATGGAGCGCGCCGGCCTGCCGGACCCCTACGAGACAGACCGCGCCTCGATGCTGCGCCTCGACCCTCCGGACCACACGCGCCTGCGAAACCTCGTGAGCAAGGCCTTCACCCCGCGCGCCGTGGAGCGGATGCGGCCGGTCGTCGAGAAGTACGTGGGCGAGCTGCTGGGGCGTCTCGAAGGCCGCCGGGAGATGGAGCTGATCGCCGACTTCGCCGCGCCGATCCCCGTGAGCGTGATCGCCGAGATGCTCGGCGTGCCCGTCGCCGACCGCGAGCGCTTCCGCCACTGGTCCGACGAGGCGGTGCGCACCCTCGGCGACGGAACCCTCGACGACCGCCGCCGCGCCGAGGCGGCGCTGGAGGAGCTCGGCGAGTACATCGAGGCGATCGCCGAGGCCCGCCGCCGGGAGCCCCGGGAGGATCTGATCTCGGCGCTGGTGCAGGCGGAGGAAGCGGGGGACCACCTCTCCCGCAACGAGCTCTTCACCACCTGCGTGCTCCTCCTCGTGGCCGGGAACGAGACCACCACCAAGCTGATCGGCAACTCGGTGGTGGCGCTGCTGCGCAACCCCGACCAGCTCGAGCTGCTGCGCCGCGAGCCCGAGCGGATGCCCGCCGCCGTCGAGGAGCTGCTGCGCTACGACGGGCCCGTGCAGCTCACTTCGCGCATGGTCACGGAGGACCGCGAGCTCCGCGGCCACCGCCTGCGCCGGGGGCAGCAGCTGGTGCTGGTGCTCGCCGCGGCGAACCGAGATCCGGAGCAGTTCGCGGATCCGGACCGCCTCGACGTGACGCGCGGCGAGGTGCGCCACCTCGCCCTCAGCCACGGCCTGCACTTCTGCCTCGGCGCCCAGCTCGCGCGCCTCGAGGCGACGCTCTCCCTCGAGCCGCTCGTCACCCGCTTCCCCGGCCTGCGCTTCGCCGGGCCCGTCGAGTGGGGCGACAACACCGTGCTGCGCGGGCCGCGGGCGCTGCCCCTCGCGTTCTGAACCCGGTGGGGGGCGCGCGGCGGCGCCGGCTTCGGCGCGCGCGAGCAGCGCTCCCGGGGTATCGTGGCACCCACTTCCCGACGGAAGGGAGAGCCATGCCCCTGCGGCGGGTCGGTCTTTGCTGCCTCGGTGCGCTGCTCGCGGGAGCGCCGGCCGCGGCGGAGACCGTCTACGTCTCGAACTACGGCGCCGACGCCCCCGGCTGCGGGACGAAGGCGGCCCCGTGCCGCTCGATCGGCGTGGCGCTGCTCGCGGCCGATCCCGGAGACCAGGTCCTCGTCGGGCCGGGCTACTACGGCGACCTCGACCGGAACGGCGTGCTCGGCGAGGAGGGCGAGGAGCTGGACCACTCCGTGGACCCCGCTCCCTGCTCGTGCATGATCCGCGTGCAGGAAGGCGTCACGGTCCGCTCGCGGGACGGCGCGGCTGCGACGGTGATCGAGCCGATCGACTCCGTCCTGGTCGAGGATGCGGTGCAGGTCGAGGCGCCGGGCGCGCGCTTCGGGGTGCCGAGCGGCGGCTTCCTCGTGAAGGGCGCTCCGACGAACGGGATCGCGGGCATCCGTCTCGCCGCCGGGGCCGTGGGCGCCTCCGTCGCGGGCAACGTCGCCATCGGGAATCGCGTCGGGATCTACAGCTTTGCCGACGGCGCACGAATCGAGGACAACCGCGCGATCGGCGGGGAACGGGGCATCGCAGCCACGGGGAACGGCGTCCTCCTGCGCGGCAACTCGGCGTACGACAGCCAGGCGGGCTACGAGCTCTTCGGCGACGGCCACCTGTTCTCCGGCAACGTCGCGGTCGCCAACGAGATCGGCGTCTACGTGCCCGGGTCGAACAACCGGATCGAGGCCTGCTCGGCGATCGGCAACGACGGCGGGGGCATCCTCGTGGTCGGCACCGGCAACTCCGTCGAGCGCTGCAACGCCTACGGCAACGGCACGCGCGAGGGTCTCGCGGCGGATTCCGTGAACTGCGGGGTCACGAACTCGAGCGGCGCCGCGCTCCTCGCCGAGGGGGTGTTCTGGGGCAGCGCCGCCGGGCCCGGCGACGAGCCGGCCGACCGCGCCTGCGGGGGAGGCGCCGGGGTCGTCTCGGCGACGCCCTTCGCCACGAAGCCCTACCCCGTGCGGCTCCGGCCGCTCCGCTGACGGCTCAGGGCCCGGCGACGCGCTCCGCGTCGGGCTCCGCCTCCCGGTACAGGAAGTAGCCCATCAGCATCTCGTCGAAGCTCTGCTCGCCGAAGCGCACCGCGACGCTCGGATCGGGGTTGGCGGGATTGCGGGCCGAGTTGTCGAAGCCGGCGCGGGCCACGATCCGCGTGCCCTTCGGCAGGCGCTTCGGCTCGGCGAGGACGTACTCGCGCTGCCAGTGGAAGCGGTAGTTCGGCACGCTCACGAGCCGCTCGCGGGTGCCGTCGGGATAGTAGGCGTCGATGGCCATGCGCCGCCCCCGGAAGTGCATGTGCGGGGTGAGCCGGTACACGAGCACGTCGCGCCCGAGCGTGCGCTCGCCCACCTCCTCGTGGTCCCGCGCGCCGGGCGGGATCTCGAAGTCGAGGTTGGCGGCGGCGCCGATCGCGAGGGGATGGCGGGGCGCGCGGGGCGCGAAGTAGAGGCCGACCCGGGGCGTGTCGCGCTCCTCCTTGCCCGTCGCCGTGTAGTGGAGCTGGAGGCGGATGCGCGCGCCGCCAGGCAGGAAGAAGCCGGTATCCGGCGGGAACGGCTCCGGCTCGCGCCCCGGCACGTAGCCCGCGAACAGGCCCTGGACGAAGCGGGGCCCCTCGGCGCGGGGCGGCGCCTCGCCGTCCGGGTAGACGATGTACGCCGTCACGTGGTGGGCCACCAGGAGGTTCGTCGGGCGCAGATCGACGGCGCGGAGCCAGACGCCGGCGTCCCGGGGCACGTCGAGGAGCTCGTCGCGGTAGTCGACGATGCCCGTCGCGGGGATGGTCTGCGGAGGCGCCTCGAGGACGAGATCCGGCGCGCCGAGGGGCCAGGCGGCCGGCGGCGGGAGCGCGCGCGCGAGGGGATCCGGCCCTTCGCCCCGCGGCGCGCCGGCGTCGACCCAGTGCACCAGGGCGCGGGCCTCGTCGCGGGTCAGCGAGCCGTCGTTGGCGAAGCGGCCCACGTGGGGGTCGGCGTGCCAGGGGGGCATGCGCCCGGTGCGGATCGTCTCGCGCAGCATCGGCGACCAGCCGTGCACCATCGCGAAGCTCGACATCGCGAAGGGCGCGACGCCGCCCTCCCGGTGGCAGCCCGCGCAACGCCGCGCGAGGATCGGCGCCACGTCGCCGGCGTAGGAGACCTCGGGCTGCTTCGGGAAGAGCAGCAGACAGCCCGGCGAGGCCCGCTGCTCGAAGACGAGGGGCTCGCCGGCGAGCTGGGCGCGCAGCGCGTCCCGCAGGTACTCGCGCGAAGCCGGCTTCTGCGCGCCGTAGTGGAGCCGGTCGTCGATGGGGCCGCGGTAGCGCAGGCGCCAGCTCGCGGGGTCGACGACGAAGGCCTCGGCGGTGCGGGACACGCCCAGGCCCCGGGCGACGAGCTGCGCCTCGTCGAGGAGCACCGGCAGGCGGAGGCCGTAGGCCGCCGCCTCGGCGGCGACGGCCTCGCGCCCGTCCTGCGGGCTCGCGTTCAGCGCGAGGAAGGCGACGCCCTGGGGCTCGAGCTCGGCCCGCACCGATTCGAGGGCGGGGATCGCC
>Ga0105107_10003623_pt1 | contig 10297 bp, 9 predicted proteins | sample PPLLaktember2015_6_FD_79335 | JGI IMG/M metagenome (GOLD analysis project Ga0105107, IMG submission 79335) | Freshwater sediment microbial communities from Prairie Pothole Lake near Jamestown, North Dakota, USA - PPLs Lake P8 Core (1) Depth... | ecosystem: Environmental > Aquatic > Freshwater >...
CCCATCGTGAACGCGCCCGCGGCGACCGCGAGCAGGCCCAGCGTGACGACCAGCCCCCAGCCCATGGGTCCGAAGGGCGCAGAGGCATCCGGCAGTGGCGAGTGGCGTCCCTCGGCGGCGACCGCGGCGGCGATCGGCAGGAGCGCGAGCGCGGCAATCGGGACCGCGCGGCGCAGGCCGCACGAGGCACGAACGAAGATGGAGACGGTGTGGTTCACGGTGAGGTCGATGCGCGAATGGCGGCGCACAGGACGAAGTTGGCCGGCGACGGTTGGGCAACGGTGGCGCAAGAAGCGTGCCGCGCCGATGAGCGGTGCAGGGCCTCGGGTAAACTGCTGATCGCACGCCGCCCGTCGCGCTGCGTCGGCCGCGTGGAGCCTTCCCGTGTTCTTTCCACTGCTCGTCGCCCGCAACGCGCTCCGGCACAAGTTGCGCACGCTGCTCACCGTCGTGGGCATCGTCGTCGCGATCGTGGCCTTCGGGTTGTTGCGCACAGTCGTCGACGCCTGGTATGCGGGCGCGAACGCGAGCTCCTCGACGCGCCTCGTGACCCGCAACGCGGTGTCGCTCGTATTCCCGATGCCGACCAGCTACGCGCAGAAGATCCGCCAGGTCGACGGCGTTGCGGGCGTGTCGTGGGCGAACTGGTTCGGCGGCGTCTACGTGACCGAGCGCAACTTCTTCCCGCAGTTCGCGATCGATCCGGCGACGTACCTGCCGATGTACCCCGAGTTCCTGCTGTCCGACGACGAGCGCAAGGCGTTCCTCACCGATCGGGCGGGGGCGATCGTCGGCCGCAAGCTCGCGGCCGAGTACGGCTGGAAGGTCGGCGACACGATTCCGCTGCGCGGCACGATCTTCCCGGGCACGTGGTCGTTCACGCTGCGCGGCATCTACGCGGGCGCGGAGCAGTCGACCGACGAGTCGACGATGTTCTTCCACTGGAGCTACCTGAACGAGACCGTCAAGCAGCGCTTCCCGCGCCGCGCGGACCAGATCGGCGTCTTCATCGTCGGAATCCGCGATCCCGCGCGTGCCGCGGAGGTCTCCGCGGCGATCGACGCCACGTTCCGCAACTCGCTCGCCGAGACGCTCACCGAGACGGAGAAGGCGTTCCAGCTCGGCTTCATCGCGATGACCGAGACGATCCTGCTCGCGATCCGGGCAGTGTCGTTCGTGGTGATCGTCATCATCATGGCGGTGATGGCCAACACGATGGCGATGACCGCCCGCGAGCGCCATGCCGAGTACGCGACGCTGAAGGCGCTCGGGTTCCCGGGCGCGTTCATCGCCGGGCTCATCGCGGCCGAGTCGCTCGCGATCGCGCTTGCCGGTGGCCTGCTCGGCATCGCGCTCACGATTCCGGTGGCAGCCGTCTTCGCCGGGGCCGTGGGCACACTCTTCCCCGTGTTCATCGTCGCCGAGGGCACGATGCTGGCGCAGCTCGCGGCGGCGCTCACGGTCGGCGTCGTCGCGGCGATCGTGCCCGCGTGGCACGCCTCGCGGGTGCCGATCGTCGAGGGCCTGCGCGCCGTCGCCTGATGCCGTGGGCATTCCGCTCTCCTACGTCCTCAGAAACCTCGCGGCGCGACGTCTCACGACGTTCCTCACTGCCGGCGGGATGGCGCTCGTCGTCTACGTGTTCGCAACGGTGCTGATGCTTGCCGCCGGCCTGCGCGCAACGCTGGTCGCCACGGGCCAGCCCGACAACGTCGTTGTCATCCGACGCTCGGCGCAGACGGAGGTGCAGAGCGGCATCGACCGCCTGCAGGCGGGCATCGTCGAGAGCCTGCCCGACATCGCCACCGGATCGCGCGGGACCCGGCTGGTTTCCAGGGAGCCGGTGGTGCTCATCAACCTGCCCAAGCGCGAGACCGGCAAGCCGTCGAACGTGACGATCCGCGGCGTGACGGAAGCCGGGATCGAACTGCGCCCGCAGGTCCGTCTCGTCGAGGGCCGGATGTTCCGGCCCGGCACCGCCGAGGTCGTGACGGGCCGGGCCATCTCGGGAGGATTCCGTGGCGCCGGCGTCGGCGAGACCCTGCGCTTTGCCTCCCGCGACTGGACGGTCGTCGGCGTGTTCGACGCCGGCCGCACGGCCTTCGACTCCGAGATCTGGGGCGATGCCGAGCAGTTGCTGCAGGCGTTCCGGCGCGGCGCCTACTCGTCGCTGATCTTCCGGCTCGCGGACCCCGGACGATTCGACGCGGTGAAGCGGGAGATCGAGACCGATCCGCGGCTCACGCTCGAGGCGAAGCGCGAGGCCCGCTTCTACGCCGACCAGTCCGAGACGCTCGCCAAGTTCATCAGCATTCTCGGCACCTCGATCTCGGTGATCTTCTCGATCGGGGCGGTCATCGGCGCGATGATCACGATGTACGCGAGCGTCGCCTCGCGCACCGCGGAGATCGGCACGTTGCGCGCGCTCGGCTTCTCCCGCGGTTCGGTCCTCGCCGCCTTTCTCGTCGAGGCGCTCGCGCTCGGGCTCCTGGGGGGCGTCCTCGGCCTCCTCGCCGCGTCGTTCATGCAGGTGATCACGATCTCGACCACGAACTTCCAGACGTTCGCCGAGCTCGCGTTCGCGTTCACGCTCACGCCGCAGATCGTGCTGGCCTCGCTCGGGTTCTCCATCGCGATGGGCTTCGTCGGCGGATTTCTGCCCGCGGCGCGGGCCGCACGGCTGTCGATCGTCGACGCGCTGCGGGCGGCGTGATGGGCCTCGGACCGCTGTTTGTGATCCCCACGCTGATTTGGGGCTCGACCTGGTTCGCGATCAAGTTCCAGCTGGGCGTCGTCGCGCCGGAGGTCTCGGTCGCCTACCGCTTCGCGTTCGCCGCGCTGCTCCTCGCCGCGTGGTGCGCGGCGACGGGGCGCTCGCTCGCACTGCCGCGGCGGGCACACGCCTGGATGGCGCTGCAGGGCGTCACGTTCTTCGGTCTCAACTACGTCGCGGTCTACGAGGCGGAGCAGCGGCTCGCCTCCGGGCTCGTCGCCGTCGTGTTCTCGACGATCGTATTCATGACGCCCTTCGGCGCGCGGGCGGCATTCGGCACGCCGGTCGCCGCGCGCACGCTGGCCGGAGCCGTGCTCGGCGTGGCCGGCATCGCGCTGCTGTTCCTGCCGGAACTCCGCGCGGCCGGGGAGGGTGGCGCGAACGCCATCGGCCTCGCGTTCGCGATCGCGTCGCCGGCAATTGCCGCGCTCGGCAACCTGGTGTCGATGCGCATGCAGCGCGACCAGCTGCCCGTGCTGTCGAGCACCGCGTGGGGGATGGGTTACGGCGCGCTCGTCGTGGCGATCGTGGCCGGCGCGGCCGGCGCCTCGTGGACCTTCGACCCGCGCGCGCCCTACGTGCTCTCGCTCCTCTATCTCGCCGTGTTCGGGAGCATCGTGGCGTTCGTGACATACCTCACGCTGCTCAAGCGGGCAGGCCCGGGACCTTCGAGCTTCGTCGGCGTGGCGACGCCCGTGGTGGCGATGCTGGTGAGCACGGCGTTCGAGGGTTATCGCTGGACGTGGGTCGGCGTGCTCGGCGTGGCCCTCGCGGCCGTCGGCAACGTGATTGCGCTACGGCCCGCTGGGCAGGGCCCCGGAACCGCGGACACCCGGCGTTGACCCGCTCGGCTCGCATGGCGCGCCGTCAGCGCCACACGTCCGGGTGGCGCGCCGCCCACTTGCGGGCGGCGGCGATCGCCATGCGGATCGCCTGCCCTTCCTCGTATCCCTCGTCGAGCAGGGCGTTCGCGATCTCGATCGCCTTCGCGAGCACGGGCTCGGGCAGGTTGCGCATCGACGCCGGGTAGTGGGAGAGCGACCAGGGCATGGCGCCCGCAGGTCTGCGCTAGCTTCGCGGTGTGGCGGACATCCCGACGATCTCGCCGGTTTGCGCGAACCGCGCGCCCGCGCGCCGCATCTCGCCCTCGGCTTTCGCGCCGTCGCCCGGATGCACGTCGACCGCGCGGATGCCGTCGGACAGCACGACCGCGGCGAAGCCCGCGTCGATGGCGTCGTGCACGGTGTTCAGGATGCAGTAGTCCGTGGCGAGGCCGCCGATGAAGAGCCGCCGCACGTTCCTCGCGCGGAGTTGGTCGGCGAGCGTCGTGCCCTTGAAGCCGGAATACGCCTCGGCGTCCGGATCGGTGCCCTTGCTCACGACGAGCACGCCGGGACCGAAGCGAAGCCCCGGTACGAACTCGGCTCCGGCGCTTCCCTGGACGCAGTGCTCGGGCCACGGCCCACCCGTGGCGGCGAACGAGCAATGTCCCGGCGGATGCCAATCGCGGATCGCGACCACCGGCAGTCCGCGCGCCTGGAACGACTTGATCGCGCGGTTGAGCGGCGCGACGATCATCGCGCCGCCTGCCACGGCCAGCGTGCCGGTCACGAAGTCGTTCTGCACGTCGGTGACGACGAGCGCATCGCCGGGGCCCGGCACGAGGCCGGGGCTTGCGGCCATCGCCGGAAGCGGAGGGTCAGGTGCGGGCATCGATCGCCTCGGCGAGTCGCACGAGCGAAGGAGATATCTCGGGTCCAGGTGGCGCGACGGGATCGATGCTCTTCAGAGCAGCGGGCAACCAGCCGAGTTCCCGCTGCAGTCGCGCGCGCGATTCCTCGAGCGAGGGCAGCGCCGTCACGAGCCTGCCGCCTCGCACCACCGGCTGGAGCAGCGGTGTCCCATCGACGGGGTCGTCGACCAGCGTCACGACGTCGCCCTGCCATCGTCCTTCCGCGTCGATGCGGCGGCAGACCTGCTTGCGGCCGGGCCAGGTGGCCTTGGCCGCCGAGCGCTTGCGACGCGGCACGCCGTCGTACTCCTGCAGCTTGTAGCCGCAGTCGAGGTACGGCGCGTCCGCCGACGTGTTGACGCGCGTGCCGACGCCGAAACCGTCGATCGGCGCGCCGGCGCGGACCAAGTCGCGCAGCCGATACTCGTCGAGGTTGCCGCTCGCGAAGATCGTGATGCCGGGAAAGCCATCGTCGTCGAGGATCGCGCGCACGCGCACGGCGAGCGCGCCGAGGTCGCCGCTGTCGATGCGCACGCCCTGTACCGCGAGGCCTTCGGCCGCGAGCCGGCGGGCGAGCGCCACGACCCTGTGCGCGGCGCGCTCGGTGTCGTAGGTGTCGATCAGCAACGTCGCGTTGCGCGGGCGCGCGCGCACGAACGCCTCGAACGCGCCCGCCTCGTCGGCATGGGCCTGCACGTAGGAGTGGGCCATCGTGCCGAACACCGGGATGCCGAACGCGCGGCCCGCCGCGACGGTCGCCGTGCCGGTGAATCCCGCGAGGTACGTCGCCCGCGCCGACAGCAGCCCGGCTTCGGCCCCGTGCGCGCGGCGCAGGCCGAAGTCGACCAGCGTGCGGCCGGGCGCCGCGAGCGCGCACCTTACCGCCTTGCTCGCGACGAGCGTCTCGAAGTGCAGCAGGTTGATCGCGCGGCTTTCGACGAGCTGGGCCTCGCGCAGCGGCGCGGTGACGCGCACGATGGGCTCGTCGGCGAAGAACACCGTGCCTTCGGGCATCGCGTCGACGTCGCCGGTGAACGCGAGGTCGGAGAGCGAGTCGACGAACGCCGCGTCGAAGCGGCCACTTGCCGCAAGCCACGCCAGCTCGTCCGGGTCTACGCGGAGCGTCGTCAGGTAGTCGACGAGTTGGGCGAGCCCCGCGGCCACGAGGAACCCGCGTCCGGCCGGCATGGCGCGGATGAAGAACTCGAAGGTCGCGCACCCGTTCATGCCCTCGGCCCGATAGGCCTCGAGCATCGTGAGCTCGTACAGGTCGGTCAGCAGGAGACTTTGCGCGGCCATCGCACCTTGGACTTCCTGGACGCTCCGGAGCCGGACATCACGAACGAGTCGGCGACAACCTTCGTGCCGGCTGGACCGAGCACGTACGCTGCGAGATGCCGCGGCATCGCGGCGACGGTTCATGCTGGCACCGTCCACATGCGCTCACCTTGACCGGGGTCAGCGCCGCGCCCGACGTTTCGAGGTACCTGTTCCACTCGAGGCCAGGACAAGGAGCGTCGTCATGGATCCGGAGCCGCCGCTGCCGCTTGCCGAGAACGAGCGCATCGCGCAGTGGTTGCGGCAGATGGCCGAGCTGCTGCACGCCCAGCAGGCGAACCCGTTTCGGGTCGGCGCCTACCGGCGTGCCGCGGATACGGTCGAGCGCCTGCAGGTGAGCGTGCGCGACCTCCTGGCCGATCGCGGCCGCGACGGACTGGACGAGCTGCCCGGGATCGGGCGCGGCATCGCCGCCGTAATCGCCGAGATCCTGCTGACCGGGCGCTGGGCGCAGCTCGACCGGCTGCGCGGCAGCCTCGAGCCGGCCGCGCTGTTCCAGACCGTTCCGGGCGTGGGCCCGGAGCTCGCGGAGCGGATCCACGACGCGCTCGGCGTCGAGACGCTGGAAGCACTCGAGGTGGCGAGCCACGACGGCCGCCTGGACTCGGTGCCGGGTGTCGGTCCGAGGCGCGCGGCGGCGATTCGCGCGGCACTCGCCGACATCCTCGGCCGTTCCGGGCTCGTGCGACGGACGATCCCATCCGATGTCGCGCACGGTGGTCCCGAGCCGGCGGCCGCGGTGTTCCTCGACGTCGACCGCGAGTACCGCGACAAGGCGCAGGCGGGAGCCCTGCCGACGATCGCGCCACGTCGCTTCAATCCCGCGGGAGAGTCGTGGCTGCCCGTGCTGCACGCGCATCGGGAGCCGTGGCATTTCACCGCGCTCTATTCCAACACGGCCCGTGCCCACGAGCTCGGCCGCACGCGCGACTGGGTGGTGATCTACTTCCACGACGACGACCACGTCGAGCGGCAGCGCACGGTGGTCACCGAGACACGCGGGCCGTTGCAGGGCCGGCGGGTCGTGCGCGGCCGCGAGGCCGAGTGCCGCGCGTGGTACGAGGCCGGCGGCAACGCATAGCCGCAATGCCGCGCATCGAGACCGGCGCCTGGTTCCGACGCTACGGCCGGTGTGTGCCGTGCGCTCGCGGCAAGCCCTGAGGACAAGGCGCATCCGGATGGTCGACACGTCGTCACGGAGCGATGCCGGGAAACGCGGCGTCGAGCGCCTCCAGGAACTCGGGCAGACGCGATGCCGGCAGGCCGTTGATGCCGGCCGCGGCGGCCCGACCGCCACCCTGCGGGAATTGCCGGCAGAGGCGGTCTGCACCCTGCGGTGCGGCGAGCGGCGCCCGCACGCTCACCCACCAGCCGCCGCGTTCGCCTGGAGTCAGCACGGCATGCGCGCGCGTGGGTGCGCGGTGCGCGAGGTCGTTGGCGAAGAGGCTCGCCACGCGCCGGCTCCACGCGGCATCCGGCAGCTCGTAGACCTCGGCCCCCACGCGCGTGACAGCCGGCGTGAGGGTTCGCGCCGCCGCGAGATCCGCGCACGCACCGTCGCGCAGCGTCCGGACCACCGGCTCGGCTGCGGCGAAGTGGAGTGGATCGCGGTAGCGGTGCAGGATCGCATAGAGATCGGCCGGACCGATGACGAGGTCCTCTTCGCGCTCCCCGCAGCCGGCGTAGGCGAGCGCCTCGCCGAGACTGCGCAACTCGCCAGCCTCGGCATCGGAAAGCGAGAGGCTCCGACCGAGCTGTTCGGCGCTCGCGTGCAGGTTGTCGCCGTACGCGGCGACGACCGCCCACGCCCGGTAGCGGCCGCCAAGGTGCCGGTCCACCAGCATCGCGGTGCAGACATCTGGCGCGCTGTTGATCGTTGCCGAAAGCCCTGGGTGCACGGGCACCTCGCCCGCGTAATGGTGATCGAACCAGGTCACGTCGACGCCGCGAGCGAGGAGGACGTCCAGCGCCGCCCGGTTGACGTCGAGCGAGATGTCGAGCACCGTGACGCTGTCGCCTTCGCGCGCGTCGACGCGCTCGAGCAGGCGGACGTCGCGCTTCGGGCCGGTGACGAGATGGCAGTCCCGCGGCGCCGCGAGTCGAAGCTGATGCAATGCGCACAGCCCGTCGGCATCGCCGTTGAAGACGTCGTGGCAGGTCATCGCGTCGCCCGGTGCTCACGTTGGCCGGCAGGTGGCGCGACGGACGGTCCGGTGGCCTGTGGGCGGTGCCGCGTGCCGCGCGGACACCAATGACCGGGATCATGGACGATCGAGCACCGATGCTGTTTTCGCCGGAATCCTCCGGCACGTTCGCAGCCGACGTCGCCGCCGTGCTGCGGGTCGACCTCGCCCCGCTCGAGGCGCGGGTGTTCGAGGACGGCGAGCACAAGACCCGGGCACTCGCGAGCGTCCGCGGGCGCGACGTGTTCGTATTGCAGTCGCTCTTCAGTGACGGCGGCCACAGCGTCAATGACCGCATGGTCCGGCTGCTGTTCTTCGTGGCGGCTATCAGGGACGCCGCCGCTGCGCGCGTGACCGCCGTGATTCCCTACATGGGCTACGCCCGCAAGGACCGGCGGACCAAGCCGCGCGACCCGGTGACGACACGCTACGTCGCCCAACTTTTCGAGGCGGTCGGCACCGATTGCGTCGTCACGCTCGACGTTCACAATCTCGCCGCGTTCGAGAACGCATTCCGCTGCCGCACTGCGCACCTGGAGGCGGCGCCACGGTTCGTCGCCGAGCTCGCATCGGGTCTCGCCGATCGGCCGGTGACCGTGGTCTCGCCGGATGCCGGCGGCATCAAGCGCGCCGAGGCGTTCCGTCGGCGCCTCGAAGCCGCGCTCGGGCGCCCGGTCGGCTCGGCGTTCGCGGAGAAGCACCGGAGCGGCGGCGTCGTGAGTGGCGAAGGCTTCGTCGGGCCTGTTGACGGGCGCATCGCGATCATCGTCGACGACCTGATCGCCGGTGGCACGACCGTCGCGCGCGCGGCGCGCGCGTGCCGCGATCGGGGTGCGGCGCGCGTGATCGCCGTGGCCTCGCACGGCGTGTTCGCGCCGACGGCGCCCGACATGCTCGCCACCCCGGACGTCGACCAGGTCCTCATCACCGACTCGCTCCCGGCGCCGCCGATGCCGGCGGGCCCGTTCGCGGCAAAGCTCCAGCGGCTTTCCGTTGCGCCGCTCATCGCCGAGGCTATCGCGCGACTCCACGCGGGAGGCTCGCTCTCCGGGCTGCTCGACTGAGCGAGGCGGGCGAAGCCCAGGCCCGAAGGGCGCGTCGCCGAGCGAGGGAGGTCGGCCGACGCGTCGCCGTTTCGGCCTGATGCACCGGGCACAACGAGGCCGACGATGGAGCGGGCGGCGCGCGTTCACGGCATGCCCCCGTCCTCGACCAGCTGCTGCGCGATCCCGAGGTAGGCCTCGGCGCGTTCACGCCACAGGGGGTTCTGGGCCAGCGCCGGCTCGCGCAGGTGCCCGATCGCGAGCCTCGCGCGCACGCACGCACGCAGGCTCTGGTAGAAGCGCACGACGGCCGGCGGCGCATCGTCGCCGCTCGCGCGCCGGTAGTCGTTGAGGATTGCCTCGCCGATCGACGGCGCGCCCAGTCGCGTGCACTCGAGCGCGAGGAACCCGAGGTCGTCGACGGCATCCTGCGTGCGCAGCGCGCGCGAGAAGTCGAGGCAGTCGATGACCTGCGGCTCGCCGTCGAGGCAGACGTGCTCAGGACGCAGGTCGCCGTGGCCTTCGACCAGCGCGCCGCGCCGCGCGTCGAGCCATTGGCGCGCCGCCAGCACGTCGAGTTGCCGTGCGCAAATCCGTTCGATCCGTTCGATGGGCAACCCGTACTCCGGGCGCGTGAGCTCGTCGCGGTTGGCGTGGACACTACCCACGAGGCGTTCGCGATACGCCTCGACGTCCGCGTCGTGACCTCGGGCGTCACGGTAGAAGGCGACGAGCCGATTGACGAGCACGGCGACGTCCTCCGCGCGCACCTCGCCGTTCGCGATCAGGCGATCGAGCATCCGCTCGGGAGCGAGGCGGCGCATCTCGACCGCCCAGTCGACGGCCTGCGCCCCGGCCGAGAATGAGATCGTGCCGGCGGCGTCGGCGAGGAGGGGCCGCGTGCCGAGGTAGACGTCGTGCGACAGCCTGCGGTTCAGGCGCACCTCCTCGGCGCAGTTGCGGCGGCGCGCGGTGATGCGGCGCAGGTCGGCGAACTCGGTGCGGATCGCCTTCTTGATCTTGACCGCACGGTCTCCGGTGACGAATACCCACGACCAGTGCGTCTCGATGGTATCGACGCGCCTGCCCCCTTCCGCGTGGCTCGACGGGCGCGACAGGAACTCGACCACGGCCTGCTGCGAGGTGGGTACGCCGGGACTCTCGGGTCCGGCGCGGGTGGCCTCGGGATCGCCGATGAGTGCGACGAGCCGCGCCCATTCCGGGCTCG
>Ga0105107_10003624_pt1 | contig 10296 bp, 12 predicted proteins | sample PPLLaktember2015_6_FD_79335 | JGI IMG/M metagenome (GOLD analysis project Ga0105107, IMG submission 79335) | Freshwater sediment microbial communities from Prairie Pothole Lake near Jamestown, North Dakota, USA - PPLs Lake P8 Core (1) Depth... | ecosystem: Environmental > Aquatic > Freshwater >...
AGCTAGAAGTGGTTTCAAAACCGAAACCATAGACGTTGACGATTACAGAAGAACGGAAGATTAGAAGGCAGGACGAGCTTTTTCAACGCTGGTAGCTTGGCTGTCTGGATTCGCCAATGCCTTCAAATTCGACGCCTCGGCTTGAGCCCGCTTCCTTCTTCCGTTCTTCTGTGAGGTTTTGCAGGCGTTTGCGTTTTGTCCAGGTGCGGACGCGTTCTGCGCGATCCGCAAGGGGCAGCAGATCGAAGAGCACCCTCCTATCTCCTAGTGACTTCCCACCGGCTCTTTCCTTCGCTTTTCGTCCGGCGCCTCGTGTAAGAACTCCTGCAGGAGGTCGGACATCTTCTTGCCCACGTTGTCGTCGATCGGGCCGAAGCGCGCCTGAAAGGCGTCGAGCGGCACTACCGCCTTGGCCATGGCCCGATGTCCGCCTGCCGAGCCGATGTCCACGAAGTAGCGCCGCACGAAATCGCCGGCGTTCTTCGTGTAGCCGAGATTGCGCACCGACATCACGAACGAGCCGTTGACGATGCCCGAAACGACCGTCCAGCGGACGTTCTCGAGCTGGAGGAAGAAATCGGCCACATACGGAATCGCATCGTCGCGCGGCACGTCGCCGAGATAGACCGAGAAGATCTGATCGACCATGCTGCTGCGCTGCGTCGCCTTGGTGATCAACTGCAGCCGTTCCATCGTGATTTCCGCGCCCTCCATCTTTCGTATCAGGTTGGCGTCGGCCAGCGGATAGAGATACGAGAACGCCTCGATGTCGCAGCGGTTCGCCTGGCGGTTGAAGAACAACGTGTCGGACTTGATGGCGTAGAGCATCGCGGTGGCCGTGCGTTCGGAGATGCTCGCGTCGATCGCGCGGAGGTGCTCGGTCAGAATCGTGCAGGTGGATCCGAAGTCCTCGCGGATGTCTTTGAAGACGGCGTTATAGCCGGGCTGCTCGGGATGATGGTCGATGACGAGATCGACGCGGTCGAGGCCCGGGAAGTAGTGCGGCTGCACATCGACCATGCAGACCCGATCGAACTCCTGAATGTGATCCGGCGAGATCGTCTCGACGTGAATATCCAGCAGGTTGGCCATGCGCACGTTCTCGGGGCGCGTCACCCCTTCGAGCGCGGCAATCACGGCGGTGGTTCTCGTCCGGTGCAGCACCGTTCGCAGCGCGAGCCCGCTGGCCATCGCGTCGGGATCGGGCTCGTTGTGCAGCAGGATGAGAATGCGATCGGCGTCGGCGAGGTAGCGCTGGTACTGCTGCACACGCGCGCGCGTCAGGGCGCGGCTGAACTCGGTGAGGAGCGGCGCCTCGAACAACTCGGACAGGGAAAGGTAAGAGACATCCGGGAACTGGTCGCGGATGGCTTCGGCCCGCTTCTCGCGGTCGGCCGTGCCCACGCCGAGCACGTAGATGAGCGCCCCACCCGCATCGCGGATGGCATCGATCATTTTGGGCAGGTCCTTGCGGCCCGTGTCCTCGATGATGATACAGGTTTGCGGCGACACGTCCGCCTTCAGGTACGTGTCCGTACGCTTCACATCGCCAGCGATTATGGGTAAACCGCTGGCCTGAAGCTTCCGCGCGAGTGCGCGGTTCTCGACGAGAAAATCGACTTCGATGCTGGAGGCCAGGATTTGGTCCAGCATCCTGATAACCAGCTCGTCTTGGCAAACCGCCAGACACCTCATGTTTGATCCGGGGGCCTCTGTCCCCCGGCGTGCTCACTCCACTCGCGGGGGCCCCATTGCCCCGGTCCGTTCCGCTCGTGGTCGCCGCGGTATCGCTGTAAACTATCCATTATACGCCTCTTATGACCAGCCTTGCCCGAGCCTTGTTCTTCGCCGTCGCGCTCGTCAGCCTGTGGTCCCTATCGGCTCTGGCGCAGTTCTCATACAAGACGGCCGTCGATGTGGCGGGATTTGCGGTGACCGTGACCGACCGGGCCGGCGAACCGGTGCGCGACCTGAAGAGGGACGACTTCGAGGTGAAGGAGGACGGGACGCTGCAATCGGTCACCTATTTCAGCACCTCCGCCGGGGAGGAGGCCGTGCCGCTGCACCTGGGGCTGCTCTTCGACACCAGCGAGAGCATGCAGAGGGACCTCGCGTTCTCGCGCAATGCGGCCATCAAGTTTCTGAACACGTTTCCGAAGGCGGTGGACTTCACGCTCGTCGAGTTCAGCGACGAGGTGCGCGCAGCGCGGTTCTCGCAGGCCGACTTCCCGCGGCTCGTCGAGCGCATCCGGAACGGCAAAGCCAAGGGCCGCACGTCGCTGTACGACGCCGTGACGGTGTATCTCGGCAGTGCGTTCGATCAAGGCGGCAGGAAGGTGCTCGTCATCTATACGGACGGCGACGACACGTCGAGCTCCCGCACCTGGGATGAAACGCTGCGCATCCTGCGCGCGTCGGATGTCACCGTGTATCCAATCGGCTTTTTCTCGGGCCGCGGTTCACCGCGGATGATGCTGCAGTCGCGCCTCATGGAAATCGCACGCCTCACCGGAGGCCGCGCGCTGTTTCCCGGATCGATGAAAGAGCTCGAGTCGATGTACAACAGCATCGCGGAGGAAATCCACGGCCAGTACCTGCTCGGCTACGTGCCCACCAATGCCGTCCGCGACGGTAAGTGGCGGAAGGTGGAAATCAAGCTCAAGCAGCCGCCCTCGCAGCGGGTCCAGATTCGGACCCGAGAGGGGTATTTCGCTCCACTGAGGTGAGGTTTCAGGTCTCGTCCTGTTGCAGGCCGGCCATGATGGCCTGGATCTCTTCCGCCTTCAATTCCGAGTACTTCACGAATCCCGCGGGCTGTCGTTTCGAGGCAGGCCGCAGGACCCACGCCTCCTCCAGCAGCTGCGTGTAGGTCGGCTGGTCGACCGCGCTGTGGGCTGTGCACGACGTGACCTTGAAAGTGACGCGCATACCTCGAGTCGCCATCGACAGGCACTGGACGATTTCCTCGTCCAGCGTGCGCCCCCGGATAATCGTGGCGAACCGGCAGGTGGCGCACAGACTCCGGCCGCTGTTCGAGGGCGTTCCGCCATGAACTTTCATTCGCATGCCCTGGCGTCTGCAGGTCGCCTGCCAGGAGCCGCGACGCACGTTTTCGCGATTTTGCGCCCATTCTGGCCGGCAGTCGGGCCAGACGGGGCAGACGGGGCAATTGTTGCGACGAGGCACTGGCGAGGTCATGGCACAATCTGCTAGGTGGCCACGCGATGATGACGGCACAACGTTTCCGGCGCATGGCGCTGGCGCTCGACGGTGCGAGCGAAGGCGCGCACATGGGCCATCCCGATTTCCGGGTCGACAAGCGAATCTTCGCATCGCTCAATGCCGATGACCAGTTCGGGATGGTAAAGCTCACGCCGGAACAACAGGCGTTATGTGTCGAAGACCATCCTGCCGCATTTGCGCCCGAGGCCGGCGCGTGGGGGCGCAACGGCTGCACGCGCGTGATGCTGAAAATGGTCGACGAGGAGGCCCTGGGCGAGGCCCTGACGCTCGCATGGCGCAATACACGAAGGGCGGGGAGGAAGAAGTGCCGGTAGGAGAGTGCGGACAGCGGTTCTAGGTTCTGGGTTCTCTGGTTCTGGGTTCTCGGGTTCTGGGTTCTGCGGTTCTGGGTTCGCCAATCGCCTGGCAGGTATTGTGCACACGGCCGTGCATGGCCGGACTGCGAAGGCCGGAAGACTTCGACGTTTGGAAGCTTGCGTGGGAGCTCAAGCGGCGTGTGTTCGCGTTTACTGGAACCGCGCCCGCGTCAACCGATCGCCGTTTCTGCGACGACACCCGGCGCGCAGCGCGATCGGCTCCGGATCTGATCTCAGAAGGGTACTACCGCTACAACCCGCGCGAGTTTCACAGATTTCTCAACGATGCCAAGGCCTCACTCGGTGAGGTGCGAAACCAGCTGCTGCACGCCCGCGACGAGCACCTCATCACCGAGCAGGAGTTCGAGGTGATGTTCAACCTGGCGGACCGCGCCATCGGCGCCGCCAATGGGCTCCAAGCCTATCTGCGCCGGTGTCCGCAAAAATTCATCCCACCCAAGCGACCACCGCGCCGACCGCCGAACCCGGAACGACGAACCTAGAACCACGAACCTAGAACCACGAACCCAGAACCGCAGAACCCAGAACCGCAGAACCCAGAACGTAGAACCGCCGGGTTCTTGTAGTACGATTATCTGTTGAGCACACCGCAAATTTCCGCGCTGTGCCGTTCGCAGGATGCCTTCACATTTCGACAAATTCACGCTGGTGTCCGACTTCGAGCTGAAAGGGGACCAGGCCCGGGCCATTCCCGAGCTGGTCGAGGGGCTCGAGCGCGGCGACGCCCACCAGGTGCTGCTGGGCGTGACCGGCTCGGGGAAGACCTTCACGATGGCGAAGGTCATTGCCGAAGTGAACCGGCCCACGCTCGTGATGGTCCATAACAAGACGCTCGCGGCGCAGCTGTATCAGGAGTTTCGCCGGTTCTTTCCGGAGAACGCGGTGGAATACTTCGTCAGCTACTACGACTATTACCAGCCTGAAGCCTACGTGCCGTCGACGGATTCGTACATCGAAAAAGAAGCGATCATCAACGACGAGATCGACCGGATGCGCCTGTCGGCGACCCGATCGCTCTTCGAGCGGCGCGACGTCATCATCGTGTCGAGCGTCTCGTGCATCTATGGCCTCGGGTCGCCGGAGGCGTATTACGGCATGCTGCTGCCGCTGCAGGTCGGGCAGCGGATTCCGCGCGATCAGATCCTGCGCAAGCTCGTCGATATCCAGTACGAGCGCAACGACATCGAGTTCGGCCGTGGAACGTTCCGCGTGCGCGGGGATATCGTCGAGGTCTACCCGTCCTACGAAGAGCAGGCGCTGCGCATCGAGCTGTTCGGCGACGATGTGGACGCACTGACGACGTTCGATCCCCTCACTGGAAAGAGCGGCCGCCGCCACGACAAGATTGCCATCTATCCGAAATCACACTTCGTGGCGCCGCGCGATCAGACGAGAACGGCGGTGCTGTCGATCAAGGCCGAGCTCGTCGAGCGGCGGACGGAGCTGGAGAAGATGGGCAAGGTGCTCGAGGCGCAGCGGCTGCACCAGCGCACGATGTTCGATCTCGAGATGATGAAAGAGATCGGCTACTGCCACGGCATCGAGAACTACTCGCGCCATCTCACCGGCCGCGCGCCGGGAGAGCCGCCCCCGACGCTGCTCGACTATCTGCCGGACGACGCGCTGCTGGTGATCGACGAAAGCCATCAGACGATTCCGCAGATCCGCGGGATGTACCACGGCGATCGGTCGCGCAAGGAGACGCTGGTGGAGTTCGGGTTCCGGTTGCCATCGGCGCTCGACAACCGGCCGCTCACCTTCGAGGAATGGCAGGCGCGCGCCCGGCAGATGATCTTCGTGTCCGCCACGCCCGGGCCGTACGAGCTGTCGAAGTCGGGCGGCGTTGTCGTGGAGCAGATCATCCGTCCGACGGGATTGACCGATCCGCCCATCGAGGTCCGTCCGGTAAAAGGGCAAATCGACGACCTGCTGGGCGAAATCCGCACGCGTGCCGCGGAGGGCACCCGCACCCTCGTGACGACGCTCACCAAGCGCATGGCTGAAGATCTGACCACCTACTACCAGGAGCTCGGCGTGAAGGTGCGGTACCTGCACTCGGAGGTCGAGACGCTCGATCGGATCAAGATCCTGCGAGATCTCCGGCTGGGCAAGTTCGACGTCCTCGTCGGCATCAACCTGCTGAGGGAAGGTCTGGATCTGCCCGAGGTGTCGCTCGTGGCTATTCTGGACGCCGACAAGGAAGGGTTCCTGCGATCGGCGGGCTCCCTCATCCAGACTTCCGGTCGCGCCGCGCGTAACGTGAATGGCCGGGTCATCATGTATGCTGACACGGTGACCGAGTCGATGCGGGTCGCGCTGGAGGAAACCACGCGGCGGCGAGCCCTGCAGGAAGCCTACAACCAGGAACACGGCATCACGCCGGCATCGATCGTGAAAGCCATCGACGACGTGTCTCTCAGCGTCTACACCCTCGATTACGCTACGCCGGTGGCCATGGAAGACCGTGAGGCCTACTTGAGCCAGGACGAGCTCGATTCGCGCATAGAAGAGCTGCAGGGACAGATGCGACAAGCCGCGGCCAATCTCGATTTCGAACGGGCGGCGACGCTCCGTGACAAGATCAAGTCGTTGAAGGCCCGCGAGCTGGGGCTTGCCGGCGCGCGATCGACCCGGAGCTGACGTGCTGAAGGCGCTCGACAATTGGCTGAAGTCAGCGGTCGCGGAAGTTCAGGAATACGTCAAGCTCAGTTGGGCGGCGGCGCGCGATTCGTTCAGCCGTCCGTTTTATTTCCACGATGTCATCGAGCAGCTCGAGACCATCGGCGTCGGCTCGCTGACCGTCGTGCTGCTGACCGGCATTTTCACCGGCGCGGTGCTGGCGCTCCAGAGCGGTACAACGCTCGACCAGTTCGGCGCGCGTCCCGTCGTGGGGCGGCTCGTCGCCGCCTCGATGGTGCGCGAGCTCGGGCCCGTGCTGACGGCGCTGATGCTCGCCGGGCGCGTCGGGTCCGGGATCGCGGCCGAGCTCGGATCAATGGTGGTGACCGACCAGATCAATGCGCTGCGCGCGCTCGGCACCGACCCGGTGCGCAAGCTCGTCGTGCCGCGCGTGATTGCCGGCGTCGTGATGGCACCGATTCTGACCATCATTGCCGACTTCATGGGCATCCTGGGCGGGGCGGTCATCGCGATTCAACAGCTGCAGGTGCCGTCCAGCGTGTACTGGAAATCGATCGTCGACGGCCTCTACATGCAGGACGTCTGGATGGGCGCCTTCAAGCCGCTCGTCCTGGGATTCGTCATCGTCAGCATCGGATGCCATGTCGGGCTGCGCACGAAAGGGGGCACGCAAGGCGTCGGCCGCTCGACGACCAATGCCGTCGTTGCCGCATCGGTGGTGGTGCTGGTGCTTGATTTCTTCATCACGCGGCTGATGCTCACGTTGTTCTATTAGACGTTCACCGTTCGCCGTTTACCGTTTATCGTGGCCACAGAAACGCGCAGCGCCGTCATCGACAAGCCAGCCGGGGCCGACGAGCCGGTCATCGTCTTCGAGCACGTGTCGCTCGCGTTCGACGACACGGTCGTGCTGCGGGATATTAGCTTTACGCTGGGGAAGGGGCATACGAAGATCATTCTCGGCGCCAGCGGCGCCGGGAAGTCGATCTCGCTGAAGCTCATTCTGGGCCTGCTGAAGCCCGATGGCGGCAACGTCTATGTGAACGGGCACCTCGTCAACGACTACACCGAAGAGCAGATGATGAAGGTGCGCGCCGACATCGGCATGGTGTTCCAGGAAGGCGCGCTGTTCGATTCGCTCTCGGTGGCCGAGAACGTCGGCTTTAAGCTGTACGAGGAGACCGATCTCCCGCTGGAGGTCGTCAGAAAGCGGGTTGAGGAAGTGTTGGGGTTCGTCCGCTTGTCGCAGTTCATCGATCGCCGGCCATCGGAGCTGTCAGGCGGCCAGCGCCGCCGTGTGGCGATTGCCCGCGCGATGGCCGTCAAGCCGCGCATCCTGCTGTACGACGAGCCGACCACGGGCCTCGACCCCATCACGTCGACGACGATCGACGAAGAAATCGTCAAGCTGCGCGATTTCGAGGAAGTGACCTCGATTCTCGTCACCCATCAACTGCGCGACGCCTTCTTCGTCGCCACGCAGGAAGCGGTGCACCGGGGCGGCACGGTCGAGTTCGTGGACGCCGGGCCGGCAAAGATGGAAGAAGCCGAGTTCATGATGCTGAAGGACGGCCTTATCATTTTCGAAGGGACTGCCGGCGAGCTCCGCGCGTCGAAGGATCCGTATATTCAGGCGTTTCTGTCATAGACAGTAGGTAGTGTCCGGCTTCAGCCGGACCGTAAAGGAATCGATCAATGCCTCGCACCCGTTCGTTGAAGTGGTCGGAACTCAAAATCGGCGTCATGGCCGTGGCGGCGCTGCTGATTGCGGGGGCGCTCATCCTGGCGCTGGGCGGCGAGAGTGGCTTCTTCTGGCAGCGATATAACCTGAAGGTCAAGTTCCCCAACGCCGGTGGTGTTCAGGAGGGCTCGCCCGTCCGCGTGGCGGGCGTCACGGTGGGCGCGGTGCAGGATATTCGATTCGTGGGATCAGAAGTCGAAATGGATCTCGAGCTGCGGGACAACATGCAGGAGCGCGTCCGCACGACGTCGCGTGCCACCATCGGATCGGTCTCGCTGCTCGGGGAAGGCGCTGTGGACATTTCCGCGTCTACCACAGGGGAACCCATTCCGGAGTGGGGGTATGTGCCCTCCGACGGGCTTCCGCCGCAGCTCGCGGACGTCACGGCGCAGGCCAATAGAGGCATCGCGGAGCTGACCGGGCTCATCGCCGACGTCCGCAGCGGCAAGGGCACCGTCGGCAAGCTGATGACCGACGAGGAGCTGTACGCCGAGCTGCGGCAATTCACCGCGGCCGCGCGGGAGGTCACCGAGGGGCTGGCGCGCGGTAAGGGCACGCTTGGACAACTGATCAACAATCCCGAGAGCGCTCGACAGCTGGAGGCCTCGCTCAAGAACCTGACGGCGATTACCAATAAGATCAATGCAGGGCAGGGCAGTATCGCGCAACTGATGAACGACCCGGCGCTGGCGAAGAACCTGACCGAGGCGACCGCCAACTTCGGCAGCCTGTCGAGCAAGCTCAACCAGGGGCAGGGCACGATGGGGCAGTTGATGAACAACGACTCGCTCTACAAGCGCCTGGACGCGGTGACGACCAACCTCGAGCAGCTGACGGCCAGGCTGAATCAGGGGCAGGGCACCATGGGGCAATTGATGAACGACAAGCAGCTCTATGACAACATGAACCGGACGATAACGGAGATGCAACAGTTGCTGGCCGACATTCGTAAGGATCCAAAGAAGTTCCTGAACCTGAGGATGAGCATCTTCTGATCTGGAGAAGTGGCGAATTAAAGCCGAAACTACGACGTAAGGAGAGCGCGTGACGTTTTGGGCGGAAGTCTTTCTGGGGGTGATTGCGCTGGCGACCTTCACGATGGCGGCCATTCAGGTCGCCCTTATCGTGTACGGCTGGACGGTGGCGCGGCGGATCGACCGGATGCTCTCGCAGGTCGAGCACGAGATGAAGCCGCTGGCCGACAGTCTCAACTCCATCGCCCGCGATACCGCCCACATCAGCTCGCTGGCCTCCGGCCAGGTCGAGAGGATCGACCGCCTCGTCACGGACCTCACCGGCCGCATCGAACACACCGCCACGACCGTGCAGGATGCCATCCTCAGGCCGCTCCGGGACGGCGCCGCCGTGATGGCCGGCGTCAAAGCGGTCATCGACGTCGTCCGGGACCTGACCGGACGTTCCGGGGGCAAACGCGGCCGCACAGACGAAGAAGATGCCCTCTTTATCGGGTAGTCCTCCCCTTACCTGATTGACGCCGCGCCGCAAGGGTGGTAGAACTCGGCGATTCATCCGTACCACAATCCACCGCTGGCCCTGGAAAGAGGGGTTCCCATGTTGAACCGTGCGTCTTTTCTTTCAGCCCTTGCTGTTTGTCTGATGCTCGTGTGTCTTCCGGCCCTCGCGGCGGCCCAGGCATCCAAATCGGCGGCTGTCGCCAAAGAGCTCGTCCAGACGATGGACGCCAAGAAGCTCGACTCCATTGCCGCGAAGATCGCGACGCCCGAAGGCACCTTTGCCGCCGCACTGTATTTCCCGAACGTGCAGCTGCTGGTCATCTCGGGCCACTATTCCGCGCCTCAACTGATGGAGCCGCGCCTGGCGGGGAAGCAATACCGCGACACGTACATGGAGCTGAGCGGCACCGTGGCACCCGACACGAAGATCTTCGTGCAGGACATGGGCGATCCGGGTCTGTCGGCGCGCAAGCAGGACAACATGTACGACACGTGGAATCAGGCGGGAAAGATCGTGATGTTCGACGGCGATCCCGACAAGCAGAAGATGTCGGACGGCGAGTATCAGAAGGCGTTCACGGCAGCCGATGAGGAATACGCGAAGATCCTGAGCGCGCTGCTCACGGAGGCGAAAAAGTAGCCAGGGCAGAAAAGAAGTCCGCCTTTGCTCTACGAGCTACGGCGGACAGACTTCGGTTGGCTTGCCAGACGGAGCCCCGCAAGGGGCGAAGTCTGGTGGGCGCTAGTGGATTCGAACCACTGACCCCCGCCGTGTGAAGGCGATGCTCTACCGCTGAGCCAAGCGCCCAACCTTCGGAAC
>Ga0105107_10003625_pt1 | contig 10295 bp, 7 predicted proteins | sample PPLLaktember2015_6_FD_79335 | JGI IMG/M metagenome (GOLD analysis project Ga0105107, IMG submission 79335) | Freshwater sediment microbial communities from Prairie Pothole Lake near Jamestown, North Dakota, USA - PPLs Lake P8 Core (1) Depth... | ecosystem: Environmental > Aquatic > Freshwater >...
CCGGATCTCCTGAACAGAACATCCCAAACTGGACTCTGCCAGAGTGCTGTCCTGGAATTATGGACTCCTCCCGAGCCGGAAACTGAAGCAACCATAAAAAAAGAAGCCAAATGGGCTGAAGAGAGTATAGATTATCTTAAACCATTAATATGCAGAAAATGAAATTTGCTGTTCTTGGCTGCGGATTCTGGTCGCAGTTCCAGCTGGGTGGCTGGAAGGAACTGTACGGGGCGGAATGCGTGGCTCTTTATAACCGTACAAAATCGAAAGCCGATGACCTGGCCAGACGATTTGGCATTCCTCATACCTACGATGATGCTGAAGAGATGATGGAAAAAGAAGAACTTGATTTCGTTGATATTATCACTGATGTGGATACACATCCAAAGTTTGTTGAACTGGCTGCAAAATACAGGAAGCATGTTATCTGTCAGAAACCAATGGCTCCATCTTTCGCGATCGCGAAGAAAATGATGCAAGTTACCCGTGAGGCAGGTGTTAGATTCTATGTGCACGAAAATTACAGGTGGCAGCCCCAGATAAGGAGGATGAAACAAATTATCGATTCAGGCGTGATAGGAAAGCCCTTTCGCTGCAATTCATTATGGAACACTGCTTTCCCACTGTTTGAAACACAACCTTTCCTGGCTACCCTTGAACAATTTGCGCTTACTGATCAGGGGTCACATCAGTTTGATGTTTTGAGATATCTTTTTGGTGAAGCTGAAACAATTTTTACACAGATACAAACTATCAATCCGACAATTAAAGGGGAGGATGTGGCTACTTCCATGCTGAGAATGAAAAACGGTATGGTCTGCATTCAGCAGATTTCCTTCAGCTCCCCGCTTGAAAAAGAGGTCTTTCCACAGGTACTCCTTATTGTGGAAGGCGAGAAAGGCAGTGTAAGACTCGATCCCGGTTATAATTTTGCAATTACATCCGGCAATAAGACAACTTATGAAAAGATGACCATGCAAAAATACAGCTGGCAGACCGACAGGCTTGAACCCGAACCTCCAGGCATTGTTGCATGCAATAACGATATCCTCGGGGATCTCCTCGGACAAGGGAAAGCAGAAACAACTGCAGAGGATAATTTTGAAACCGTGAGGCTGGTCTGGGCTGCTTACGAATCGGCCAGGGAGGGAAAAGTCATAAAAATTGAAGAGTACATATAATATTATACGTAAAACCTATGATAAAAGTTTCATTGATCGGTGCGGGTGGTAAAATGGGTCTCCGTCTGACGCACAACCTCAAAGGATCGGACTATATTGTCTCCTACCACGAAATCAATCCGGACGGTATTGAAAAACTAAGAGAGAAAGGTGTAACAGTATCAGAAACAGGATTCTGCATCAGGGAGTCAGATGTGGTAATCCTTGCAGTTCCGGATGTTGCCCTTGAGAAAGTTTCTGCAGAGATCATCCCGGTCATGAGAAAAGGCTCACTGGTCGTAACGCTCGATCCTGCAGCAGCCCTGGCGGGCAAACTATTCTCCCGCGATGATATTTCATATTTCATAACCCACCCCTGCCATCCATCCATCTTCAACTGGGAACCGGATCCTGAAGCTATGAAAGATCATTTCGGAGGTACCTCTGCCAGGCAGTCTATTGTGTGCGCCATAATGAAAGGTGATGATGAGGATTACAGGACAGGTGAGAAACTTGCCTGCACATTCTATGCTCCGGTATCACGATCTCACAGGATTTCGGTAGAGCAGATGGGACTCCTTGAACCGGCATTGGTCGAAACACTGGCCTCAACCTGTGTTTTTGTAATAAGAGAAGGATTAAATGAGGTAATAAAGAAAGGAGTACCGGCCGATGCCGCAAGAGATTTCCTTCTCGGACACCTGCGTATCCAGATGGCAGTCCTGTTCAATGAACTCCCGGGAGCTGTCTTTTCAGATGCAGCGAATAAGGCACTACAGCGAGGCTTGAAAGAATTTATAAGTGACGACTGGAAAAAGGTGTTTGAGCCAGGAAATGTTGCCGATCAGATCAAAGCGATAACCTGAATCAGAGAGGTAATATCGCCGGATCTGACCCGGAAAACTAATGACCTCGCATAAGCGGGTAATTGAAGAATTTAGTGTAATTTAGTTAAATATTTATATCCGGTAAGTCGTAAAGCAAAAACTACTCCGGTGGATAATCAATAAGTGATTGTCAAAATATTTTATTTTCTGAAGAGAATAGAAATAATGGATCAGCTTGCGTTAAGAATAAAGCTCCGGGATGATCAAGCTTTTGAACTGCTCTTCCGCAAGTATTTTGCCAGACTTTGTGCCTTCTCCAACAAGTTTCTGAACGACCCCGAAGAGGCCAGGGAAGTTGTACAGGAGGCTTTTATAAAAATATGGGAGACACATGAAGATATTGATCCCGAAGAATCACTTAAATCATATATTTTTAAGATAACCCGGAATCTCAGCATTAACAAATTGCGGAAGAGGAAGATAGTTTCGAGATATACAGAGATTTACAAGATCGTATATATTGACAAATATGAGTTGTCAGGTCTTGATTCCCTTTTAGGAAAGGAACTGGAAGAAAATGTTGCACATTCCGTAAACAATATGCCTGCACAATGCCGTAAAGTCTTTGAACTGAACCGGATTGAGGGACTTAAATATAGAGAGATCGCGGAACTTCTCAATATCTCAGTGAAAACAGTTGAAGCACAAATGTCTAAAGCATTAAGATCCCTGAGGTCAGATCTTAGTGAATACCTTCCTTCGTAAGTATCATATTGATACTCAATAAACTAAAGCCCCATTTGATTTTAAGTTATAGGTATTCTTGCTTTGCGCCGGATTGCCGGAAAGACTTTCCTGAAAAATCTTATGGCAGATAATAGGGGTAAACCGGCATTAGTTTGTATTAGGTATAATTGAAAAGGATTTTTATAAAAGAAAATAAATTAATGGAAGAAGAAAAATCTCTATATCGCGACCTGATAATTAAATTCTTTGCCGGCGAGATCTCTGATAATGAAATCACACAATTAAAAGCCTGGCTTGAAATGGATCCTGAAAACCGGAGGATCTTTGATGAAGAAAATGAATTATGGCAGGGGACAGGTCTTCGTACTAAACTTGAATACTATGAACCCGACTCAGCGTGGATGAATATTTCCTCAAAACTCGGTCTTGGAAAAAGGAAGATTGAGACGGTTAAAATAATAAGCAGGGCAAATTTCCGGATAATGGTTGCAGCAGCTTCACTTGCTCTGGTAGTTGCAATTGGAAGCCTTTTACTTCTGATAAAAGAAAAACAAACATACAGACTATTGGCTGCAGTCTCGTCGAGAATTGAGACAAAAGAGGGAGAGAAAGCCCGTCTGTTCCTCGCAGATTCCACAGAAATAATCTTAAATGCGGGAAGTTCACTTGAATATGACAGGAGTTATAACATTGAGAACCGTAAAGTAAAACTTTCAGGGGAGGCCTATTTTGATGTAACAACAAACCCCGGAAAGCCCTTTATTGTTGAACTGGACAGGATGAAAATTGTGGCATACGGAACAAAGTTTAATATATTCTCATTCGGCAATGAGGACAGAATAGAAACAACCCTTGAGGAGGGGGCAATTGAGGTAGCAATACCCGGGGAAAAGATAATAACCCTTAAGCCTGGACAACAGGTTGTCTATTTCAGAAGAACCAAAAAAACAGTGGTTCATGATGTATCCAGCGAAACCTACACCTCCTGGAAAGAAAATAAGCTTAGGTTTAATGACACTCCTTTCGAAGAGGTATTACGCAGGATCGGAAGGAAATATAATGTCAAATTTGAAATATCAAACTCCGAGCTGCTCGAGATGAAATATACTGCAACCTTTATTGATGAAACAGTTGAGGAGGTGATGCAGATGCTCAGGACAGTAAGTCCAATAACATACAAAATATATTACCGGACAACAATCACAGATAAACAATACCTGAAACCGAAAATTGTTGTCGGAAAAAGAAAACCTGACTAAAAAATCCCCAAACCTGAAACCTGACGCCTATGCAACAACCCCCCCCAGTGATAATTACCAAAAAGAAGCAGGAAAGTCCTTACCGACCTTCCTGCCCTTATAAAAGCATTTACCGGTTTTAAAACCGGCATAATGCGATTTAGTTATTAACTGTCTAAATCATTCAAAATTATGAAAAAACCTGATAATCTGAAACGAACAGATTCATTTTGGATTTGTCCAAAAAATATCTTTAGAATTATGAAACTTACTACTCTGCTTTTGTTAGTGACAATTCTAAACGCATTCGGGAGTAAAAGCTACTCTCAGAATGCACGGCTGAACCTGGATATGAAGGATGTTCCTATTCTCGCAGTTCTTAATGCCATTGAGGACCAGAGCGAGTTCTTCTTCCTGTACAGTTCAAAAATGATTGATGTAAACCGGAAGGTAGATATCAATGCAACTAATAAAAATATAACCGATGTTCTGAATGAACTTCTGGTTAATACTGAGATAAAATATGCAGTCCGTGACCGGCAGATACTTTTGATAAACGAAGAGGCAGTAGCATCGTTGTCGGTACAACAGTCAAAAATTACCGGAACTGTTACCGACAAGGAGGGAAATCCTCTGGCCGGCGTCAATATTGTCATCCAGGGAACGTTGGTTGGAGCTATAACCGACCTGGCAGGTAAATACAGTATTGAAACTGCAAATATGAATGCTACCCTGGTATTTTCTTTTATAGGCTATACAGTCCAGGCAGTAGCAGTTGAAGGAAGAATGGTAGTGGATGTAATTATGACAGAGGACATTGCCAGGCTTGATGAGGTTGTCGTAATCGGATACGGAACTGTTAAAAAGAGAGACCTTACAGGTGCCGTTTCGTCCATTCAGACGAAGGACCTTGGCAATAGCACTGTAGCTAACGTTGGCCAGATGATGCAGGGAAAGGTCGCCGGTGTCGATATTACATCAAGCGATGGTGGACGTCCTGGTGCAGGTATGGATATCAAGATCAGGGGAACAACCTCAATAAATAGTACCAGTCCGCTTACAATTATTGACGGTATGCCTGGTGATGTTGATATGGTATCGCCCAGTGAAATTGAGTCGATAGATGTATTAAAAGATGCCTCTGCCGCAGCAATATATGGATCGAGAGGAGCAAACGGTGTAATAATCATTACCACTAAAAAGGGGAAAACAGGCGTTCCGGTACTTAATTATGGAGGTTACTATGGGATATCAACCCCCGGAAAACAACTTGACATTCTGAGTGCAAGCGACTATATAGATCTGGTATATGATATCGAGGGAGGTGCATATAATACTGCCACAAGTAAGTGGTCGAAACCTGCCGGATTACCTTCTGTCTTTGATAACGATGCTATGGTAAGGACCAATCTTGTAAATATGCAGGAAGAATTGTTCAGAGTTGCACATGCACAGAACCATAATTTCGATATTACCGGGGGATCGCAAAGTACTAAATACCGCCTGTCGGCCGGCTATTTCGATCAGGGTTCAACAAGAGGTAATTATAACTTCGAAAGATATAACCTCAAAGCAAACATTGAATCGAAGATAGGGAACCGGTTAACAGTGGGGAATAACACATTGTTCCGCCAGGTAAAGAATGAAGGACAGGAAGGCGACATAATGGGTGCACTTCGCTGGGCTCCATATGTAGGGGTATTCAGTGAGACATCGACAAACCCTGGCAAATACTCAAATATCAGCAATGAAGGGAACCTTAATGATGCTGTAAATCCTATGATCCCGCTGGCTTACGATTTTCGTAACTACCAAGAAGCAAAGATCTTAACACAACTTTATGCAGATCTGGAAATTATTGAAGGGTTGAGGTTCCATTCCCAGTTCCAGTATGAATTTTCTTCTTCGCATAATATCAGCTACAGAGAAAAGGACTATATGAATAGTATTGCCCAGACTAACTTCCTTGAAGAGACCTATAATATAGGATCATGGCCAAAATTTGAAAATTACCTTACTTTCAATAAGGCTGTCGGCTCACATGCATTTACTCTCCTTGGTGGTATAAATTACGAAAGAGGGTTGAAGGGCAGAGGAGTCACAGTTAAGGGAACAGGATATGGGGGTCAGGCAATTCCAATCAAAAAAGTAAACGTTGGTGGCGAGCCTGCAACCGTCCCTGGTTCAAATGTCTGGGAAAACGGAGGGATGTCATATTTCGGCCGGTTAAATTATTCTTTGATGGACCGGTATCTCCTCACTGTTAACTTCAGGGCTGATGCTTCGTATAAATTTGCTCCAACAAACAGGTGGGGATACTTCCCATCTGTAGCCTTTGCATGGAAACTTAAAGAGGAGTCTTTCCTGCAGGATGTCAACTGGCTCTCTTCTCTGAAAGCAAGGGTAAGCTGGGGTAAGGCCGGGAATGATGCAATCAGCGCATACCTCTTTAATTCAAATGTTTATACCGGAGGGTACAGCGGTGGAGATAACCTCATCATCTATCCTTTTGGAACCGACAACCTGCTCATTAATGCCGGGTATGGGGCAACGGTTAATGCTCTTCCATCACCGACAATTCAGTGGGAAGAAACAACAACCAAAGGACTCGGTGCAGATGCTTCATTTATGAAAGACAAGATTGTCATATCAGTTGACTATTATGATAAACTTACAAATGGTATACTGATACAGGTTCCTGTTCCTCTTTCAACCGGGCTGACACAACCACAGATGAAAAATGCTGCAACTGTCACAAACAGGGGAGTCGACTTGCAGATGACCTATTACGGGAATACTGTAGGAGGTCTGAATTACAATGTTACCGCAGTGGCCGGATATAATAAGAATAATGTCAAATCCCTGGGTGAAGGTCAGCCGATTTTTGCCTATAACACTTCGGAGGTTGGCTACCTGACCCGGACCGCTTCCCTGAATCCTATAGGTTATTTTTATGGATATAAAACCGATGGGATCAATTATACACAGGCAGAAGCTGACAGTTATAATGAACGGTTCGGCACTACTGCAGTAGCAGGTGACTATAGATTCAAGGATCTTAACGGGGATGGAAAGATCAGTGATGCTGATCGTACAAATCTGGGAAATGGTATGCCAAAATGGACATATGGAGTAAATGCGAATCTTGATTTCAAAAATATTGATCTGCGGTTTGCATTCACCGGAGTGTATGGATGCCAGTTAGTCGACTGGAATGGTACCTACTGGCTCGAAGGTGGTGTAAGACCTTTTAACGGTTCTGCAACATTACTTAACAGATGGAGATATGATGGTGATACGGAGGCTTTACTGCCAAGGGTCGAAAAAACGGATCCGAACAAAAACACAAGATTCTCCGACAGATATGTGAAGGATGGATCATATGGAAGGCTGAAGACCATTACTCTGGGTTATACTATCAAGAACCAGTTGTTGAACAAATATGTCAGGAATGTAAGAGTCTATGTTACTGGTGAAAACCTGATCACGGTAACTAAATACACAGGTTTCGACCCGGAGGTTGGTGGCGGTTCAAATACTGAGAGAGGCATAGATACAGGCGGTATTCCTTTGCCAAAGAATTACCTCTTCGGGATACAATTGTCGTTCTAGCTTAAAAAAAATTATAAACCATAGAGATTATGAAAAACAGAATCTTAACAATTATAACAGCAACCGTCTTTGCAATGGTATCTTGTAATGACGATTTCCTGGATATACCAAATCCTAATGTGTATGATGCAAATACATATTTTGTTGATAAATCTGCATGTCAGAAATCGGTGAACTCTATCTATACAATTATGCTTCACAAGGGTATGTTCAGTCGCGACTGGTATTTTAATTTCGACCTTCTGGCTAATGAAGCAGGTCCGCTAACTCCCCTTCAGGGACAGATCGCAGAGCTTCCCAGGGGTGTATACGATGCATCCAACAGTGCCCTCTCCCCGACATGGGACAGGCTGTACAGGATGGTTCTCAGGGCAAATTATGCAGTTGAGGTTGTCAATAAATGGGAACCCGAAACTGCCACTGACAAGGATCTCAAAGCAAGGTATCTCGGCGAAGCCAAATTTTTCCTTGGTTTTGCTTATTATCACCTGGGAAGCCTCTGGGGAGCTGTACCCCTTAGAAAGAGTTTTACAGAAACCGGTCAGCAGGTTAACTGCCCGAGATCCCCGGTTGCAGATGTATTTGAGTTTGCAGAACAGAATCTTATTTCTGCAGCAGATGCTTTGCCTCCAACATATGATCCCGCAGATAACGGCCGGGCAACAAAATGGGCTGCAAAGGCTTTCCTCGGCAAACTATATATCATGCAGGGAAACTGGACTGACGCGGAACCAATTTTTCAGGATATTGTTAACAATGGCGGATTTATAATGGAACCCGGACTTTCAGGTTTTGCCAACGAATTCCTGGCTGTTAACCGTAACTCGACCGAAACAATATTCGACTGCAAATTTGCATGGTATGGCTGGGGTGACGCAAACGCATATCATATGTTCGACGGAACCGAATTGTGGGGCGGTAAAGGAGCAACAAGCGGCAGGGCAATGGAATACGGATGCTGGGACTGGGCTAATGTAAACATCACTACTTCGGCTGTAAAGAAATTTAAATACAATATTAATGCCGTTGTTGATTATATTGACCCCAGGGCCTTCAATACATTTTATGGCGATGGTGGTTATGGCGGAGATATGGATTGTGCAAAAGGAGCTTATCCTTTTAATGCTCCGATAACCTACCCGGGTGATGCAAATCCAACTGCACCAAAGGGTTACAGGTGGAAAAAATATCAGCAGTATGAAACCAAAACTGCTGAAGGAAGTCCTGAATCGGAGATCAGCACTGTAATTACCCGTCTGGCTGACATTAAATTATTGTATGCCGAATGCCTTATTCAGGCAAATAAGCTTGGTGAGGCACTTACCCAGATAAATGATGTCCGCACAAGGGCCGGCGCCTTAAATTATCTCACTCTCACCGACAAAACAACAGCAATGAATATATTAAAAAGGGAGAGAGAGGTTGAGCTATGCGGCGAACAGCAAAGATGGTTCGACCTTATCCGCTGGCACCGCAATGGCACTATTTTCGATTTTGTGGCAACACTTAACGGAGAAAAAGCTACTCAGGGAGAAACTGCGAACTTCTCAGAAAAAAACCTTTTGCTTCCAATCCCACAGGTTGAAAAGGATGTGAATAAACTATGTGAAGTGCCGAACGGATGGAATTAATGACAATTAATCCTTAAAATCTTATATTATGAAAAACATAATTAAAACATTTATACTGGTACTTGTGATTGCATCAATTTCGGGTTGCTCAAAAATATCTGTAATCAAAGATGCTGATGCCAGCTTCGTTGCCCATAAACTGGATGGGGATAAAGTAAGGGTCTCCTCCGGTACCGACAATCTGACTGTACAACTATTTACAAAGACAATAAACGGGGTAGATCAGAAAATTGCATTTGTGGAATTCGAATTTACCGGAGTTGGCGATATGGTATCAATCTGGACCGGAGATAGTATCAATGTCAGAGTCCCCAAAACCATCGATGGACTTACCGGCCAGATAACAACCTGGGAAAAACTGAAATTCGCCTCAGATTATGAGAGTTTCAAAAATAACGACTTTACCCAGAAAGGAAGCCTGTTAAATGATGGGAAGCTTATTTATACTTATTGGAAAGCCGGAACCTACAAGGCTACAATGGTCGCAACAAACTGGGGTGAAATGGATTCTGATGAATACAGCAGGGATGAAAAAACCATAACAATTACAGTTCAGCCGGCTCCTTAAAAAAAATCTTTAAACGGAGCTTTTTTAAAGAGGGTATCTGAATGGGTACCCTCTTTATTTGTCTTAAAATTAACTTCTCCATCTCCCGAAGGATTTTAAATAAAACCCTAAATTTGAAATAAGTGTAAATAATGAAAAGGATTTATTTCTTTACCTGATTATCAATTTGAAAATAAAGTAATTATGATAAAACTGATATCCCCCCTGGCTCTTGTTCCCGACGATGCTTCAAAAAACGTTAAACAACCCGGACAATGAAAATTATTAAGAAACATTATATTTCAATTTTATTAATGCTTACGGGGATAATAGCTACGGCCCAGCCTGTCACTCTTCATCCCGAAAATCCTCACTACCTGATGTTCAAAGGGAAACCTTTAGTAATTGTCTCATCTGCAGAACACTATGGAGCCGTTCTGAATCCCGACTTCGACTATCTGAAATACCTGAATACATTACAGAAAGATGGCATGAATTATACAAGAATATTCACTGGTACATATTTTGAAAAA
>Ga0105107_10003627_pt1 | contig 10295 bp, 10 predicted proteins | sample PPLLaktember2015_6_FD_79335 | JGI IMG/M metagenome (GOLD analysis project Ga0105107, IMG submission 79335) | Freshwater sediment microbial communities from Prairie Pothole Lake near Jamestown, North Dakota, USA - PPLs Lake P8 Core (1) Depth... | ecosystem: Environmental > Aquatic > Freshwater >...
CGCATCCCGCCAGATGCGAGTCGACCGAGCGCCGGTCGGCTTCAGAGAGGTCGCCTTCGATATACCGGGGTATGAGTTCTTCGAAGTGGCTGCAGTTCATGATTCGCCGATACCTTTCTCGAGTGCCCTCGTTCCGGTCATCATCCGTTTGAGCGACAGCTTCGCACGATAAATATACGTCTTCACGGTTCCGAGCGGAATATCCATAATCTCCGCGATTTCCTCATAACTCTTCTCTCCCCTGTAGCGAAGCTCGAGCACCATGCGGTGATTCTCGTCGAGACGTCCCATGAGACGTTCGAGGCGCTCCCGCGTGATTGTGCGCCGCCGGGCTTCCTCGGGATCATCTCCGCTGGAGGCGAGATCCTCGCAGTCCTCGATCGGCACCGAGACGGGTCTTCGCCTCTCGGTGGCGTTGAGGGCCTCGTTCCGCGCGATGCGGTAGATCCATGTCGAGAGACGCGAGTCTCCCCTGAAATCGCGGAGCGCCCTGAATATCTTGATGAAGACTTCCTGCACGATATCTTCCGTCTCTCCTCGCTCCCGGGCGATGCCGTGGACCGCCGAATAGATGAGTGAGTAGTGCATTTCGAGTATTATTCGAAATGCCCTCTCGCTTCCCGCGACCGCCTCTCGAACGAGAGTATGTTCTTCACTGTCGGTCACGCGGAGCTCCTCTATAGAGGTTGGACAGGAACGGGGCCCGGGAAGTTTCAGGGAAATTATCGCATGATTGGGGCCCGCCGCGAAATGGTATCTCTGCAATTGATCGTGACAAAAGTTGAAACAATTCCGCGTTTCCTCCTGTCCAATCAGGCGAGAGGTCAAGAAAACGGGCGCACAGGCGCCAAGGGGTCCAGGAAAGAGTCCCGTGAAAGGAGCGGCCATGTTCAACGTTGATCCCGGAACCGTTGCGATACTCATCCCGATCATCGCGGTCCTCGGCGGAATGACGATCGCCGTCATAGGCGTCATTATGAACGGCAGGGAGGAGGAGCTCAAGCACAAGGAGCGGATCCTCGCCATGGAAAAGGGCATTCCGCTCCCCGAGATGCCGAAAGAGGAGAGGAGACCGGCATTCCTGACGCTCCGGGCGTGGGGCCTTATCGTGGCCTTCGTGGGACTCGCGATCATGATCTCGATCTCGATTGCCCAAGGTTTCGAAAGAGGGATATGGGGTCTCATACCGACGTCGGTCGGCATCGGGTTCCTCGTGGCCGCGATGCTCGAGAAGAGAGACTGGGCGAAAAGATAGAGCCTGCGGGCCCCGCATAGAATCTGCGGTTTCTGGTTTTCGGTTCCCTAAGAATGGGAGGTATTGACCTCCCATTCTTATGTCTCATAATAACCCGGTTCCCCGATAAGGGGTTTTCCTCATGTTCCCAGGCGCCCCGGAAGATTGATGTGGATTTCCGGGGCGCAGACATGATATGATCTTCGGCGTCGGGGCATGCACGGCGGCTCGATGCACGACCCCGCGAAGGAATATTTTCCGGGGTGTGGATGAAGGGAGGACGATGATGAGGAAGGTATTCCATTTTTGTTTTTTCCTCGTTCTTTGTTCCAGTGCAGCAGCAATTCTCTCGGTCGACTGCCGCGCGCAGATCGCCATCAATGAATTCATAGCCGATCCCGCGCGGGATTGGGATGGTGACGGCGTGCTCAATTCCCGAGACGACGAGTGGATCGAGATCGTGAATCTCGGGAAAACGGCCGTCGACCTTTCCGGCTATCGTCTTTCGGACGGCGTGGACGCGCCCGTCTGGCGGTATGAGTTCGCCGGTATTCTCGCGGCCGGAGGCGTTCGGCTCATCTGCGGGAGCGATGCCGAGGCATGGGAGGAGGCGAACGGGTTCCCCATCTACGGGCTCAGCCTCAACAACATGGGAGACCGCATCGCGCTCTATCGGATCGCAGGGACCGACACGGCGCTCGTCGACAGCTACAGCTTCGCCGAGGTCGCCGCGCGGGACGATCGGTCCATCGGGAGGCGTTCGGATCTCCCCGAGGCGTGGGTGGCATTCGACGCGTACAATCCGTGCACCGCGACATGCGATCCGGCGGGAACGGGCTGCTATCCATCCCCCGGTTCCCGAAACACGTGTCTCACTGCCACGGAATCGCGAACCTGGGGCGCAATAAAGGCCATCTACCGGTAGATGGTTGCCACGGGCGCATGAGCCCGGGTGAAGACTGAATACGAGCCGCCGTGCCGCCCCGGAAATATCCCCTGATCGGCGTCGATGTGTGATGCGCCTGGAAGGCCGTGTGCGCGCCCTCGCCGCCTATTTTCCTTTGCGCAGACGCCGCGCATATGCTAGTTTTGCTCACGGGATAACCGATGATGAAAGAGAGCAAGCACTCAAATAAGATCAACAACTGCTGGGAGTTTCTTTCCTGCGACAAGAAGGACTGCCCCGCCTACGGGCAGGAGAACGCCCCCTGCTGGGAGATCACGGGGCACCGCTGCGGGGACCGCGTGTTCCCGCGGATGGAGGAGAAGCTCATCCAGTGCTGCTTCAAGTGCCCGTTCTTCAAGCAGCTCAAGGAAAGGGTGAAAGGGCGCCGTTGGGTCGACATAACGCTTCTTGAGACGCTCGAAGACGCCCTCATTCGGTCCTCGATGTATTCGAAGAAGGTGGAAGACCTCTACATGGAGGTCATCAGGCGAAGCAAGCTCATGAATCTCCTCGGCGAAGTGAGCAAGATCATCTCCCACCTCGACAAGGAAGAAGACATCATCCTCGCCATTCTCACCGTGATCACCGCGAAGCAGGGGCTTGGTTTTAACCGCTCCTTCGTGTTCCTGCGGGGGCAGGAATTCGACGTCCTGCGCGGCAGATACGCTCTCGGGCCATCGTCGGCGGAAGAGGCGGACAGCATTTGGCGAATTCTCGAGAAGGACGATACCCTCTCTCTCGACAAGCTCGTGAGCAAGGGGCAGAAGCTCCACTACCTGCGCAGCAGCCCCCTCACGAAGGTCACGAGCCAGCTCGCGATTCCCATCAATGACCTCGAGGGAGTCATCATCAGGGGGATGCACGAAGTGAGATTCGTAAAGAAGGATGACCTCGCATCCGAGGGAGACAAGCAGATCGCCGCGGCTCTCGGTCTCGAGGACTTCTGCATATGTCCTATTGCAACGATCGAGGACAGCATAGGCTTTCTCATCGTTGATAACATCTTCACGGGGAAGGCGATAACAGCCGAGGATGCGCATCTTCTGGAAATGATCGTAAGCCATGCAACGACATCGCTGAGAGCCGCTCAGCTCAAGGAATCTCTCAAGAAGAATGTCGAGAGTCTCAAGGCTACCTACCGGAAGCTCAAGGCGTACGAAGAGCGCATCATGAAGGCCGAGCGGCTCGCGATCTCGGGCGAGCTCACCTCTTCGGTGCTCCACGAGATCAAGAACCCTCTCGTCGCGATCGGCGGCTTCGCCCGCAATCTTTTCCAGTCGAAAAGCATCGTCGGGGCCGACCGGGATAAGCTCGAGATCATCATGAATGAAGCTCTTCGCCTCGAGCGGTACCTTGAGAGCCTCCAGTCGAAGGTGAGCGAGCTCAAACTCGAGGAAGGTGATCTCAACCAGCTCATCGAGGACAACTGCCAGCTTCTCCAGAGGGATTTCGAGGAGCGAAACATCACGGTCCTCAGGAGTCTCGCGCCGGACCTTCCCCGGGCGCATTTCGACGTCGTCAAGCTGCACGAGGTCTTCATGAACATCCTTCAGAACGCTCTCGAGGCGATCAAGGACAGCGGCGTTATCCGTGTGTGCACGTGGAGGGAAGGCAATACGATCAGCGCGCAGATTTCGGATAACGGGCAGGGCATTCCAAGCGATAAGATCTACAAGATATTCACCCCGTTCTTCACGACGAAAGAGGAAGGTTCGGGGCTCGGGCTCGCATTCGTGCATCGGATCGTCAAAGATCACGGGGGGAATATCTCCGTCACGAGCTCCGAGGGCAAAGGCGCGACCTTCCTCGTCACCCTCCCCCTCGTCAGGGAGCCGAGCGAGATTCAGCCGCAGCAGACCGTTTCCTGAGAAGCTTCGCGCGCGGGGCCTATCGGCGATTGCACCCGCACGTGCTCGCTCAACGCGGCGCGCCCGCGCGGGGCCTATCGGCGATTGCACCCGCACGTGCTCGCTCGCGAGGCTCGCTGCGCCCCGTGCGGGGGCCCCATCGCCGCCACCCGCGCGTGGCCGCGGCGGCTCTCCATCCCGATTGACAATTGGAGAGAATTGGTATAATCTGCAAGCTCTTAGCGGCTATTCGGCCGGGCATTGGTTCTCGTTGCGCGGGCGTCAGAGAGGTCGATGCGTGAGCTGCGGCGGTTTTGAAAGAGGAACGATTCAGCTCTATACGGGAAACGGCAAGGGGAAGACCACGGCCGCTCTCGGGGCCGCACTCCGCGCGCTGGGCCACGGCAAGAAGGTGGCCATGATACAGTTCATGAAGGGGAGGCTCTACGGCGAGCTCGCAGCGGCGCGGAGGCTCGATGGTTTCATTATCGAGCAGCACGGGCGGGACGAGTTCGTCGATTCGAAGAATCCGGCCGCGGTCGACCGGGAGCTCGCCGCCGCGGGATGGCGGCGCGCCGAGGAGCTCGTTCGCGGCGGCGGAATCGACATTCTGATCCTGGATGAGATCAATGTGGCGGTCGCCTACGGGCTCATCGAGCTCGAAACGGTGCTCGCCTTCATGAGAGACAAGCCGGAAGGTCTCGAGCTCATACTGACGGGGCGCTACGCTCCCGAGGAGATGATGGCGCTGGCCGACACGGTGACCGAGATGCGGGAAATTCGCCACCATTTCAATCGCGGCGTTCCCGCGAGGAAAGGCATCGAGTATTAGGCGGCGATGAAGAGCAGCGCTGATATCGCAAAGCTCCTCGCGGGGCTTTCCCAGGGGAGCGTGGTCGCGGCGGCCCGGCTCATCACGCTCATCGAAAACGGCGGGGAAGCGGCGGAAGCGGTCATGGACGGGGTATTCCCGCGGACGAAAGGGGCCTATCGGATCGGATTCACCGGTCCTCCGGGGGCGGGGAAGAGCAGCCTCGTCTATCACCTCTGCCGGTTCTTCCGGTGCGCGGGCGGCGAGATCGGCATCATTGCCGTCGATCCGACGAGCCCTTTCAGCGGAGGGGCGCTCCTCGGGGATCGCATCCGGATGCAGAAGCTCTCCGATGATCCCGGCGTTTTTCTCCGCAGCCTCGCGAGTCGGGGGAGCCTCGGGGGCATCTCGAACTGCACGGATGAGGTCGCGGATCTTCTCGACGCGTTCGGCAAGGATCTGATTCTCATCGAGACCGTGGGCGTCGGGCAATCGGAGCTCGAAATCGCGGAGAAAACGCATACCGTCGTCGTGATTCTCGTGCCGGAATCGGGGGACGGCGTCCAGGCGATGAAGGCGGGGCTCATGGAGATCGGCGACGTGTTTGTCATGAACAAGTCCGATCACCCCGATGCGATGCGCGCGGCGCAGGAGCTCGAGGACACGCTCCGGATCAAGGACGTGCCCGAGGGCGCATGGCGGCCCCCGGTCGTACTCGCATCCGCTCTCCACGAGCGCGGGATCGAGGAAATCGCGGAGCGGATCGGCGAACACCGGAGGTATCTCGAGGAGAACGGATTGGTCGATGCGAAACGGAGGAGGATTCTCTTCTCGCGCGTGCGGGATGCCGTCATGGAGCGCATGGAGCGGCGTCTCTGGGACGACGCGCGAAATCGCATGATCATCGAGAGCAGGATGGAGGAAGTATATTCGGGGCGCCTGTCCCCTTCGGGCCTCGTGCGGGAGCTCGAGAAGCTTTTCGTGGATACCCTCGTCGGGTAGGATGCCCGGTCATCGAAGAGAGGTGGATGCGTGACCATGGAGAAGGAAACGAACGCCGAATTCGCGAAGGCGCGGGAGCGATGGGAGCGGGATTTCCACGGGGAACCGGTCCAGGACATCGATTTCACCACCGTTTCCGGGGAGCAGGTGAGCCCTCTCTACACGGGGGCCGATCTCGCCGGTTTCGAGTATCTCCGCGACCTCGGATTCCCCGGCGAATACCCCTATACGCGCGGCGTCTATCCGACGATGTACCGCGGGCGATTCTGGACGATGCGGCAGTTTTCAGGCTTCGGCACGGCGCGCGACACGAACCGCCGCTACCACTATCTCCTCGACCATGGGCAGACGGGACTCAGCGTCGCCTTCGACATGCCGACGATTATGGGCTACGATTCAGATCATCCGCGCGCGGAAGGGGAAGTTGGCCGCTGCGGCGTTGCGATCGACTCTCTCCGCGACATGGAGACTCTCTTTGACGGCATCGATCTCGCGAAGATCACGACCTCGATGACGATCAACGCCCCCGCCTCGATCCTCCTCGCGTTCTACCTCTGCACGGGGGAGAAGAGGGGTGAGCGTTTCGACGAGATGGGAGGGACGATCCAGAACGACATTCTCAAGGAGTACATCGCGCAGAAATCGTGGATATTCCCCCCCGAGCCGTCGATGCGGATCATCACCGATATCATGGCGTTTTGCAGCGAGCACGTTCCCCGCTGGAACACGATCAGCATCAGCGGCTATCATATCCGCGAGGCGGGTTCGACCGCCGTGCAGGAGCTCGCCTTCACGCTCGCCGACGGCTTTGCGTATGTCGAGGCGGGTATCGCCGCCGGGCTCGATGTCGACGTCTTCGCGCCCCGGCTCTCGTTCTTCTTCAACGCGCACCTCGACTTTTTCGAGGAGATCGCGAAGTACCGGGCCGCGCGCAGGATCTGGGCGAAGCGCATGAAGGAGAAATACGGCGCGAAGGATCCGCGCTCGCTCCTCTGCCGGTTCCACACGCAGACCGCGGGGTGCTCGCTCACCGCGCAGCAGCCCGAGAACAATATCGTCCGCACCGCGTTCCAGGGTCTCTCCGCCGTCCTCGGCGGCACGCAGTCGCTCCATACGAACTCGATGGATGAAACCCTCGCGCTCCCGTCGGAGAAGGCGGTGCGCATCGCGCTCCGCACGCAGCAGGTCATCGCGCACGAGACCGGCGTCATCAATACGATCGATCCCTTGGCGGGGAGCTACTTCATCGAAGCGAAGACGCGCGAGCTGGAGGAGAAGGCGGAGGAGTATTTCAAGAGAATCGACGAGCTCGGGGGCGTCGTCAAGGCGATCGAGATGGGATTCTTCCAGCGGGAGATCGGGCGCTCCGCGTACGAATATCAAAAGGCGGTGGAGCGCGAGTGGAAGATCGTCGTCGGCGTGAACCGCTTCCAGCTCGAAGACGAGAAGATAGAGATTCCGCTCCTGAAGATCGATCCCCAGGTGGAGATCGAGCAGCGCGGCGCCGTGAGAAAGGTCCGGGCCGACCGGGACAACGACAAGGCGGCCCGCGAGCTCGAGCGCATGAAGCGCGCGGCGCAGGGCAGCGACAATCTCATGCCCGTGATTCTCGATTGCGCCCGCTGCTACTGCACCGAGGGGGAGATCATCGCCACGCTCAAGGAGATCTTCGGCGAATATCAGGAGCCGCCGATATTCTAATGTGCGCAGGTTGTGTTCATGACAGGAGGGTGCTGCAATGGCGCGAAAGATACGGGTGCTCGTCGCAAAGCCGGGGCTTGACGGCCACGACCGGGGCGCCAAGGTCGTAGCGAACGCTCTGCGGGACGCCGGCATGGAGGTGATCTACACGGGGCTCCACCAAACCCCCGAGATGATCGCGGAATCCGCCGTCCAGGAGGACGTCGATGTCGTGGGCCTGAGCATTCTCTCGGGCGCCCACATGACGATGTTCCCGCGCATCATGGAGCTTCTCAAACAGAAGGGCGCCGATCACATACGAATCATCGGCGGCGGGATCGTTCCCGAGGAGGACGTGAAAAGGCTCGAGTCGCTCGGGGTGGCAAAGGTGTTCGGCCCCGGGACGGACACGAGGGATATCGTCGAGTTCATAGCGAAGACATTCGCACATGCGTCATAACAGGAGCGGAAGGAGGAGCAATGTCTGAGGTTTTTATCGCCGGCGCCGTGCGGACGCCTCTCGGCAAGTTTCTGGGAGGCCTCTCGTCGTTCAGGGCTCCGCAGCTCGGGGCCATGGTCGTCAAGGAGTCGCTGAGGCGCGCGGGAGTCTCCCCCGATCGGGTCGAAGAGGTGATCATGGGGAATGTCATCCAGGCGGGGCTCGGACAGAATCCCGCCCGGCAGGCGGCGATCTACGGCGGGGTTACCGAGAAAGCCGGGGCCATGACCATCAACAAGGTCTGCGGCTCGGGGCTCAAGGCCGTCGTCCTCGGCACCCAGGCGATCAAGCTCGGAGACGCCGATATCGTGCTCGCGGGAGGCATGGAGTGCATGAGCGCCGCCCCGTATATTCTCCGCCAGGCGCGCACCGGATACCGCCTCAACGACGGTGTGATCGTCGACACGATGGTTTTCGATGGGCTCTGGGACTTCTACAACAATTTCCATATGGGAAATACCGCCGAGCTCGTCTCGGAAAAGTACCGCATCTCGCGGGCTGAGATGGACGAGTACGCGTACCACAGCCACCGGAAGGCGGTCGAGGCCCACGAGAAGGGCCTGTTCGCGGACGAGATGATGACGGTCGAGATTCCCCAGAAGAAGGGGGATCCGATTAAGGTGAACCGCGACGAGGGACCGCGGCCTGACGCGAGCATCGAGGGCATGGCGAAGCTCAAGCCCGCCTTCAAGGAGGGCGGCACGATCACGGCCGGGAACGCCTCGCAGATCTCCGACGGCGCCGCGGCGATGGTGCTCCTCTCGGAGAAAAAGATGAAGGAGCTAGGGGTGACGCCGATCGCGCGCGTGACCGGCTACGCGACGGGGGGCATGAAGCCCGAGTGGGTCATGATGGCGCCGACCGTGGCGATCCCGAAGCTGCTCGCGAAAACCGGTCTCAAGATCGATGACTTCGACGCGATCGAGCTCAACGAGGCCTTCGCGGTGCAGGGATGCGCCGTCATGAAGGAGCTCAAGATGGATCCGAAGAAGGTCAATCTCAACGGCGGCGCGGTCGCTCTCGGCCATCCGATCGGGTGCTCGGGCGCGAGGATTCTCGTGACACTGCTCCACGTCCTCAAGCACACCGACGGCAAGCGCGGTCTCGCCTCGCTCTGCCTCGGCGGCGGCAACGCGGTTGCGCTCTCGGTCGAGATGCTGTAAGGGAGGTCCGAGGCATGGATATCAAGAAGGTAGCGGTGATCGGGGCGGGGACGATGGGAAACGGCATCGCGCAGGTATTCGCGCACCACGGCTACGCCGTGGTCATGATCGACGTCAAGGATGAGTTCGTGCAGCGGGGCATCGGCGCGATCGACAAGAGCCTCGGGCGCCTCGCCAAGAAGGAGCTCATCGACGAGAAGACGAAGTCGGAGATTCTCGGGCGCGTCAGGGGATCGACGAGCCTCAAGGACGCCGCCTCTGCCGACCTCGTCGTCGAGGCGGTGCTCGAGGATTTCGCGGCGAAGACGAAGGTCTTCAAGGAGCTCGATGCGCTCTGCCCGAAGACGACGATCCTGTCCTCGAACACGTCGTCCATATCTATCACGGCGCTCGGGGCGCAGACCTCGCGTCCCGACCGTTTCATCGGGATGCATTTCATGAATCCCGTGCCCGTCATGAAGCTCGTCGAGATCATCAGGAGTCTCGCGACGAGCGACGAGACGACGGCCGCGATCGTAGAGCTCAGCACGAAGCTCGAGAAGACCCCCGTCGAGGTCAACGACTACCCGGGATTCGTTTCGAACCGCGTGCTCATGCCGATGATCAACGAGGCGGTATACTGTCTCATGGAAGGGGTGGCGACCGCGCAGGCGATCGACGACGTGATGAAGCTCGGGATGAACCACCCCATCGGGCCGCTCGCCCTGGCGGATCTCATCGGGCTCGATATCTGCCTCAACATCCTGAACGTTCTCTACTGCGGCCTCGGGGATCCGAAGTACCGGGCGTGCCCGCTCCTCAAGAAGATGGTTGATGCCGGATATCTCGGACGTAAGACGGGGAAGGGGTTCTTTACATATGAGAAGGTATAGGAGCGCACCGTGCAGCGGTTCCTGAGAAAGGCGCACGACCAGGCGGGTCTCCCGCCGGGGACTCTCGTCCACATCGGCGAGAAGAAGGTCGAGGAGGTGCGGATCACCGTCATCGACTACGATGAGGGGCATTTCCATGAGCGGGTGGTCGATAGCGTCGAAGAGTGTTTTCCCTACAAGGATAAGCCGACGACAACGTGGATCAACGTGGACGGCGTTCATGACGTCGGGATTGTCGAGA
>Ga0105107_10003630_pt1 | contig 10290 bp, 8 predicted proteins | sample PPLLaktember2015_6_FD_79335 | JGI IMG/M metagenome (GOLD analysis project Ga0105107, IMG submission 79335) | Freshwater sediment microbial communities from Prairie Pothole Lake near Jamestown, North Dakota, USA - PPLs Lake P8 Core (1) Depth... | ecosystem: Environmental > Aquatic > Freshwater >...
CGATCTGATCGCGCAGGTCCTCGCGCCACTCGTTGAAGGGCACGTTGTCCGCCTCCAGCGCGCGCCGGAAAGCGGCGAGGGTCATCTTGTTGTTCTCCGCCACGCGCTGCACCGCGCGGTCGAGCTGCAGCTCGTCGACGCGGATGCCGCGCTCGCGAGCGAGCTGGAGCTGCGCCTTGTCCGTGATCAGGCGCTCGAGCAGCTGGCGCTCGAGCACCGCGCGGTCCGGCGGACGGGTGCCCGCGCGGCGCAGCTGGCGCTCGGCGGTGGCGACCGTCTCGTTCAGCTCCGAGAGCGTCACCACATCCTTGTTGACCACCGCGACGACGCGATCGAGCAGCGCCACGTCTTTCTGGCCCGCGGCCGGCAGCGCGGCGCCCAGCGCAAGAAGGAAAAGCAGAACCCTCAGCATCAGTACACCTGTTCGAATGGCAGCCGCGAGCGCGTGCTCGGCGGCGCAAGCGTCGTGTCGGCCGGGTTGGTCACCGAGTACCCCGGGACGTTGCGCTTGAGCAGCTCCACGGCCTCGTCGGTGCCGACTTGGCCGACGCCGTTGAACTCGAGCTGGAAGGCGAGGGTCGACGACGCGATCGTGGTGGCCGCCTGCACGCGCTGCAGCACCACGCGGAACACCCAGCAGCCCGCGTTGTACTCCAGGCCGGCGATGCCTTCCAGCAGCCGGTCGTCCAGCAGCGAGTAATTGTAGCGCCCGACGCCGTACCAGCCGGCGGCGATCGGCCACTGCGCCGAGAGGTCGATCTGGCGGATGTTCTCCAGGCGGTTGAAGCGGTAGCTCGCGTTGATCACCTTGGCGAGCTCGGGCGAGTAGCGCACCGCCACGGTGTAGCGCTCCATGCGCTGCTCGCTGCGGTTGTACTGCGTGCCGGCATCGAAGAGCCAGTAGCGGAAAAGCCGGCCGCCCACCGCGGCGAGCAGGTCCGACTCGGTCGCCGTGCGCAGCGGGGCGTCGGGCGTGAGGCCGACGCGCTCGTCCTCGAAGTAGTAGCGCTGCCCGATCGTGGCGCGGAGCGCCTCCTGCCCGTCGGCCAGAAGGAAGCGCGAGGTCAGGGCGAGGGTCGCCTGGTTGGCGTCGCCGAAGCGGTCGCCGCCGGAGAACCGGTTCTCGGTGAAGAGCTGCGCGTAGTTGAAGTCGGCGAGCGCGGTGTCGAAGACGGGAAGCTCGTCCTGGTCCCGGAAGGGGGCGTAGACGTAGAAAAGCCGGGGCTCGAGCGTCTGCGTGAGGCTCTCGCCGAACCAGCGCGCGTCGCGCTCGAAGACCAGGCCCGAGTCGAGCGAGGCGAAAGGCACCGACACGCTCGGAGAGCGCGCCGGCGTGCCCTCGAACTCGTCGAGCGAGTAGCCGGCGTAGCGCGCGCCAAGCTTGGGCCGCAGGAACCAGCCGGGCCCGAGCACCGGCAGGGTGATGGTCGGCGTCGCGGACTGGCGTGCCCCCTCGAGCAGCGTCGGATGCTCGAACTGCACGTACTCCGCCGGAAGGCCGGCGTCGAAGAGGCCGCCGAGGTCGTTGTAGCTCGTGCTGAATCGAAGCTGCGGCAGGCGGTGATACGGCGGCACGATGGGATCGAGCGGGTCCTGCAGCGTCTGGAAGCGCTGCGCCCGGGCCTGCAGCAGATAGGGAGCCCCGGCGAGGGTGCGCCGGTAAGTGAGGCTCGCGTCCTGCGGCAGGTTGCGCTGCGAAACCTGCTTGACCTGGCTCGACAGGTCGACGAAGTATCGATCGTCGGAGACCTCGTTGTAGTCGGCCTGGAAGATCAGGCCGCGCGCGAGCGTCTGCTCGTGCTGGAGGGACAAGCCGGTGCGCGACTCGCCATCGAGCTCCTTGTCCTCGGGGAGATACTCGAGCCGCGCCTCGCCTTCGTAGCTGCGGCCGAGATAGCGGCCATGGTTCTTGAGCTGGAAGCCGCGCTTCGCCATCGTCACCGGGGTGAGCGTCAGGTCGTACTCCGGCGCGATGTTCCAGTAATACGGGACGCCGATCTCGAAGCCGCGCGAGCTGGTCTGCGCATAGTACGGGCTCAGCACGCCGCTCTTGCGCCGGTCCTCGAGCGGGAACGTGGCGAAGGGCGCCGCGAGGATCGGCACGTCGAAAAAGCGCAGCCGCGGGCTCTTGGCGTGCCCGGTTTCCTCCTCGTAGTCGAGCTCGAGCTCGGAGGCCTCGAGGCGCCAGTCCTCCTTGCCGGGCTCGCACGTGGTAAAGGTGGCGTCCTTCAGGAGGTAGCGGTCCTTTCCCAGGAACTCCATGGTCGCGGCGCTGCCGCGCGCCGTGTGGTCGCGCTGCAGGAGATATCCGGGGCTCTCGAACACGCCGGTGTCATCGCGCGTGTTGTACTCGAGCCGCGGGCCGAAGAAGCGGTCGACGCCGCTCTGCAGGCGCACGCCGCCCTCGCCCTCGGCGAAGCCGAGCTCGCGGTTGTAGCGAAGATGCTCGCCGAAGATCGTGAGGTCGTCGCGGCGGATCTCGGCGGAGCCGCGCGCGCTGACCTCCAGGTCGCCGACCGCCTCGATGCGCTCGGCATCGATGGTGGTGCGTCCCGCCGGATCGCCGTCGCCGGTCTGCGCGAGGACTGGGGCTGCGACGAGCGCGGCTGCCAGCGTCGCGAAGCGGTGCGGCATGGAGCGGCGGGCGAATGTTTTCCGTTAGAATTTTTAATGATACACGCCGATGCACGGCGCGCTGCGCTCGAGGGCTGGCTGGCGGCGCGCTTCGGCGCTCCGCTCGACATCGCCCCCGCCTCCGAGGACGCCAGCTTCCGGCGCTACTGGCGCGTGCGCGACCGGGACGGGGCGAGCTTCGTGGTGATGGACGCCCCGCCCGACAAGGAGGACTGCCGGCCCTTCATCCGCGTCGCCGGCATGCTGCGCGAGGCGGGCGTAAATGCGCCGCAGGTCCTCGCGCAGGATCTCGCCCGGGGCTTTCTGCTGCTTTCGGACCTCGGCACGCGCACCTACCTGGAGGCCCTGGACGCCTCGAGCGCCGGGGCGCTCTTCGGCGACGCTACGGACGCGCTGGTGCGCTGGCAGCTCGCCACGCGCTCGGGCGAGCTGCCACCCTACGACGAAGCGCTGCTGCGCCGCGAGATGAACCTTTTCCCCGAGTGGTACGTCGAGCGCCACCTTGGGAAATCGCTGTCGCGCGAGCAGCGGGAATCCCTCGAAGGCATCTTCGCCGTGCTCGTGCGCAGTGCGCTCGCGCAGCCGGCAGTGTACGTGCACCGCGACTACATGCCGCGCAATCTCATGGTCTGCGAGCCCAATCCCGGCGTGCTCGATTTCCAGGATGCCGTTCTCGGCCCGGTCACCTACGACGCGGTGTCGCTCTTCCGCGATGCGTTCGTGAGCTGGGACGAGGCGCTCGTCGTCGACCTCACGGTGCGCTACTGGGAGAAGGCGAAGCGCGCCGGCCTGCCGGTCGAGGCCGACTTCGGCGAGTTCTGGCGCGCCTTCGAATGGATGGGGCTGCAGCGCCACCTCAAGGTGCTCGGCATCTTCGCCAGGATCCACTATCGCGACGGCAAGCCGAAGTACCTCGCGGACACGCCGCGCTTCATCGCCTATGCGAGGGCGGCCTGCAAGCGCTACGCCGCGCTCGCGCCCCTCGCCCGGCTTCTCGACGAGATCGAATGAAGGCGATGATCCTGGCTGCCGGGCGCGGCGAGCGGCTGCGGCCCCTCACCGAAACGGTGCCCAAGGCCCTCGTCGAGGCCGGCGGCAAGCCCCTCATCGGATGGCACCTCGAGCGCCTCGCCGCGAGCGGCTTCCGCGAAGTCGTGGTCAATGTGTCTCACCTTGCCGACCAGATCGTCGAAGCGCTCGGCGACGGCGCGCGCTACGGCCTGCGCATCGCCTGGTCGCGCGAGGCGGAGCCTCTCGAGACCGCGGGCGGGATCGCGAACGCCGCCCCTCTGCTCGGCAGCGCGCCCTTCCTCCTCGTCAACGGCGATGTCTATTGCGACCTGGATTTGTCCGCCCTGTCGCGCTCGCGGATCGGAGAATCGCTTGCCCACCTCGTCCTGATCCCCAACCCGCCTCACAACCCCAAAGGCGACTTCACGCTCGACGAAGGCCTCGTCGGCAACGCGCCCGCCCCGCGCTACACTTACAGCGGCATTGCCTTGATGTCGCCGGCGCTAGTGGCAAGCGTGCCCGCGGGAAGCAAGGCGCCACTGGCGCCGCTGCTGCGCGAGGCCGCAGGGCGCGGGCAGATCACCGGCGAGCTCTACACCGGCACCTGGCAGGACGTAGGCACCGCCGAGCGGCTCGCCGGGCTGCGACGGCACCTGGCATCGATCCATGAAAATCGCTGAAGAGATTTCTACCTACCGGAGCCGACGCGAGCGGCTCGCGCGCTCGATCGGCGCCGGCGTCGCGGTCGTCCCGACGGCGCCGGAGCGCGCGCGAAACCGCGATTCGCATTACCCCTATCGCTTCGACAGCTACTTTTATTACCTCACGGGCTTCACGGAGCCCGAGGCGGCGCTCGTCGTGATCGGCGGAGACGCGCCCCGCACCGTGCTCTTCTGCCGCGAGCGCAGCGAGGAACGCGAGATCTGGGACGGGTTCCGCCACGGCCCGGACGCGGCGCGCGAGCGCTTCGGCCTCGACGAGGCGCACCCGATCTCGGCGCTCGACGAGACGATGTCGCGCCTGCTCGAGAACCAGCCGGCGCTGCACTACCCGGTCGGCGCCGACCCGGAATGGGATGCCCGCGCGATGCGCTGGCTGAACGCGGTGCGCGCGCGCTCGCGCGCGGGCGTGGCGGCGCCCGATCGCGTGCAGGACGTGCGCGCCGCTCTCGACGACATGCGCCTGCGCAAGGACGCGCACGAAACGGCGCTCATGCGCCGGGCCGGGGCCATCGCGGCTGCGGCGCATCGCCGCGCCATGCAGGCCACGCGCCCCGGCCGGGCGGAGTACGAGATCGAAGCCGAGCTGCTCTATGAGTTCCGCCGCAACGGCGCGCAGTTTCCCGCCTACTCCCCCATCGTCGCCGGCGGCCCGAACGCCTGCGTGCTGCACTACGTCTTCAACGACGCGCCCCTGCGCGAGGGCGACCTGCTGCTCATCGACGCGGGCTGCGAGCTCGACGGCTACGCGTCCGACATCACGCGCACCTTCCCGGTCAACGGGCGCTTCAGCGGCCCGCAGCGCGAGGTCTACGAGCTCGTCCTTGCCGCGCAGCGCGCGGCGATGGACGCCGTGCGGCCGGGGCGCGCGTGGAACGAGCCGCACGATGCGGCCGTGCGCGTGCTCGCGCAGGGCATGCTCGATCTCCGGCTCCTTTCCGGAACGCTCGACGAAGTCCTCGAGAAGGAACTCTACAAGCGCTTCTACATGCACCGCACCGGGCACTGGCTCGGCCTCGACGTGCACGACGCCGGCGAATACAAGCGCGAAGGGAAATGGCGCGCGCTCGAGCCCGGCATGGTCCTCACCGTCGAGCCGGGCCTCTACCTTCGCGCCGCGCCCGACGTGCCCGAGCCGCTGCGCGACATCGGCGTGCGCATCGAGGACGACGTGCTGGTGCGCGAGCGGGAATGCGAAGTGCTGACCGCGGAGGCGCCCAAGCGCGTCGAGGACATCGAAGCGCTGATGCGCGATGCCCACGCGCGAGGTTGACGTACTGGTCCGGGGCGCCGGCCCCGCGGGCTGCGCTGCCGCGGCCGCGCTGCGCGACGCGGGCCTCTCGGTCGCCGTAGCCGAATCCCCGGCGACGCCGCCGGGGTTCCGGCCCATCGCGCTCTCCCACGCAAGCCGGCTGATTCTCGAGCGCATCGGCGCCTGGGGCTCCCTCGCGGCGACGCCGATCGCCGCCATCGAGGTTTCGCAGGGCGGTGGATTCGGCCGCACGCGTTTCGACGCCGCCGATGCCGGCGTACCCGCGCTCGGTTACGTGGTGGACTATGCGGCGCTTCACCGCGGTCTTCGCTCGCGCGTCGAAGACCTCCTTACGTCGGAGACCATCACTGCGCGCTGCACCGTCCATGCCGAAGGCATCTCCGATGCGTGGGAAAAGCGCTACGGACAGCACGCCTTGGTGGCGCTCGTCGCGGCGGAGCCCGCCGCCGCCGGTACGGCGTTCGAGCGTTTCACGCCCCAGGGTCCGCTCGCGCTCCTGCCATTCGCCGGCCGCTTCGCGGTGGTATGGACATTGCCCCCGGAGCAAGCGCGCGAGCTTGCCGGTCGTTCGGAGACGGCGTTCCTGAAGGCCCTGTCGGCGGCTTCAGGCCGCCGCGCGGGTCGTCCGGTCGCCGTCGAGGCGCGCGGCGTGCAGCCGCTCGTGCTGCGCGTGCGCCGAGGCCGCATCGCGCCACGCGAGGTGTATGTCGGGAACGCCGCCCAGACCCTTCACCCGGTCGCGGGACAGGGGCTCAACCTCGCGCTGCGGGACGCCTGGGAGCTTGCGCAAGCGCTGCGCGGCGCGGGCGACCCTGGCGATGCCGCGCTGCTCGCGCGTTACGCCACAAGCCGCCGGCTCGATGCCGGCGCGGCGATCCGCGTCACCGATCTCCTCGCGCGCGGCTTCCTCGGCTCGGGCCGCATCGCGCGCGTGGCGCGAGGCGCGGCGCTGACGGCGCTCGATCTCCTGCCGGCGCCGCGGCGTTTTTTTGCGCGGCGCATGATCTACGGACCGTCCGCCCTTCCATAGAAAAAAATAAGGGGATAAAATTCGTTCCCCTCGCATCCCAAGCCATCGGACATGAAGATCGGCGCACACGCGCTGCGCACCGCTTTGTTCGTCGCTCCGATGGCGGGCATCACTGACCGTCCCTTCCGCAGCCTCGCGAGGCGCTACGGCGCCGGGCTCGCGGTCTCCGAGATGGTGTCGGCGCGGCCCGAGCTGCGCGCATCGCGCAAGAGTCGCCTGCGCCTCGACCATGCCGGCGAAGAACGCCCCGTTTCGGTGCAGATCGCGGGCGCGGATCCCGCCGAGCTCGCCGACGCCGCCCGCCATAACGCCGCGCTGGGCGCGGACATCATCGACATCAACATGGGCTGCCCGGCGAAAAAGGTCTGCAACCGCCAGGCCGGCTCCGCGCTGCTCGAGGACGAGGCGCTGGTCGGGCGCATCCTGGACGCCGTGGTATCGGCCGCGGGCGTGCCGGTCACGCTCAAGATCCGCACCGGCCCGCACCCGCAGCGGCGCAACGCCGTTCGCATCGCCCGCGTCGCCGAGGCCGCCGGCGTGCAGATGCTCGCCATCCACGGCCGCACGCGCGCTTGCATGTTCGAGGGCCGTGCCGAGTACGACACCATCGCCGAGGTGAAGGCGGCGGTGCGCATCCCGGTCATCGCCAACGGCGACGTCGGCAACGGCGAGGATGCGAGGCGCGTGCTCGAGGCAACCGGCGCGGACGGCATCATGATCGGCCGCGCGGCGCAGGGCCGCCCCTGGCTGTTCCGGCAGATCGCGCAATTCCTCGCCACCGGCGAGGCCCTGCCCGAAGCCGGGCTCGCCGAGCGCCGCGAGATCCTGCTCGAGCACCTCGACGGCCTCTATTCGCTCTATGGCGACGAGCAGGGCGCGCGCGTGGCGCGCAAGCATATCGGCTGGAGCGTGAAGGCGCTGCCGGGCGGCGAAGCGCTGCGCAGCGCCGTCAACCGCATCGACGCCGCCGAGGCACAGCGCGCCGCGGTCAACGACTATTTCGAAAGGCTTGCCGCATGAGCCTGAGCCGCAACGAGCTCGCGGACTGCGTGCGGCGCTCCCTCGAGCGCTACTTCAAGGACATGGACGGCGAGAAGCCGACCTCGATCTACGAGATGGTGCTGAAGAACATCGAGAAGCCGATGATCGAGACCGTGCTCGGCAAGGCCGCGGGCAACCAGTCCCTCGCCGCGGAGATGCTCGGCATCAACCGCAATACGCTGCGCAAGAAGATGCAGCAGCTGCGGATCAAGGGATAGTGTCGAAGAGCCGCAGTTCCCTGACGAGAGCGCTGCTCAGCGTCTCGGACAAGTCCGGCATCGTCGAGCTCGCGCGCGGCCTCGTCGCGCTCGGGGTCGAGGTGGTGTCGACCGGCGGCACGGCGCAGCTCCTGCACAAGGGAGGCGTGCCCGTGACCGAGGTGGCGTCGGTCACCGGCTTCCCGGAGATGCTCGATGGCCGCGTCAAGACCCTGCATCCCAAGGTCCATGGCGGCCTGCTCGCGCGCCGCGAGCTCCCGGCGCACATGAGCGCGATCCGCGAGGCGGGCATCGCGCCGATCGACCTGGTCGCGGTCAACCTCTATCCCTTCCAGGCGACCGTCGCCGACCCGTCCTGCCGGCTGGAGGACGCGGTGGAAAACATCGACATCGGCGGCCCGGCGATGCTGCGCTCGGCGGCGAAGAACTACGAGAGCGTCGCGGTGCTCGTCGACCCGGCGGACTACGGCCGCGTCCTCGAAGAGCTGCGCGGCGGCGGCATTACCGCCGAGACCCGCTTCGCGCTCGCGAAGAAGGCGTTCGCCCACACCGCCGCCTACGACGGCGCGATCGCGAACTACCTCACCTCGCTCGGCGGCGGCTATCCGGAGGTGCTCACCCTGCAGTTCCACAAGCTCCAGGACCTGCGCTACGGCGAGAATCCGCACCAGAGCGCCGCGTTCTACGGCGAGGCGCGGCCGGCCGCGGGATCGCTTGCGCGCCTTCGCCAGACGCAGGGCAAGGAGCTTTCCTACAACAACATCGCCGACGCCGACGCCGCCTGGGAGTGCGCGAAGAGCTTCGGCGAGCCGGCGTGCGTGATCGTCAAGCATGCCAACCCCTGCGGCGTGGCGGTGGGCGCGAGCCTGCGCGAGGCCTACGACAAGGCATTCCAGACCGACCCGGTATCCGCCTTCGGCGGCATCCTCGCCTTCAACCGCGCCCTCGACGCGGCTTGCGCGGAGGCGATCAACCGGCAGTTCGCCGAGGTGGTGATCGCCCCGCGCGTGGAGCCCGAGGCGGCGAAGGTCCTCGCCGCGAAGGCGAATCTCCGCGTCATCGAGGTCCCGCTCGCGCACGAGGCGCAGGCCCACGACTACAAGCGCGTGGGCGGGGGAATGCTGGTACAAAGCGCCGACGCGAAGGTCGCGGGCAAGGAAGATCTCAAGGTGGTGACGAAGAAGCATCCGACCGAGGCCCAGCTCTCGGACCTGCTGTTCGCCTGGCGGGTGGCGAAGTTCGTGAAGTCGAACGCCATCGTCTTCTGCCGCGGCGGCATGACGCTCGGCGTCGGTGCGGGGCAGATGAGCCGGGTGGACAGCGCACGCATCGCGAGGACGAAGGCGGAGGCGGCGAAGCTCGATCTTTCAGGCTCGGTCGTGGCCTCCGACGCGTTCTTCCCGTTCCGCGACGGCCTCGACGTGCTGGCGGACGCGGGCGCCGCGGCGGTGATCCAGCCCGGCGGCAGCGTACGCGACGACGAGGTGATCGCCGCGGCGAACGAGCGCGACGTCGCCATGGTCTTCACCGGCATGCGCCACTTCCGTCACTAGATGAAGCTGCTCGTCATCGGCGCCGGAGGCCGCGAGCACGCCCTCGCCTGGAAGCTCGCGCAGAGCCCGCGGGTGCAGAAGGTTTTCGTCGCCCCAGGCAACGCCGGCACCGCCCTGGAGCCCGGCGTGGAGAACGTGGCGCTTTCGGGCATCCGCGATCTGATCGGTTTCTCGAAGAAGGAGAACATTCAGCTCACCGTGGTCGGGCCGGAGGCGCCGCTCGCCGAGGGCGTGGTCGACGCGTTCCGCGACGCGGGGCTCGCCATCTTCGGCCCGACGCGCGCCGCGGCGCAGCTCGAGTCCTCGAAGGATTTCGCCAAGTCCTTCATGACCCGCCACGAGATTCCGACCGCGCGGTATGCCACCTTTACGTCCGGGGAGGAAGCCAGGGCGTATATCGACGCCCAGGGCGCGCCGATCGTCGTGAAGGCCGATGGCCTCGCCGCGGGCAAGGGCGTGGTCGTCGCCGCGACGCGCGAGGAGGCGCACGCGGCGATCGACCGCATCATGAAAGACAAAGCGCTCGGCGAGGCGGGCAGCCGGGTGGTGATCGAGGAGTTTCTCGAGGGCGAAGAGGCGAGCTTCATCGTCATGAGCGACGGCAGCCATGTGCTCCCGCTTGCCACCAGCCAGGACCACAAGCGCCTGCGCGACGGCGACGAAGGGCCCAATACCGGCGGCATGGGCGCCTACTCGCCCGCCCCGATCGTGACGCCCAAGGTCCACGCGCGCGTGATGCGAGAGATCATCCTGCCCACGGTGGAAGGCATGGCCGCCGAAGGCATGCCCTACGTCGGCTTCCTCTATGCCG
>Ga0105107_10003631_pt1 | contig 10289 bp, 10 predicted proteins | sample PPLLaktember2015_6_FD_79335 | JGI IMG/M metagenome (GOLD analysis project Ga0105107, IMG submission 79335) | Freshwater sediment microbial communities from Prairie Pothole Lake near Jamestown, North Dakota, USA - PPLs Lake P8 Core (1) Depth... | ecosystem: Environmental > Aquatic > Freshwater >...
GCACGCTCGCCGGTGCCAAGCAAGCCGCGCTCCTGGGGCTGCGCGACATCGCCCTGAGCGCCCCGGCGACCGAGCGCGAGCAGCCCGACTTCGAGGCGCTCAAGCCCTGGGTCGCCACCGTGCTCGAGGCGCTGCTCGAGGCGCCCGAGCTGCCGCTCATCAACGTCAACTTTCCCGCCGGCGCGCCGCGCGGCACGCGCTGGACCTGCCAGTCGATGCGCCACTACGACGGCAAGGTCGTGCCGGCGAAAGACCCGATGGGCCGTACGCACTACTGGTTCACGGTGGTGCCGGTCGAAGCCACCGAGGAAGGCACGGATCGCTGGGCCGTCGAGCAAGGCTACGTGTCGATGACGCCGCTCAGGCTCGACCTCACCGACGAGGAGGCGCTCGAGGAGGTGCGCAACGTGGAGTCCTGGAAGAAGCTCAGGTTCGCTTGATAAGAATCGGGATCTCCGGGTGGCGGTACGCGCCCTGGCGCGGCGTGTGGTACCCCGAAGGGCTGGCGCAGCGCCGGGAGCTTGAGTTCTGCGCCGCGCACTTCCCGACCGTGGAGATCAACGGCTCCTTCTACTCGCTCCAGAGACCCGAATACTACGAGTGCTGGTACCGCGAGACGCCGCCCGGCTTCGTCTTTGCAGTGAAAGGCTCGCGCTACATCACGCACCTGCTGAGGCTGAACAACATCGAGAAGCCGCTCGCCAACTTCTTCGCTTCCGGCATTCTCGCGCTGCGGGAGAAGCTCGGGCCTTTCCTGTGGCAGTTCCCGCCCATGTTCGCCTATCGCCGGGACCGGCTGGCACAGTTTTTCTCCTTGTTGCCCCGATCGACACGAGCAGCGCTCGCGCTGGCGCGCCGGCGCGACGCGCGCCTGCACGGGCGGGCGCGCCTTTCCATCGACGCCGACCGCGCCGTGCGCCACGCCGTCGAGGTCCGCCACCCCTCGTTCATGAACGATGACTTCGTCTCATTGCTACGGAAGTACGGCATCGGGCTTGTGGTCGCCGATACCGCCGGCAAGTGGCCGAAGATGCTCCACGCGACGGCCGACTTCGTCTACGTGCGCCTGCATGGCGACATCGAGATCTACACGAGCGGGTACTCGGACCAGGCGCTCGCGAGCTGGGCAAGGCGCATCCGCGGCTGGGACCGGGACGGTCGCGACGTCTACGTCTACTTCGACAACGACGTAAAGGTGAAGGCGCCGTTCGACGCGCTGCGCCTCATGCAGAGGCTCGGGCTGACGTGGGGCCGGCCGGTGCGCACGCCGGGCATGCGCATCCCCCGCCGCCGGTACGCCTACGGCCCGCGCGTGACAGGTGGCAATCGCGCCTGGGAGGACCTCGGGCGACGCTAGACTCGCGCCGTGGGGGATCGGGTTCAGTGCTGCATTGCGGGCGGCGGTCCGGCGGGCATGATGCTCGGGCTGTTGCTTGCGCGCGCCGGGGTACGCGTGACCGTGCTCGAGAAGCACCGCGATTTCCTGCGCGACTTTCGCGGGGACACCATCCATCCGTCGACGCTCGAGCTGCTGCACGAGCTTGGGCTGCTGGAGGAGTTCCTGCGGCTGCCGCACCAGAAGGTGCGCGAGATCCGCGCGCGGATCGGCGAGGCGCTGCTGCCGGTGGCGGATTTCAGCCGGCTGCCGGTGCGCTGCCCCTATATCGCCATGATCCCGCAGTGGGACTTCCTCGACTTCCTGGCGGGCGCCGCGGCAGCCTATCCCGGCTTCGCGCTACGCATGCAGTCGGAGGTGACCGGCCTGACGATGGAAAAGGACAAGGTGGTCGGCGTCGAATGCGGCGAAGAGCGCATCCGGGCCGACCTCGTGGTGGGCGCCGACGGCCGCCATTCCCTCGTGCGGGCTCGTGCCGGGCTCCCGCTCGTCGACCTCGGCGCGCCGATCGACGTGCTGTGGTTCCGCCTGTCGCGCAAGCCCTCGGATACGCAGGCAACCATGGGGAGGTTCGACCGCGGCAGCGTGGCGGTGATGCTCGAGCGCGGCGAGTACTGGCAATGCGCCTTCGTCATCGGCAAGGGCTCGGTCGCGGCCCTGCGCGCGCGCGGCCTCGAATCGCTGCGATCGCGTCTGGCGACTCTGCTCGGCTTCCCCGGCGAGCGCCTCGAGGAGATCGGGAGCTGGGACGACCTCAAGCTCCTCACGGTCCAGGTGAACCGGCTTGAGCGGTGGGCGCGCGAGGGACTGCTGTGCATCGGCGACGCGGCGCACGCCATGTCGCCCGTGGGCGGGGTCGGCATCAACCTCGCCATCCAGGACGCGGTGGCCGCCGCGAACCGCCTGCACGGCGAGTTCGGCTCCGGCGCGCCGCCGCTCTCCGCGCTGCTCGACGTGCAGAAGCGGCGCGACTTCCCTACCCGCGTGACGCAGCGTTTCCAGGTGCTGGTGCAAAACAACATCCTGCAGCGCGTGCTGGAGGAGGATCCGGCCGGCCGGCCGCTGCGCCCGCCGCTCGCGGCCCGGCTGCTCGGCCGCTACGCGCTCCTCAGGCGCATCCCGGCGCACATGATCGGCATGGGCGCGCGACCGGAGCACATCGGCTCGCCGGCCGCCTCACTTCCTGTGGCTGCCTGACACGATGTCGAAGCGGTAGAGCCGGCATTCCAGCGCGCCGTTCCAGAGCGGCGTGCGCGCCGAGGGCTCCAGGCGAATCAGCTTCGGCAGCCGCAGGTCGGCGGTGAAAATGTAGCAGCGCCACCCGGGAAATCGCTTCTTCAGGGAATCTCCCAGCTTCGGATAGAAGCGCGCCAGCGCCTCGGGGCTTCCCATGCGCTCGCCATAGGGCGGATTGGCGATGAGCACCCCGCTCGGCGCCGGCGCCTCGCGCTCGAGCACGTCGGCGCGCTCGAGCTTCACCCAGCGCTCCACGCCCGCCTCGGCGAGGTTACGCCGCGCCGCGGCGATTGCCTTGGGGTCGTTGTCGCTGCCGTAGAGCCGGGGGCTCTTTTCGACCACCCCGCCCTCTTCCCTTACCTGTTTCCACACTTTGGAATCAAAGCCCTTCAGCTTCTCGAAGCCGAAAGCGCGCTTCGCGCCGGGCGCGCGAGCGCGCGCCATCGCCGCTGCCTCAGCGAGGAAGGTCCCCGCGCCGCACATCGGGTCGAGGAGCGGCTCGTCCGGGCGCCAGCCGGTGAGCATCACGATGCCGGCGGCGAGGTTCTCGCGCAGCGGGGCATCGCCCGCGCCGGAGCGCCAGCCGCGCTTGAACAGCGGCTCGCCGGAGGTATCGAGGTAGAGCGTGGCACGGCTGCCCTCGAGGAACGCGTGCACGCGCACGTCGGGCCTCGCGCGATCGACGTCGGGGCGGCGCCCCGCCTCGTCGCGAAAGCGGTCGCAGACCGCATCCTTGATGCGCAGCGTGGCGAACTCGAGGCTCTTCAGGGGGCTCTTCTGCGCGGTAACGTTCACGCGCAAGGTGCGCTCGACGCCGAAGAGCTTCCCCCAGTCCGGCGCGCGCGCCGCGGCGTAGAGCTCATGCTCGTTGCGGACCTCGAACTGCGAAACGCGCCATAGCACGCGCGAGGCGACGCGCGACCAGAGGTTCACCGCATAGCAGGCGCGCCAGTCGCCGGAGAAAGCCACGCCGCCCGGAACCACTTCCGCCTCTTCGCCCTTCATGGACCGAATTTCCCCGAGAAGGAGCTGCTCGAGGCCCCGAGGACAGGTCGCGAAGAACCTTTCAGAACGGCTTGAGGACAACCAGCAGCACCGTGGCGATGAGGATGAGCACCGGGAACTCGTTGAACCAGCGCAGCCACACGTGGCTCCTGCTGTTGCGACCGGCGGCGAAGTCGCGCATCAGCCTGCCGCACCACAAGTGGTAGCCGACGAGCAGCGCGACGAGCGCGATCTTCGCGTGCAGCCATGACGAGCTGCCGCGGAACCAGCCGAGCCACAGCCAGATGCCGAAGGCAATGGTGAGCACCGCGCCCGGGGTCATGATGCCCCAGTAGAGCTTGCGCTCCATCACCCTGAAGCGCTCGAGCGACGGCACGTCGCTCGCCATGGCGTGGTACACGAAGAGCCGTGGCAGGTAGAACAGGCCCGCAAACCACGTGACCATGAAGATGATGTGGAAGGCCTTGACCCAGAGCATCATTTGAGAAGGCGCCGCCTCGTGAGGATGAGGGCCAGGTAGAAGCCCACCATAGCATAGGCGGCGAGCACGGCCAGATGCATTGCCGTGGCCTGCGGCAGCTGGCCGAGGAGCAGCGGCCGCACCAGCGCCACGCCGTGATAGAGCGGCAGCAGCTTCGCGCCGGCCTGCACCGCGCCGGGCAGCTGCTCGATGGGGAAGAACACGCCCGAGAGCATGAGCATCGGCGTGAGCACGATCGTCATGTAGTAGCTGAAGAAGTCGTAGCCGTTCGCGAGCGCGTTCACCGCGAGGCCGACGGCCGCGAAGGCGAGGCCGACGAGCGCGACGATCGGCAGCGCCGCCACCGCGCGCGCCGGGGTGGCGTAGCCGAACAGGGTAATGATCAGCAGGATGCAGGCGCCGGCGGCGAGCGCCTTGGTCGCCGCCCAGGCCCATTCGCCGGCGAGCACGTCGTCCAGCGTCATCGGCGCGTTGACGATCGCCTCCCAGGTGCGCTGCACATGCATCCGGGAGAACGCCGAGAACAGCGACTCGAACGTCGCCGCGTACATCGTCGCCGAGGCGGCGAAGCCGGCGGCGAGGAAATGGAAGTAGGAGGTGCCGCCCATCTCGCCGAGCAGCGCGCCCAGGCCGTAGCCCAGCGCGAAGAGCATGATGAGCGGATCGGCCAGGTTGCCGAGGATCGACGGCACCGCGAGGCGGCGCCACACCAGCCAGTTGCGCCGCCATACCGCGGTCCAGCGCAGGCTCGGCTGCGGCAACGCGAAGTGGGAAGCCTTCATCAGTCCCTGAGATCCCGGCCGGTGAGCTTCAGGAACACGTCCTCCAGGCTCGCCGGCCGGTGCAGGTAGGAGAGCTCGTCCTGCCCCGCGAGGTCGCGCAGCACCGGCTCGACGTTCCCGGCATAGCAGAACACCGTGTCGCCCGCTCGCTCCACGCGCGGAGCGAGCGCGCGGGCGCGCTCCATCCATGCCTCGTAACCCTGCCCGTGCACCTCGACCACCTGCGGCTCGATGTGCTCGGCGATGAGCGCGCGCGGCGTGCCCTGGGCGATGATGCGGCCGTGGTCCATGATGGCCAAGCGGTGGCAGAGCCGCTCGGCTTCCTCCATGAAATGCGTGGTGAGGAGCAGCGTCTTGCCCTCCGCGGTCAGCCGGCGCAGGCGCTCCCAGATGAGGTGCCGCGCCTGCGGATCGAGCCCGGTGGTGGGCTCGTCCATCACCACGAGCTGCGGGTCGTTGACGAGCGCGCGGGCGAGCGTAAGGCGGCGCTTCATGCCGCCGGACAGCGTGCTGATGCGCGCGTCGGCGCGCCCGGCCAGGCCCGCGAACTCGAGCAGCCGCGGCGCCCGCTGGCGCATCTCGTCCGGGCCGATGCCGAAATAGCGCGCGTAGACGGAGAGGTTCTCGCTCGCCGTGAAGTCGGGGTCGAGGTTATCGAACTGCGGCACCACGCCCACGCGCACGCGGGCCTCGCGCGCGCGCCGGGGTACCGGCTCGCCCAGCAGCTCGATCTCGCCCGCGTCGGGCTCGACGAGGCCGAGGCAGAGCTTGAGCGTGGTGGTCTTGCCGGCGCCGTTGGGGCCGAGCAGGCCGAAGCATTCGCCGGGCACGACGTCCAGATCGACCCCGGCAACGACCTCGAGCGCGCCGTAGGACTTGCGCAAGCCCCGCGCCGCGAGCACGCTCATCGAACGTTCGCGGCGACGATCCCGCGCAGCACCTGCAGCTTGCGGTGGAAAAAATGGTCCGCGCCCGCAACCACCATCACGGGCAGCTCCTGCGGACGCGCCCAGTCGAGCACCGCGGCGAGCGGGATCGTCTCGTCCATCTCCCCGTGGACGACGAGCGTGCCCGCCGGCACCGGCGGCACGTCGAAGCTCGTCACCGCCACGCCGACGAGAACCACGCGCTCCGCCTTTACGCGCTCGGCCACCTTCGCCTGCATCGCCGCGCCGAAGGAAAAGCCGGCCAGGATCACGGGCGCGGCAAGGCTCCGATGGACGGAAAGAAGATCGTCCACCTCTCCCCGGCCCTCGTCGAAGCGACCCTCGCTCGCGCCTACGCCGCGGAAGTTCGGCCGCCAGCACTCGTAGCCGAGGTCGACGAGCGCGCGCGCGAGCGTCTGCACGACCTTGTTGTCCAGCGTGCCGCCGAAGAGCGGATGCGGATGGGCGATGAGCGCCCTCCCCTTGGCTGGCGCCTCCGGCGCATCGACCGCACATTCGATTCGCCCGCCGGGACCGGCAACGAACTCCCGTCGAGTGCTGAGCCGCATCTACATCCGCAGCCGCTCGACCACCCGCCCGTTCTGCAGGTGCTCCTCGATGATCTCGTCGATGTCGGCGCGATCGACATACGTGTACCAGACCGCCTCCGGATAGACGACGACGCACGGTCCTTCCTCGCAGCGGTCCAGGCAGCCCGCCTGGTTGATGCGCACCTTGCCTTCGCCCGCCAGGCCGAGCGCCTTGACGCGGCCCTTGGCGTAGTCGCGCATCTCGGCCGCGCCCTTGTCGGCGCAGCAGGCGCGCCCGCCATCGCGCTGGTTGCAGCAGAAGAAAACGTGCCTTTGATAGTACGGCATGGAGCCCGCCATTCTAGCCGAGCGCTTCGCGCCGCCGCGAGGCGAGGAAAATGAGATATCCGAGCGCGAAGAAGGGCCATGCCGCACTCACCAGCCGCGTGAGCCCGTTGAAGTTGAGGAAGTGGCCCTGCTGCCACACCTTGAGCATCGCCGCGAGATACGGGTTGGGCGGCGCGAGGTTCACGAGCACCGTGGCCGCCATCAGGAGCATCGCGGCCAGCGTGAGCCGCGCCACGCGCGGCAGCGAGACGGCCGCAAGCGCCACCACGAGGCCGACGACGAGGCCGCGCTGGGCGCCCGGCGTGAGCCAGGCGAGCACGTCCTCGGCGCGCATGAGGATGGCGAAGGCGGCGGTCTTGATGACGAGCGCCGCGGCGAGCAGCGCGACGAACATGCGGCGCGCGGGCTGGCCCGGCGCGGCGAGCGCGGCCACGATGAGCGCCACGGCGGCGAGGTTCGCCGCGGCGGTGGCCGCCTCGATCGAGGCGAAGAAGGCGGGCTCGTGGGGCTGGCCGCCGGGCGGCACGAGCAGGTCCCGAAGGTCTCCGGCGCCGAAGAGCAGCATGGCCGGGTTGAGCTGCGTGAAGAGCCACAGCGCGAGCAGCGTCAGTCCGACATCGACGGCCGCGCCGGGGGCGAAGCGCCTTGAGCGTGCGTGCTGCAGGGGACCGGCGCGCAGCCACGGGCCGAGCATCAGGGCGAGCGCCGCGCCCGCCGCCGCGCCCGCCGTGTTGCAGATGAGGTCGGCGCTCGCCGGGAAGCGGGCGGGCAGATACGACTGCGCCGCCTCCAGGAACAGCGAGAGCGCGGCGGCGCTCGCGATCGCCACCGCTGCGGCTCCGGCGCCGCGCAGGCGCGGGTACAGCGCGACGACGCCCAGAAAGCCGTGCGGCACGTAGCCCAGCACGTTGACGGCGATGTCGAACGAGGTGACGTAGCGCGGCCAGCCGGCACCGAGGTAGGCGAAGGGAGAGAGCCCCTGGCCGCGCCAGCCCTCGAGGGGGTAGAGCGAGGCATAGACGACCAGCAGCACGTAGCTGCCGAACAGGATGCGCGCCAGGGGCGACGAGCGCGCCTGCCCCGGCTCAGCGGCGGTGGGCGTGCCCCGCATGCGCCGGCGGCCGCTGGCGCGCATAAAGCGAGCCGACGATCATGCCGAGGAAGGAGAACGCCATGCCGACGAGCTGCGGCGGCACCAGCGCCTCGGGCGCCACGAGCTCCATCAGGATCCAGGTGGCGAGGCCGAGCACCACGGAGAGCAGCGCGCCCGCGGTCGTGGAGCGCTTCCAGTAGATGCCCAGCACGAGCGGCGCGAAGGCGGAGACGAGGGTCACCTTGTAGGCGTTCTGCACCATCTGGTAGATGCTCGCGTCGCTCGCCAGCGCGAAGACCATCACCGCCAGGCCGAAGATGACCAGCACCAGGCGCATGACGAGCAGCAGCTCGCGCTCGCCCATATGCGGCACGAAGGGCCGCAGCACGTTCTCGGTGAACAGCGAGCTCGGCGCGAGCAGCGCCCCGGAGGCCGAGGACATGATCGCCGAAAGCAGCGCGCCGAAGAACATCACCTGCGCGAAGAGCGGGGTATGCCCGAGGATCAGGCTGGGCAGGATGAGCTGGCTCTCGTTGCTCTCGCCGGCGAGCAGCGGCGCGACCATCTTCGGGTCGATGAGCAGCGCCGAGTAGGCGAGGTAGATCGGCACGAAGGCCATGCAGAAGTAGAGCAGGCCGCCGGTCAGGCAGGCGCGCACCGCGGTATCGGCGTCCTTCGCGGCCGTGGTGCGCTGGAACACGTCCTGCTGCGGGATCGATCCCAGCGCGGCGGTGAGGAACGCGGCGATGAACGCCAGCGCGTCGCGCATCTCGAGCTTGGGCCAGAACTCGAACTTGCCGGCCTCGGCGGCATGCGCCACCACCCGGTCGAAGCCGCCCGCGGCGCCCCCGAGCAGGAAGGCGAGGTAGATGAGGCCGACGATGATGATCGTGCTCTGCAGCACATCGGTGTACGCAACGGACCACATGCCGCCGAACAGCGTATAGAGGAGCACCACGCCCGTGCCGATGACGATGCCCCAGGGCAGCGTGATGGCGCCGCCCGAGAGCGTGTGGAACACCACCCCGAGCGCGGTGAACTGCGCCGACACCCAGCCGAGATAGGAGAGCGTGATGCACACGCTCGTCGCCACCTCCACCGGCTTGTTGTAGCGCTCCCGGTAGAAGTCGCCGATGGTGAGGAGGTTCATCCGGTAGAACGCGCGCGCGAAGAAAAGCGCGATGAGCACCAGGCAGAACGAGAAGCCGAAAGGATCGGCGACGATGCCGCCCATCCCGTCGTTGAGGAAGGTGGCCGATACGCCGAGCACCGTCTCCGCGCCGAACCAGGTGGCGAAGACGAGCGCCGTGCTCATGTAGAAAGGCACGCTGCGGCCCGCGACCACATAGTCCCTCGGGTTGTGGACGCGCCGCGCCGCCCAGAGGCCGACGGCGACCGTGACGGCGAGATACAGGGCGACGAAGGTGATCAGCATCGTGCGAGCCGAATCTTAATTCAGAACGCGGCGAGCGCCGCAAGCACCGCGGCGGCGGCCGCCACCGCGAGCAAGCCGGCGAGCAGGCGGTTGCGGCGCGCGTTCTGCTCCGCGAGGCGCTCGAGCGCCGCGCGCACCGCGCCGAGGCGGTCCTCCGAGAGCGCCCGGTGCGCGAGCCGCGGGAGCTGCGGCAGCAGGGTGGCCCAGTTCGGCGCCTCCAGGCGCACCGTGCGCGCGAGCGCGCGCCAGCCGACCTGCTCGTCCATCCAGCGCTCGAGGTAGGGCTTGGCGGTGCGCCAGAGGTCGAGCTCCGGGTCGAGCTCGCGGCGCAGGCCCTCGATGTTGAGCAGGGTCTTCTGCAGCAGCACGAGCTGGGGCTGGATCTCGATGTTGAAGCGCCGGGAGGTCTGGAACAGGCGCAGCAGCAGCTTGCCGAAGTAGATCTCCTTCAGGGGCCGCGCGAAGATCGGCTCGCACACCGAGCGTATCGCCGCCTCGAAGGCGTCCAGCCGGGTGCCGGCCGGCGCCCATCCCGCGTCCAGGTGCGCCTGCGCCACGCGTCGGTAGTCGCGGTTGAAGAAGGCAAGGAAGTTCTGCGCGAGGTAGCTCTTGTCGACGTCCGTGAGCGTACCCATGATGCCGAAGTCCAGCGCCACGTATTTTCCGTCGTCGGTGACGAGGATGTTGCCGGGGTGCATGTCCGCGTGGAAGAACCCGTCGCGGAACACCTGCGTGAAGAAAATCTCCACACCCGCGCGCGCGAGCGCGGGGATATCGATGCCCTTCTCGCGCAGCATCGGCACGCGCGAGATCGGCGTGCCGTGCATGCGCTCCATCACCATGACGCGCGTCGCGCACAGGTCCCAGTGGATCTGCGGCACGACGAGCAGGGGCGAGCCCTCGAAGTTGCGGCGCAGCTGGCTCGCGTTGCCGGCCTCGCGCATGAGGTCGAGCTCCTCCTCCAGGTGACGGGCGAACGCCGCGACCACCTCGCGGGGCTTGAGGCGCCGGCCTTCGGCCCAGTGGCGCTCGACCAGCGCCGCCGCGGTCTCGAGCA
>Ga0105107_10003632_pt1 | contig 10288 bp, 9 predicted proteins | sample PPLLaktember2015_6_FD_79335 | JGI IMG/M metagenome (GOLD analysis project Ga0105107, IMG submission 79335) | Freshwater sediment microbial communities from Prairie Pothole Lake near Jamestown, North Dakota, USA - PPLs Lake P8 Core (1) Depth... | ecosystem: Environmental > Aquatic > Freshwater >...
CCCGGATCGCAGTCGACGAGCAACTCGTGCCATCCGCGTCGTTCGTCAACCGGCTCGAGAAGAAGCGCTTGAGCTCGATGAGGCCGCTCGGCGTTTCCATGTACTTGTTGCTGGTCACGCGCGAGATGGTCGAGGGATGCAGACCGAGCTCACGCGCCACGTCTCGCAGCATCATCGGTCGCATGGCGAGCTCGCCAAGCTCGAGGAAGCGCCGCTGCCGATCGACGATCACCTGAGCGACACGCTGGATCGTTTCGAAGCGCTGCTGCACGTTGCGGATGAGCCAGCGCGCCTCCTGCAGGTGGCGGGCGAGCGCGCCATGACCGGAGCGGTCCCGCTGCAGTGCCTCGGCATAGATCTGATTGATCTGGATGTTGGGAAACGCTTGCGGGTGGATCGAGGCGACCCACTTGCCATTGATCTTGCGGGCAACAACGTCGGCGACGACGTAGCGCGCCGTGGCGTCGCTGAACTGCGCACCGGGCCGCGGATTGAGGCCGCGGATCAGGATATTGGCTCGACGTACGGCATCCTCGGCGCATCCGACCTTGTGCGCGAGCCGGGTCGAATCGTGCAGGGCCAGCAGATCGATATGGTCACGGACGATTCGCCGGGCGGTCTCGACATCGTCGCTTCGGTCCGGAAAGCGTTCGAGCTGAAGCGACAGGCACTCCGCGAGCGACCGGGCGCCGACGCCCGCCGGGTCCAGACTCTGCACGTAACGAATCGCGACGTCGACGTCTTCGGGGCTGACTTCGAACGCCGGAGGCATCCCCGACAGCAACTCTTCGGGGGTCTGTCGGAGATAGCCATCATCGTCCAGCCCGTCGATCACGATCTCGACGACGAGACGGTCGGTCGCGCTCAGTCGGCTGCCCGCCAACTGTTCGACCAGATGGTCTCGCAGCGTCGTGCCTGATGCGTAGCCCTCGCCGATCGGACGCTCGTCGTCGTCGCGCTTTGGCGCCATGCTGGTCCAGGGATCGTGTTCATCCCGCTCGTCGCCAGTTTCACCCGAAGTCGCGGTGAGCGCCACCGGCTCGGCGGTTTCGTCCTCGACCGAATCCGGAGACGTGCTTCCGGCGGAGGGTGCTAGGCCAGGCGCCGTGGGCTCGGCGCGCTCGAGAAAGGGGTTGCTCGCCAAGGCTTCCTCGACTTCGTGCTCCAAGTCGGCGGACGAGAGCTGGAGGATTCGGATCGCCTGGACGATCTGCGGTGACAGGGTGAGCTGCTGGCTGGCACGTAGCTCGAGGGTCTGCTGTTGCTGCATACGGTGCTCCCGGTGTGGATGGGAGAATCTCTGCAAGGACCATGCCGTTGCTCCTGCGCGTCGATTCGGCGCTCCAACGTTCTGTTTCCGAAAATTGTTTCCCGCGGGCCCGCATGCCAGGAAGGCTTTCTGGCAGGTAAAGTAGGGTGGGGATCGGAAAATGCTACAACCTGGAGGCGAGCGAGCGCACCGCAACTATCGTGCTCGGCTAGCCGGGGGGGCGATGCGATGCTAGCGGGTCAGGTCCAGTGCGCGATGGTCGCGACGAGCCTGGCCGCGTCCAGTGGCTTGGAGACATGGCGATCGAAGCCGGCGGCCAAAGCCAGGCGACAGTCCTCGTCACGGGAGAATGCAGTCACGGCAATCGCATGCACCGGCAGCGCTGCGGTTCGGCCTTCCCATGAACGCAGGCGTCGCAGGAAGCTATACCCGTCTTCGAGCGGCATCGCAATGTCCGAGACGACCACGTCGGGCCGATTTGCCGCGGTCGCGGTCGTAAAGAACGCGAACGCGGCCTCGGGGTAACTGTGGCAAGTGACGTCAGCCCCGGCCGCACGAAGAACCAGCGCCAGGAACTCGAGCGCGTCGGGATCGTCCTCGACCAGGAGCACGTGCGTGCCGTCGAGGCGGGGCGTTGCGCCTGCGCGCGAGAGCGCGCAGCGCTCCGGCGGCGTCGCCGCGACCGCGCCGAGGGTGTCGGCTGGCAGCCGGATCAACATGCTCGGCGGCGCGCCGCGCCGGGCCGCCGTACGCAGCTCGAGATGCCCGTCGAGGATGTCCACGAGCCGCTTTGCCAGCGTCATGTCGAAACCGAGCGCTTCGACGGACTCGACGTGCCTCGCTTGCCACAAGTTTCCGGGATTCGGCGCAAGCATTCGGGGCCGCACGCCGGCTCCGGCGTTTCTCACCCCGATTTCGGCAAACTGCGAGTTCAGATGGGTCCAAACGACCAGCGGGCGCTCGTGCTGGGAAAAGCGCAGCGCATAGAGCAGGAGATGGGCAATAGCGCATCGCAGCTGCTCGTCGTTGACCTCGATCATACGGAAAGGGGCATCGTGCCGTGCCTCGACCGAAACCCCTCGCGTGGCTGCGCGCGGTTGCGCGGCCGCGATGGCCTGTTCGACGAGCTCGTTCAGGCATACGCGCCGGGTCTCGTCGGTACGTGCCGCCCACGGGAACGCCGGCTCCGAGCCGTCGTTGACGATCCTTGCTTCACCTTCCACGTTTGAGTCCGCAAGGCCAATGCGTGCGCTTGTCGGTCGGAAACGAACGCCTCGCGCAGCCGCGCACAGCGGGCGAGGCCGAAAACACGACGTCGGCACGAGCCTGGGGGCAGCGGTTCATGCTCTCAACCATCGATTCGTTCCGCGATCCGGTTCTGGTTCGTCCTCGAGACCGCAACCGATGTGCCCGCGACGCGGCCCGGCGTTGCGTTGCTGGAGGGGGAGCCTGGCGTACGTCAGGTAGTTCATACCTGTTGGTCGGAAAAAATGCCGCCGTTTCTGCAGGCCAGCGGCTCCCATCGCAGGAAATGGCCGATGGCACGCTTGGTGCGTTGGGTGCTCTCGACGACTCGGCGAGTCGGCAACCCAACAACGTCAAGGAGGCCATGATGACGAAGCGTTCACGATCCAGGAAGTCCGCGGCACCGGCCACCAACACGGTCGACGAGCGCCAGCTGCTCGAGGCGATCATGGCCGTAATCCTGCAGTACAAGGCAGCGTGCCGCCGCTTCAACCAGCGTCGCAAGGCGCTAGGATTCGACTACGGCTGCAGCCGGATGCTGGATCAGATTGCGCTGCGAAAATCCCTGCTGCACCTGCTCATGGCCGAGGCCCTGGGGGGCGGCAGCCCGGCGACGGCATAGTCGATTGTCATGGCAGGTGCGGCCAGGCGCGCTTGCCGGGAGACATCGATCGGGCACGCGGCGTGCATGGAAGCGCTTCCGGGAGGCGATTCCCCATAGAACAAGTCCGACAGGCTCCTAGAGCGACGCACCTATGACCAAGTTCCGGTGGCTCATCATCGGTTGTACCGTGACGAGCGGCATCTACGCGTTCGCTCCGGTGCATCGGGTAGGGAACGCTTTGCCGGGCCCACGGGGCATCGAGGCAAGTCACACCGAGCGCACGACCGCGCTGCGTGCGCAGCCGCCATACTTCACCGCGCTCGTGCACCGAGTTGGCCCCACCGTCGTCAGCGTCACCACGCATACCAAGGCCCTGGAACTTCCAGACGTCGCGGAGCGCCATTTCGAAATCTACCTTGGACTCAAGGGATCCTGGAAACCGTTCAGAAAACCGGTCGTTGGAACTGGCTCGGGCTACAGCCTTGACCAGGATGGTCACGTACCGACCGGTGCTGATGTCGTGGAAGCCGCCAACGAAATCTATGTGCGCCTTGCCGAGGCGCCATTGGAGCAGTGCCAGACGCGTCCCGTCGTTATGATCGCGTCGTGCCAGATCCCAGCGCAGACGCCGGGAGCGGCTTGCAGCCGGGCACTGTCATCGTCGCAGTGAACGAGCGCCGATTTCGCAATCGTTCCCGTGCCCCCATGGAATCGCCGTGCGCGGGAAAGTGCGCGAGTGGCCGTCCACGGTCTTGTTGCCCATGATTTGTTGTACGATGTCCGGTGGGTACGCCGGGAAGCGATCGGCGCACCCGCGTTACGATGCATGGCTGTCTGTGACGAACACACGGAACGCGGAAATAGCAGCGCACAACCAAGGGAGAGACCGCACATGCTCAAGTGGGCCATCATATTCTTCGTCATTTCGCTGATCGCTGGCGTATTCGGGTTCACCAACATCGCCGCAGGGGCGCGCGGGATCGCGAAGATATTGTTCTTCATCGCGCTCGTAATATTCCTCATCGTGCTCATTTTCGGCGTGCTGCTCGGGGTATTGGTGTTCTGACGCCGCGCGCGGCGGGACGCCGACGCGGCTGATTCGCGCATCCGGCGCCGTTTCGTCCCGCCGAGACATTGGCGTGCCCGCTTAGATCGGGGTCACGGCACCATTGTAGATACGGACGCGGTCACCCGTTCGCACGACGGGCTGCGTTTCCTGCACTACGGCCTGAACCGAGCCATCGTCCATCCGCACGTAGATCTTGTAGACGTTTCCTCCAGCGCGGGACCGACGCTCGATCTCGTTGCCCGCATAGGCTCCCCCTGCGGCGCCCGCGATGGTGGCTGCCGTCTGGCCCCGGCCGCTGCCTATCTGGTGGCCGAGCAGGCCGCCGATGACCGCGCCGCCTATCGTACCGAGGACACCGACGTTCGCCGGGTCGACCTGCGCCACCGACTCCACTGTTCCGTAGCCGGAGCGCAGATTGGAGTTGTCGAGCTCGCCCGCGCTGCTGGAGTAGGGACCCGTCGTGTTGCACGCCGAAAGGGCCAGCGCGAGCAGCATGGTGCCGATGAGGTTTACGCTTTGCATGGACGTTCTCCGATCAACGGTTAAGACGATAACGATGGGGAAAACGCATCTGTCGTGCCAGTGCGGGCCGAGCGCTGGAATGCCACCGGCGCGGACGCAACGGGGTAGCGGAAGCCGCGGCCGGCAAGTCTGACCGGACGCCCGAATATCAGGCGTGACGGCTCGCGCGGCCGCAGGAACATCGATTGCGCTGCCCGGCGTTCGGCGATTGTCTCGGTGGATCTTCACGTGCAAATCGAGCTGGTTTCGTACAACGTACATGGGTGCGTCGGATGGGACGGTCACAAGGACCCCGCACGGGTCGCAGCCGTACTGTGCGAAGCTGGCGGCGATATCGCTGATGCCCGCCTTCAGGCTGGACCGCGCCTGGGTGTCTCGACCCAGCGTGATCACTTCGGTGCGCGCGCACAAGAGCGCGCTCGCCCGGATGGCATCAGACCATTTGCCCGTGAAAGCGCGTGCGGAGTTGCGTTAGGCGCACTACAAGGAGGCACCGCCAAGCGCCGTCGCACGGGGTTCCCGGGGCAGCGGCGTGGAGTCCTGCATTAGCTCCACCGGATCGTCCAGTCCGGCGGGTTGAGTATTCGAGAACGCGAAGATGCGCGGCAGCGTCGGGGATTGCATGTCCCACATTTCGGCAGCACGCGCGGTCACGCAGATGAGCGGCCTCGAGGGATCCCGAGTCGCGGGCAGCGGGGCGTCCTCGAGGTCGAGGAGCGAGCGGGCGTAGGCGGGATTGCGCAATACGATCGCCCAGCCATAAATGGTGACGTAGTGACCACGCTCCAGCGAGCCATAGGCTACGGAAACCTCGGCACCGCGTCCGATCTCGATGGCGGGTGTGGGATCGATGCCCGTACGCAGCCAGACATGACCATTGAATCGCGTCCGTACGCAATTCATCGGAAGCATCCGGGAACGCGCATCGTCGCCCAGAAGCGTCAGCGTGGCGACTGGAAACTGCTCGAGCCGTGTGGCCAGGGTATCAACGGAAGGTGACATCGGTGGGCTCCCAGTAAGCGCGTCCAAGCTGCAACGCACGTGCCCGGACCTCTAGCCTCGATAACGGGCTTTTCGACGCGCCTGCCCGCAAATCTTGCGGGGGGATTTTCAATTGCTACAACTCGGGAATGACCGGCGCCCGCGACCTCGTATCCTGCTCCCACGAGGAATGCGCGACGCCGTCTTGAGTACCGGGCATATTCTATGCACAGGACGGTCCCAGTCCACTGGGGAGACCGGTCGGCGCGCATGGAGAGGTTGTCGCCACGGCACGACACCAGGCCGCGAAATCGAGATTCGACCGCACGCGAACGCGGGCGGTCGCCGATTACGCGAACAATACCGCAGACAGGGCCATCGATGGAAGCTAGAATGCCTCTCCCGTTTGGCCTCCTTGCTGTCTTCGTCTGCGGCGTCCCGATCGCGGCCTAGAATGCGACCCCAAGCCCATGCCACATACACTCATCGTTGAAGACGATCCCGATTCGGCCGAGATGCTGGCCGAGTTGATCAAAGGCGAAGGCTTCACCACGGCGACAGCCCACACGCTCGCCGAGGCGAAGCAGCAACTGGCGTTGCGCGAGCCCGACTTGGTGCTGCTCGACCTCGTGCTCCCCGACGGCAACGGGATGGACTTGTTCGCCGACTCTCCTGAGGCGTTCTCAGGCAGCGAAGTCGTCATGATTACCGGACACGCCAGTCTCGACACATCGATACAGGCGTTGCGGCTCGGCGCCACCGATTACCTGGTTAAGCCGATCAACTTCCGCCACCTCAAGAATATCCTTTCGCGCGTCACGCCGCCGTCGGAGATGAAGAAGCGCATCGCCACGTTCGAGAAGGACGTGAGCGATGTGGGCCGCTTCGGCCCGCTGTGGGGACGCTCCAAGGTGATGCGCGAGATCTATCACCAGATCGCGCGCGTTGCGCGCACCTCCGTCAGCATCCTGATCACCGGACAGAGCGGCACCGGCAAGGAGGTCGTGGCGCAGGCGATTCACGAGCTCAGTCGGCGCCGCGACCGCGCATTCCTGGCGGTCAATTGCGGCGCGATATCGCCGCAGCTGATCGAAAGCGAAATGTTCGGCCACGAAAAGGGAAGCTTCACCGGGGCTGCGCGGCAGCACCAGGGCTACTTCGAGCGTGCCAAGGGCGGCACGCTGCTTCTCGACGAGATCACGGAGATGCCGCTCGATCTGCAGGTCAAGCTGCTGCGTGTGCTGGAGACGCGAATGTTCCAGCGCATCGGGGGCACCGATTCGATCGAGACCGACGTTCGTATCATCGCGGCGACCAATCGGGATCCGTTCGAGGCCGTGGCCACCGGCAAGCTGCGCGAGGACCTCCTGTACCGGCTCAACGTGTTCCGCATCGACGTTCCGCCGCTGAACGAGCGGCGCGAGGACGTGGAACTGCTCGCCACCAACTTCCTCGGCGAGCTCAATGCACAGGAGAAGGCGTCGAAGCGATTCACGCCAGCCGCCCTGCAGGCGCTGACGAATCACAGCTGGCCCGGCAACGTGCGCCAACTGCGCAATGCCGTGCACCGCGCCTTCATCATGGCGGAGGGCAACGACATCGACGAAGATCATCTCTCCTTCGACGCGATCGTGGCGCCCGCCGAGCCGGCCGCAAACGGCGCGACGGTGACCGTGCCGGTCGGAACGTCCATCGCGGAGATGGAGCGCAAGCTGATAGTTGCGACCCTGGACTACTGCAGTGGGCGCCGAGAGCAGGCAGCCGAGATGCTGGGTGTCAGTCCGAAGACCCTATATAACCGACTGCGCGAGTACGAGCGGGACCGAGGAAAGCTCCCGTCCGATGAGCGGTAACGGCGCCTGCGCTGCTCGATGAGGCGAGAAAACTGCGCCGCCCGTGCGGCGCAGTTTGTTTGCGGCGCTCGCTGCCGTAGTATTGGGTCGAGGAGCGAGCGACATGGAATATCGCATCGAGCACGATAGCCTGGGCGACGTCCAGGTTCCGGCGGACGCCTTCTACGGCGCGCAGACACAGCGTGCGATCGACAATTTCCAGCTGAGCGGGCTGCCTCTGCCGCGGACGTTCATCCGCGCGCTGGGGCTCATCAAGAGCTGCGCCGCGCGCGTCAACTCGGATCTCGGGCTGCTCGATTCGGCGGCAGCGACCGCCATCGAGGCGGCTGCCGAGCGGGTGGCGGCCGGTGAGCTCGACGGCCACTTTCCGATCGACGTCTTTCAGACCGGCTCGGGGACCAGCACCAATATGAACGCGAACGAAGTCATCGCGCATTGCGCGACGGCGGCGCTCGGACGAACCGTGCACCCGAACGATCACGTCAACATGAGCCAGAGCAGCAACGACGTGATCCCCACCGCGATACACGTCGGCGCGTCCTTGCTCCTCGAAGAGGTGCTGATGCCTGGCCTCGAGTCACTTGCCGCCACGATCGAGTCGCGCGCGCGGGGTGCGGCACATATCGTGAAGACCGGCCGCACGCATCTGATGGATGCGATGCCCCTCACCGTGGCGCAGGAGGTGAGCGCCTGGGCGGCACAGATCCGGCATGGGCTCGACCGGATCGGGGCCGTGCGTCCGCGCCTGCACGCGCTCGCGCAAGGGGGAACGGCGGTCGGCACCGGCGTCAATGCGCCAGCCGACTTCGGCGCGCGGGTCGCCCGCGCCCTGGCGCAGCGCACAGGAATTCCTTTCGCCCCGAGCGGGAATTTCTTCGAGGCGCTGAGCTGCCAGGACACCGCGGTCGAGCTGAGCGGGCAGCTCAAGACCACGGCGGTCGGGCTGATGAAAATCGCGAACGACCTGCGCTGGATGAACAGCGGGCCGCTCGCCGGCCTGCGCGAAATCGAGTTGCCCGCACTCCAGCCCGGCAGCAGCATCATGCCGGGGAAGCTCAACCCCGTGGTTCCCGAGTCGGTGGCGATGGTCTGTGCGCAGGTCATCGGCAACGATGCTGCGCTGACGGTGGCCGGGCAGTCGGGGAATTTTCAACTGAACGTCATGCTGCCGCTGATCGCTTACGACCTGCTGCAGTCGACCGAATTGCTCGGGCGCGCCGCCCGGCTGCTGGGTGAACGCGCCATCGCCGGCATGGTGTTCAACGAGGATCGGCTACGCGAGCAGCTGAGCCGCAATCCCATACTGGTCACCGGCCTCAACGCCAGGTTCGGCTACGAGCAGGGTGCGAAGATCGCGCGACAGGCCTATGCGCAGGGCCGGCCCGTGATCGACGTTGCAGCCGAGGTGACAGGGATGTCCGAGGCGGAGCTCGAGCGGCTACTCGATCCGTCGGCGTTGACCCGGCCCGGTATCCCTACGTGACGCGGCTAGGCCTCCCGCCAGGGCGGGAAGGGGCTAACGGGCTAGGGGGTAGGGGGTGATGCGCCACGCTCTTCGATCGAGTACACGTCGTTGATGCGCCTGAGTCCCTTGAACTCGACCGCATTGCCGCAGGTATCGCTGACGGTCATCAGCATCTGTTCGCGCACCGTGCCTTTCTGCGTGACCTCCGGCGCGTTGAGAAACGTTGCACCGTGCGCCCTTAGCTTGCCCGCGGTCTTCTCGAAATCCTCCAAGGTCATTACGACGCCGAAGTGACGCAGCGGCGTCTTGCCCGCCACGCCCAGCTTCCGGCCCGCGTCGCCCACGACTTCTCCCGGTGCGAGGTGCGCGACGATATGGTGCCCGAAGAAATTGAAGTCGGCGCGCCCCGGGAGCTTTCTGCCCTCCGGGCATCCGAGCAGCTCACCGTAGAACCTGCGCGCGCGATCGAGATCGTCGACCGCGAACGAGAAGTGGAACAAGGTAGCGTGCGTATCCTCGGTCATGACGGTCTCCCTCTCGGTTGTATCGAGAGGAAGCATACCATCCGCCGAAACGAAATCGGTGCAATCGGGGTCCGACCCCGACCTCTCGATTTCTACGCGCCTTCGGGTCGGGGCGTGCCGTGCAGAAGGTAATGCAGCAGTTCGCGCACGGGGCGTATGGCGCTGCCGAAGGGCAGTGATTCCGCGCCGCGGAAGAATAGGCCGGTCTTGACGTCGCCCTTCAGCGCCGCGGCGAGGTGCATGTCGATGCAGAACTGGCCCGCGCGCCCCGAGCCGTCACGCAGTCCGCACTGGACCAGGCAGTCCCACCAGAGCGTGCAGTGCCGGCGCACCTTTGCGTGGGCCTGCAGGGTCTGTTCGCGACGCAGGTAGTTGGCGACGAATGGCGTGCGCACGGCGCGGGCGGGGAGCCCTGCGACGCTCATGAACGTGACGATGTCCTCGGGGGCGGCCTCCGCCAGCACGCGCTTGTAGGTGGGATGTGCATCGCCTTCCTCGGTCACCGCGAAGGGTGTCCCGATCTGGACCGCGGCGGCGCCGAGGCTCAGCAGGGCGCGCACCTTCTCGTGCGTGTTGATGCCGCCGGCGGGAATGAGCGGGATGCGCTCGCTTTCCATGCCGAGTCTCTTCAGCGCGGTGAATGTCTCGTCGAGGACGCGGGCAAAGTCGAAGCGCGGGTCGTCGATCTCGTCTACGCGCGTCGCGCCGAGGTGGCCCCCCGCATATCTGGGATGCTCGATCACGATGGCATCCGG
>Ga0105107_10003635_pt1 | contig 10283 bp, 6 predicted proteins | sample PPLLaktember2015_6_FD_79335 | JGI IMG/M metagenome (GOLD analysis project Ga0105107, IMG submission 79335) | Freshwater sediment microbial communities from Prairie Pothole Lake near Jamestown, North Dakota, USA - PPLs Lake P8 Core (1) Depth... | ecosystem: Environmental > Aquatic > Freshwater >...
CAACGGTTCGATCAGCGCCACCGCGGCTGCGGTGGCGCCACGGGGAAACGCGGCCGGGCCGAACAGCGCCCAGGCCGCAGGAGCGAACAGTAGCGGGGCGCCCCAACTCCAGAGCGGGGCCAGCCACCGACGGCTCGGTGCGCGCGCGGGGATCGCATTGGTGGCCAGCAACACCCCCAGGTAGAGGACGACGAACAGGAACACCGCGGACGGCGCTGGGAAATCCGGAGATTCGGCACGAATCAGGGCCTTCAGCACGGTGTCGATTCCAGGTTCCGCGACGCTGGAGGCGGCGCTCGCCACGGGCGGCAGCTGCAGGCTGTCGAGCAGAAGGTCGCGCATGCCTTGCCAGCGATCGAAGGGATTGCGGGCCACGTCGAAGCTCAGATAGACAACCCGTCCCAGTCCGAGCTCGCGCTCCACGATGAGCGGCACGTTGCCTGCGCGCAGTCGCACTTTCCCGCGGAAGGCACCAAGCCGAGTGACGTGGACGGCATGCGAGACGTCGAGCGTGGCAGGGAACACGCCCCGCAGCGCATCCGCATCGATGCGCGTCATGCCCAAGGGCACGCCGGGAAGGAGCGCGGCAAGGCGCGAGGTGCGAAGCAGCGCGTAATCCACGCTGCCGGACACGGCGAGAATCCCGCCCTGGGCGATCCACTTCTGCAGGGCGTCGAACTGGCTTGCGCTCAGCCGCTCCAGAGACACCCCGTGCAACACGATCGCCGCGACGGCGTCGTAGCCACGCCAGTGCGCTGGCAGCAGCTCGGGGTGCGGGTAGAGGACCCGCAAGCCCTCGACCGAGCCGTCGTTGAGGTAATCCAGGTCCGCACCGCGGCTGAGCACCAAGAGCAAGCGCTGGGCGGCGAAGCGGGTATGCAGATCGACCTCTGTTCGCGCCAGTTCCTGCTTGCCCGAGCGCACGCGAATGACGAGCGAATGCGACAGCCCGTGCGGGTGCACGATGAACTGCATGCTCTTGCGGGAATTCCGGTGCAGCTCGAGCGTGCGGCGGTGAGACGCGACCAGCATCCGGCCGCGCAGAGCGTCGTCACCGCTGACTTGCACTTCGAGCTCGCCGATGAAATCGCCGCCGTGATTGGTCACGGTGACGGTGAGCGGAGTCCAATGCCCGGGCCGGAACGTGTCGGTGAATCCCACCGTCGCGGCGATGTCCACGGTGCTGGCCGCGAGCGCGAGCGCGGGCGCCAGCGTGCCGGCGAGCGCGAGCAGCAGCAGGAGCTCGGCAAGGCACCGAGGGCGCGACGGCACGCCGCGAGCGCGGCGCGGTGCTTCGCCGCCTGTCCCGGTATACGAGTCCCGGTTCGCCATGCGCTATTGTAGTAGCGAGCACCAGGCGCACGCGATTCGTGGCCTCTCTCTGCCGGCGCTACCCCGGCTGCAGCAGCGTTTCCGGCACGATCTCGACCGACGTCTCGCCATCGCTCAACCACGCTTGCCCGTCCTGGACCGTGCACTGGAGCTGCATGCTGCGTCGGGCGAGTCGAGCGAGCTGCTGCGTGGCGCGCTGGGGCAGATTGATGACGGTCAGGTTGGTGCAGCGGTCGAGGCGGCCGGCGATCTGCTTCCACCAGACATCGACGGCGCGTCCGCCGTAGGCGTACACGCGCACCTGGGCCGCCCGGCCGCAGGCCTTGCGCAGGGCCTTTTCGCTCGGCAAGCCGACGTCGATCCAGAGTTCGATCAGTCCCGTCAAATCGCTCTGGCACAGGTCGGGTTCGTCCTCGGTGCTGAGGCCGCGGCCGAACGTGAGCGATTCGCTCGCATTCAACGCGAACGCGAGCAGCCGGACCAGCATGCGCTCGTCGGTCTCCGAGGGATGGCGCGCGAGGACGAGCCCATGGTCGCGGTAGTAGCCGCGGTCCATGTCGGCGATTTGCAGGTCGGCCTTGAAGATGGTTGCGCCGAGGGCCATACGGGGAGCGCACGATGCGATGCGAAGGCCCGGAGTGTAACCTGCACCGGCTTCGAGACACCTTGGCCAGTCGGTCGGGCTGGTGAGCGGGACTCATCGGTCGCCACAACCAAAAACTCACCCAATTACACCCGTTCTGTAATCGTCACGCTGGCGACCGCACCCGCCTTGCGGCGAATGCCGCCCGCTTTCGCCGCATCTCGTGCGGCGAAAAACTTGCGCATGCGGGGAATCCAGCTCCGAATCTCCGCATGAATAGCGGCGGCCCAATTTGCCCCATATGGCCGAGGTGCTACCTGCAGGGCAGGGGCCCGGAACCCCCGCGCCACGCGGGTGTTGGCGCAAAGAAAAAGGGCCTGGAGACTATCCAGGCCCTTGGTGTTGGTGGAGGCGGCGAGAATCGAACTCGCGTCCGCAAGCCCTCCACAGGCAGGTCTACATACTTAGCCTGGTCCTTTGGGGTCTCGCCTCGCGCCCGCCGGCCGGCAGGCTGACGCTTGGCCAGTCACTTCGACGGATCCGCGCGGCCAAGTGACCAAGCTACGCAGAGGGGCTGATGTGAATGACGCTGCACCGCTCGAACCGCTTGCGCGATCCTCACGGCCTAGCCCATCAGCAGACTAGTGCAGCGTCTAGCCGGTGTTAGGCGGCTAGAGCGTAACGCTCGTCGTTGGCGTTTATAGCTGTTCCAGTGGATTTACGAGGGAACTGGTCCTCGGTATGCACTGCACTGCTTCGTGACCCACGTCGAAACCAGGTCGCCCCCGGTATCGCGGGCACCCGACCGGGTGCCCGGACCATTGTCTCAGAAATGAGGGTGGGTCGGGCCTATTTCAATGGTGCGTGGTACCCGCCGGCTGCGGCGGTCTGTGCGGCGGGTGCGGGTTCGGTCGGAGGTGCAGGCTCGGTCTGCGGCTCCGGCTCGGTCGGCTCCGGGAAGAGATTGCGGGAATCCTCGGAACCTGTTTCGCGCCAGTCGCAAGCGCCTCGACGGGCCGGCACGGTGAGCACACCGTTGATGGACCCGAAGGTGCCGCAATACGGCATGCGGGCCACGTCGCGCGCATGGATGAAGTATTTGTCGCCGTTCTTCTCGATCAGCATGCTTCCGCTTATGAGATTGATTACCGTCCCCGTCGTCGAATCCGTCCAGCGTGCGCGACCGTCGCCCGGCCATGTCTCGAAGGAACAGTGAAAAGGACCGTTGCTGCTCCAATAGGCGATGTAGACGGGCTTGTCCTTCACCGTCTCCATCACGAGACGCGTCTGCTTCTCGTAGGGGCCGACTTTGCACTGATGGCGGTGCTTGGGCGCGTTGACGACCTGCTTGCCCTTCTTCAGCGGCTTCTTATTTTGCTGTGCCATGACCGGGGGCACGGCGATGGCAACCGCAGCGGCGAGCAGCATCGAGCGCATCAGCATCGCAACTTCCTCGGGTGACAGTTCTGTTTTGACAGGATGCACCCATTTTGGCCGTCGTTCACGATTTGCGTCAACGAAATGCATGTAACAGGGCAGCGCCCTGCGCGTACGGTTGTGTCATTCGAGCGACGCGAGAAGCTCGAGCGGATGGCGCACCCGCATATCCGCCGCCCATCGCTGCGGCGGATTCCCCGTGCCCAGGTAGCCATACTCCGCCACAGCCACGCGCATGCCGGCTGCGCGCCCGGCGATCATGTCGCGCTCGTCGTCGCCAAGGTAAATGCATGCGGCAGGCGCTACCCCGATCGTTGCCGCGGCCGTGAGCAAGGGCTGCGGATGAGGCTTCCGGTAGGGGGTCGAATCGCCGCAGACCACGCATGCCGCGCGCCGGTCGAGCTCCAGCAGTCGCATTAGCGGGAAAGTGAAGCGCTCCGCCTTATTGGTCACGATGCCCCAGGGAACCGAGCGCTCCTCCAGCACCTGGAGCAGCTCCGGAATTCCCGGGAAAAGGCGTGTATCGCGGCACAACCGCCGTTCGTATAGATCGAGAAATTCGGTGGCCAGCGCGTCATACCCCGGGTCGCCCGGCGCCAGATCGAAGCCGAGTCCGAGCAATCCGCGCGCACCGCTTGATGCGACCTGCCGGACGCGCCCGAGAGGGAGCGGCGATTTGCCTCGCGCCGCGAGCAGCACATTGAGCGCGTAGCCCAAATCTGGCGCGGTGTCGGCGAAGGTTCCATCGAGGTCGAACAGCACCGCTCGGGTCGTCCCGCGCAGGACGCCGCTCGGCTCGGTGGGAGCGGTCGCGCTCATTCAGACGGCCCGACAATGCATGATGTAGTTGACGTCGGTATCGGCTTGCAGCGCGTAGCGCTGGGTGATCGGGCTGTACGTCATGCCGATGAGTGCGCAGAGGTCGAGCGAAGCGCTGCGGCACATCGCGGCCAGCTCGGAAGGCTTGATGAACTTGGCGTAGTCGTGGGTGCCGCGGGGCAGCAGTCGCAGCACGTACTCGGCGCCGATGATCGCGAACAGGTACGACTTTGGGTTGCGGTTGATCGTGGAGAAGAACGCCGAACCGCCCGGGCGCAACAGCCGTGCGCAGGCATCCACCGTGCTCTGCGGATTGGGAACGTGCTCGAGCAGCTCCATACAGGTGACGATGTCGTAGCTCGCCGGGCGCTCCGCGGCGAGCTCTTCGACGGTCATCAGCCGGTAGTCCACGCTGCGCCCGCTATCCAAAAGGTGGAGCTGGGCGACTTTCAGTGGCCGTTCCGCGGCATCGATTCCCGTCACTCGCGCACCCCGCGCAGCCATCGCTTCGGCGAGAATGCCGCCCCCGCAACCGACGTCCAACACCTCCTTGCCCGCGAGCGGCGCTGCCCGATCGATGTAGTCGAGCCGAAGCGGGTTGATTTCGTGCAGCGGCCGGAACTCGCTGGTCGGATCCCACCAGCGGTGTGCGAACTCGCTGAACTTGGCGATCTCGGCGGGATCGATGTTGATGGTCATGGGTGCGCCTTTGGCAGCCGATTTTATCAGCAGCGTGCGCCCGGGCCGGCGGCCGGAGCAATCCGCTGCTGCCAATGGCCGGCGCGCGCCGCAGCGGTGCGCAGTACGGGACGGGTCAGCACGCCTTCCTCGACCAGCAACTCGCCGGCCACCCAGACGTGGCTCACGTCCTGACGTCCCGCGACGTAGATCAGGTGCGAGAGCGGATCGTAGCAGGGCGAAAGCTCGGGGCGACCGAAGTCGACCGCCACCATGTCGGCCATCTTTCCTGGCGTGAGGGAGCCGATGCAGGCATCGAGAGCGAGCGCCTTCGCGCCTCCCAGGGTCGCCATTCGCAGCACCTCAGGTGCTGGAAGTGCCGTGGGATCGCCGGCCACGGCCTTTGCCAGCAGCGCAGCCTGACGCATCTCGGCGAACATGTCCAGACGGTTGTTGCTCGCCGCGCCATCGGTGCCGAGCCCCACGTTGATGCCCGCGGCAACCATCTTCGCGACTGGCGCCATGCCGCTGGCGAGCTTCAGGTTGGACGATGCGCAGTGCGCCACGTGGCAGCCATGCTGCGCGAGAACGGCGATCTCGGGGTCGGTCAGGTGCACCGCGTGTACGGCCAGCAGGTTCGGACCGACCAGCCCCAGCTCCTGCAAACGGCCGAGCGGGCGGCGGCCGTCGTGCGCTTCGCCCTGTGTGACCTCGTCGCGCGTTTCGTGCAGATGGATGTGCACCGGAACATCGAGCTCGTTGGCATAGGTGGCGACTTGCACGAGCGCCTTGTCGCTCACGGAGTAGGGCGCGTGCGGCGCAAAACAGAACGACAGCAGCGGCTCGGCGCGCAACTCATCGCGCACCGCAAGCCCCTTCGTCAGGTAATCCAGCGGATCGGAGGCATACGGCGAGGGAAAGTCCACCACGATCATCCCGAGCGCTGCGCGCATGCCGGCATCAATCGCAGCCCGGGCAGCGGCTTCGGGAAAGAAGTACATGTCGTTGAAGAGGGTAATTCCACCGCGCAACATCTCCGCGCACGCGAGCAAGGTTCCATCGTAGACGAACCCCGGGGAGGCCTCGCGCATCTCGACCGGCCAGATGTGCTCCTTCAGCCAGGTCATGAGCGCGATGTCATCGGCGAGCCCACGCATGAGGGTCATTGCCGCGTGCGTGTGGAGGTTGACCAGGCCGGGAATGACTGCATGCTGGGCGAGCTCGACACGTTGGCGGGCAAGGTACCGTTGCCGCGCCGTCTCGGCCGGGAGTACGGATTCGATGCGTCCGCCATCGACGACTACGGCGTGCTGCTCCAGGACGCCGTTCGGTTCCACCGGAATCACCCAGCGCGCTTCGATCACGCAGTCGACTTGCTTCATGGTTCACCTGAATGCCTGTGAATGGTGTTGCCCGCCTGGAGTATGTCGCACGATCCTCGACTAAGCTTACCTGAGCCGACCTGGCCGCCGGGCGAGGCGATTGGGCGGATTCAGCGCGCGTTCGGTGCGCAAAAAAAAAGCCCTGCAGGGCAGGGCTTTTTTCGACCTTTCGGTCAGCCGATCAGGGCTTGGCCTTCGGCTTGGCCTCCGGCTTGGCCTCCGGCTTCGCCTCGGGCTTGGGCTTCGGCTTCGGCGCGGGCTTGCGGCCCACCGCTTCGATGTCGACGCGGCGGTTCGGCGCCAAGCAGTCGATGAGTTGCTTGCGGCTCATCTTGTTGTCGCAGAACTTGGTGACCGGGACCGGGTTCGCAAATCCCTTGCCTTCCCAGAAGATCAGCTTCTGGTCGATTCCCTTGGTGATCACGTAGTCCTTGACCGTGACCGCGCGAGCTTCGGACAGCTTCTTGTTGTATGCCGCCGAGCCGATCCGGTCGGTGTGACCGGTGATGATCATCGCGCCGAGCGTGACGCCCTTGAGCGCCTTGGCCATCCAGGCGTCGATCTCCTTCTTCTGATCGTCGCGCATCGTGGACTTGTCGAAGTCGAAGTTCTGCACCGAGAGCTTCAGTTCGACGTTCACCATCGCCGGTTTCTTGGGCTTCGGCTTCGCCTCGGGTTTCGCTTCGGGCTTCGGCTTCGCCTCGGGCTTCGCTGCCGGTCTCGGAGGAGGAGGTGCCTTCTTGACCAGATCAGGATCGCACTGGGCAATGGCACGGGCAGGCGTCCAATCGGAGGTGCGCACGCACAGACCGGTGGTTGAACTGGTCACGACATTGCCGGTGATCGTGTCGACCAGGTAGCCTTGATTCTTGCTGTCCGCCGCCAGGACAATGCTCGGCAGCATTGCTGCTGCCACGGCCAGTCCCGTGAGCGCCCTTCGATTCATGGATTGCATGCTTTCATTCCTCCTTGATTAACGGAAGCTCCCCAAGGCCGGGCCAGATCAGCGATCAACGTCCGGCAACCCCTAAATAATTCACAAATCATATCCAGCTTTTCGCACTGCGTAAATAGCGCAGCAGAAAGAATATTTCGTTTTCGTGCGTGTATCTACGCGCATGTCTTAAGACAGAGCTCGGGAAACCCTCAAGCGGGCTCTTCACGCACAACAACAAGCTGCAACTTCCCCCCACCCCAGTCGGGGGAAGTTGCAGCTTGCAACTGTCATTCGAACGGATCTCCCCGCCCGGGTTATCGGCACCGTGACGGACTTCTGAACGCATTCGATTGCTGCGAGGAAACATGCACACCCCGGGCCCGATCACGCCATCGGCATCCTTGCCGCGACGCGAACTTTCAGGCGCCAACATTGAAACCGATCGTAGCACGAATGCTTCCTGGGACCGGCCAAACGGCTTTCACGTAAATGACGCCGTGCCGGCCCGGCGTTGCATCGTTGCCACACTTTGTCCTGCCAGCAGCCGTTGCAGCGAGGCGGGAAGGCGCGGGCACCCATGGTAAACTTGACAGGTTTCACCCAGGCTTCCAGCCCCGCTTCCCCCGTCCCGATGGAACAAATCGCACGCGAAACCCTGCCGGTCAGCCTCGAAGAGGAGATGCGGCGCTCATACCTCGACTACGCGATGAGCGTCATTGTCGGCCGCGCCCTACCCGACGTCAGGGATGGATTGAAGCCGGTGCATCGGCGAATACTCTTCGCCATGCACGAGGCGAACAACGTCTGGAACCGCCCCTACGTCAAGTGTGCCCGGGTCGTCGGTGACGTCCTCGGGAAGTATCACCCCCACGGCGATTCCGCAACCTACGAGGCGCTCGTTCGCATGGCGCAGGATTTTTCCATGCGCTACCCGCTGGTCGATGGGCAAGGCAATTTCGGTTCGGTCGACGGCGATTCGGCAGCCGCCTATCGTTACACGGAGTGCCGCCTCGAGCGCATCGCCTCGGAGATGCTCGAGGACATCGACCGCGAGACGGTCGATTTCATGCCGAACTACGACGGCAAGGAGTTCGAGCCGGCCGTACTCCCCTCGAAGCTGCCGAACCTGCTGATCAACGGCTCCTCGGGCATCGCGGTCGGGATGGCGACCAACATCCCACCGCACAACCTCTCCGAAGTGGTCGACGGTTGCCTCGCGCTGCTGGAGCGGCCCGAGACCGAGATCGACGAGCTGATCGACATCGTCAAGGGTCCCGATTTCCCCACCCGCGGGATCATCTACGGGACTGCCGGGATCCTGGAGGGCTATCGGACCGGACGCGGCCGCATCATCATGCGCGCGCGAACGCACTTCGAGGATCTGGACAAGGGCGCGCGCCAGGCGATCATCATCGACGAGCTGCCCTATCAGGTGAACAAGGCGGCGCTGCTCTCCAGAATCGGCGACATGGTTCGCGAGAAGCGCCTGGAGGGCATTTCGGAGATCCGCGACGAATCCGACAAATCGGGCATGCGGGGCGTGATCGAGCTGAAGCGCGGCGAGATGGCCGAGGTGATCTTGAACAATCTGTTCAAGGAAACCCAGATGCAGGACAGCTTCGGCGTGAACATGGTGGCGCTGGTCGACGGCCAGCCGCGCCTGCTCAATCTGAAGCAGATGCTCGAGGAGTTCCTGCGTCATCGGCGGGAAGTGGTCACACGGCGCACGGTGTTCGAGCTGCGCAAGGCGCGCGAGCGCGGCCACATCCTCGAGGGCCTCGCGGTCGCGCTTTCGAACGTCGACGAGGTCATCGCGCTGATCAAGGCATCTGCCTCGCCCGCCGAGGCCCGGCAGGCGTTGATGGCCCGCATCTGGACCTCGCCGCTCGTCGCAGACATGCTCGCGCGCGTCGACATCGAGGCCTCGCGCCCCGAGGCGCTGGATGCGATGTATGGGCTGACCGCGCAGGGCTATCGGCTGTCCGAGGCGCAAGCGCAGCGCATCCTGGAGATGCAGCTGCAGCGTCTCACCGGCCTCGAGCAGGACAAGATCGTCGCCGAGTACAAGGAGATCATGGACCGGATCGCCGATCTGCTCGACATCCTGGCCCGCCCGGAACGCATCACCCAGATCATCGGCGAAGAGCTGACTGCGCTCAAGGCGCAGTTCGGCGACGAGCGCCGCAGCGAGATCGTCGTCAATGCGGAGGACCTCAGGCTGGAGGATTTGATCGCCCCGGCCGAAGTGGTCGTGACGCTCTCGCACTCCGGCTACATGAAATCGCAGCCCGTCGCCGACTACCGCGCCCAGCGCCGCGGCGGCCGCGGCAAGCAGGCGGCGGCGACCAAGGAAGACGATTTCATCGACAATCTCTTCGTTGCGAACACGCACGACACAATTTTGTGCTTCTCCAACCGCGGGCGCGTGTACTGGTTGAGGGTCTACCAAGTGCCGCAGGGCAGCCGCACCAGTCGGGGCAAGCCGATCAACAATCTGGTCGCGCTGGAGGAAAGCGAGAAGATCACGGCCATACTGCCGGTCAAGCAGTTCGACGACGAGCACTTCGTCTTCATGGCCACCGCGCAGGGCACGGTGAAGAAGACCGCGTTGTCGGCGTTCTCGCGTCCCTTGCAGAAGGGAATCATCGCGGTCGACCTTGGGCCGGGTGATTATCTGATCGGGGTGGCGCTCACCGACGGCACGCGCGATGTCATGCTCTTCGCAGATGCCGGCAAGGCGGTGAGGTTTGCCGAGGACGAGGTGCGGCCGATGGGACGCAACGCGGCCGGGGTACGCGGGATGCGCCTCATCGAGGGTCAGCGCGTGATCGCGCTCATCACCGTGTCAGACGAGAAGCTCTCGGTGCTCACGGCAACCGAGAACGGATTCGGCAAGCGCACGCCGCTCACGGAATATCCTCGCCACGGTCGAGGCACGCAGGGCGTGATCGCGATCGAAACGAGCTCGCGCAATGGGCCGCTGGTCGCGGCGCGGCTCGTGTCGGAGCGCGACGAGATCGTGCTGATCACGAGCGGCGGCATCCTGATTCGCACTCGCGTCCACGAGATCCGCGAGATGGGCCGAAACACGCAAGGCGTCACGCTCATCCAGCTC
>Ga0105107_10003636_pt1 | contig 10283 bp, 6 predicted proteins | sample PPLLaktember2015_6_FD_79335 | JGI IMG/M metagenome (GOLD analysis project Ga0105107, IMG submission 79335) | Freshwater sediment microbial communities from Prairie Pothole Lake near Jamestown, North Dakota, USA - PPLs Lake P8 Core (1) Depth... | ecosystem: Environmental > Aquatic > Freshwater >...
CCCGGTGGTGTTCACCTCGCTGCAGGCATCCCGGTTGCGGCGCTTCGATGCCGTTCTCGTGATCGGTGCCGACGCGACGCATCTTCCCGGCGAATGCAGCCCGACTCTGTTCTTCAACCAGGGCGTCCGGCGCGAGCTGGGCCTGCCGGGGCGCGCGGATGAAGTCCGGGAGGCGGAGGAGTGTCTCTTCGCGCTGATCGCCAATACCGACCAAGTACTGGTGACCTGGCAGCGTACCCGGGAGGGGGAGGCCAATCTGCTCTCGCCCCTGTTCGAGCGGCTTCGCACCTTGCACAGGCTCGCGTGGGGTGATTCCCTCGACGACGAAGTGATTTCCCCGATCGTGCAGCGCCTCGCGAGTCTTGCGAGCGTGCCCACGACGTCCTCCGGCACGGTGCGGCCATCACCGCAATCTCCAGGCGAGTGCGTGCCCTCGACGCTCTCTGCCAGCGCCTATAACGCGCTGATGGCCTGTCCGTACCAGTTCTTCGCGCGCTATGTCCTCCGTCTGCGCGAGTTGGACGAGGTGAGCGAGGAACTCGACAAGGCGGACTACGGCAGCCGCATCCATGAGATACTGCATCGATTCCATCGCGCACATCCGCAGCTGCGGGGGCTGACGGCCGAAGCTGCGCAGGCCGCCCTGGAGGATCTGTCGCAGGATGTCTTCCGCGACGTCATCGCGGCCGATTATCTCGCGAGTGCGTGGTTGGCACGCTGGCAGGCGCTCATTCCGCGCTATGGCGAGTGGCAACGCAGGCGCGAGGCAGAGGGCTGGCGCTTCCTCGCAGGCGAGGTGGAGCGCAGCGTCAGCATAACGACCCCTGCGGGACGGGTGTTGCACCTGCGGGGGCGAATCGATCGGGTGGATGGCCGCGACGAAGATCGTGCGGTCAGCGTGGTCGACTACAAGACCCAGGCACGCGAGAGACTGGACGAGAAGCTGGCGGTCGACGGCGAGGACGTGCAGCTGCCGGTGTACGCGCTGCTCTGGGGCGGCCCGGTTGCCGCCGCGCTCTTCCTCTCGCTGGATCAAAAGGACGTGGAATCGGTCCCGCTCGAGCGGGACATCGAAGTGCTTGCGCGGGGAGTGCGCGAGCGCATCGGGCGGCTCTTCGACCGGATCAGCGAAGGCGCGCCGCTGCCCGCCCACGGCATCGACGACGTATGCCGGTACTGCGAGATGGGCGGGCTATGCCGGCGCAAGCATTGGTCATGAGCGAGCACGGGCCGAGCGAGCTGGTGCGCCGCGCGCTTCACCCGAAGCGCAGCGTCGTGGTCGCGGCGTGCGCGGGCAGTGGGAAGACCTGGCTGCTGGTGTCCCGGATCGTCCGGCTGCTGCTCGACGGCGTCGCCCCCGGCGAGATCCTCGCAATCACGTTTACCCGCCACGCCGCCCAGGAGATGGCCGCCCGCCTGCGCGAGTGGCTCGAAGTGCTCGCAGGCGCCGACGAGTCGGCCGTGCGGGCTTTTCTGCTCGAGCGCGCGATTCCTGAGCGCGAAGTCGATGCGGCGCTCGTCCGCGGACGATCCTTGCACGAGGAGGTCTTGCGCGCGCAGCCGACGATCACGATATCGACTTTTCACAGCTGGTATCTGCAACTGCTGCGCGGCGCTCCTCTGAGCGCAGGTGCCGTCGGCAATCTCACGCTCACCGAGCAGATCTCCGCCCTCCTTGAGGAGGCCTGGGAGCTTTTTGCCGCCGCTTCTCAGCGAGACCCGCAATCCGCTGCCACCCGTGGCCTGGATGCCTTGTTCCTTGACCACGGACTGGAGAACACCCGCCGGCTGCTGACGAATTTCCTGCAGCATCGTGCCGACTGGTGGGCTCACGCGGGCGATGCGGACGGTGCGGTCGAGCGGGCGCTTGCCGCGCAGGCGGCCGCCCTCGGGGTATCGGTCGATGCTGATCTCACCGAGCAGCTGTTGGCGGATCGTGAGCTTGCCGCCGAGGTGCAGGAGCTCAACGCCTACCTCGCACGGAATACGCCGACTGACCGATCGCGCGCGCAAGCGCTGGCGGCAGCTCTTGCGCACGGTGATCGCCAGCTCGCCTTTGCCGAGCTTCGTGCCATCTTCCTGACCGGCAAGGGAGATCTGCGGAAGCTCAAATCGAGCAAGGAGCAGGTCAAACGTCTGGGATTGCAGGGTGAACGACGGTACCTGGAGTTGCATGCCCGCCTGGGGCAACGCGTAGCAGACACGGTCGCGGCGCTGTGCGATCAGGCAAGCCTGCGATTCAATGCCGCCGGGCTGCCGGCTGGCGTCGCCCTGCTCGGGCACTATCAGCAGTTGAAGCGCGACCGTCAGGTCGCGGACTTCGCCGATGTGGAGTGGCTCGCCTTCCATCTTCTCGCGCGCAGCGATCAGGCGATCTCGATGCAGTTCAAGCTCGATAATCGCTATCGGCATATCCTGCTCGACGAGTTTCAGGACACCAATCCGTTGCAGTGGCTGGCGCTCAAGGCCTGGTTCGAGGCGGCGGCGCAGGCAGGGTCGCCTCCGCTCGTTTTTCTCGTCGGAGACCCCAAGCAGGCGATCTATCGCTTCCGGCGGGCCGAAGCACGACTGTTCGACGCCGCGCGCGACTGGCTGACCGAGTCCCACGACGCAATCGTGCTGGCCCAGGACGAGTCGCGGCGTTGCGCACAGCCCGTGCTCGACGTGGTCAATCGTGTGTTTGCAGCGCAGCCGGACTACGACGGCTTCGCCCCGCACAGTGCACACTACGGCGCGCTCCCGGGGCGGGTCGATGTGCTGCCGCTGGCGCAGAAGGCGCCTTCCGGCGGCGGCGTCGATTCGGCCGTGATCGGCTTGCGAGATCCGCTGGTCATGCCTATGCAGCAGGACGAGGATATGCGCCGCGAGCGCGAGGCCCTCAGCCTGGTCGAGCACTTGCGCGAGATCTTCGCGCATTGGGAGATCGTCGACGATGTCAGGTGCAATCGCCGCCGTGCCGCGACCTTCGCCGACGTCATGATCCTCGTACAGCGTCGCACCCACCTGCAAGTCTACGAGCGAGCGCTGCGCCAGGCGGGAATTCCGTTCAGTACGTCCCGGCAGGGGGGGCTGCTCGACACCCTGGAGGCGAGCGATATGATCGCGCTGCTCGGTTTCCTGGTGTCGCCGTTCGACGATCTGAAGCTAGCCCATGCCCTGCGCAGCCCCATCTTCGGTTGCACCGACGAGGACCTGCTCGTGCTCGCCCGTACCCCGGGCGATTCGTGGTGGCAACGATTGTGTGGCCTCGCGACCCAGGATGACTCGACTGCCCTCGCGCGCGCGTGGAAGTTGTTGGCGCTCTGGCTCGAGCGCGCCGATCGCCTGCCGGTGCATGACCATCTCGACAAGATCTATTTCGAGGGCGACATCGAACGCCGCTACGCGGCTGCGGTGCCGGAAGCGATGCGTGCAGCCGTCGCGGCGAACTTGCGCGCATTCCTGGAACGCGCGCTCGCCGTGGACTCCGGCCGATACCCCAGCCTGCCGCGCTTCATCGACGAGCTGTGCGACCTGCGCGATGCGCCATTGCAGGAAGCGCCGGACGAGGGACCCGTCGTTGCGACCGACAATGCCATTCGCATATTGACGGTGCACGGCGCGAAGGGTCTCGAGTCGCCGATCGTCTGGCTCCTGGATGCGGGCGCACCGAGGCCGGCGCCGCGCGGCTATGACGTGCTGCTCGACTGGCCGCCGGGGGCGCAAGCGCCGACGAGTTTTTCCCTGCGCGCGCGCGCGGCGGAGTCGAGCCGGATCCAGCGCGCCCAGGTGCAGGCGGAACGCCGCTACGACGATCGGGAGGATTCGAACCTGCTGTACGTCGCGATGACCCGCGCTCGCCAGGCGCTGATCGTGAGCGGCTGCCAGGGAACCGGCCTGGCGCGTTCCTGGTATCAGCGGGTGCGGGCGGCCGTGGCCGCCGCTCGGGGCGAGAACGACCTCGACCCTGCTGCGGCATTGAGCTACGGGGATAGTCTCGCCGCGGCGCGGGCGGCCGTCGCGATGGTTCCCTCCGAGCGTCGTCCGGCGCCGGAGGCCACGGCGGTTGCCCTTCCGCCGACGCTCGTGCCGACCGGCCGCCGACATGCTTCGCTGGCAACGCCGGGGCAGCGGCACGGGACCGTTTTCCACCGGGTGATGGAATTGCTGAGTGCCTCGCCCGAACTCGGGGCCGAGCTCCTTGCGGGGCGGCTCGGCTTGACGCCGGAACAGGTCGATCCCTACCGTCATCAGGCGCTAAGTCTGCTGCAACTCCCCGAGCTACGGCGATATTTCGACAGCGCCCAATACCAGCGGGCATTCAACGAACTGTCGCTGGCGCTGGGCGGCGGGGAGATGCTGCGGCTTGACCGCGTCGTCGAGTTCGAGGGCGAGGTGTGGGTGCTCGACTACAAGACCGGCCGATACGATGCGGTCCGGGGCACGCCGCTCGAAGCCGAGTACCGCGCGCAGGTCGCCGACTACTACCGCGCCTTGAGCAAGGTTTTTACCGACAAGCCGATCCGCGGCGCGTTATTGTTCAGCGACGGCGGTCTGGTCGAAGTCACGCCTTGAGCCGCGGTGAAATCGAGGATGGGAAGCGCATGAACATCTTGAACGAGTCACAGTTCCATGCGTCATTGCAGCACGCCGAGCCGCCCGCGAACCTTGGGCCGGCTCTCGCCGCGCTCTGGCACGAGGCGCGTGGTGATTGGCAGCGGGCGCACGCGATCGTGCAGGCCGAGAGCTCGGCCCAGGCGGCGTGGGTCCACGCCTACCTGCATCGCAAGGAGGGCGATCTGTCCAACGCCCGCTATTGGTACGCGCGTGCGGGCGAGCCATGCCCGGATTGCGGCACTGACGACGAATGGCGGCGCCTGGTCGCGGCAATCCTGGGCCACCGTGTGGGGTGAGGAATGCGTAGAATTGCGTCTGTGTTGTGCGTCGAGCCCGAAAAAGGAAGTGCATTTCGGCCCGGTTGCAGGTACCTTATCGGGCCGTATTTTTTGGCAGTCTGCTGACTGTGATTCTCTAAACCAGGAGTGAGTAATGTCCTCGTCGTTCGGTTTCAAGACCCTGGTTCCGTGTGCCGCGGCTGTTGCCGCAGTCGTCGGAGCCGCAGCACCGGTTCACGCGCAGCAGTATCCCGCCAAAGTCGTCCGGGTAATCGTGCCATTCGCACCGGGCGGCGGGAGCGACATCAGCGCCCGGCGCTTTTCGGCCAAGCTCACGTCCGTGCTGGGCCAGCAATTCGTCGTCGATAACCGTGGTGGCGCGGCCGGCCTCATCGGGATGGAGCTCACGGCGAAGTCCCCGCCGGATGGCTACACCATCATGATCATGTCGGGCAGCTTCTCGGCGACCTCGGCGACGCGACAGCCAGCGTTCGACCCGATCAACACGATTGTCCCGATCGTGGAGTTTGGCATCACCCCATTCATTCTGACCGTGCATCCGTCGGTACCGGTCAAGAGCACCAAGGAGCTGATCGCGCTGGCTCGCTCCAGACCCGGCGACTTGACGTATGCAAATACCGGTATCGGTGGTTTTACGCATCTCGCCACCGAGTATTTCAGCAGTGTGGCAAAAATCAGGATGGTCGGCGTTCCGTACAAGAGCACCGGTGCCGGCATGGCCGATCTTCTGTCGGGACAGGTCCCCATCATCTGCGGCAGCTTGCTGCCGGTTGTCCCGCATTTGAAGACAGGCAAGCTTCGTGGCTTGGGTGTGAGCACCGTGAAGCGCTGGTATTCCTTGCCGGATCTGCCCGCGATCTCCGAGACCTTGCCGGGTTTCGACGTGGTGCTGTGGTTCGGCGCCATGGCGCCTCGCGGGACGCCGCAACCGATCATCGATCGGCTGAATGGTGCCATCAACGACATACTCAAGATGGACGATGTCAAGTCGAGTCTGGAGCGTGAAGGCATGCAAGCGACGGGTGGACCGCCCGATGCGTTCGGCAAGCGCATTCGCACGGACTACGAGCGTTGGTCCAAAGTGATCAAAGAGGCCAAGCTCGAAATCAAATAATCGACCGATCTGATCTTAGTTCGCGGCCGAACGCGACATGACACCTCGTCGTCATGCAGGCTCCTAGAGCAGAACGCTCACCACCGCGAGATAGATCAGCAGGCTCAGCACGTCCTGGATGACGGTCGCAAGGGGGCCGCTGCCCAGCGCCGGATCGCTTCCGGCGCGCGCAAGCCCCCAGGGCAGGACGAGGCCGATCGAGGTTGCGGCCGCGCCCGCGAAGAGAACGGCGACGGACACCGCGAGCGCGAGCTTCGCGTCGTCGAAGCCGAGCCAAACCAGACCGAATACCAGGGCGCCCAACACGGTCCCGATCAGCAGGCCGGTGCGCAGCTCGTTCCCGAGCAACGGACCGAGCGGCGCATGGCTCAGGGACAATCCGCGCACCGCGACGGCCTCGGTCTGTGTGCCGATGGCATCCGCCAGGTAGACCAGACCGGGAACGAAGAATGCGATCGCGAGCTGGGTCTGCAACGCATGCTCGAAGGTCGACATGACGAGTGTCGCGGCCACGCTGCCCACCAGTCCTACCAGGAGCCAGGGTAGTCGGTCGCGCGCACGGCGCGCCGGCGGGGCAAACATTGCATGCCGGGCCTGGGCGGTTTCGCGGTGGATGCCTGCCAGCCGATGAATGTCTTCGACGTGCTCGCGTCTCAGAATGGAGAGCAGCGCAGCAGGCGGCACGATGCCGAGCAGGAAGCCGTTGACGTCGACGACGGGCACCGCTTCGAGCCGGTCGTGCAGGGGGATCGACGCGATGCGCTCCTGGTCTTCGTCGGGATGCACCGATGCGAGAGGATGCAGCATGACATCGCCCAGGCGCTGCTCGGGGCGCAGCGCAATCGCTCGTCCGAGCGGAGGCCCGCCGAGCAGGCGCCCCTCGGTATCGCAGATGCAGACGAGCTCGGTGGCGTCGAACTCGTGGCCTTGGATCGAACGAATCAATTCACCAGCCGTGGTGTCGGGCGTCGCGCGTGGCACTCGCGCATGCAGATGACGAGCAGCAGCCTCGGAGGCGACTCGGTAAGCTTTTGGCATGATGGGAGCGCAGGGGACTTGACGATGTGTGCCGCACCCACGGCGCAGGCGCGGGAGGGCCGGGACTCGTTTGACACGCATTCTAGCGCTCCTACGACGTATTGAAGGATCTCGCGCCGGTGACCCAGTTCACGGCCACTCCGAACGCGCTCGTCGTCCATCCTTCCATTCCGGCCACGTCTGTGCAGGAGCTGATCGCGCTCGCCAAGCGCCGTCCCGGCTCGCTCATCTCAGCGTGGGCAGGGCCCGGGACGTCCAATCACATGGCGTTCGTGCTCTTCGCCATGCTGACGCAGACCGGTCGCCAATTCGCGCCAGGCCTTCGGTCAGGTCCTGCGCGAGGAGATGATCAAGTGGGCGAAGGTCGTGCAGGCCGCGGGCATCGCGGTTCAGTGAGCGAGAGGAAACGTCGAGGACAGACCCCGGCCCCGGGTCTGTCCCCGAATTCGCCTTTTCAGTGCGTGAGCGCCTGCTTGATCTCCGCAAACGTCTTCATGATCTCGGTGGGATTGATCGACTCGGCGTCCACGCCGAGCTGGCGCGCAATCTGAGTCGCGGAAAACATGCCGCGAATGCGCCCGTCGGTTTCGATGACGAGCGTGTGCTGACGGCCGCTTTTTTGCAGCGTTGCCAGAATGTGGCCGACTTTCGACGTTCGCACCACGCTGATATCGATCGCCTCCAGCTTGTGAATCGGCGTCATGACGTCCTGCACGAGGATGTCTTCGTGCCGCATCTGGTGCGACTCGACCAGCCGCATCGGCTTTTCGCCCAGGACGTCGGTGGCGGTGATCAGGCCTACCACCACCCGATCGTTGTCGATGACGAGGAGCGACCGCACCTTGCGCTGCTTCATTCGCGCCAGCGCATCGTCGACGCCGTCCGTAGGACGGATCACGACCGCGGTGACCCGGTTGAAATCGGTCATCACATCGAGTGCAGGGTCGTCGATCACGACCCGTTCCCGCAACGTCTGTTCGGGAGCACAGAAGCCGATCCCGGGCTCGAGCATCGTGATAGGCAAAGCGTTGAACGTACGCAGCATGGCGAGCCTCCTAGACAGGTACTGTGCACGAACATCCGGGATGGCGCGCTTCCAATCGAGCAGCGAACAAGCGGCGCCGATGCCTATCATGAGCCGCCTTGTCGCGCGTGACAAGATCTGGCGCTTGCTGTACGGGGCGTCCCAGCGAACTGCCTCGAGTCCGAGCCTCGGGCAGTCAGCTTGCGGTCATCCTGCGGACAGATTTCTTACGTGCCGCCGTCCTGGCGGCGCGTTTTCTGGCGGCTTTGCGCGCGGGAGGCGTCGCGGGCTCGCCGGCGAGCGAGCTGCGCGTGCCGCCTTCGGCCATGCAGTGGCCCCCGCCCTGGAAGATATCGGCGGGCGTCGAGCCGGGCGGCGGGCTGCTGCGCAGAATTTCCTCGGCATAGCCATCGCTGCTGTCCTGGGGCCGATAACCCATACGGTACGCGTTGCTGTTGTCGAACCACGTCCGGGCATTGTTCGAGATGCCGTACACGATCTCGAAATGCAGCCCCGGGTGCTCGATGCCGATCGTGACGAGCTGCGCCATATCGCGCCCGCTGATCCAGATGGCCAGACGCCGGCGATCGATCGGCGCGCGGTTGACGTTGCCGATGCGCATGCAGAATATCTCCATGCCGTAGCGGTCGGCGTACAGGCTCGCAAGCGCTTCGTTGAAGACCTTGGACACGCCATAGCGGCTGTCCGGTTTGGGATATACGCGATGGTCGATCGTCTGGTCGCAGCGATAGAACCCGACGGCGTGGTTCGACGTGGCGACGAGGAAGCGTCTCACCCCGTTGCGCCGCGCGGCCTCCAGCGTATTGTAGAAGCCGACGATGTTTGCCTGCAGAATCGATTCCCAGGCCGCTTCACCCGATTGACCGCCCAGGTGCAGCACCGCGTCCACGCCCTTGGTGACGCGCAGCATGTCGGCCATCTCCGTGAGGTCGGCCCGCACGAATTTTTCGCCCGGACGCAGATCGCGGATCGGCTTGACGTCCGAAAGACGCAGCGCGTACTTGCCGCTGAGCTCCGGCCTGACAAAGGAGCCGATACGTCCGGCCGCGCCGGTAATGAGCAGGGTCTTCATTCACTTGTGCCCGCGACAGTGGAGATACGCCAATGTTGCGGACGCGCGATCCCCGCGTCAATGGTGTGGGCTCCCGAGCCCGCGACGATCCCCGATTCGCCCGGGTCGCGTTCGAATTCATGAAAGCAACCCCCCCCGGGAGCAGGCGGCCCGGTCGACCTCCACTATAATCCCTCGGGTGCGTCGCCCTCCTGGGGGACGTTCGTGGGGAGCAAGTGGCAATGAGCGATCGCCTCGCGATTGCAGTAGCGCGGTCGCATCGGGGTGGACTGATCGGGTCGATGGTGTCGCGTGATCCGATGGGTCTGGCAGAAGAGTGTCGGTTGATCGGTTCAGCGTGGGTGGATGACGCCTTGCCCGCGTGCGGCGGGGTCAGCGTGTGAACCGGGGGCGTGCCATGGAAGATATCGATCAAAGCGAGCTTTTGCGGCTCGAACTGGCGGACATGCTGCGTATGGCCCGCGTGCTCACGACGCAGGCGCACGGGACGCGCGTCAGTTTCTCGCGCAAGGTCTTCATTCCGCTCACGCGTTTGTGCCGTGACGTGTGCCATTACTGCACTTTCGCTACCTCGCCGCGAAGGCTCGACAAGCTTTACCTCGGTCCCGATGACGTGCTCGAAATCGCTCGCGCCGGGGCGCGGGCGGGCTGCAGAGAAGCGCTGTTCACCCTGGGCGACAAGCCGGAGCTTCGTTACGGCTCTGCGCGCCGCGCGCTCGCGGAGCTCGGCTACGCCACGACGCTCGCCTATCTGGAGGCGATGTGCGAGCTCGTGGTGCGCGAAACGGGGCTGCTGCCGCACGTCAACCCCGGGGTGATGTCGCGCGAAGATATCGCTCGCCTGCGGCGGGTCTGCGTTTCGCAGGGACTGATGCTGGAGTCGGCGTCGCCGCGACTGTGCGAGCCGGGCGGGCCTCATCACGGATCGCCGGACAAGCGTCCCGAGGCGCGGCTGGAAACCTTGCGCCACGGTGGCGAGCTCGCCGTGCCGTTCACGACCGGAATCCTCATCGGCATCGGCGAAACGCGGCTCGAACGTCTCGAATCGCTCGTCGCGATTCGAGAGCTGCACGAGCGCTACGGCCATGTCCAGGAGGTGATCATCCAGAATTTCCGCGC
>Ga0105107_10003638_pt1 | contig 10280 bp, 9 predicted proteins | sample PPLLaktember2015_6_FD_79335 | JGI IMG/M metagenome (GOLD analysis project Ga0105107, IMG submission 79335) | Freshwater sediment microbial communities from Prairie Pothole Lake near Jamestown, North Dakota, USA - PPLs Lake P8 Core (1) Depth... | ecosystem: Environmental > Aquatic > Freshwater >...
GATCCCCGGCTACGGCCTCGCGCTCGCTCTGCTCACGGCGTCGCTACCCGTGACGTTGCCGCTCGCCGCGCTCAGCGACGCCGTGCTCCGCACGCGCTGGGCAGCCTGCCGCGCCATCGCGCTCGGGCTCGGCTACCTGGGCGCGGAGGTCGCCGGCTTGCTCGCGAGCTTCGCGGTCTGGCTCGTGGCGGGCCCGTGGCTCGGCGCTCGCCAGCGCTTCGAAGCCGCGAACTTCCGGCTCCAGGTGCACTGGGCGAGAGCGATCTTCGCCATCGCCCGTCGCGTCTACGGGCTGCGCGTGGAGCTGGACCTGGCCGAGCCCGGCGAGCGGCCCGTGCTCCTGCTCGTGAGGCACGCGAGCCTGGTGGACGCCCTGCTGCCGACGGTCTTCGTCTCGGGCCGCGACGGGACGCGCCTGCGCTTCGTGCTCAAGCGCGAGCTGCTGCTCGACCCCTGCCTCGACGTGGTGGGGCAACGGCTGCCCAACGCCTTCGTCGCGCGAGGCGGCGACGAGCCTGCGCGAGAGGAAGCCTCGATCCGCCGGCTGGCCGAGGGTCTCGGCCAGCGCGACGGCGTCGTGATCTTCCCCGAAGGCACGCGCTTCACACCGAAGAAGCTCGAGTCCGCGCTCGTCCGCATCCGGGCCTCGCGCGAGCAGGCCCGCATCGCGCGCGTCGCAGGGCTGCGGCACGTGCTGCCGCTGCGCAGCCGTGGCGTCCTCGCGCTGCTCGAAGCCGCGCCTCACGCGGAGATCCTGTTCCTCGCGCATCACGGGCTCGAAGGGACGAGCCATGCCGCCACCGTGCTGAGCGGCGGCCTGATCGGACGCCGCATCCGGGTGCGCACCTGGCGCGTGCCCGTCTCGGCCCTGCCCGAGGACCGGGCGGGCCGACTGGCGTGGCTCGACACGGAGTGGGCCCGCATCGACGCCTGGATCGACGCCGGCGTGCACGCGCCGCAGACGCCCGCAGCCGGCGCGCTCGGCTAGCATCCGCCGCCTGCGAACCCCGGAGGAGCCATGGGAATTCTCGAACGCTTCCGACTCGACGGCCGTGTGGCCATCGTCACCGGCGCGGGCCGCGGCATCGGCGCAGCGATCGCGGAGGCTTACGCGGAGGCGGGCGCCCACGTGGTGGTGGCGGCGCGCTCGCGCGAGCAGATCGATCGAACCGCGGAGAGCGTGCGGCGCCACGGACGCCGGGCGCTCGCAGTCCCCTGCGACGTCCTCGAGCGCAGCCAGCTCGAGAACCTGGTGGAAGCGACGCTGCGCGAGTTCGGCCGCATCGACCTGCTCGTGAACAACGCGGGCGGCTGGCCCCCCAAGCCCGCCCTCAGGACGAGCGAGAAGGAGTTCGAGGCCGCCTTCCGCTTCAACGTGACCACGGCCTTCGTGCTCACACGGCTGGTGGTGCCGCGGATCGTCGAGACGGCGGGCGCGGGCGCGATCGTCAACATCTCGTCGGTCGCCGGGCGGCACAACGCATCGGGCTTCGCGGCCTACGGGACGGCGAAGGCCGCGCTGTCGTTCCTCACGCAGAACCTGGCACAGGAGTTCGCGCCCAAGGTGCGCGTCAACGCGATCGCGGTCGGCTCGATCGAGACCGAGGCGCTCGCGGGCATCCTCACGCCGGAGATCAAGGACGAGATGGTGAAGCTCACGCCGCTCGGGCGGCTGGGCAGCGTGGAGGACATCGCCGCGTGCGCGCTGTACCTCGCCTCGCCGGCGGCCAGCTACGTGACGGGCGAGATCTACGGCGTGAACGGGGGCCTGGTGGCGCTCAACATGAACATGCCGCGGGCCTTCGCATAGACCTCAAGCGCCGCCTGCGACCACCTCGATCGGGTCGAAGCGCTGGCGCAGCTCGGCGGGCACACGGCGCGGCTTCAGCGTGGTCCCGTCGACGTAGGCCCACTCGGTGTTGGCTTCCACCAGCAGCGCGCCGGCCTCGCTCTCGAAGCGGGCATGGCGCACCGAGAGCGCCCCGCGCAGCGACGAGATCCAGGTGCTCTCGCGGATCGTCGAGCCGACCGGAACGTTGCCGTGATAGAGCACGTCGTGTCGGCGCACGATCCAGATGCCGCCGAGCGTGCGGGTCGCCTCGAAGCCCACGCCGAGCGCGTCGGCGTGCGCAGCCGCGAGCTCCACCACGTAACGCACCCAGACCAGGTTGTTCACGTGCCCGAGGAGATCGATGTCGCGCGGCGCGACCATGCGGTCGCGGCGGAAGATCGGGATGCGCGGCGCAGCGGTCACGGGCGTGCGACGGTAGCGGCTCAGTGCAGGATCGGAGGCTTCTTCTCCGCGACCTCGCGCAGATAGAGCGCCCAGAGCCAGGGGTCCCAGATGCTCTCCGCCGCGTCCAGGGGAGCCGAGGCCGCGGCATCCGCCGCCGGCTCCGGGTCGATGGGGTCGTGTCCGTCGTAACGCATCGCCGAACGCTCGACACGAACGCGCGCCCGGCAAGCGGCGAGCCCCGCGGGGCCCACCCCGACCCTCCCCCCGGAGAGAGTCCGGACAGATACCGGGGAGAGAAGTTGGAGCACGAGACCGGATTCGAACCGGCGACATCCACGTTGGCAACGTGGTGCTCTACCAACTGAGCTACTCGTGCTCGCGACGGCCGAGGGTAAGGAACGGCCGCCGGAAAGGCTAGAGCTTTCGGATCTTCTCGCGGCCCTCGCGCACCGAACGCGTCGCGTTCCGCGTGTCGTAGACGTGCTGGGCTCGTGCGACCACGCGGCCCCAGTCGATGCCGGAGTGATCCGTGAGGATCACGACCAGGTCGGCGGCGCCGAGCTCCTCGTCCGTCAGTTCGACGCTCTTCCAGCTCCGGCCCTCCAGGGCCACCTCGGGCACGTAGGGGTCGTGGTAGCGGAGGTCGGCCCCCTTCGCGTCGAGCAGCCGCAGCACGTCCAGCGCCGGCGATTCGCGCATGTCGGAGACGTCGGCCTTGTAGGCCACGCCGAGCAGCAGCACCCGGGCCCCGTTCACGGCGGTGCGCTCTTCGTTCAGGAGGTCGCCGATCTTGGTCACGACGTGCTCCGGCATGTGCCCGTTCACATCCGTGGCCAGCTCGATGAAGCGCGCGGTGAAGTTGAGCGCCTTCATCTTCCAGGACAGGTAGGTGGGGTCGACCGGGATGCAGTGGCCGCCCAGGCCCGGGCCCGGCTGGAACTTCATGAAGCCGTAGGGCTTGGTCGCAGCGGCGTCGATCACCTCCCACACGTCGAGGCCGAGCCGGTCGCACATCAGCGCCATTTCGTTCACCAGGCCGATGTTGATCGCGCGGAAGGTGTTCTCGAGCAGCTTCACCATCTCCGCTGCCTGTGTGGACGACACCGCGACCACGTGGTCGAACACGACCTCGAAGACCTTGACGCCGAGGTCGACGCAGAGCGGAGTCTCGCCCCCCACCACCTTGGGCACGGACCTCAGCGTGAAGCGCTTGTTCGCCGGATCGATGCGCTCGGGTCCGAAGCAGACCGAGAAGTCGACGCCGCAGCGAAGCCCCGTCTCCTCGAGCAGGGGCACGAAGAGATCATGCGTCGTGCCCGGGTAGGTGGTGGATCCGAGCACGATGAGCTGGCCGCTGCGGAGGCGCTTCCGCACGTCCTCGACCGCTCGCACGATGAACGAGACGTCCGGGTCCTTGGTCTTGGTCAGCGGCGTGGGCACGCAGACGTGGATCACGTCCGTGGACGCGAGCGCCGCGAAGTCCGTGCTCGCGCTGAAGCGCCCTGCGGCGACGTGGCTCTGGACCTCGGCGGCCGGAACGTCCCCGATGTAGGAGCCGCCTTCGGAGAGGGTGCGGACCTTGGCCGCATCCAGGTCGAAGCCGACCACCCGGAAGCCCGCCTTGGCGAACTCGAGGGCCAGGGGCAGACCCACGTAGCCGAGCCCGATCACCCCGATGCGCGCCTCGCGGCTCTCGATCAGCCCGCTCAGCTCCTTCAGCCGCGTCATCCCCGTGCCTCCCCTGCGAAGTAGTCGGCAAAGTACACGTAGCCCGACCACAGGGTCAGGGCCGTCGCGACGGCCAGAAGTGTCACGCCGAGGGCATGATTGGGGACGCCGAGCGTCCCCTCGGGGAACAGCAGACACCCGATCGCGATGTTCTGGGCCGTGGTCTTGAGCTTCCCCTGCCAGCCCGCCGCGACCACCTGCCCCCCCGCCGAGGCGATCCCGCGCAGCCCCGTGACCGCGAGCTCGCGCCCGACCACCACCACGACCAGGACGAGCCCCCAGGCGGGGATGCGCCCCATGTTGAGCAGCACGATCAGCGCAGTCGTCACGGTGAGCTTGTCCGCGAGGGGATCGAGCAGCTTTCCGATCTTCGTGACCTGGCTCCCGCGCCGCGCAGCCCAGCCATCCAGCAGATCACCGAACGCCGCGATGATGAAGAGCCACGCGACGACCTGCGAGCCGACCGGCCCTGCACAGAGTGGGAACCCCACCAGCACCGGCACCACCGCCATGCGGACGACGGTGATGGTGTTGGGCAGGTTCCAGAAGCGCTCGCGCGTCGGAGCGGGCGTCGGGCCGGGCCCGGCCTCACCGAGAGAAGTCACCATGGTACCGACGATAGTACGTGAGAACGCGGCGGACATATTTCTGCGTCTCCGCGTACGGCGGAATGCCCTGATAGCGATCCACCGCCGTCGGTCCGGCGTTGTACGCTGCGAGTGTGTGCGTCCAGCTGTTGTAACGATCGTGGAGGTGCCGCAGGTAGCGCGCCCCCCCGTGCACGTTCTGTTCGGCGCGGAAGGGATCAAGGACGCCGAGCTCCCGTGCGGTGCCGGGCATCAGCTGCATCAGGCCCATCGCGCCCGCCCGCGAGACCGCGCTCGTGTCGAACGCGCTCTCCGCGTGGATCACCGCCTTCACGATCGCCGGGGGAACCCCGGCGTCGGCGGCCGCCTCGCGGATCAGGCCGTCGAAGCGCCGCGCGTCGCCGCGCGAAACCGCCGACCAGCCGAAGCCGCTCGGTGGGCGCACCCGCTGATAGCGCTTGTCGTACGAGATGTTCGTGTAGTGAACCACCCCGCGCTCATCGATGAAGCGATACAGCGAGCCCGCCCGTGCCGCGCCCGGCGCGGCCGCACACAGCAGCAACAGGGCCGCCGTCCCGAGGGCCCTGCCGGTGCGCATCGCTGTCCGGAGATAGAATCGCCGCACGTTCGGATTCATCGGCGGTTCTGCTCGACCCCCTTAGCCCCGAGGGGCGGGCCGTGACGCGGGCCGGAGGCAGCCGGAAGTGAGCGAGACAGACGAGCGCGAGGTCGACTTTCTCGTGCTCGGGAGCGGGATTGCGGGGCTCTTCTACGCGCTCCAGGTCGCCCATCGAGGCCGCGTCGCGATCGTCACGAAGAAGCAGGCCGCCGACTCCGCCACCAACTTCGCACAGGGCGGGATCGCCGCCGTCGTCTCGGACGAGGACTCCTTCGAGGCGCACGTCCAGGACACGCTCCGCGCCGGGGCGGGCTTGTGTCAGGAGAACGTGGTGCGCTTCGTGATCGAGCGGGGCCCCGCCACCATCGACGCCCTGGTCAAGGCGGGCGTCGGCTTCGACCGGGAGCACGGACGCTTCGCGCTCGGCCGCGAGGGCGGGCACACCCGCCGCCGCGTGCTCCACCATCGCGACGCGACGGGCCGCGAGATCGAGCGGGCCCTGCTCGCTCGCGCGCGCGCCCACCCGAACATCGAGATCCACGAGGACGCCTGCGCCGTGGATCTGCTGACCTCGGCGCGAGCGGGGCTCCCCGGGCCCAACCGCGCGCTCGGCGCTTACGTGCTCGACGCGCGCAGAAACGTGGTCGAGCGTTACCGCGCCCGCATCACCTTTCTCGCGACCGGCGGCGCGGGGAAGGTGTATCTCTACACGAGCAACCCGGACATCGCGTCCGGCGACGGCATGGCGATGGCCTATCGGGCCGGCGCCACGCTCGCGAACATGGAGTTCTTCCAGTTCCATCCGACCTGCCTGTTCGAGCCCCGGGCGAAGTCTTTCCTGATCACGGAAGCCGTGCGCGGCGAAGGCGGCGTGCTGCGCAACCTCGCGGGCGAGGCCTTCATGGCGCGGCACCACGAGATGGCCGACCTGGCCCCGCGCGACATCGTGGCGCGCGCCATCGACTCCGAGCTCAAGCGATCGGGCGACGACTACGCGCTGCTCGACATCACGCACCGCGACCCGAAGTTCGTGCGAGAACGCTTCCCCAACATCTACGAGCGCTGTCTCGAGTTCGGCATCGACATCACGCGCAGGCCGATCCCCGTGGTGCCCGCAGCGCACTACTGCTGCGGTGGCGTGGTCACCGACCTGCGGGGAGAGACCGACGTCGCAAACCTGTTCGCCGCCGGCGAGGTGACCTGCACCGGGCTCCACGGCGCCAACCGGCTCGCCTCCAACTCGCTGCTCGAGGGCGTGGTGTTCGCGGCGGCGGCGGCCGAGGAGGGGCTGGCCCGCATCGAAGATCTGCCGCCGAGCCGCGAGCCGGTCGAGCCCTGGCGCGAGGGCGCCGCCACCGAGAGCTCGGAGGCCGTCGTGATCACCCAGAACTGGGACGAGATCCGGCGCTTCATGTGGAACTACGTGGGCATCGTGCGCTCCGACAAGCGCCTCGCCCGGGCCCGGCACCGGATCGACGTGCTGCGCGACGAGATCACCGAGTACTACTGGGATTTCCGCATCACGCCGAACCTGATCGAGCTGCGCAACCTGGCGCTCGTCGCGCAGCTCGTGGTGGAGTCGGCGACACGACGGCGCGAGAGCCGCGGGCTGCACTACAACCTGGACCACCCGGAGCGCGACGACGCGCACTTCCTCGCTGATACGCGCGTGCGGCGACCCGACGCCGGCTGATCAACTCGAGGGCGTCAGGACGCCGCGTTCGATCAAGGCGAGCAGCGCTTCCGACACCTGCGCATCGTCCTCGGGAACGACGTCGAGGATGCGGCGAACGGTGAAGCCGGCCGCGGCCAGGTCCAGCACCGCCTCCTCGACCTTCGCCAGCGCTCCCGCCGCAGAAAGCGCATCGCGGTCGACTCCGAAGCGGAGCTTCGGGTCGAGGCGGGTGGTGCCGGCGCGGACCGCCTCGTCGAGCCTCCGCGTGGCCTCGAGCAGCGCCGCCTCGAGCCGCAGCGGCTCGTCTTCGACGTCCAGCGAGTCGACGTGCGCGTGGAACTCGAAGCTGCCAGCCGTCCACTGCAGCATGCGAGTGAGCGCCTTGAGGCCGCGGGTCGCCCCGAGGCGGGCGTAGCGGAGATTCCCGCCCTCGAACGCCAGCACGCCCTCCTCCGCCCCGCTGGCGGCGGCCAGCGTTCCGTGCGGCGACGAGCGCCCGAGCATCTGGATCAGGTTCGGCATCCCGAGCTCCTCGATCCGGCCCGAGATCCCGCCGGCCGTTCGCTCCTGATGGGCGCGCTCCGCGGCGCGCACCAGTGCGGCGAGGTCGGGCTTCTGGTCGGGAGGGACCTCGAAGTCGACGCCTACGGCGGCGACGGTGCCTTCCACCTCGATGTGACGGGCCACCCGCGCAGGGACGTCCACCGGCTCTCCCGTGCCGGGATTCCGGAGCCTGAGACGAACCGCCTTGCCGGGGGGAAGCTCGCTCGCGTCGGCCGAGATCAACGCGCCCGTCTCGGAGAGATTGCGGGTGACGCCCTGGATACGCCCGCTCGCGCCGTCGAGCACGGCCGGAACGCGCACGGGCGCCCGTGGCGAGCGTCGCCGATCCACCAGCGTCTCCGACGCCGGCAGCGCCCCGCCGCCGGGACCGAACAGGTCCTCCCGTTCGTCCAGGGCAGGGATGGTGGCCGCCGCACGGTCGCCCTCGTCGACCTCCGGCAGCTGCCAGGCATCCTCCAGCTCCGTGCGGGCGCGGCCTGAGCGCGGGAGCAACGCGGAGAGCTCGTCGCGCACGTCGGCCGCGGGACGCAGGAACTGGAGCGCGACACCCGCACCGGCCGCGACGTGGACGACCTCCGCCTCCAGGCTGCGGCGCTCGCCGCTGAACTCGAGGGCGATTTCGACCTCGACCACCTCGCGCAGCTCCAAGCCGCTGGCCCCGGGCACGAACACGCCACCTTTTGCGATGTTGCGATCGAACTCCAGGCGGAACGCCTCGGCTCGGTCGAAACGGATGCGCAGGCGACGGGTCATCGGCGGTCGAATCCCTCCCCGGTCGCGCTGAAGGCGCTCGGGTGCACCTCACCTATCGGCGGTCCGAATGCCGACCCTGACCGGGGAAACCGGCGCTCAGCGGGAGCGGGCGTAGTCCCGCGCGCGCGACACCAGGGCCTCGAACAGGCCGGCGCCGGAGGCCGCGTCCCCGGCGAGCTCGGGATGCCACTGCACGGCTACGACCTGGTCCTCGCCCCGCAGCTCGACGGCTTCGATCACGTCGTCCGGGGCCCAGGCCACGGGACGCAATCCGGCCCCGAGCCGGTCGATGGCTTGGTGGTGCCAGGAGGGGACCGAGGCGATCTCGGCGGCGCCGAGCCGCTCCGCCAGCCGGGAGTCCGCCACCAGGCGCACGGGATGCGAAGCGGCTTCGGTCTGGCTGGAGCGGTGCGCGATGGTCTCCCCCACCACGTCCGGAAGGTGGACGTGGAGGTCCCCGCCGAGCGCGACGTTCAGGATCTGCATGCCCCGGCAGATCGCGAGCGTCGGCAGGCCGCGCTCGAGGGCGCCTCTCAGGAGCGCGATCTCGAGAGCGTCGCGCTCGGGCGAGACCGAGTAGACACGGGCGTGCGCGTCGGCGCCGTAGCTGGCCGGATCCAGGTCTCCGCCGCCCGACAGCACCAGCCCATCGAGCCTCGCGAGCAGCTCCTCGGGCTCCGCCTCGCCCGGCGTCACGAGCACCGCCAAACCGTTCGCCGCGCGGAGCGCATCGACGTAGGCGCTCGGCAGCGTGAAGCGGCTGCGGCCGGCCGTCTCGCGGTGGTAGGTGGTGATGCCGATCAGCGGGCGCGACACCGGGGTCCGTCCAATCCGCTCAGATGCGCTCGAAGTAGCGCCGGCGCTCGAAGTCCGTGACCACCTGCTCGAACGTCGCCTGCTCGGTACGCGCGAAGTGGAGCAGATGGTCCACGACGTCGTCGCCGAAGGCGTCGCGCACGAAGCGGCTCCGCTCGAACTCGCCGATCGCCTCGGGCAGGGTGCGCGGAATGCGCGGCAGCTCCGCAGCCCGGTAGACGTCGCCCTGGAACGCCGGCCCCGGCTCGATGCGCCGCTCGATGCCGTCGAGGCCGGCCGCGATCAGGCCCGCGTACGCCAGGTAGGGATTCGCGTCGGCGCCGGGGATGCGGCACTCGACGCGCAGGGACTTGCCGCGACCCACCACCCGGAAGCCCGCGGTACGGTTGTCGTAGCTCCAGGCGATGCCCGTCGGCGCGAAGGTGCCCGCCTGGTAGCGCTTGTACGAGTTCACCGTGGGCGCCAGCAGTAGCGCGATCTCCCGCGCATGGGCGAGCTGCCCGCCGAGCCAGAAGCGGAACAGCTCGGGCGCCGACACGGGCGTGCCCGCCAGCGGCGGCCCCGGCTCGCCGAACGCGGCGGTCCCGTCGCCGCGCCACAGGCTCGAGTGGACGTGCAGCGAGCTGCCGGCCAGGCGGTGGTCGAACTTCGCCATGAAGGTGAGCGAGTAGCCCTGCTGCTGCGCGATCTCCTTCGCGGCCTGCTTGTAGACGACGTGCCGGTCCGCCATCTCGAGCGCCGGCGCGAAGCGCAGGTTGATCTCGTGCTGGCCCGGGCCCCACTCGCCCTTGCTGAACTCGACGGGGACCGCGGAGGCATCCATGCAGCGCCGGATCGCACCGATCACCGGCTCGGCGAAGGTGCCCGACAGCACGTGGTAGTCCTCGACGTAGCGCCCGGTGTGCGCGAGGTCCTCGTAGCGCTTGCCGCGGGCGGCCTCGTAGTCGTCGCGAAACAGGAAGAACTCGAGCTCGCTGCCCATGTGCGGGTGGAGCCCGCGCTCGGCGGCATGCGCGAGCTGGCGGGCGAGCACGCTGCGGGGTGCGACAGCCGCCGGGGCGTGGTCGCCGCGCTGCGCATCGCACAGCACGAGCGCGGTGCGCGGCAGCCAGGCGGCGCGGCGCAGCGTCGCGAGGTCCGCCAGCGCGTGCAGGTCGCCGTAGCCCGTGTCCCAGCTCGTGAAGGCGTAGCCGGGCGTCGGGTCCATCTCCATGTCGCAGGCCAGCAGGTAGTCGCACACGTGCATCCCGTGCCCGGCGACCTCGTCGAGGAAGAAGTGGCCCGTGATGCGCTTGCCGACCA
>Ga0105107_10003640_pt1 | contig 10279 bp, 10 predicted proteins | sample PPLLaktember2015_6_FD_79335 | JGI IMG/M metagenome (GOLD analysis project Ga0105107, IMG submission 79335) | Freshwater sediment microbial communities from Prairie Pothole Lake near Jamestown, North Dakota, USA - PPLs Lake P8 Core (1) Depth... | ecosystem: Environmental > Aquatic > Freshwater >...
AAGAAAAAGTAGATCGGCACCTGAGCCATTAATCAGTCGGCAGTCAGCAGTCAGCAGTCAGCAGTCAAAATTGACCGCAAGACCGCACGACTGCAGGACGGAGCACCGCAGAGCGGGGTAGGCTGCAGCGACTGGCCTTCAGATTTTCGATTGTCGATTTAATCAAAATTCGCAAATCGCAAATCCTCCAGACTTTACAGACTTTAAGGACTTTCGACTTTATGGACTTTACAGACTTTAAGGACTTTCGACTAACTTCTGTTTTTTAAAGAATGACCAGATGACCTCATTAGCGTCAATGTCCCTGCTTGTCCTGCCAATGAACCGCGAAGGCAGGTACTGAAGGCCTCCTGGCCACGTGTGCCCTCCACCATCCACAGCGTAAAGGATCACTTCAGTGCCGTCATCCTCATTGACATATACTTTCCGGGTCACTCTTGTTCCATCGGAGGGATCCCTGTCAGGCTCCTCAGTGATAACAGGCACAGGTGAACACCCGTTCCTTTGCACCCAGTACTCAATAGACTGATCCACTGACATCACCCTCCCCAGCATCTTTTTACCGTAGTGCCCGTAGATCTCACCGCCTTCAAACGGCACCACGGGATCATTCACATTGTTTATGGCCAGCACCGGGACATGCCTCGATGGCGAACAATCGTCGATAAAGAGCACTGGAATATTTCCGTCTACGGGTGCTATTGCAGCTATCTTGTGAGATAACTCGCATGCAAGGCGGTATGACATGATCGCGCCGTTGGAGATGCCTGTGACGTATACACGTCGCGGGTCAGCATTGTAATCCCTGATCATCAGGTCTGTCAGAGCCGCGATAAAGCCCACATCGTCGATGTTCTCCCTGTGCGCACGGTCATCAGCCTCCTGATCCCTCCTGCCGTCGTTCCAGTTCAACTCTACTCCGTCAGGATAGACCACCACGAACCCATCCTTCTCAGCCAGCCTGTCAAAACCGTTTCTTGTGACAACGATCATGCCTTGTCCGTCTACCCCCCTGCCATGCAAGGCAATCACCAGGGCTACCTGAACAGATTTATCAAATGATGACGGAACATAAATATTATAAGTTCGGCTCAGTCCGTCATGAATTAATGATGCCCTGTGATAGGTGCCGTGAGACCCCGGAGAAAATTTCCGTCTGATCCACGCCATAACGGTCAGGAATAGGATTTTTACCGGTTTTGTCTGCGAGTTGTACACTTCTTTTGTCATCTGCATCTCCTTGGTTATCCGGTCTTCTTATTACTTATCTGTTACCGGCTACCTGTGGGGCAGCCTCGAGATGGCTTCTGCAATATCAGGAGTTTTTCTTACACATTAACGCTCAACGTTAGAAAACCACCCTACGCCGGAAACTTTTTCTGAGTAGTTTTGTCTTATATAAACTTAGCGTAAGCAAAAATCTTAAAACCATGCAGACGATACTTGGTGCCAACGGAACCATAGGTAAGCCTCTTGCGAAGGAGCTTATGGCATTTACCGACAGGGTTCGGCTGGTGAGCCGTAACCCGATAAGAATAAACGAAACCGATGAGCTCCTCCCCACCGATCTGTCGCAGCCCGGAGCAGTTGATAAGGCAGTCAGGGGCTCTGAAGTGGTTTACCTGGTGGTGGGATTTGAATACAAGTTGCAGGTGTGGGAGGAGAAATGGCCCGCCCTGATGAGGGACACGATCGATGCCTGCGCCAAACATGGTGCTAAGCTTGTATTCTTTGACAATGTCTATCTGTACGGCAAGAATAATATCTCCCATATGACCGAGGATTCGGCTATCGATCCTCCGAGCCGCAAGGGTGCAGTCAGGAAGCGGATCGCGGAGATGCTGCTTGATGCTTCCGGGGAAGGCTGGATAAAGGCACTCATCGCGCGGTCAGCAGATTTCTATGGCCCCGATAACGAGAATAACTTCATCACCCAGATGGTGATGAAGAACTTCAAGGAAGGCAAGAAGGCTATGTGGTTCGTGAGTTCGGATATCAAACACTCTTTCACCTACACTCCGGATGCAGCAAAGGCTACGGCACTTCTGGGCAACACGCCTGACGCATACGGACAGGTATGGCATCTGCCTACCGAGCGTCGCAATATTACAGGCAGGGAGATGATAACGATGATCGCCTCTGAGATGGGCACTGAACCCAAGATATCGCTTCTGCCGAAGTTCATGCTGCTGCCCCTCGGTCTCTTTATCCCCGTCATGAAGGAGATGCGTGAGATGATCTACCAGTATGACCGCGACTACCTCTTCGACTCGTCAAAGTTCACCCGAAGGTTCGGCGTCTCCGCTACCCCCTACGAGGAGGGTATAAAAGCCACCTGCAAGGCTTATAAGGCATAGGACGGGACTTCCCCGGAAGGATTGTGCTGCATAGCGGATTAAGAATTGCCGCAGCCAGGCAAAAATTAACCGGTGGCCCGATTCTCAATTGCCGGTTACTGCCGCAGGCTATATGCTGCCAGCCACCCTCCGCTCCCTGAAGCTGATGAGCAATCCCCTCTTCTCATCCCACAGCCTGAGCATCAGCGACTCAAAAGCTGACCAGAAAGTTACCGGCCTGGTCTGGCTGAGGAGAGGGTTCTCGTCATTGCACTTCTTAAGTTTATAGTTGGGAATGAGAGGGCTGAGATGATGGATGTGATGGTATCCTATGTTCCCGGTAAACCAGTTCAGTACAGCCGGGAGCTTAAAGAACGAGCTGCCATCAAGCGCCATCGTCTTGTAATCCCATGATGATGTGTCACTCCATATGACATGCCTGTATTGGTGCTGTATATAGAATAGCCACACACCATGCACTGTGGCGAGGTAGAGAACGGGCAACTGTATCATCAGGTATGCCTTCCATCCTATTGTCAGTCCCATCACAACTACCATCACCACAAGGGCAAGGTTAGTCAGCTGAACATAAAGATGCTCCTTCAATGACATATATTTTTTTGGAAGGCGGTGCAACACTACAAAAAGAAGCATTGGTGCAATGCCAATGAGGAAGATCGGATGACGGTACAGACGGTATACAAAACGCTGCCACCTGTTCATCATCTGGTACTCTCCTACCGTCAGGGTCATCACGTCTCCCGTCCCCCTCTTCTCCAGGTTACCCACTGTCAGGTGATGGATGTGATGGTCGCGGTGCCAGCGGTGATACGGAGTGAAAACAAGCAATCCGGTTATCACACCGATGATTGTGTTCAACCGCTTCGAACTGAAGAATGAACCGTGGCCGCAGTCGTGGAAGATAATGAAGGTCCTTACCAGGAACCCGGTGGCGGGTACAGACAATGCCAGGGTGAGCCAGTAAGAGATCTTCAGCGACAAGATCATCAGCACCCACATCAGCAGGTATGCCCCGACAGAATTTATTATCTGCCACCAGCTCCTGAGGTTATCAGGTTTGTTGTACCTTGATATGATCTCCATCCATTCGGGTTTTCCACCCTTTTTCTGCACCGCCTCCATCATTCCTACTGAGATCACATATGCAAGCCTTAAGCGGCAAGCCACTGGAAATCAGAATACAAAGTTATGAGATTTTGAACTTAAATTCAATACGTCTTTTCACCTCTTTAGTCCGTTACCTGACTGAAAATGACTTCTGCCTGATGTCCTGTTGCACTTCATGTACGCGATTGAGCAACTTCCTGCGTCAGAGCCTCAAACGTTGACTGAGGACTGCCGACTGAAGACTGAACTATCCTCCCCTGCAATCTGGCCCCTTCTCCGCCAGCTGGCGGATCGGCCTTCTATTGCCTGAATTAAAGTATCTTGCTTCCTAATTAACAACCATGAAAGCATACTACTCTACCGCATACGGAGGATCTGAATCATCAGTGTACGGTGATCTGCCGGACCCTTCAGCAGGTGCCGCGCAAGTGCTCATTGAGGTGAGGGCTGTCTCAATTAACCCGGTCGATTGGAAAATCAAGCAGGGAGTGGCCAGGCTTGTTACAGGTTTTCGATTCCCACGGATTTTCGGGGCCGATTTTGCGGGGATAGTAAGGAAGACCGGCGAAGGGGTGACTGTATTCAAGCCAGGCGACAGGGTATATGGATCCAGGTCGACGGTCTTTAACAGAGACGGAGCGCTTGCTCAGCTGCGTGCGGTGGACCAGGAGATTGTCAGACCGATCCCTGCCGGGATGACTTTTGAGGAGGCAGCCTCCCTGCCCATTGCCGCCCTCACGGCGCTGAACGGACTGAGAAAATGTGGTGTGAAGGAAGGAACACGAGTGCTTATAAATGGCGGTACGGGCGGAGTGGGCCATTTTGCCGTTCAGATAGCCAGGGCCAGGGGCGCGGTGGTCACTGCAACTAGTAGCAAGGCAAACAGTGAACTTGCAAGAAGCTTCGGGGCGGATGAGGTCATTGGATACGGCAGGGAAGAGCTTTCCGGCTGTACCACAAAATTCGATGCAATAATGGACGCATATGGAAAGATGGATTTCAGCCATGTATGTCACCTCTTGAAACGCGGAGGGACTTACGCCTCGACACTGTTCATTCCGCCACCTTATCTTTCAATATTTCTTGTAAGACTGATCCATGGCAAACGGCTGACTTCGGCAAATATACGGAGACGGCCGGAGGACTGGCAGGAACTTGAGAATCTGTATGCTGAGGGCAACCTCAAACCGTTTATTGAAAATATTTTTCCTCTTGAGCATGCCGGTGACGCATTTGACCTCGCCGTGAAAGGCAGACCTCGCGGTAAGATAATCGTGACTGTATCCTGAAAAACTTTTAATGGAACCGTGTGTTATCCTTTCCGTAAACAGGGCATTTGATTAATTTTGCGCCCGGCGTAAGACTTCACCAGTTAACGCTGACATTTATGATAAGCTACTGATAAAAATTGGTAAAAGGATTAATTGATAATTATGGCGTTACAGATTGGGTTGCTTGTAATAGGATTTGTGGTATTGCTCAAAGGGGCCGACTGGTTGGTTAACGGGGCCACCGCCCTTGCAAGGAAACACAATGTGTCGGACCTGGCAATCGGGCTGACAGTTGTTGCATTCGGGACTTCTGCACCTGAACTGGTTGTCAATATTTTTGCCTCACTTCAGAGTCACGAAGCTATCGTGTTCGGCAATATCATCGGAAGCAATAATTTCAATCTTTTCGTCATACTCGGTATCGCAGGACTGATAACTCCGCTGGCTGTTCAGTCGAGCACGGTATGGAAAGAGATTCCGTTCTCCTTTATTGCAGCATTACTCCTTTTGTTTCTCGCAAACGACTTCTTCCTGACTGACACTCCCACCATGTCGCGTATTGAAGGTCTCATTCTGCTGTCAATGTTCGGGTTTTTCCTTTTTTATGTCTATAGTCAGCTTAAATCCGATCCGGCAGAAAAGGTGTCTGAACACCATTCACCTGCTCACGTGAAGATCTGGGGACTGATCATTCTGGGTCTGGGAGGTCTCATTCTGGGTGGCAGGCTGGTAGTAACCAGCGCCATTGAGATGGCAACGATGCTCGGCGTCAGCGAGAAGATCATCGGGCTGACCATTGTGGCAGCAGGCACATCCATGCCTGAGCTGGCAACATCAGTGGTGGCAGCATTGAAAAAGAACAATGATATCGCCGTGGGCAACATAATCGGCTCCAATATCTTCAATATCTTCCTGATACTTGGAATCAGTGCACTGTTAAACCCTCTCGATTTTGATATTACCTTCAATACGGATCTTTATCTGCTCGGTGGCGGTACAATCCTTCTGTTTGCGGTTATGTTCACCGGGAAGAGGAAAAGGCTCGACAGGTGGGAGGCTGCCCTTTTACTGGCCATATATATCGCTTATACGGTCAAATTAGTGGCCGGTTAACCCAGGTCGCTTCACCTCACCGGCACTCAGTCATCTCAGATCCTCACACCGGATAATCACCCCTGGATAATGCCCCCGGATCATGACCCCGGAACATGACTCCGGACCATCTTATTTTTCCCTGGACAATAATCACCCTCATTCTTCCGTCATTAAGTGGAAAACTGATAGCAGGATGCCTTTAAGTCCCTTGAGAATCATAACTATAATGTCGCTGGCTGCCTGCCTGCTGATGATATCATCGTGCTCCAAGCTGGCTAACCCCGGTGCATCCCGGGTAACTCTCGAAAGCCCGGCTGAGAGGAAGAGGCTGAATGAATTCATGGATTCGGGAGTAGAGAAACCGCTTGACACCCGCAAAGTCACCCCGGATGAGATCATCAGTACTGCCCGCTGGTATCTCGGGGTTCCTCATTGCATGGGTGGCAAAACAATGAAGTGCATCGACTGCTCAGGGTTGCTGGCAGTGGTTTTTGCAAGTCACGGTATGCAGCTGCCGCACAGCTCGGAGGAGCAAGCCAGGTACGGAAGGATAATTGCGGGGCGGGAGAGCCTGAAAAAAGGCGATATGGTCTTCTTTATCAGGACTTACAACACGAGCCGGTTCATTACACATTCCGGTATCTATGTGGGCGACAATAAGTTCATTCACACCTCAACCAGTCTTGGAGTGACCATCACCTCACTTGATGATCCGTGGTGGAACGAAAGGTATGTCTTTGCGACCAGAGTGTTCGAATAAAATTCTCCACTCAGGCCCTATGTGCAGGTTGGCGGAGGGCTGGCCACAGTCACGCAGTCAGTGTCTGACCATAATGAGTCATTCTCCGGTTATGCTTTAGCCGGGGTGGTCGGGGTTAAATACTTTATAAATGAGACCTTTGCATTGGATTTCGGAGTACAGTAGTCATTAACACCGGCAAGCATACATAAAAAGAGTTAATAGGTACCTGTAGAAATTAGAAGTCATGCGGAAAGCGTTAGATCCTGGCCGGAAACTGCAGCAATCCTGTACCATTTCCGTCTTTGAATAAATTTTCAGACTAAGTGATATTATGACAAGGCTGCTCACGTTACTCCTCGTTCTTGGACTTTTGTCTTCAACAGGTGCCCTGAACTCCCAGGCAAACTACAGACTCCCCGAACCCGTAACTATGGAACATAACCAGGTTAACATCGGCATTTTCCCACAGGTCGAATTGATCTCAGTCATCCAGACCATCGGGAGCTACCGTGGGGCCCTCGGGTTTCTCATGGCAAGTGACACCTCAGGCTACGCGACCGGGGTGATGGCGCATTTCAGCCAATACAGGGACCATCCCGCGGTGAGGATGTTTGACAGACTGTGCCTGCAGCCCGGGATGCTGAATTTCAGTGCACCGTCAAATATCATGCTCCTTGCTGATGAATCGCTTTCACTGAGAACAGATATAGAACCGGATGAATTCGTCTTCAAACGTGCCGGGGGAATCGATTCACTGAGAGTCCTGCTTGGCCTGGTACGCGACTTTGCGATCAGGACATCGTTCAACGATTTTTTCGGGAGCCATCACGACTTCTACCTGGAGATCACCGAAAACACAGTCGACTCAATTGGATCTGTAAACTATATCTCTGAGCTTGAACACTTTTACGGCAGGTCCCAAAGATCATACAATATAGTTCTGGTACCTCTATACGGTCATGTCGGCTTCGGCAACTCGCTCCTTCATTCGGACGATGAAAGGGAAATATTCAACACAATGGGGCCACGGCTGGTGTCAGACGGTATGCCGGTCTTCGGAGACGAAAATTACCTTAAGTACATGATCAGGCATGAATTCAGCCATCCTTTCATAAATCCAATGACTGAAAAATACTGGGACTACATAAGGGACTTTTCCGCCAATTATGATTCTATACCGGAGACGGCCAGGAAGAATATGTGCGGCGACTGGCAGGAGTGCATCAATGAATTCGTCATCAGGGCTGTTACAACACATCTGGCTTATGGTGATTCAGCAGATGCCGGATCAGCAGCATACCAAAAGGAAACGGCACGGGGTGTCTGCCTGCTTGATGAACTCCTGGAACAGATCAGACTGTATGAATCGGGCAGGGCAGCGTTTCCGACATTTGAATCATTCTACCCGAAAATCCTGGAGGTATTCAGGGAATTCAATTGACCGGGTTAGAGTAAAACCTAACCTGTTATTGCGGCTCGTAAAATTCAATAATGATATGCTTGTAATATATACTATTTATATATATTTGTAGTATATATTATATTATGAAAACAGTATCGCTAAAAATAGACGACTCAATCTTCATTGAGACTGAGGTAATCCTGGCAAAGATCAAAAAACCCAGGAACAGGTATATCAATGAGGCTCTTGACTTTTATAACAGAATCCAGAAACGCAAAATCCTGGAATCCAGGTTAAGGAAAGAATCCGCCATTGTCGGAAAAGATTCACTTGCAGTGCTTAATGACTTCGAAGAGATAGATTATGCAGGTGAAAAGATATGAGATCTGGCTTGCCGATCTGAATCCGCATATTGGCACCGAACCCGGTAAGACAAGACCAGTCCTGGTAATACAGACTAATCTCCTGAATAAGATCCCTCACCCCTCCATCATCATATGTCCGCTTACAACAAAGGTTCAGAAGGAAGCTGATATCCTTAGAATTCATATTAAGAAAGGCACAGCAAATCTGAATGAGAACTGTGACATCATGACAGACCAGGTTCGGGCAATTGATAATAAAAGGTTAATCAGGAAGCTGGGTGTGCTGCCCGAAAAGCTTGAGGCAAAAGTCAGGGAAAACCTCGCAATCATACTTGATCTGAATTAAAACCTGCAAACTGCAGGTTGATTAAAGCCTTCTCTGGTTACAACAGGCTGTCAATCCAGTTCTGAACGGGCAATGGCCCCTGTTCAGAGATGAATGACTCAGGGTGGAATTGCACGCCCCTGATATTATACCCGGTATGTGCAAGGGCCATGATGATGCCGTCATTACCAAGCGCAGTCACCCGTAAGTTCATCCCAGAATAATCTATTCTGCTGTCATGATATACCCCCCATGAGTGATACAGTCCCGCGCCAAATACAGGCGGCATCCCATTAAAGATGTAATCATACGGTTCAACCAGTCGGACCATGGTGCTCACCCCATGTCGGACGGCATCAAGCTTCTCGAGTTTAAGCCCGAAAGTCTCCGCAATCACCTGGTGACCGAGGCATACACCAAGGAAACTCTTCGTACCGGCGTATTCAGCCAGCAATTCCGCCATCACAGGGGCCTCGGCAGGGATACCCGGTCCCGGGGAAAAGAGAAAGCCATCATACCCTCCGGCACTTTTAATACTGATCCTGTCATTCTTCTCAATATCAAAGTCGCACCTGTCATATTCCCTTAAAATCTGGACAAGATTAAAGGTGAATGAATCATAATTATCCACTATAAGAATTTTCGGTCTCCGGTAATTCATAAATTTGCTGCCTCAGGGTATATAATGTCACGTAAAAGTACAATTAAAGAACAAATGAATGAATGGGCCGGGGCAGGCATTCCGTTCCTATTCATAATTGACTTCGAACAGGTTAAACCGCTCATTTTCAGGCTCGATGAAATAAACCCTGACTATCTCCTGTTTGACATCAACGGCATTAGTAACTCTCAGGGTCAGGCCCTGAGAATGAGCCCGGTTAAGCTGGCCAGATATCCTGAGTCATATGCAGATTATCTTGTGAAGTTCAACCTGGTGAAGGATGAAATAGCCCTTGGCAACTCATTTTTATTAAATCTAACCTGCGCCACCCCTATCGACCTGAATAAAAGCCTGCTGGAAATATTCCAGATGAGTACAGCCAGGTACAAAATATGGCTCAATGACGAGTTTGTCTGCTTTTCACCGGAACCGTTTGTTAAAATCAGTGACGGGAAAATAAGGTCGTTCCCGATGAAAGGCACAATTGACGCTAGCATACCGGATGCTGAAAATGTTATTTTAAATGACCCGAAGGAGACTGCGGAACACTACACTATTGTAGACCTCATTAGAAATGATCTCAGTATGGTCGCACAAAGGGTGAGAGTTGACAGATTCAGGTACTTCGATACAATCAACACTAATGAAAAGAGGCTGTTGCAGGTCAGCTCGGAGATCTGCGGAGACCTGGAAGAGGGATTTGCTGCGTCGCTTGGCGATATCATTTTTTCATTGCTTCCGGCAGGGTCAGTGAGCGGTGCTCCCAAGAAAAAGACGACTGAGATCATTGCAGCGGCAGAGGGCATTTCACGGGGTTATTACACAGGAATTGCCGGGTTATTTGACGGTCGTAAACTTGACAGCGGCGTGATGATCCGATTCATGGAGAAGCTCGATGAAAGGTACTTCTATCGAAGCGGAGGAGGTATTACCTCATTCAGCGAGCCCCTGTCA
>Ga0105107_10003641_pt1 | contig 10279 bp, 9 predicted proteins | sample PPLLaktember2015_6_FD_79335 | JGI IMG/M metagenome (GOLD analysis project Ga0105107, IMG submission 79335) | Freshwater sediment microbial communities from Prairie Pothole Lake near Jamestown, North Dakota, USA - PPLs Lake P8 Core (1) Depth... | ecosystem: Environmental > Aquatic > Freshwater >...
CTTCTCATTATGGGTATTGTAGGCGGTGCCATTACGCCGCTGATTTATGGGAGGCTAGCAGATATTACGAATCGGCAGGCCGCTTATTGGATAACAATCCCATGTTATCTGTACATTTTCTACTACTCTTCAAAAGGTTACAAGGTCGGGAAAACCCACAAGGTAGCGGTCACCTGATCCACCAATTTTTCGCGTTCGGCATATGTACCCTGCACATTGGTGTAGGGTATTTTTCTTTTGTCCAGTTCATGTCTAAACGTCTCGAACATCTCTTTGCGCCGGTGTGGAAGGTCGCGCATTCCGTCTCCAACCCACGGGACGTCCGGATGGAATAAAAAATAATGATCGTACATGATCTTTTTCTCCAGGTCATACAAAACGTCAGGCACTTCTTTCAAATAATACTGCGAATAGATCTGCGTGGTGATCACATCGGTATCACAAAACATTATTTTGTTTGCCTCCCGTACTTTTTGGAGAACGCGTTCCGTCTGAGCTTTGCCAATCCGGATGATATCGGCGGTTGTAAAATCATTTGAAATGATCATTTCCCGGGCAACTTCAGGCACATACACCGTATTGTAAAGAGCAGCAAGGCGCTGCGCCAGTACTGTTTTGCCTGTGCTTTCAGGCCCGTAAAAACAAATCAGCTTAACACCATCAATCATACCGTTTGCGGATAGGACCGGTACTCCCGTATCCAGTGCCACAAGCCAAACGCGGCAATAAAGCAAAACACCAGATACTCGAGAGAGACAAACTTTATTCCTTTTACAAAATACATATAGGTGGCAATGGCATCAACCAGGATCCAGATGATCCAGCTTTCAATCTTTTTGTTGATCATGAGAAAGGTTGTGATGATGCTCATCACCGTAACAAACGAGTCCAGGAATGGAAATGCGCTGGGTTTGGGAAAAAGGCCTGGAAATATTTCGTGGATATTCCCGGCAAGGGAACCAAACAAGAACGTACCAGCGATGCCGAGAATAAAGACGACGGAAAAGTGCTTCGCCTTCATGTAACTGACACGCAGTTCATGTTTCCGATCCTCCTCAAATTTCTTCGGATGGGTCCATCGCCACCACCCCACAAGGTTGGTCACAAAAAAGAACGTCTGCAAAAACATATCAGGATACAGTTGAACCTGATAAAACAAAAAAAAGAACAGTACAACATTGATCATCCCGATAGGCCAGCTCCAGACATTGGCTTTTGCCGATAACCAGATGGCTATTGCTCCCGCCACAGTTCCGAAAAACTCGAGATAGCTCATGGGATAGCCCATGGTTTCAAAGAAGATGTTGTCGATATCGAAGAAATCAGTCATTCATTGGTCATTAGTCATTGCTTCGCCCGCCATAGCTTGAACGGAATGCGCGCGGACAGCGAAAGTGGTGGCCTTGGTCATTCGTCATTCGATATTCGTCATTCGATATTCGACATTCGGCATTGGGGACTTAGACATTAGGATATGTCACACGGTGTAACTTTTGCGTAAATGGATTTCCAACGGTCACTTTCATAGCCTGACACAAACATTCTTCGCTTCCGTAAAAAACCTCAGCGCTTCCCAGCCTCCTTCTCTGCCGACGCCGGATTGTTTCATTCCCCCGAAGGGTGTCCTCAGGTCGCGAAAAAGCCAGCAATTTACCCAGATAATTCCGCTTTTTAAGTGAGCAGCGACGCGATGCGCCCGCTTCAGATTTTCAGTCCACACAGTGGCCGATAATCCATAATTTGTACTGTTTGCCGCGGCAATTACTTCTTCCTCGGTATCAAAGGGCATGACGGTAACGACGGGGCCAAATATCTCTTCCTGATTGGTTCGGCAATCTGGTCCCAACCCCGCGATGATAGCAGGCTCAACGAAGTAGCCCATCTGGCACCGGCCGCTCAATTTGACGGGCTTTCCTCCTGTGAGCACCTCACCTCCCTCTTCCCGTGCGAGTGTAATGTATCCCAATACTTTCTTCATGTGCGCCCCGGAGATCAGCGCGCCGATGTTTGTCTTTTCTTCAAGAGGATCTCCTACGACCAGTGAGCGCGTTCGTTTTATCAGTTGCTCCAGAAACCTTTCATAGATCGCGCGTTCGACAAAAATGCGCGAGCCGCATAAACAGATCTCTCCCTGATTGGAAAAGGAAGACTCGATCGTGGTTTCCAGCGCCTTATCGAAATCGCAATCCGCAAAGATGACATTCGGATTTTTTCCTCCCAGTTCGAGGGATAATTTCTTTAACATGGGCGCAGCCGTCGATGCAATTCTTTTTCCGGTCACTGTTCCTCCGGTAAATGAGATCGCAGAGACGTGGGGGTGTTCGACAATCCCCTGCCCGGCCTTATTGCCCAACCCGTGGACAATATTCAGAACTCCTTTTGGAAGACCTGCTTCGATGCACAGTTGTGAAAAAAGGAAGGCAGTCATCGGCGTCAGCTCCGAGGGTTTAGCCACCACCGTGCACCCTGCCGCCAACGCAGGGGCTATCTTCCATGTGAACAGGTACAAGGGAAGGTTCCATGGTGAAATGCAGCCGGCTACTCCCACTGGAGTGCGCAGCGTATAATTGACGGCGTCACTTCCCGTGACGTGCGCTTCGCTTGAAAAATGGATCGCTCCTGTAGCAAAGAATCGCATATTCGCTGCTGCCCGGGGAATATCAAGTCTCCTCGCCTGCGCAAGCGGCTTGCCGCTGTCGGTACTTTCGGCCCGGACGAGCTTATCGAGATCACGGTCAATGAGGTCCGCGATTTTAAGAAGCAGGGCAGATCGCTTGTCCACAGGCATCGCTGACCATGCCGGAAAGGCGCGGGTGGCAGCGTCAACGGCAACCCTGACATCTTCGGTGCCGGAATCCGGCAGCATGCTATAGACCCTTCCTTCCGCGGGATTGTAATTGTCGATATAATTGCCGGAAAGGGGGGCAATTAATTCGCCGTCGATATAATTTGCTAGCTTCTGCATTTTGTGTGTGTGACAGACACATGGGGAGGATGTGCGTTGGGTGGTAGGGACATTTCATCAGGTGTCCCTGCGAGGCCACTGCACTTCCCGCCCGGGTCATTTTTTGGTGATCTTGAATTCCACCCTCCGGTTCAACTGGCGGTTTTCTTCTGTGTCGTTTGCTACCATGGGTCTTGCTCCGCCATAGCCTTTGCCTACAATTCTTTTCTCAGAAATACCTTTCGAGACAAGGTATTGTTTTACTGCTTCCACACGCTCTTCGGACAATACGATGTTCGCACGAGGGTCGCCCCGTCCATCGGTGTGACCTTCGAGTTCAATCTCAATTGTCCTGTTATCTTTCATGATCCGGACGAGGCGGTCAAGCTCCGGATAAGATTCCCGGAGAAGCAGCGCCTTGCTTTGTACAAAAAACACATTCTTCAATTGAATGGATTCTCCGATTTCAATAGGCACGAGCAACAGATCCTTCCGAAGTTCATTGTACACCTCAAGATCCGCCAGTTCAAGATTCTCGTTGACGGAAAGGTATCCCGCCGCTTCAGCATGATAACCGTACCTTCTGCCTGCCGACAGAACGATCCTGTATTCGCCTGTACGCGGATCTGACCTGGCTTCTCCTACTTCCTTGCCGGATGTCAGGTCGTCAAATCTGATAAATCCCTGAAGTGGTCTCTGAGTTTTCGCATTGAGAACTTTTCCCTGCACAAGCACTACGGGATCCGGTTTTACAGTTTCCGGAAGTTTAAATCGGATGATGTCGGTGAGCCCCTCACTTTTGATATTGCTCACCATGTAGCCATAATCGCCAGATGCAGGCAGCGTGTAATACGCATCAAACCCGACAGTATTCACACCCAGGCCCAGGTTCAGGGGCTCAGCCCACTGGTTCCATCCGTCTGACAACCTGCGCGACATAAAGATATCGACATCGCCATAACCTGGCCGGCCATTGGACGCGAAGTAAAGCGTTTTATTATCGGCTGACAAAAATGGTGAATACTCATCGCCGGCAGAATTCAGCACCCTGCCTGTATGGATCGGGGGACTCCAGGTACCATCGGCTCTCTTGACACACACATAGATGTCGCGTTCTTTTTCTGCTGGCTTGTAATATGCGTTCGATTTCAATTTGGCAACAAAGACTATCGCCTTACCATCCGGTGAAAGGCTTCCTTCCAGATAATCCGATTCGTTATTAAAGTGTATGCCGAGATCTTCCAGTGGGGACCATCCGGTGGCCGTACGGTGCCGGAAGGCAAATCCATCGTTGATATGAAACAGAAAACTGTTGTTATCAGTACTGACGGAAACGAGGTTGTTCGTTGTCGGTGTATTGACAGGTTCACCGAGGTTGACACTTCTGGACCATGTGACACCGTTGGCTGTCGTGGACTCCCAGATATCTTCCCTGTCCTTAATGCCTCCCACGTTTTCCGGACTATGCTTCCTGCCGAAGTAAAGGGTTCGTCCGTCGGACGTGATCTTCGGACTGACCTCATCGAAACGCGAATTGACACTTCTACCAAGGTTTTCCCTTATCCCTGTCGTTGGGGCAGCCAATGGTAAATTGATGCGGATATCATGTCTGAAAATATAATCGTCGACCAGTAAGCTCATTTTCGTATACGTGACGAAGCCAACGTATTTGCCGTGCCAGGGGAAGGCCCGGGTGGTTGCCACTTTTTTACCGTTGAGATAAAATGATAAAACATTTCTAACCTGCTCAACCTTTAATTTGTTTTCCTGGCCCAAGGGTTTTACCAGGTTGGTTTCTCTCCATTCATCGGAGACGAGGAGACTGCTGTCGGAAGTGTAGATCCGGAAAAAACCGCTCGTCGTGAATGTGAAATTGTTCATTCCATCCTGACCATCGAAGCCCCAGATAAATCCGATGCCATTATTATCCTTTCCATTCACCTGGGTGAAAGTGGCTTCTATCGAAAAATCTTTTTTCGGTTCCACGTAGGGTGCCAGGTACGACATCCATCCGCCTTCGGGCGCATCGATGAGATACTTTCCGTTTTGCAACAGCACCTTGTAGTCTTTGGTCTCCCCTTCAAACCAACCATATTTATTGTCGTCAAAGGTCTCATGCAGAATGAGAGGCAATTGACCTTGTGCCGTATGTGCCCATAAAAATAGTAGCGTTAAGATTCTCATACACAGTCTGCAATCTACAAACTTCCGGTCCTTCCACCGTCAACTGTAAAATTAATTCCATTTATGTATCCGGCTGCGGGCGACGCGAGGAAAGCTGCAGCTCCCGCCACTTCATGTGGTGAGGCGAGCCTGCCTGCGGGGATCTCCCTGATCACCTGATCGCGAATCTGATCAAATGACTTGCCGGTTTTTTCCGCTTTGCCCCGCATTACCTCCTCCAATCTGTCCGTTATAGTCGCGCCGGGCAAGACGTTATTTACCGTGATTCCAAATGGGGCCAGTTCGACGGAGAGTGTTTTCGCCCAGTTTGCAACAGCACCGCGGACGGTATTGGAAACGCCCAGGCCTGGAATGGGAATTTTCACGGAGGTGGAGATGATATTGATCACCCGGCCATATCCGGCTTTCTTCATTCCAGGAGCAACAGCCTGCACAAGGATCTGGTTACAGATCAGGTGCGCGGAGAATGCCTGCAAAAAGGCTTCTGGTTCCGCATCAATGGTAAGTCCGGCAGGTGGTCCTCCCGTATTGTTCACCAGTATGTGCACGACTGTTTTCGCCGCATACGACCGGATGACTGACTTCAATGTTTCCGGCTCATTAAAATCAGCTATTAAATATTCATGCCGTTGGCCGCGGGTGTTGGATAAATCTTTTACGGTAGACCGGAGGCCAGCTTCATTTCTCGCCATTACCGTGACATCCGCGCCCAGAAGGGCAAGTTCACTGGCAACCGCCTTTCCGATCCCGCGTGTGCTGCCGCAAACAATGGCGCGCTTTCCCGTTAAATCAAGATCCATATCCTGTCCTTATTGCAAATTCTTAGTAATTTTAATCAAATATTTGAGTTAATCATTCATTCCTATGGCCATTCGCAGACCCTTTAATCTTAAACAGTGGATCCAGGAAAATCGCGATCTCCTGAAGCCACCGGTCGGAAATAAAAATCTGTATGCAGACGCCGGCGATTACATTGTAATGATTGTGGCCGGGCCTAATGCGCGAAAAGATTATCACTACAACGAAACAGAGGAGTTATACTACCAGCTCGAAGGGGATATTACCGTAAAGATCCAGGAGGACGGCAAGGCCGTCAGCCTCCCCGTAAAAGAAGGCGACATTTTCCTGCTGCCGGGCAAGGTTCCTCATTCACCCATCAGGCCAGCCAACACCATGGGGCTGGTGATTGAATGCAAAAGAACCAGTAATGAAGAAGATGGTTTGATGTGGTTCTGTGAAAAATGCAATCACAAATTGCACGAATACAAGTTTCATCTCTCCAACATCGAGAAAGATTTCATCCCGCGCTTCAGGGATTTTTACGGTTCAAAGGAATTGCGTACCTGCAAAGAATGCGGAACTGTAATGGAAGCTGATCCCCGGTTCGTATAATGGACGGAATTGGTTATTACACTTCACCCCTCGGCGACCTGGTGATCACCTCAAACGAGGATAAGATCATCGGCGTCAGTTTTCTGACTTCACATAGGTCGGAAGTCTTCCCCACACCTGTCATTGAGCAATGTATCACCGAGCTGGACGAATATTTTTTCCGCGGAAGAAAATTCTTCAACGTGGAAGTGGAATTATCGGGTACTGCTTTTCAGAAGAGAGTGTGGAATGAACTGCTGACTATTCCCTATGGAAAAACGATTTCGTACATGGACCTCGCCATCAGACTGGGAGACATTAACAGTATCCGCGCCGTTGGACTCGCCAACGGACAAAATCCGGTCGCGATCATCGTTCCCTGTCATCGGGTGATCGGAAAGAACGGAGACCTGGTAGGTTATGGCGGGGGACTGGACAGAAAGATATGGCTGCTCCAGCACGAGGGCGCTTTCTCGGAACAGCTGAAGCTCCCGCTCTGAGTCGGGCGGCATTAAGGCACAGAAAAGGGTAGGATATAAGAGTAAAAGGATAGCAGAGAAAAGTGAGTAAGTTAGCGTTGAATGATCAAGGTTGGCTGCCAGTAACCAGTTGCCGGGTGGCCAGGCGGTCTTACTTACGATTGACCATTGACGATTCACAGAAAGCGCCGGCAGCAATCATTGATGCAAAGCAACGTTCCATAGTAGCATGGCTAACTCACCACTGACCGCTCACCAGATGCAGTTTGACAATTCATTGGCGTTCGCGAGAAGGATGGACAGGAACGATCCGTTGAGGTCGTTCCGGAATAAATTCCACCTTCCTGTCGTGAACGGAAAACCGGCGATATATTTTACTGGGAATTCTCTGGGGCTCGAGCCCAAATCCGCTAAGGAGTACCTTAAAGCTGAACTGGACGACTGGGCGAAGCTTGGTGTGGAAGGCCATGTTCATTCGCGGCGTCCGTGGGTGGATTATCACAAGTTCACCAAAAAAGCGCTCGCTAGAATAACGGGAGCAAAACCCATTGAAGTGGTCGCCATGAATCACCTTACGGTAAACCTTCATCTTTTGATGATCTCTTTTTACAGGCCGACAAAAAAAAGATTCAGAATTCTCGCAGAGGCGGGGGCATTTTCGTCCGATCAATATGCGTTGGAATCTCAGCTCAGGTATCACGGCATTGATCCGGAGCGGGGGCTGATCGAACTCCGTCCGAGGGAGGGCGAATCGATCCTCCGGACAGAAGACATTACGGATGCTATACGCGAGCATGCGAACGAGATCGCCCTGATCTTTTTTGGAGGAGTACAATATTATACGGGGCAGTTCGTTGACATACAAAACATCACGTCAGCCGGCCATGACGCGGGCGCGGTTGTTGGCTTTGACCTAGCCCATGCCGTTGGGAATGTCGTGCTGAACCTCCACAAGGATGATGTGGATTTTGCTGCCTGGTGCAGTTACAAATATCTGAACTCAGGGCCGGGTGCTGTTGCAGGGGTTTTTGTACACGAGCGGTTCGCTCACGACAACCTTCTTCCGCGGTTTGCAGGGTGGTGGGGGCACAATGAAAAAGATCGTTTCTTCATGAAGAAGGGTTTCAGGGCCATGCCCGGGGCGGATGGATGGCAGCTGTCAAACCATCCGGTCCTGTCGGGAGCGGCCCATTTGGCAGCGCTGGAAATTTTCGACGAGGCAGGGATGAAGAACCTGCGTCGTAAAAGTGAACAGCTCACCGGGTATCTGGAATTTCTCCTTAATTCGATTGATCCGTGGCATACAGTCTATGAACTTCTCACACCTTCGGATCCGAAGGAGCGAGGATGTCAGCTATCCGTCCTTATGAAAAAGGACGGAAAGAAGATATTTCAAAAGATTTCTAAAGAAGGAGTCATCGCCGACTGGCGTGAACCCGACGTAATCCGGCTGGCACCAGTACCGTTGTACAATACGTTTGAAGAGGTGTTCCGGTTCGGGGAGATCCTGAAACGAGCCCTGGCAATTTGATAACGGGCAAGCCTGATTCGTTAGTGGTGAATGGTTGCGAATGGTGAGTGGTGCGTCCTCGAGGGTCAGATCAAAATGACTCTCTTTGCACACAAGTTTGTATGCTTGTGCTGGTATGAAAAGTACATAGTGTTTTGGTGGCAAAAATATGACTGTAATTAAACATATCGGTATCGTCGGAGCGGGGTTGGTCGGTTCGCTGCTCGCCATTTACCTGTCAAGGCGCGGATATAAGGTCTCTGTATTTGAACGGCGTGGCGACCCGAGAAAGGCAACCTCTGATGAAGGGCGGTCAATAAATCTTGCGCTGAGCACAAGGGGTATTCGGGCACTGGAGGAAATTGGCATGTCAGAAGAAATAAAAAAGACGGCCATTCCCATGCATGGAAGGATGATGCATGACCCGGCGGGCAATCTCACATTCCTCGCCTACGGTAAGCAGGGGCAATACATCAACTCCATATCGAGGGGCGGGCTCAACAGCATGTTGATTGACCGTGCCGAAAAAAACCACGTGAGTTTCTTCTTCCGGCACAGGTGCATTCATGTCGATCTTAGCGAAACAGCTGTCGTTTTTGAGACACCGCAGAGGAAGGCGGAAACCAGAAGCTTTGATCTGCTGATCGGCGCCGACGGTGCTTTCTCAGCTGTTCGCTCAGCAATGCAACTCACCGACCGGTTTAATTATTCCCAGCACTATCTTGAACACGGCTACAAGGAGTTACAGATCCCGCCCGGAAATAATGGCGGCTTCCTGTTCGAAAAGAACGCGTTGCACATCTGGCCGCGTGAAAGCTATATGATGATTGCACTCCCAAATCCCGACGGGAGCTTTACCTGCACGCTGTTTTTTCCATTTGAAGGTGAAAAATCCTTTGCAGCTTTATCGGACGATAAGCTTGTTGCCGACTTTTTCAGACAAACATTTCCCGATGCAGTTAGCCATATGCCCGAGCTCCCAAAGGATTTTAATACGCATCCAACAGCATCCCTTGTAACGATCAAATGTTATCCGTGGGTGAGGAACAAAACATTTCTTATCGGGGATGCGGCCCATGGTATCGTTCCTTTTTTCGGGCAGGGCATGAACGCCGGTTTTGAGGATTGTCGCATATTAAATAAGTTACTTCAGCAGCACGACGACGAATGGGACCCGGTGCTCGAAGCCTTCCAGCAAAGCCGGAAGAAAGATTGCGACGCTATCGCAGAACTCGCGTTCGACAACTTTATTGAAATGCGCGACCGGGTAGCTGATCCTGAATTTCTGCTGAGGAAAAAAATTGAAGCAAAACTTCATGAACTGTTTCCCGATAAATGGATCCCGCTGTATTCAATGGTAACGTTTCACGATAACATTCCCTATTCGCAGGCGTACCATACGGGAAAAAAACAGGAGAGGATCATGGACGAGGTCATCCGAAAACCCGGGATCTTCACCGACTGGCAGGATTTGAATTTCAGGGAGATTGCAGATCAGTTGACCTAACTCGCGATGTGGATTTTGTACTCCTCGTAGCGTTCGAGAACATCCCGCACATAATGGATGGGTTCTTCGCATTTGCAATAGCCTGCCGTAACGATCGGATCCCTGAAAAATTGCGGCTCTGATTTACGTGAGAGATAGAACTCTACATTATCGAACCACAGCTGTGGATCTTTCCCGTACTTCCCGGCGAGTTTGCGCGCATCCACTACATGCGATAATCCGACATTATAGGAGGCGAGGATAAATTTCAATCGCTCTTCCCGGTCAGTGATCTTATCGTGCCA
>Ga0105107_10003642_pt1 | contig 10278 bp, 15 predicted proteins | sample PPLLaktember2015_6_FD_79335 | JGI IMG/M metagenome (GOLD analysis project Ga0105107, IMG submission 79335) | Freshwater sediment microbial communities from Prairie Pothole Lake near Jamestown, North Dakota, USA - PPLs Lake P8 Core (1) Depth... | ecosystem: Environmental > Aquatic > Freshwater >...
ACCGGCTACGTCGCCGGCGAGCTGCTGCGCCTCGTGCTCGGCCATCCGCGGCTCGAGCTCGCGGCCATCGCTTCCGACAGCCAGCCCGGCGAGCCCGTCGCCAGGGCGTTCCCGCACCTCGCCTCGGCTTGCGGCGATCTCGCGTACGTCTCGATCGCGGATGCGATCGAGGTCGCGGCACGCAATGCGCAGAGCGCCGTCCTCGCGGCGGCGCCGCACGGCGTCTCCCACAGGCTGATCGACGGCCTGCTCACGCGTGCCGAGGCTGCCGGCGCGAAGCCTGCGGTCGTCGACATCTCCGCCGACTACCGTTTCGCCGACCTCGCGGAATACGAGCGCGTGTACGGGCATCCGCACGGCGCCCCGGCTCGCGCGCGGGAATTCACCTGCGCGGTGCCGGAGCACCTCGATCGCGCGCCGACTCCGCACGTCGCCCACCCTGGCTGCTTCGTGACCGCCTCGCTGCTCGCGGTCGTGCCGCTCCTCAAGCTCGGCCTGGTGGACGGCCCGGTCTTCGTTTCCGCGGTTACCGGCAGCACGGGCGCCGGCCGCAGCCCCGTCGCCGGCACGCACCACCCGCTTCGCCACTCCGATCTCTATGCCTACAACGCGCTCGCCCACCGCCACGGCGCCGAGATCAATGTCCTCGCCCGCGCGGCGGCGGGAACGGACGGGGCGGTGGCCTTCGTTCCGCATTCCGGCCCCTTTGCGCGCGGGATCCACGCCACCGCGCAGGCCAGGCTCAGGAAGCCGCTCGATACGCCCGCGGCAATCGCGGCGATCGGCGACTTCTACGCCGGCCGGCCGTTCGTGCGGGTGCTGCGTGAACCGCCGAGGGTGAAAGACGTGGTCGCGAGCAACTATGCTCACCTTTCCGCCGCTGCCGACGGGCGTACCATCGCCGTGATGTCGGTCGTCGACAACCTGGTGAAAGGCGCGGCGGGCGGCGCCATTCAGTGGATGAACCGTCTCCTCGGTTTCGCGGAGACGGCGGGTCTGAAATCTCCGGCTCCAGGGTGGACATGAACCATCGCATCGACCAGGCGGCCGTCATCGCCGCGCTTCGCGGCGCGTCGCCGTACATCCGCCTGTACAAGGGCAAGATCTTCGTCATCAAGGCGGGCGGCGCGATCTTCGGCGACCTCGCGGGAACCCGCTCGCTGATCGAGCAGATCGCGATCCTCCACCACCTCGGCATCCGCGTCGTGCTGGTGCACGGCGGCGGCCCGCAGCTCGACCAGATGCAGCGCTCGCTCGGCATCGAGCCACGCATGGTGCGCGGTCGCCGCGTCACCGACGACCGCTCGATCGACGCGACCACGATGGTGCTGAACGGGCTGATCAACACGCGCATCCTCGCCACCTGCCGCGAAGTGGGCGTCGACGCCGTAGGCCTGTCGGGCGTCGACGCGGGACTCGTGCGCGCCAACCGCCGCCCGCCGGTGCAGATCGACGGCGAGTCGGTCGACTACGGCTTCGTCGGGGACATCGTGTCGATCGACGCGACCGTGATCCGCAAGGAACTCGAGGCGGGCCTGATGCCCGTCGTCAGCCCGGTGTCCGCGGACGACGCCGGAATCGTCCTCAACATCAATGCGGACACCGTCGCCGCGGCAATCGGTGCTGCGCTCGGGGCGGAGAAGCTGATCCTGTGCACCGGCATGCCCGGCATCCTCGAACGACTCGATGATCCGCGCTCGCTCGTGTCCTACACGGACCTCGCCGGCCTCAAGCGCCTGGAGCAGTCGGGCAGCCTCGCCGGCGGGATGCTGCCGAAGGCGTCGGCCATCGAGGCAGCGATACGCGGGGGCGTGCGGCGCGTGCACGTCATCTCCTACAATGCCCGCGACAGCGTCCTCGCCGAGGTATTCACGAACGAGGGCACGGGCACGATGATCGTCGCCGACGTCAAGGCGCTCACCCCCGCCGAGCAACATCCCGAAGGAGACAGCAAGCCATGAACAGCAAGGCCATGACCATCGTCGCCATCGTCCTGATCGCGCTGGGAGCTTTCGGCCTCGCGCGCGGCAAATTCAGCTACACCGAGGACAAGCACGAGGCCAACATCGCGGGCATCGAGCTGTCCATCAAGGACAAGGAGACCGTTGCCGTGCCCCAGTGGCTTTCGATCGGCGCCATCGCCGCCGGCGCGCTGCTGCTGGTGTTCGGTCGCCGCAAGTCCTGATGCTCGAAATGCGTTCGAACTGCGAGCGCTGCGGCCGCGACCTGACGGCCGATGCCGCAGACGCCGCGATTTGTTCCTTCGAGTGCACTTTCTGCACGGCCTGCGCGCAAGGCCCGCTTGCCGGCCGCTGCCCGAATTGCGGCGGCGTACTGGAACGCCGGCCGTCGCGGGTACCGAAAGAGACCGCATGAACTTCATCCTCGTGGTCGGCCTCGCCGCGGGGTTCCTCGACATCGTCAACGCGATCGTCTTCTGGCGCCTTTACAACGGCGCAAGCGCGGCCGTCATCCTCCAGTCGGTCGCCTCAAGCCTCCAGGGCGAGGCCGCCTTCGCCGGTGGCGTCGCGAGTGCCGCGCTCGGGCTCCTGCTGCATTTCCTGATCATGTTTGCGATGGCAGCCGTCTACTGGCTGGCCTGCCGGCGCTGGCCCGTCCTGCTCAGCCGCCCGGTGGTCGGCGAACCGCGCAAAGACGTATCCTTAGCCCGCCCCGATACTACGTACCTCCTGGAGTCGCGCCATGAACGAGAATACCGGCAAGCTGATCCTGCGCGTCACGCTCGGCGTGCTGATCCTCCTGCATGGCATCAGCAAGCTGCGCGGCGGCATCGGCTGGCTGGACGGCATGCTCGCGAAGGAGGGCCTGCCGGCCTTCTTCAAGTACGGAGTCTACGTCGGCGAGGTGCTCGCGCCGCTCGCGGTGATTGCCGGCTGGTACTCGCGCATCGGCGCCTGGCTGATCGCCGTCAACATGCTGTTTGCGCTCGGGCTCGCGCATGGCGCAGAGCTGTTTGCATTCAATGAACAAGGCGCGCTCGCGCTCGAGACGCAGTACATGTTCTTCTTCTCCGCGATCGCCCTCGCCCTGATCGGCCCGGGACGACATGCCGTCAACCAGAAATGAGAGAGCGACACGGAACGCACCGGACGGGCTGGCTGCGCGCAACCGTCCTCGGCGCGAATGACGGGATCGTCTCGACCGCCAGCCTGCTGATCGGCGTCGCGGCCGCCGGCGCCGACCGCGCCGCCGTCCTGACCGCCGGGCTCGCCGGCCTCGTCGCCGGCGCCATGTCCATGGCCGCGGGCGAGTACGTCTCCGTCAGCTCGCAGGCCGACAGCGAGAGCTCCGACCTCGCGCGGGAGCGCCAGGAGCTCGAGGACGATCCCGAGGCGGAGCACCGCGAGCTCGCCGCGATCTACGTCGGCCGGGGCCTCGATCCCAGGCTCGCGTCCGAGGTTGCGAGGCAGCTCGCGGCGAAGGATGCGCTCGCTGCGCACGCCCGCGACGAGCTCGGCTTCACCGAAATGCTCCGGGCCCGTCCGATCCAGGCGGCCCTGGCGTCCGCTGCCGCATTCGCAGCCGGCGCGGCGCTGCCGCTCGTCACTGCGCTGCTTGCCCCGCCCGCGGTCGTCATGACCGTTGTTGCCGCGCTTTCGCTCGTATTCCTCGCGGTCCTCGGCGCCATCGCCGCGCGGGTCGGCGGTGCCGGCGTCGCGAAGGGCGCGTTGCGGGTCACGTTCTGGGGCGCCATCGCCATGGCGATCACCGCGGCGATCGGGCGAGCATTCGGCGTCGCGACCTGAGGCGCAAGCCGTGGCCGCGCACGTGCTCGACAATCCGGTCTGGCATTCGCTCACCACCCAGCACGCCGGGCTCGCGCTCACCGCCGACGGCGCCGCGCGCTATCCGGCAGCCATCGTGCCATTCGCGGCCGTCGGCGAGCCGTCCGGGCGCGCGGCCGACCAGCTCACGAGCCTCTTGGACGATGCCGAGTCCGTGTTCGTCGTCGGCGTTGCGCCGGCACCGCCGCCCGGCTGGCAGCTCGAGCCGAAGAAGCCGGTGTTGCAGATGGTCTGCAATGCGCGCGCGACTGAGGTCCCGGGCCCGCCCGTCACGGAGATGACGGCGGAGCAGGTGCCCGACATGGTTGCCCTGACGGACCTCGTGTTTCCCGGCTTCTTCCGCGCGCGCACGCTGGAAATGGGCCGCTACTTCGGAATCTATCGCGGGTCGCGGCTTGCGGCAATGGCGGGCGAACGCATGCGGCTCGACGGCTACCAGGAACTGTCCGCCGTCTGCACGCACCCGGACTACACGGGCCGCGGTTACGCGCAGCGCTTGCTCGGCATCCTGTGCAACTCGGCCTTCGACCGCGGCTTCACGCCGTTCCTGCACGTCTACGCGGACAACTCCCGCGCGATCGGCGTATACCGGCGCATGTCATTCGTGGACCGCACCGTGCTGCCCTTCTGGGCGCTGCACCAGTGATTGCGCTCGAGACCGGGCGCCTCCGGCTCCGCGAGTTCACGGCGAACGATGCGGCCTTCGTGCTGCGGCTCGTCAACGAGCCCGCCTTCCTGCGCTACATCGGCGACCGCGGCGTGCGCACGCTCGACGATGCGCGCCGCTACATCGCGGATGGCCCGGCCGCCAGTCACGCGCGTCACGGTCACGGACTGATGCTCGTCGTCCGCAAGGACGACAGCCTGGAAGTCGGCATGTGCGGCGTGCTCAGGCGCGACACGCTGCCCGATCCGGACATCGGGTTCTCCTTCTTGCCGGAACACTGGTCGCAGGGCTACGCACTCGAATCCGCGCGCGCAGTCATGCACCACGCACGCGAGACGCTCGGGCTGGGCCGCATCCTCGCCGTCACGACCGTGGACAACGACCCCTCGATACGCCTGCTCGGCAGGCTCGGCTTCCGCTTCGAGCGCATGGTCAGCCTGGGGAGCGAGGAGCTGCGCCTCTTCGTCTCCGAGCCATGAAGCGCTGCAGCTGGGCCCGGTCGCCCGCGATGGTCGAGTACCACGACCGCGAGTGGGGCGTGCCCGTGCACGACGACCGCGTGCTGTTCGAGTTCATCACGCTCGAGGGTGCGCAGGCCGGCCTCAGCTGGGAGACGATACTCAACAAGCGCGGAGCCTACCGCCGCGCGTTCGCGGGCTTCGACCCGGCTAAAGTCGCGCGCTTCACCGCCGCCCGGCGCGCCCGGCTGATGCAGGATGCCGGTATCGTGCGCAACCGGCTCAAGATCGACAGCACGGTGACGAATGCCGCGGCGTTCGTCGCCGTCCAGCGCGAGTTCGGCAGCTTCGACCGGTATCTCTGGGACTTCGCGGGCGACAAACCGGTGCTCGGCAGCGGCAGCGTGCCGCCCGCGCGAACCGCGATGTCGGATGCGCTCAGCAAGGAACTCAAGCGCCGCGGGTTCCGGTTCGTCGGCACGACGATCTGCTACGCGTTCATGCAGGCGGTCGGGATCGTGAACGACCACACGACCGGCTGCTTCCGGCGGAAGGTCACGTGAACCTCCTCGACCCGCAGGTCCTCGCCTTTGCGCTGGTGGCCGCATTGATGACGGTCTCGCCGGGCGCGGACACCTTCCTCGTCGTGCGCAACACGCTGCGTGGCGGGCGGGACGACGGCTGGACGACCGTCGCCGGCATCTGCTGCGGCCTGTTCGTCCATGCTCTGCTGTCGGCGCTCGGCGTGTCCGCGATCCTCGCGCATTCGGCGCCGGCGTTCCTCGTCCTCAAGGTCGCGGGCGCTGCCTACCTCGCCTGGCTCGGTATCCAGTCGCTGCGCTCAGCCGCGCGCGGCCGGGCGGACCGGGCCCCGGTGGAGGAGGTCGTTCGGTCGCGCGTGCCCGCGGCACGCGCGTTCCGCGAGGGCCTCCTCACGAACCTGCTGAACCCGAAGGTGATCGTGTTCTACCTCGCGCTGCTGCCGCAGTTCCTGTCCCCCGGGGACGCGGTGCTGGCGAAATCACTGCTGCTCGCCGCGATCCACTTCATCGAGGGAATCCTCTGGCTCGGCTTCGTCGCCTGGGGCGTGGACCGGTCGCGTCGCTTCTTCCTGCGCCCGCTGCTTCGGCGCTGGATGGACGCATTCTGCGGCACGGTTCTGATCGCGCTGGGCCTTCGGCTCGCGCTGCAGCAGCGATGAGCCGCATCGCGCAGCTTGCGCTGCTCGTCCGCGACTACGCGCGCATGCAGGCGGAAGGCGTGCGCTTCACGGAACAGCCGCGTCACGAGGAGTACGGAACGGTCGTCGTATTCCTCGATCTTTACGGCAACAAGCGGGACCTGATCGAACGGAAACCCGGTCCATGAGGATGCCCGTCCTGTTCGTCGGCCACGGCAACCCGATGAACGCCATCGAGCGGAACGCTTTTCACCTCGGCTGGGCAGCGGTCGCGACGCGCCTGCCGAGGCCGAAGGCGATTTTGTGCGTGTCCGCGCACTGGGAAACACAGGGTGCGGCCGTCACGGCTGCCGAGCGGCCTGCAACCATCCACGACTTCTACGGCTTCCCGCAGGCGCTATTCGACGTGCGCTACCCGGCGCCAGGCGATCCCGCGCTCGCCGCTCGTGTTGCCGCGCTCGTCACGAGCGAGCGCGTGCGGCTCGACCCGGGCCGGGGCCTGGACCACGGCGCCTGGAGCGTCCTGATCGCGATGCATCCCGGGGCCGACGTGCCGGTCGTGCAGCTCGGGATGGACACGCGCCTGCCCGGCGCGCACCACCTCGCGCTCGCTCGCCAGCTGGCGCCTCTGCGCGACGAGGGCGTCCTCATCCTGGGCAGCGGCAACATCGTCCACAACCTCGCCCTCTTCGACTTCCGCGACCCGGCGCCGCTCGACTGGGCGCTCGCCGCGGACGCCTCGATCCGCGGGATGATCGCCGAGCGCCGCCACGACGCGCTTGCCGCCTTCGCGGAACGCCCGGAGTCGCGACTCGCCGTTCCTACCCCCGAGCATTTCCTGCCGCTCCTCTACGCGGTTGCACTGCAACAACCCGGCGAAGGGGCCGAGTTTTTCAACGTCTCGATCCCGGGATCGATCTCGATGACCTCGGTACTGATCGGCGCCCGCGCCGAAGGGTAAGATTCGCGCAAAGGGGGGATCCATTCATGAACAAGAAATTCCTGGTCGCCTGGCTGGTCCTGTTCGTCCTGTACATGGCCGGAGGGATCGTCATCCACGGCATCCTGCTGAACGCCGATTACGCGGCAACGGGGCTCATGCGCCCGGAGGCCGAGGCACAGAAGATGATGCACCTGATGGTGCTCGCGCACCTCTCGATGGCGGGCGCGTTCGTGTGGATCTACGTGCGCGGCGTCGAGAACAAGCCCTGGCTCGGTCAGGGACTTCGCTACGGCCTGGCGGTCGCAGCGCTGTTCATGCCGATCTACATCATCTATTACGTCGTGCAGCCGACGCCCGGCATCCTCGCGGTCAAGCAGATCGTATTGGACACGATCATGACGCTGGTGCTCGGCGCAGCGGTCGCCTTCCTCTATCGCGGCCAGGGACGTTGACCACCGACAAGTGGATTGACGTGGGCGCGAGCGAGGAGCTCGCAAGGAAGCCGCTCCAGGAGATCCGCGTCGGCGCAAGACGAATCGCGCTGACGCACCGCGACGGGGCGTTCGGCGCCATCTCCGGCATCTGCAACCACGTCGGCGGGCCGCTCGGCGAGGGTACGCTCGAGGGCGAGTTCGTCACCTGTCCCTGGCACTACTACAAGTTCCACTGGCAGACCGGCGCGGGCGAGCCCGGCTACGAGGCGGACCGCGTCCCCTCCCATGCGGTCAAGGTCGAGAACGGGCGCGTGCTCGTGTCGGAGGCGGCGGTCACGAAGCGCGGGCACCTGCCGAAGACGCCGCACCCGCTCGCGCGCACGCCCGTGCGCGAGCCGGGCCCGATCCGCGTCCTCGGTCTCTCCACCACCACGATGACGAAGCGCTACCCGCGCTACAGCACGTCGGAAGACCTGCTGCTGCACGCGCTCGCGAACGCGCGGGAGAAAGGCGACTGCGAGTGCGAGACGCGCGTGATCTGCGTACGCGACCTGGCGTTCCGCGCCTGCGAGGGCTTCTACTCGAAGTCCGCCCGCGCCTGCACCTGGCCCTGCTCCATCACGGAGATGGACTCGAAGGACCAGATGGACCAGGTGTACGAGGGCGTCGTGCACTGGGCCGACGTGATTGTGGTCGCGACGCCGATCCGCTGGGGCGGCGCGAGCAGCCTCTACTACAAGATGATCGAGCGCATGAACTGCATCCAGAACCAGGAGACGACGGCCAATCGCCACCTGCTGCGCAACAAGGTCGTGTCGTTGATCGTTACCGGCGGACAGGACAACGTGCAGGCCGTAGTCGGCCAGGTGATGACGTTCTTCGCGGAACTCGGCTGCCAGTTCCCGCAGTTCCCCTTCATCGCGCACACGCGCGGCTGGAGCGCGGAGGACATGGAGAACAACGAGCAGCACGTGCGCGACTCGAAGTTCCTGCACGACGGCGCGGTGGCGCTGGTGCGACGCTCCGCCGACCTGGCCCGCGTGATGATCGGCAGCGCGCTCGGAGAGGGCGCACTGGTCCGGGGCGGGCGCAAGGGGCATCACCTCGACACGCAAAGGAGCCAGTCATGACCGACATTTTCGCGCTCTGGTTGCCGATACTCGCCTCGACCCTGCTGGTGTTCGTCGCGAGCTCGGTCATCCACATGGCGCCGCTGTGGCACCGCAACGAGCTGCCCTCGCCGCCCGACGGCGACCGCCTGCAGGACGCGCTGCGCCCGTTCGGCCTCCTGCCCGGCGAGTACATGCTGCCGCGCCCGCAGGACATGAAGGACTGCAACAAGCCCGAGTTCGTCGAGAAGCTGAAGCGCGGGCCGGTCCTCCTCATGACCGTGATCGCGAACGGCCCGATGTCCATGGCGCGGCCGCTCGTGCAGTGGTTCATCTGCATCGTCGTCGTCACGATGCTCGTCGCCTACGTGGCGGGCGCGACACTGGCTGCCGACGCGACCTACCTCGCGGTCTTCCGCGTCGCGGGCACGACGGCCTTCATCGCGTACGCCGCCGGGTGCTGGCCGCAATCAATCTGGTACCACCGGCCCTGGTCGACGACGCTCAAGTTCACGCTGGACGGGCTGATCTACGGGCTGCTGACCGGCGGCGCGTTCGGCTGGCTCTGGCAGTCCGCCGGATGATCGGACGGCTGTTCCGGATCCGGGTCGAGGTGCGCGTCCACCCGCATCACGTCGAGCTCGTTTGCACGGGCAAGTATTCCCGCTCCGAGGCGTTCCGGGTCAGCGACCTGGCCTTTCGCGAGGCCGTGGCGGCTGACCGCAGGGGCGTGCTCGTGGACGTGCGCGGCGTCAACGGCAGCATCCCGACGATCCTCGACCGCTTCGACATCGCCATGCACATCGCAGAGCGGCATCTCGAGCTGAGGCCGCGGGTCCGCCTCGCCCTTCTAGGCGACGAGCCGATGATCCACCCGGAACGATTCGGCGAGATCGTGGCCCGCAACCGGGGTGCGGATGCGCGGGTGTTCACGGTCGAGACCGAAGCCCTCGACTGGGTGACCGCCGTCTAGACCCGATTTTGCATTGCGACAAGACCGCGTATTGATGCCCCCGGGCTCCGGTATGCGCTAGACTCGATCGGCGATCGTGGGGGGGAACGGATGAAGTGTCTCTATTACGTCGCGCCTGAGCTTGAAAGCACCGCGCGGGTCGCGGACGACCTGCATGACGTCGGCATCGACGATTTCTTCGTCCATGTCATCGCGAAGGATGAGTCCGGCCTCAAGAAGCGGCACATCCACGCCGGCAATTACCTCGAGACGCTCGACTTCATCCGCGAGGGCTTCCTCGGCGCCGCGATCGGCCTGTTCGCCGGCGTCGTCGGCTGCATCCTGCTCGACCACTTCGGGCCGTTCGAGAATATCCCCTGGTTCGTCTACGTCGCGCTGTGCGGCGTGGCGACGCTGTTCGGCGCCTGGGAAGGCGGCCTGATCGGCGTCGAAAAAGAGAACAAGAAGCTCGAGCGCTTCCACGAGGACATCGAGGCCGGCAGGTTCCTGATCCTGATCTACGCGCGCCGCGACCAGGAATCCGTGGTGCGGCACATGATGACCCGTCGCCATCCCGAAGCGGAATTCGCGGGCGTCGACAGCCATTTCGTAAACCCGTTCACCTCCGTCAGGCGGCGGCGTACCCCAGGCGACCGGGTACGCGCTTAGCAAGGGGACCCCCCGATGGCGATTGCTGTAGTCCTCGTCCTCCTCGTCATCGGCTCCCTG
>Ga0105107_10003643_pt1 | contig 10278 bp, 7 predicted proteins | sample PPLLaktember2015_6_FD_79335 | JGI IMG/M metagenome (GOLD analysis project Ga0105107, IMG submission 79335) | Freshwater sediment microbial communities from Prairie Pothole Lake near Jamestown, North Dakota, USA - PPLs Lake P8 Core (1) Depth... | ecosystem: Environmental > Aquatic > Freshwater >...
TGCGCGTGGAACTCAGCGAACGGCAGCGGTTCGCGCGCAGTGTAGTCGAGCAGAGCCTGGGCGCAGCGCTGCGCGAGGTCCGCGTCGCCCAGCTCGAGCGCACATTCGATTCCCAGGTCATAGAAGTGCAGATAGGCATGGCTGACGCAGCCCTCGTCCAGGAGCCGTTCGCTTTCGGCGAGCGCTGCACTCCGTTTGTCTGCGTCTCGAGTAACGAGCGCCAATGCGGCCAGGACCCAGGGGCCCGTGTATCGCATACCCGCGGCGCGGGATGCTGCACAGGCCTGCTCCAGTGTCTGCTCTGCGTCCGTGCGCAGCCCCGTGCCGTTCTGTGCAAGGCCGAGCACACCCAGTGCATCGGCCTCAAAGCGCCGCGCACCGACGCGGCGTGCCACCGCCACCGCCTCTTCGGCTTCTGCGATCGCAGCCTCCCATTCGGCGCGATAGGCCCGCACCTGCCCGCTGATTACCAGTGCCACGAGGCCAGCGCGCAGGCTGCCGGCTCGCGCGGCCTGCGCGCGCGCCAGCCGGCAGTTCTCCAGCGCCTCCTCGAACTCGAGGCGATAGAACTGTGTCGCTGCCAGCATCGGCAGGCCGGTTGCCTCCAGGCTTAGGAGACCATGCTCGCGCGCAAGCGCCACGCAGCGCGCGAAGTATTCGCAGGCGGTCTGGATCTCGCCGCGCAGGTAGTGTGCATCGCCGAGGCTGCCCAGTGCCCGCGCCTCCAACGCGGGAGACGCTGCCTGCATGGCATAGGCGCGGGCCTGCTCGTGCGCGGCCAGGCACGCATCGGTCTCCCCGAGCGGGAAGTAGAGGTTACCGCGGAGAAAGTGGATCTGTGCCAGCTGGACTGGATCGCCGAGGTCGCGTGCCTGCTGTTCCGCGGCGTCCACCACCGCCAGCGCCTCGCGGTGACGATCGAGGATGCGCAGGCTGGAGGCGAGCCCGAACAGGGCGCGGGCGCGCTGCTCCGTATCCTCGGCCAGCTCGACTGCGGCTTCGAAGGCCTGGACCGAAGCCTCCGTCTGGCCCAGCTCCCGCAGGACCTCCGCGCGCAGGCACCCCAGCGAGAGCTGCAGCCATTGCTCCTCGGCCAGCTCGAGGCCGCGTTCGCACAGGCGCAGGGCTCGGTCGTACTGGTGCCGATCGGCCTCCGCCTGCGCGGCGCGCAGATAGGCCGCTGCCGCGCCGGAGTTGCTCGCCGCGTCCAGATGCTGGGCATGCAGCACCGGGTCGCGCGCGGCGAACCAGGCGGCAGCGCGCAGGTGCAGCTCGTGCCGACGCGAACGCAGCAGCGATGCATACACCGCCTCATGAATCAGCGCATGGTTGAAGATGTAGCCTTGCCCCTCGGGCCGCACCAGGCCCCGCGCCACCATCTCCTCGCAGGAGCAGGCGATGGAAGTCAGGCTCTGTACGGCCTCCAGGGTGAAGCGCTGGCCGAGAATCGAGGCAGCCTGCAGGGCCTGGCGGTCGCCCGGGTCCAGCCGGTCCAGGCGCGCCAGCACGATGCTCTGGATCGAGCTGGGCAGGGTACGGTCGCCCGACTGGGCGTTACGCATCAGCTGGTCGAGGAACAGCGGATTGCCTTCGGCTCGCTGCACGCACGATGCGACCAGCGCATCGTCCTCGCACGGGTAGGTGCCAGCGAGCTCTCGCGCCTCGGCTTGGGTGAGCGGAGCGAGGTCCAGTGTGAGCAACGGGCAGCCGCCCGATGCGGCACGCCACGCCGGGCCAACCGTTTCGGGTTCCGGGCGCGTTGTCAGTGCCAGGACAAGTGGCAGATCGCGCGCCGCTGCAGCCGCCCTTGCCAGCGTCTCCAGCGTGGTGCGATCCGCCCAATGCACATCTTCGACCACCAGCAGCAGCGGAGAGCTCGCGCTACGAGCGCGGACCAGGCTGTTGAGCACCGCCTGATGGCCGCGGGCACGCGCGTCACGGTCTACCGCCTGCGCACCGTCGGAAGGGTCTCCGGGCAGCGGCAGCTCGAGCAGCTCATAGAGGAACGGGGCGAGACCGTGGCTCACCCAGCCTGCATTGATGATCTGCTGCACGGCTGCGCCCACCCGCTCGGCCGCCTCGCCACCCGGCACACCGAGCAGCGCCCGCGTCAATACCGGAATTGCCCCGCCTGCGATGCCGCTGCCGAAGTCCAGCACCAGCGCACGATGACAGGCGTAGCCGCGCGTGCGAGCGCGCTGCAACAACTCCTGCACCAGCCGACTCTTGCCGATCCCGGCCTCGCCGCGCACCAGCAGGACATGGCCGGTCCGTGCTGCCAGGCAGGCATCCAACAGTCCTTCGATCTGCCGCAGCTCGAGCTGCCGCCCGACGAACGGGCGCCCCGTCTCGGCCCGGTCGGCCCAGCCGCGCAGACGCCAAAGCTGCACCGGCCGCGCCGCTGCACGAACCGCGACCTCGGAAACCGGATCCGCGTGCACGCTGTCCCTCAATGCCTGGTGCACCCAACCAGAGATCAGAATCTCGCCCGGTCCGGCCTGCTCCATGATGCGGGCGGCCAGACTGACCGGCTCGCCGGACACGACTGCCGTGCCCGAGGAACGGTCGACGAACAGCCCGCCGCTGGCCACCCCGATGTGCGGATCGAACCAGCGACCGCCCGCCGATGCCAGGCCAGGGACGTCCTCGCGTAGGGCCAGTGCCACACCCGCGGCACGCTCGGCATCGTTGTCGTGCGCCACGGCGGCACCGAACACCGCCATCACGCGCGCTCCGATGTAGTTGGTGAGCTCGCCTCCGCTCTTTCGCACCAGCTCGGCCACACGCGCGCGATAGCGCAGCAGATAGTCGTGCACTTCCTCAGGGTCGGTCTCACCGGTGAATGCAGTGAAGCCGTGCAAATCGACAAACAGCGCGACGCAGTGACGCACATCGGGCTGCGAGCGCGCCGCTTCGGAGCGCGCGGGCTGCACCTCGTCGGCAGCCGCTGGCCGAACGCCGGCAGGTGCGCGGCGTTGCTGGAGCATCTCGCGGTAAAGCTGCTCGGTCTGCGGCTCGGGCGTCACGCCCAGGTCCCGTGCCAGCGTCTGCCGCAACAGCTGATATTGCCTGAGCGCCTCGACCGGCCTTCCCTGCTGCAGGTACAGCCGCATCAGGACGCGGTGCGCATCCTCGCGCAGCGGGTCGATGGCGACCAGGCGGGTGGCCGTTTCCAGAGCCCGATCGGGCAGACCGGATTCCTGCTGGTGGTCCAGCAGGCTGACCAGGCCACGCACGGCCACCGCGCGCAGCCGTTCGCGCTCGGCGGCGAGCCACTGCTCGAAGCTGGCCGATTCGGCGCTCACGCCGTCCAGCAGGTCGCCGCGGTACAGCGCCAGCGAAGACTGCAGGGAGTCGGCCGTGCCCAGGTCAATGCCGTGCTCGAACTCGGCCACATCCAGCTCGAACCCGTCGCGCGCCAGCGCCACCGATTCCACATCGGCTGCGATCAGCTCGTCGGCGCCGTCGCCAAGCGCACGGCGCAGCGCCGTCAACGCCTGGCGCAGGCTGGTGCGCGCCTGCATTTCGCTGCTGTCGGGCCAGAGCAACGTAGCCAGCCGGTCGCGCGCATGCGCGCGACGCACGCCCAGCGCGAGGTAGGCGAGCAGGGCGCGAGGCTTGCGGGCGGTGAGGACGATCGGTTTGCGGCCTGCGGAATACAGCTGGAAGCCGCCGAGCAGCTCGAGGCGGACGCGGGGCATGGGGTTTCCTACGCAGAGGCGCTCATTGTACGGCGGGGCAGGCGGGCTGTCCTGCTTTCACGCCGTTTTCACGCGCACCGGCACGGCGGGCTCACGCCTGGGGAAGAAGATGGCACCCATCGCAGCCCCCCTGCAGCTGGATTCGAACGGACAACCTCATGCAACGCTGGTCACTCATGATTGCTGGACTCACCGGCGCCCTCGCAGCGGGGAGCGCCGCGGGCGCTGCCCCTGACTTGGCCTCATTGGGCCGCTCGCTCGAGGCGGCGGCTCGCCTGCCGGTCGCATACGCCGGACAGTCGGTCCGGCAGGCCCGCCCGCCTGTGCCTAACCCGCTGCTGGCAACCCAGCGGCCACTCCCAGTCCACGTTGCCCGCACCGACATGGAGGGGGCGGAACGGGAAATGCAGGCGATGCGACGTGGTTAGGCCAATGTTGACACCGATAACTTTTCCGTCCCATAATGTTTTCAGGGTTAACTTCAAGCCTTCCGGACCAGCCACTGCGTCCGCCAAGGCCGCGAGGAGCAGCACAGATGATGATGTACCCCGATCCCCAGCGGAACAGTCTGCACACGCCCGTTTCCGTGCCGCCTTCCGCTCGAGCCCCTGACCCAGCGGCGCGCCGCATCGAAATGGCGCGCCTCGAGCGGCGGGACGTCCGCCTGTCGAGCCGCGCGCTGAACTGGGGACCATTGCACGTGGAGCGCCGGGAGGCCGAGCCCGGCGGCATCGACTTCGCGGCCGGCGCGACCGAGCATCTGGTCTTCGTGAGCCTCGCGCATGCCCGCATGCGCTGCGAGCGCGGCGGTGAAACCGCAGAGCTCGACGCCGCGCCCGGCTACGTCGCCGTGCAGCCATGTGACACGCCGGTGCGCTGGTCCTGGCAGTCGCGCCTTTCCTTCGTGCTGCTCGCGCTGGACCCGGCGTTCCTGCACACTGTCGCCGCGCAGTCGATGGAACTGGATCCGTCGGCAGTGGAGCTGGTGCCCAGCGAGCGCGAGTCGGACCCGGTCATTTCCAACATCGCGGGCGTGCTTTCGCGCGAACTGATGGGTGGACAGCCCGGCGCACAGGTCTATGCTGAGTCCCTCGCGCAGATCCTGGCCGTGCACCTGCTGCGCAACTATGCCAAAGCCCGGCCGGTGGCGGATCTCCCGCAGGTCCGGGCACCCTCCCGCCCGGTGGCGCTCGCCATGCAGTACATCCAGGCCAACTTCGCGGAGGACATCGGACTCGCGGACATTGCCGGCGCCGCGCGGGTGAGCTCGTACCATCTGTCGCGGTTGTTCAAGCAGGTGACCGGCATGACGCCACACCAGTACCTGATCGAGGTCCGGGTGAACAATGCCCGTGCGCTACTGTCGGCGGGTGCGGGCAAGGGCTCGCTGGCGGATATCGCCGATGCGGTCGGGTTTGCCGACCAGAGCCACCTGACCCGCCACGTCAAGCGCCTGCTTGGTGTGACGCCGCGGGAACTCACCCGTGCAGTTGGACGGCCTGACACAAAGCTCGGCTGAGCCGCGCGCAGGTGCTGATTGGTGCCGGCGAAGTGACAGTCTTGTTACGAGCCACGGTCAGGATGCCTTGAGGTTCTTGCAGACGTAGTCGAACGTCGCGCCGCCGTGGGTGTTGTCCTTGACCTCCTCCCACATGCGTTGCTTGAGCCTGCCGGAAGACCACACGATTTCGCCGTCCATCCCGATCATGTCGATCTGCGTGACGCGGTTGATGTGCCGCCCGCAGTCGAGCTCCACGGTGCCGATGCTCTCCTTGAACAGCACCCGGCGTCCAGTGAAGTTGTCCACCAGGGGCGAGTTGAATACCTGGCGCTTCTGCAGCCGGATGGTATCGCCCTCGACCTCGATCGACTTGGGGTTGATGTAGTACCGCGCCTCGGTGTCGGCGCCGATCTCGAGCCACTCGACCTCCACAGCAAGCGCCGGCCAGGCCAGCAGCGCGGCCAGAATGGCAAGCCCAACCCGCATGATCATCCCTCCGGTTCTCCTGCGCCCGCGCGGCGGGCAGATGGATCAGCGAGCATACCGGAACCTGGACCCGGGCCCAAGCGTGCCCGGGGGGAGCGTGCCCCGGGGAGAGCCTGCCGTTCGAGAACCGAGCCTGCGGTCGGCTCGCGCCCGCGTAGTGGCTTCTGCAGCAGCCTGTTAGGGGTTATCCTGTGCCTTGTTACCCCTGAAACCCGGTCCAGAAGGAGGGTCAATGGCCAAACCCAACTACGCATTCGCGAAGCGTCAAAGAGATCTAGCCAAGAAGCAGAAGCAGGAAGAGAAGCGTCAGAAGAAGGCGGAGGCACGCGCTGGGCAGCCCCAGGAGGGTAGCGCCCAGGAAGGTACCGCCCAGCCTCCCGGCGACGACACGGTCGCCCAGACCGTTCCGAAGTAGACCCGGCCCTCGGTGAAGCGCAGGCGCGGTGGCGTCCAATACGCCGACCTGACGGTCGGCGATAGCCCCACAGCCGAGCGCGGCGATGACGACCTGCCCTATTCAGGCGGCAAAAAACCGTATTGCCGGTACACGGCCTGCCCCGCACTGCCACGCAGGAACGCCACGAAATCCTGCGCAGCCTGACGGTGCGGCGCATCCGCCAGCACACCCGCGGTGTAGGTCGCGTAATGGTTGTGGGCTTCCGGCAGCGTGACGAACGCCACAGGGTGTTTCGCCAGCATGGCGTGGTAGTACCCTTCCGTGTACCAGACTGCGCCGGCAGCGCACTTGCCGTCCATGATGCGCATGGGAGTCTGGCGGTGATGGATCTGGGTCAGAAAGGCCGAGCCGTCCTCGGCCTTCTCCTGGTAGATCCGGCGCACCAGGGCTTCGCCGCCAGCGGCACGCAGCGCCGGCATGATGGCGTTCACCGCGATACCCTCCCACTTGGGGTTGGGCATGCATACGGCCAACCCCGGCCGCGCCAGATCATGCCATCCTCCGATCTGATGCGGGTTGCCCATGTAGGTCATGATCGCCAGGCGGTTGCGCGCGTAATCGGTGAGCTGCGAGAAGCGCTGCGTGTCGCGCTGCATCCGTTGCATCCGGCCCCGGCCGGCGGCATAGACGTCTGCCTTCAGCGCGATGCGCATGTTCCCGATGATCAACGCGCCCTGCTCCAGCTGCTCCGCCAGGATGCCGGGCGGCAGCGTCTCGACGAAGATGCGCTCGTACTGGGGGTGGGCCTGCCGGAAAGCGGCGAGAAGATCCGGCACGACCATGTACTGGTTGCCGGCGAAGAACACCACGAGCTGAGGATCGGTGACGTCCCCGTACAAGTCGGGGACGTTGTCGATGCCCGGAACAGTGAAGTTCTTGCCATTCTCAGGCGGGGTATTCCACGGCGGATCGATCTCGCTGGCAGCGGCCGTCTGGGCCAGGGCCATGCTCAGGACCACGGTGGGAAGCGCGCGTCTCACCGCCATGCGGACCCGCCCATTCTCGCAGGCAGGCCTCCAAAGGTCGTCTCGCGCCACCGTGTCACAGCGGAACCAGAACATAACCCCGCTGCTGGAGCATGATGATATCGGTCACCGCGGCCAGCGTGATCTCGACCTGCGGGTTGACCCAGTCGCCGGGGAACTTGTTGTGTGCCAGCGCCTGGCCGCACACCACCACCTTTACCCCGGCCTTCTCCAGCGCACTGATGAGCGCAATGTTCGGGTTCTCGACGCCGAACTTCTCACGATAGTGCGCATCGTCCAGGATGGACGGTGTGGCCGGCCCGTGCACCACCGCGATGAAGCGCAGGCGCGAAAGCGGCACGCCGGCGGAGCTGAACAGGTTCACGGTGCGAGCCACGCGATCGAGGCCGGGGTTGACCTTATCCTGGCCAGCTGTGGTCGTGACGTTGAATACGACCTTGTAATCGGTGTTCCTGTCCGGCTGCATGCCCGACTCGGGCAGCGACACGATCGCGCCGAATCCCTCGATCGTCGGGTTGGTCCACTTCCACTCCTGCGCATGCACACCGTCACTCTGCACGGTGCCCAGGAGGGCCAGCAGCGCCGCGACGAACGCTGCGATGAGTCCTTTGGTCATGATGCTCCTCTCCTTGTCACTGATGAAATGGAAAAGGCCCTTGAGCGGTCCCCGCCCGAGGGGCATAACGCCTATCCCCCGCGCGGCGATGACAGATCAGCCGGCGACGCCAGATCACGCGCGACCGCCCGGTCATCGAGCCTCGCCGGCACGGTCTGGCACTCGAGGAAGATGCGTGCCGTGCACTGGCGGCAGATCGCTTTGTCCAGGCGGGCAAACACCTTGCCGATGGCTTCATCCTTCGCAACGAACACGTTCCCTGGTCCGATCCGGTCGAGTTGACCTCCCCGCTGGAGCATCTCGCGCGCAGGCTGGCGCAGGCTGTAGAGATATAGATCGCCCCCGCCTGTGCGCCGGGTGTCCGCTTCGTCCGCGAGAAGGTCCGCGCCCGCGACGTCCACGAAGTTCATGCTCTTCGCCATGATCAGCAGATGCTTTTGCGCCGGGCTGACCTTGCGCAGGGTGTCGAAGTGGTTCGCCACGTGGTTGGTCGCACCGAAGTAGATCGACCCCTCGAGGCGCACGATCTTGAGCTGCGGGCACTCCACGCGCTTGCCTTCGACCTCCACCATCTTGCGCTCTGCGTCGTGCGGATCGGGCACCACACTGCGCATGGTCGGGCGCGACGTTCGATACAAATACGCCACAAGAGATAAGAAGACGCCGACGAGAATTGCCACCTCCAGGCTCAGGGTCATAGTGGCCACGAACGTCACCGCGAGGACGAACGCCTCGGGCCGGCTCATGCGTACAATCTTGGCGATGGCGGCGAAATCGATCAGTCCCCAGCCCACCAGCATCAGGATGGCGGCCACGGCAGCCAGCGGGATATAGGCGATTAGCGGAGCGACGGCGAACAGCACCGCGATCAGAAACGGCACCGACAATACCGCGGCGAGTGGCGTCCGGGCGCCGGCCTCGTAGTTCATGGCGGTCCGGTTCAGGGAAGCGCTCGACGGGTAGCCCGAGAAGAAGCTGGCCGCGATGTTGGACAGGCCCTGGCCAACCAGTTCCTGGTTGGCGTCGATGCGCTGCCCGGAGCGCGTCGCGATGGCCCGCGCGATCGGGATCGCTTGCGCGATACTCAGCAGCGTAATCGAGACGGCCACGCCCGCCAGGCTGCGCAGCGTGTCAAACGAGAGCTGCGGCATCGACAGCGGCGGCACCGCCGAGGGAACGTTGCCGATGACGCTCAGACCGGTCCGGTCGGACCCGAGCAAGGCATTCAGAAGGAATGCAAACGCGCTCCCGGCGACGAGCGAGACGATCATGTATGGCATCGTCTTGAGCCACCGCCGCGCGGCCAGAGCTACCAGGAGCGTGCTCACGCTGACGGTCACGACCAGCGGCTTGGAATCGCCGGCATGCAGCGTCAGCGCCTGCATCGTCTCCAGCAGGGATGCCCCGCGCGGGATCTCGATGCCGAAGAAGTTGCGCAGCTGAGACTCTGCGATGAGCAGTCCGGCACCGGCAGTGAACCCGACCACGACCGTATTCGAGACGAAGTTGACGAGCCCGCCGAGACGTGCAACTCCGAGTGCGAGCATCATGAGCCCCGCCATGAACGACAACGTGAGTGCGAGGCGGATGTATTCCGCGGACCCCGGAGTCGCAAGCGGGGCGAGGGTCGCGAACACCAGCAGCGACACCGCGGTGGTCGGGCCCGAGACGGCGTGCCAGGACGAACCCCACAGCGCGGCTATGACCGCCGGCACCATCGACAGATAGAGCCCGTACTCGGGAGGCATCCCCGCGAGCGTGGCAAAGGCCACGCCCTGCGGGATCACCACGACCGCGCCGATCAGACCGGCGATCGCATCGGCCCGCAAGCTCTGGGCGTTGACCCGCGGCCACCAGCGCAGGAAGGGGAACAGCCGGTGCAACCACTGGTCCGGCAGGGTCATACGGCAGCGCCGTAAGTGGACGGCCGGTTGATCGGGCGGCCCTTGGTCATTTGCTCCGCATGCGTAGCGCCACGGTCAGAATCGGCTTCACTCGGTAGGCATGCGGGGCGGTAGAATGACAGCGGTGCAGGAACCGAAAGGATGAAGCATGCGATTGATCGAGACCTTGCGGCGCCGCGCTGCCGAAGAGTCGAGCCCGTTTCGCGCGCAACTGTTCCGGGAAGACGTCGCACGGCTGGACAGGCTCCTGCAGCTTGCTCGCAACGAGCCGGAGCTTGCCGCCTTCAAGGCCGCCGGGCTACGCATCGGCTGGACCCCGGGCGATGCACGGACCCAGGAGCTGCGGGCGCCGCTGGAGCGTTTGCTTGACCTGATCCATGAACACCAGACAAGCTCGGTCGGCGCGGAGCTGGACACTGCGATCGAGCAGACCTGGCTCGACCTGCATCGGTTGCGCATGGAACGCCTGCTGGGCTGCCTTTCCACCCCCGTACCCAAGCCCGTCGACTAGGCGGTACCGCTCACCACTGCTGCATCCGGCTAGCCCGGGCTATGCCGCCTTCGCCCGCAGCCGTGCGGCAGGCTGCTTCGCCGCCTTCCGGCAGAACACCTCGTAGAGCGTCCCCA
>Ga0105107_10003644_pt1 | contig 10275 bp, 6 predicted proteins | sample PPLLaktember2015_6_FD_79335 | JGI IMG/M metagenome (GOLD analysis project Ga0105107, IMG submission 79335) | Freshwater sediment microbial communities from Prairie Pothole Lake near Jamestown, North Dakota, USA - PPLs Lake P8 Core (1) Depth... | ecosystem: Environmental > Aquatic > Freshwater >...
ATGTTGTCTTTCTTGCTGGGATTGAAGGGGTAGAGCAGGATGAACTCCTCGGCCTTTTCCCCTGGAAGCCGCATGATGGTGTAGTAGGACTCGATCTCGCGTTCCTGGCCGTCCACCATCCGCCTGGGAATGTTCCAAAGATCCTCCTTGTTGTAGAAGACCTGCGGGTCCTGCATGTGATAGGTGGCAAACATCCGCGCCTGGATGCCGAACAGGCCCTGCGGATAGCGGATGTGGGGCCTGAGGTCGGCGGGCATCGCGGACAGCGGCTGGAAAAGGGCGGGAAAGGCCTGCGCGTATGCCTTGATCACCGGATCGTCCGGCTCGCTGATGTAAAACGCCAGCTTTCCATCGTACGCGTCCACCACGGCTTTCACAGAATTCCGGACGTAGTTGCCGAGACCGCGGGTCGGCTCGGAATACGGGAACTTGTTGCTGGTGGTGTACCCATCGATGATCCAAGTCAAGCGCCCGTCCTGCCGGATGACCAGGTAGGGGTCGCGGTCGAACTGGATAAAGGGGGCAGCCGTTCTGACGCGTTCCTCGATCTGACGGTGGTACATCACTCGGCTCTCGCCAATGATGTCGTTGGACAGGAGGATCTTGATGTCTGCGAAGCGGAGGGCGAAGAGAAGTTTCCGGAACACCGACTGGATCGGCACGCCGCCGGTGCCGGCGTAGGTGGTGTACACATTCTTGTCGCCGGCGGGGTAGTCGAGCTCCTGCGCCCGGGTCTTCACGAAGACGTAGTCGCCGCCCACATCGTTGGCAATCTCCCCGTAGTAGATCTCGGGCCGGGTCACCTTGATGGGTCCCGAGGAGGCGGGGGGGATGTCCTTGACCCAGAACTCCGGCAACCCTTCCGGTGTGATCCGGTTGACGGGCCCCAGAACCACCCCATACCCGTGGGTGTACGTGAGGCGCTCGTTGATCCAGATCCGGCTCGGCAGGTTCTTGTAGGACAGTTCGCGCGGCGAGAGCATGAGCTGGCGGAGCTGCCCGTCCACCATGTACCGGTCGTTGTCCACATCCACAAACCGATAGTAGGTTCGGATCTCCTGGAGCTGCGCGTAGGTGACCAGAAGCGGTCGGTGGTCCCAGAGGCGGATATTCTTCACGGTCGGATCGTTGTTCCGAATATCGGCGATGGTCAGCGTGTCCTCCGCCGGGAACTCCTCTTCCTTGATCCGGTCGAGCCCATACGCCAGCCGGGTGTGTTTGATATTCTGCTCGATATACGGCCGCTCGGCGACGATCTCGTTGGGAACGACGCGGAGTCGCTGCAGAGCAGCCGGAAGCACCCCCAGACCGAGGACGTTGGCGGCGAGCAGGACCCCGACAGCGACGAAGACCGGCCGGATCCCCCGCCGGCCGATCTGCCAGATGCACAGGGCGGCGCAGGCCAGCGCCAGCACGGCGAGGATGCGCAGGGTGGGAAGGTTCACGGCAATTTCGGTGTAGCCGGCTCCGAACACGATGCCGGTCGGGGACAGGAGCAAATGATAGGTATTCAGGTAGTAGCCGCCCGCCTTCACGATCAGGATCAGTGCGCCGAGTATGAGCATGTGGGCGCGGGCCTGCGGGACCACGGCGGGGCCCCGCGGGGTAATCTGGATCCCCCGGTGCAGGACGTACGTGGCCACCGTCAGAAGAAGGGCAATACCCAGCATTGCGAGAGCCCAGCCGTACAGGGTGTCGAGCAGCGGCAGGCGAAACACGTAGAAACCGATGTCGCGTCCGAAAAGCGGGTCTTGCGCGCCGAAGGGTTGGGCATTGAGGAAGCGCAGGGCCGTCTCCCACTGCCCCGCGGCGTGCATTCCGGCGAGAATACCGAGAACGAGCGCCCCAGGAAGGAGAAATCGTCGGAAGAGCGGTTCGATCACCAAGCGGCTCGGTAGGCCGAGGGGATCTTCAAGCTCCAACAGGACATCGCCGGCCCTGGATCGTGCAGCGAGCCGCACGTTGACATAGACGATCAACGCGAAGATCAGGCCCCCGACGATCCCCAGTGCCACCTTGTACCACAAGATCGTGGTGAAGACCGAGGTAAACGTGACTTCCTGAAACCAGAGGTAGTCGGTGTAGAGGGGTAGGGCCTGCCCCGCCAGATTCAGCGCGAGGAAGGCGAGCACGATCGGACCGATGAGGGATCGAGGCAGCATTACACACTCCTTTGGGCAATCGGGAAAACCATGCAGGTCTTATAGCCCACTCAGGAGAGGCTTGTCAATTCAAAGCGGGTCGCGGAGGGGCACGGTCCGCCCGGTGGCCAGGTCCGCAGAAAGACCGTCACATTTTTCTTGACCGACCCCGGCCGCCTCGGTAGGCTCGCAACCCGTTGGAGCTTGACTCGGCACGTCCACATACGGAAGGATGCATACGTGGGACGATGGCGGCGGTTGTGCGGCGTTGCGGTATGTGCGGCAGTGTTCGCGGGCCCGGGCTGCTCGCGGGAGCAACCGGGCACCCGGTCGGCCACCGCCGCGCCGGGCGAGCGGAAGATCGCCGTCAGTGTGGCGAAGGTCGAAGGACAGGACGTCGAGCGGTCCGTCCAGATTGTCGGGACGTTGATGGCCCAGGAAGAGGTCACGCTTGGGACGGAAGTTCCATCCACCATTGCCAAGATTCTGGTGGACATGGGCGATCGTGTCCAAGCGGGGCAGGTCGTCATCAAATTGGACGAGCGAGAAGCTCGGCTGGAAGTGGAGCGATTGTCCGCCAGCCTCCAGGCCGCGCGGGAATCGCTGGGCCGATCTCAACAGTTGCTGGAGTCGAGCCAGGCCAATGTGGAGCGAGCGAAGGCCGTCCTGGCCGACGCGCGGATCAACCTCAAGCGGTTCGAGGGTCTCTTCGGCGAAGGCGCCATCTCGGCCAGTCAGCGGGATTCCGCCCAGACGCAGTTCGACGTGGCCGTGGCGTCGCTGCGCTCCAGCGAGGCGCAGTACGAGAGCGATCGGGCCGCCGTCAAGAACGCCGAGGCGAGCGTGGTGCAAGCCACGGCGGCTCTGGACATCGCCAGGAAGCGGCTGCAGGATACGGATGTCGTGTCCCCCATCACCGGCTTCGTGAGCAAGCGCCTGGTGAACGTGGGAGAGACCGTAAAGGAAAAGACGCCGCTCATGAGCCTAGTGGCCACCCATGCGCTGAAGCTGCAGGGGGATGTCCCGGAGCGGTTCGCTCCCCAAGTCGGAGTCGAGCATGCGGTGCGCGTTGAGGTGGAGGCGTTTCCCGGTCAGACCTTCCCCGGCAAGATCACGCGGGTGAGCCCCACGGTCGACGTGGAAAGCCGGAGCTTCCGGGTGGAAGCGTCCGTTCCGAATCCCAAAAGCGTCCTCAAGCCGGGCTTTTTCGCCAAGGCCTCGATCGTGACAGGTACCGAGAAGAATGTTCCCTTTGTTCCCGAGGAGGCGGTGGTGAGCTTCGCCGGGATCGTCAAGGTGTACGCGATTGTCGCCGGCAAGGCCGATGAGCGCCGGGTAAAGACGGGGATGTACAGGGACGGTCGGGTGGAGGTGCTCGACGGGGTCAAGGTGGGGGAAACGATCGCCACCTCCGGTCTCAGCCAGCTGGCGACCGGGACCGCAGTCACGATCCAAACCGGGTCCGGCAGTGGCCCGGCGCCGGGAAAGGGCGAGCGCGGCGGGCCGGGCAAGGCAAGGACCGAACAGAAGGCGTCGTAGACAGCCTCGCGGCCGGCGTCAGATCCCCAGGTACCGCTTCTTGATTTCCGCGTTTTGGGCGATCGCTTCGGCGGAACCCGCGTGGACAACGTGGCCGTTCTCCAGGATGTAGGCTCGCTGGGACACGCTCAGCGCCAGCGTCGAGTTCTGCTCCACTACGAGTATCGTCTCCCCCTTGTCCTTCAGCTCTCGGATGATCTTCATGACCTCCATGACCATGATCGGGGCCAACCCCTCGGTCGGCTCGTCGAGGAGGACGAGATCCGGGTTGCCCATGAGGGTGCGAGCGATCGTCAGCATCTGCTGCTCGCCGCCGCTCAACACCTCGCCCTTGCGCTCCTGAATTTCCTTCAGTTTCGGGAAGTGTTGGTAGATCCGGTCCAGAGTCCAGCCGTCCGCGCCTTTCCTGCCGCCCTTGCGTGCGATCTCCAGGTTCTGCTTCACGGTCAGGGTCGGGAAGATCCGACGGTTGTCGGGGACGAACCCCACGCCTCGGTTGGCGATCGTATACGGGGGAAGGCCGGCGAGGTTCTCGTTCTTGAACATCACGCGACCCGCGCGCGGCGGGGTCAACCCCATGATGGATCGGATCGTCGTGGTCTTACCCGCCCCATTCCGTCCCAGGAGCGCGACGACCTCGCCTTCGTGAATCTCCAGAGAGACATCGAAGAGCACCTGGGCGTCTCCATAAAAGGTGTTGATCGTTTCGACTGACAGCATGAGGTTCGTCCTCCACGGCATTCAGCCCCACCGGAGCCCGCCGCCTTCGCGTCTAGGCCAGGGCGTGCTGTCCGCCCAGATAGGCTTCCTGAACCTGGGCGTTCGCCCGGATCGCCTCGGGCGTTCCCTGCGCGAGCAGGCGCCCTTGATGCATCACGACGATGTGGTCCGAGATGGACAGCACCACATCCATGGCGTGCTCCACCACCAAGATGGTGAGTCGGTCTGCGAGTTGCTTCATGAAGGCTGCGATCCGCGCGCGGTCCTCGGACATCAACCCGCTCATGGGCTCGTCGAGGAGCAGAAGGGACGGCTTCGCCGTCAGGGCCACGGTGATCTCGAGGATTCGGCGGTCACCATAAGAGAGGCCTTTCACCGGTGTGTGCTCCTTCCCGGCCAGGCCGATCTCTTTGATGATTCGATCGGTTTCCTCTTTGACGGCGGACAGGGCGTCGGCGGGTGTGAGCACCTCCCGGCCGTGCCCCTGCTGTGCCTGGACCCCCAACCACACGTTGTCGTACAGCGGCAACTCGTTGAACAGGTTGATGATCTGGAACGAGCGCGAGATGCCGCGTCGGACGATCTGGAAGACGGGAACGTGAGTGATGTCCTCGCCGTGGAAGACGACCTTGCCGGCGTCGGGCCGAATCATGCCCGTGATCAGGTTGAAAAGGGTCGTCTTTCCTGCGCCGTTCGGGCCGATCACCGAAGTGAGCTTGCCCTCCTCGATCGCAAGGTCGAGCGAGTCGATGGCCCTGAGCCCACCGAAGTTCTTCGTCAGCCCCTCTGTCGCCAGGATGACCATGAGTCGTTCCTCTCCCTTTCGCGTCCCTACCGCAGGATCGTCTGTTTTCTGCCGCCGATCAGCCCCAGGATCCCGCTGGGGATGAAGACGATCACCAGAACGAAGATCATGCCGTAGATCAGCATCCAGGACTCCCAGTAGGCGCTCAGCAGGTCGCGCGACACGATGAAAATGGCAGCGCCCAGGATGGGGCCGAAGAAGTTCACCGTTCCTCCACCCAGGAGGGTCATCATCACCACGTTGCCGGACTGGGTCCAGTCGAGGACGCCGGCGAAGGCCGAGTTGATCAGGAGGGTGTAAAGGCCCCCCGCCAAGCCGGAGAACAGGCCGGAGATGGCAAACGCCCCCCACTTATAGGCAGCGGTGCGGTAGCCCAGATAGCTTGCCCGGACCTCATTTTCGCGGATGGCTTGCAGGACTTTGCCGAATGGGGAATGGACGATCCGCCAGATGAGGAGTGTGCAGATGGCGAAGACGACGAGGACGAAGTAGTAGTAGGTGAGCGGTGCCGCCAGCTTGATCTGCACAAGGCCCGGGATCCCGATAGGCATCCGGTCGATTCCCGACAGGCCTGTCTCACCGCCGGTGAATTCATCCCATCGGAAGGCGATGAAATAGAAGACCTGGCTGATGGCGATCGTGATGAGGGCGAAGTAGATTCCTCGCTTTTTCGCCACCAGAAAACCGATCAGGGCGGCGAACACTCCCGCGGCAACGACGCTGAGCAGCAGGGGACCCCAGACGCCCTGCGCGACGCGCAGGAAGTAGATTCCGGCGGCATACGCGCCGATGCCGAAGAACGCCCCGTGCCCGAACGAGGAGAGCCCGGTGTATCCCAGGAGGATGTTGAACCCCAAGGCGAAGAGCGACCAGATGAGCACCTCGGTTCCCAGGGACAGGTACTTCCCGATGAAGGGGATATACGGGAACAACGCGAAGAGCAGGAACACCGCCCACATGGGGCCGGTGGCCCATCGTTTCCGGCTGGTACCCGAACCCATCTCACACCTCCAAGACGCTCTTCTCCCCCATCAGCCCCCGGGGGCGGAACAGGAGGACGATGGCCAGGATGACGAAGGGGATGATGTCCGAGACCCGGGCCCAGAACATGACCGAGATGCTCGTGGACAGGCCGACGATGAGTCCGGCCAGAATGCTGCCCCAGAAGCTACCGATGCCGCCCAGTACCACGATGACCATGGCGGGCATGAGGATGGCCGTGCCCATGGTGGGCCGCACGCTCCAGATGGGGGCCGCGATCACCCCCGCCACTCCGGCCAGGATGGATCCGACCACAAAGACGAAACTCCGCATCCGCGGGAGATTCTTTCCCAGGGCCATCACCATCTCTGCGTCGCTGGCTCCCGCCTTGATGATTGCACCGTATGGCGTTTTCTCCAGGAAGAGCCACACCAGCAGAATGATGATGACGGCCAGGACAGCCAACAGCAGGCGGTACTTGGAGTAGATCATGAAGCCCAGATCGAGCGAGCCAGCGGCAAACTTCGGGGCGGCCACGGAGTAGCCCGTCTTGCCCCACACCATGCGGATGACCTCCTCCAGGGCCGTGGCCAGCCCGAAGGTGAGGAGGAGGCCGAAGAGCGGATTCCCGCCGTAGGTGCGATGGATAACCAGGCGTTCCAGGATCAATCCAACCACGCCAACAAGGACGGGGGCGAGGATGAGGGCCATCCAGAATCCCACGTACTTCTGCATGGAGAAAGCGAAGTAGGCCCCAAAGGCGAAGAGAACCCCGTGGGTGAAGTTGATCACCTGCATCACGCCAAGGATCAGAGTGAAGCCCAGGGCTACCACCGCGAAGATGAGCCCGAGGACCAAACCGTTCATGGTGAACGAGAGCAGTTCTGTCATGGTGCCCTCACTTGGGATGACCGATCGCTGGGTGATCCATGATGGTCCGCCTGCGCAGGTGCGAGAGTACGGCAGACCGTCCTCACCAGACGACGCGCAACGGCGGAGAGGCCCGGGCCACTCCGCCGTTGCGATACTTAGTCGTTAACCAGGATAGGGTCCGAGCTTGACGGGGTTCTCCTCACGCGTGCGAGCGGTATCTTTGCCCGATGCCCAGCGCAGGACCTCGACGAAGTCCGCCCGGTCCTTCATCTCGTTGGGTTTCTTGGATCGGACCACGTACGACGCCCAGAGGAATTTATGGTCCCAATCTCGGATGGTGAGCGGGTCATTCTTCAGGGAGTCAGGCGACGTATGGCCTTCCAGCGCTTTGATCACGGCGGCGACATCGTCCTTGCCGGCGCGCTCGATGCCTCGCAGGAGCTCCCGCACGGCGATATACCCGTTCACCGTGTTCGCCGTCGGGACGGGAATGGGGGCAGACGGCCAGCGCTTCTTGTACCTGGCGAGGAACTCCTTCGCCGACGGTACGTCGATCTCGTGGTACCATTCCATCAGGTGGATGCCCTGCATCTTCTCCGGGCCGACGGCCCAGAGGTCCTCGAGGTTGATGAGGGTGGAGACGACGGTGGTTTCCTTGTAGATCCCGAACTCAAACATCTGCTCCATGAGAGCCGCGAGGTCCACGCCCCCCACTGTGATCACCAGGGCGTCCGGCTTGGCGGCGCGGGCCTTCAGGAGGAAAGCGCTGAAGTCCCGCGTGTTCATCGGGATCTTTGACTCGCCGAGATCGGTGCCGCCGAACTTCTGCAGGATGTTCCGCGCCCACTTCGTTCCGGACCAGCCCCACTCGTAGTCGTGAGTGAGGAAGTACCACTTCTTGCCGACCTTCTCCACGAGGTACGGAGCCAGCGTCCGGAGCGCCATGGCCATGTCGGGAGGAACCATGAAGGTGCTGCGGCGGCCGTACTGCTCCGTCAGGGTGTCCGAGTTCTGATTGGATCCGACAAAAATTCCGCCGTACCGCTGGGCCACCTCGCCCACGGAGACGGCCACCGAACTCGACACGCCACCCGTCAGGTATTTGACCTTATCCACTTCGATCAAGCGGCGGGCTTTCCGCGCGCCCACCTGCGGATCGGTCTCGTCGTCTTCCACGACCAGCTTGACGGGGCGGCCCAGTACGCCCTTCTCCTTGAACTCCTCCGCCGCCATTTGCATACCCAAGCGCTCCATCATCCCATGGTCGGCATAGTTGCCGCTGGCCGGGCTGACCACGCCGACGTAAATGGGATCTGCGGCGGACGCTCGCCGGATGATGAACGGCGCCCCTTGCCCGAGCAAGGCCGCGCCGGCCGCCGCGCCCTTCATGAAGGTCCGTCGCGAAATGTGTGTCCTCGATTTGCGTTCCATGGGTGCTCCTTCCTCGGCAAAATGGTTGACGGACAATCCAGCGAAAAACGCATCACCTCCCTTGCGTACGAAACGGCACGGGAGGGCCCGTGCCCATAACCGATGACCTCCCGGGCTGCGCCATCATATTCAAACGTGGAGGCTTGTCAACATCGTCAGGCGACTCGCGCGAGGCAGCAGACAAACATGGCCGATTTCTCAGATCAGGTGCCTGCTCGATCCCGCGACTGTGAGGGTCTCACCGCAATTGGTGTCGTGCCGCCGACAACCCCTCAAATCGCTTGATTTCGATCTACTTGGAGCCTAGACTCCGCCCATGTTCCTCGCCGACCTTTGCGTCAAGCGGCCTGTGTTCGCCACCATGCTCATCCTGGCACTGGTGGTGGTGGGCTGGTTCTCCTACGAGCGCCTCGGTTTGGATCTCCTGCCTAAGATCGATCGTCCGACCGTCACGATCACCACCCGGCTCGAGGGCGCCAGCCCCGAGGAGATGGAGACGCAGGTCACCAAGCTCATCGAGGAGTCGGTGAACACGATCAGCGGTCTGGAGGAGCTGCGCTCCGCCACCACCGAAGGCAACTCGCGCATCACCGTGGTGTTCGCGCTGGAGCGCGATTCCGACGCCGCCGCACAGGACGTTCGAGACAAGATCTCCCTGATTGTGGCCAAGTTTCCCACGGACACCGATCCGCCGATCATCGAGAAATTCGATCCCGACTCCGCTCCCGTTCTCGGCATCGTCGTCTCCGCGCGTCGCGACCCCCGCGAGATCACCGAATTCGTTGACAAACGGATCAAGCAGGCGCTGGAGACGATCAGCGGTGTGGGGAGCATCACCCTGGTGGGGGACCGCAAGCGGGAGATCCAGGTGGTGCTGGATCCGCGAAAGCTGGCGTCGTACGGCATCGGGGTCGATCAGGTCAAGCAGGCGCTGGCCAAGCAGAACCTGGAGGTGCCGGGCGGCCGCGTCACGTTCGGCGAGAGCGAAAAGGTCCTCCGCACCATGGGCCGGGTGCGCACGGCCGACGATTTTCATGACGTGATCCTGGCGGTGCGGGGCACCGCCCCCATCCGCGTTCGAGATGTGGGCGCGGTGGTGGACGGGGTGGAGGAGCCGCGGACGCTGTCACGCTTCAACGGCGAGAACGCCATCTCGCTCCTGGTGCGGAAGCAATCGGGGACCAACACCGTCAAGGTGGTGGAGGCGGTCAAAGCGGACCTTCAGCAGATCGCCGCGACGCTGCCGCCGGATTTCAGGGTGCAGACGGTCCGCGATCAGTCTCGCTTCATTCGCCGGTCGTTCGAGGAAGTGCAGACGCACATGATCCTGGGGGGCTTCCTGGCCGCCTTGGTGGTGCTGTTCTTCATTCGGAATCTCCGCTCCGCCGTCATTGCCGCCATCTCCATCCCCACGTCCATCATCGCGACGTTCAGCATCATGCGGGCCCTGGACTTCACGCTGAACAACATGACGATGCTGGCGTTGAGCCTCTCCACCGGCATCGTGATCGACGACGCGCTGGTCGTCCTGGAGAACATCTATCGCTACGTCGAGGAGGAGGGGCGCACGGCTATGGAAGCGGCGGTGGAGGCCACGCGGGAGATCGGCCTGGCCGTCATGGCGACGACTCTCTCGCTGGTCGTGATCTTCCTGCCGGTGGCGTTCATGCAGGGCCGCATCGGCCGTCTCTTCTTCCAGTTCGGCATCACCGCGGCCTGCGCAATCCTTGTCTCCCTTCTGGTGGCCTTCACACTTACGCCGATGCTGTGCTCCCGGTTCCTCAA
>Ga0105107_10003646_pt1 | contig 10273 bp, 8 predicted proteins | sample PPLLaktember2015_6_FD_79335 | JGI IMG/M metagenome (GOLD analysis project Ga0105107, IMG submission 79335) | Freshwater sediment microbial communities from Prairie Pothole Lake near Jamestown, North Dakota, USA - PPLs Lake P8 Core (1) Depth... | ecosystem: Environmental > Aquatic > Freshwater >...
AGAGACTGGGCTGCACTACAACTACCAAAGATATTATGATCCCAAAACCGGTAGGTATCTGACATCAGATCCAATTGGGCTTGCTGGTGGGATTAATCCGTTCGTTTATGTAAAAAATAATCCGGTGAATTTTATTGATCCAGAAGGGAAGGATTTGTTTCGCCCGAAAGGCTCTCCATATTATGTGGGTAGATCAGGTATTAAATTTTTTGAGCCTGGGAAGTATCCAATGAGTTGGATAGAAAATGGTGCCCCGTTTTTCCATGATTTTGGTAAAAATCATGATGCAACTGTCCAATGGTGCGAGGATAATGGTATCCCTGATATAATTGGAAATGTACCGACAATGCCCCTTGCATATGGATTGTCTGTTTTAGATAACTTACTTCAATCGTTGGGTGCTGAAGAAACCCTTTTTCCCGGTATTCGTAATGCTATTGATTCAAATAAGTTAAGTGGCACATCTTATTTTTTTCAACACAACTTTTAATTGTCTTGGAAGTAATATGAAACTAACCAGAAATATATTTTTATGTTATTTTATCATTTTTACAATCAGTTGTAGTAGCGAAACTTCATTCGTAAAAAAGGCCCACATTTTATTTGATAAAGGGTCTTATTCTAACTCTATTTTATACTATTCAAAAGCAATTGATAAAAATCCATCTGTCGCAGATTATTATTACTTCAGAGGATTGGCGTGGTTGATGACAAAGGAATATGATTTTGCAATATCAGATTTTTCCAAAACTATAGAATTAGATACTAATTATATAGAGGCATATATAAATCGCGGTAGTATTTTGAAGGAGAAAAAAAATTTTGAAGAATCTTTAAGTGATTATAACAAAGTTGTAAAATTAAACCCCTCTGATTTGAGGGCATTGGAAGAAAGAGCTGAATTGTTATTCATTAAAAAGAAATTTATGAGTGCAATTTCGGACTATGATTTTTTGATTAAAAAAAAATATGATCTTGCAAATATATATCGGAAAAGAGCAGATGTGAAATATTTCATTTTCGACTACGATGGAGCTGTAAAAGATTATTCAAGTTCGATAATTTTGAATCCAAAAGTTCCTTATGCTTATAATAATTTGGCATGGCTCCAAGCAACTTGTGTAGATAATAAATATCGCGATGGTAACAAAGCGGTTTATAATGCTAAAAAAGCTGTAGACTTAGATAATAACAAAAATAATTTGCTAACTCTTGCCTCAGCTTATGCTGAAGCAGGCATGTTTGATCGATCAATCCTAATATTAAATGAAATTATGGAAATGTACGATTGCACAGAAAATGAAATTTTATCTTTAAAGAGTCTCTTGGAAGAATATAAAGCCAACAGGTCTCTATGGAAGCTACCTGGTGAATAGGGGGTACATTCCCATTCAGTGGCAGCCCTCGAGTTTCCCGCGGTTGAGCAGGAAAAGGTTGTGTGGCATGCTCTGCCAGCGTCCGAAGAGGAACTATGCTTCTGAGAATGTCAATCCCCAAACATTCAAGGGCCGTGGCATCCTATTATATTGGGCTCACTGTGAGTTGGGCATCTGCACCATCGATCTTCCAAAAGAATCAATATTTCTTAACCATCAGTCAGCCAGTCCGTCAAGCGGGGCAAAAAACTGATTATAGGAAACAGTTATAAACTGCAGCCCAAACCATTTGAATAGACGTTTCTTTATGCGTTTTGGATCAACGCATCAAATCGTTCCCGGCTCTCCATCACTTTTTTGGGCTCCGCATTGAACACTTCCAGGGTGGCAGTGGCGTCGTATCCGGCGGCCTTCAATGCCCGGGCGATGCGCTTGAAATCAATATTGCCGCTGCCAAGCGGCAGGTGGTCGTCCCGCTCGCCCTTGTTGTCGGAAAGGTGCAGATGGCCCAGGCGGTGGCCCAGCCGTTCGATGAAACGAAGGATTCTGCCGCTGCCCTTTTCCCCGAGTCGGGCGTGGCCTACGTCCAGTAATAGGAAAAGGTCCGGGTACTGCTCCAAAATGTCCGCGAAGGCCTCCGGCTCGCTCATGAATCCATAGCGCGGGAACATGTTTTCAAGGCAAAGGACCACCCCAAGTTCCTGTCCCCGCCGAACCACCCTGTCCAGAAACTCCAACGCGTAGCCCGCCACCGCTTCCTTGACAAAATGGCCGAGACCGCTGACCATGGCCGGGTGCACGGAGATTTTAATGGGCTCGAATTCGGCTGCGACCTCCAGGGAGCACATCATCTCCCTTTGGGACGCCTCCCGGATGCCGGGCGTCAGATCCGCCGTCGAGACAAAGGTGGGCAGGTGGCAGACCAGGGACAACCCGGCCGCTTTGAGCTGCCGTGAAATCGCCGCTTTGCCCGCCATCATTATCGTGTAATGGGCCAGGGGGGCGTCCATGGAAATTTCAATGAAATCGAATCCCATGGACGCCACCCGGTCGATCTCATCCCGCAGGGGCATCACGGGAAAATTCATGGCACCGTATTGCATATTGCACCTAATTGGTGTTGATGGTGGCTATCGTAAGTTGCTACGTCATGCCATCTATCATATTTGACCCCGAAATCAGAAGCTTTTTGCATACCGGGTCGGACGGAAGATACGTGTGCCCTTTCGCCAAACAGGTCCTGGCGAATAAACGTCCTGTTTTTCCGTCGATAAGCCTGCGGCATGTCCTGCCGGTGGGTGTGGGTGACTTCCCGGGACGGGGTGTTGGGCGGTACGGGGCGGCGCGGAAATTCGCTAAGGAATAAAAACGCGTTATTTCAACCCCATTCCCTCCCATCCCCCGCATCCCTTCGGATGACAACAACGGTCGGCTCACCGAGATTTTCTGTCCCCCCCTATTTCGAATTGTCATAATTGTGCGGATATGATAGGGACTTCCTGCACGAATGAACATTCCCGATAATCACTTTGTCATCATCCCAATCCTGGAGACACGCGGAAGGAAACTCTTTATGTCTGTATCATTCCCCTTCAACCAAGCCAAGACCAGCCCGTTGCGGGTCTGGGCCAAGTCGGTGAAAGCGGTCCTGCTGGCCGGAAAGTGGGCGGCCACCCGGGTGCTCTTCATCGCGTATGTCGTTTTTGCGCTCTTCACCGTGGTGGGTGGTTTTCTGACCGCTCCCCTCGCGACCTGGTATTTCTTTGGCGACTGGCGGTTTTGGCGTCACTGGGGGCCGGGGCTGGGGCTTTACCGCCAGGGCTGGCGAATGCTTTGGCTGATGCTGCGCGGCGAGAGCGGCTTCATGCTGGACGTCCCGCTCACCGCTCCGCCACTCAGCGCCCCCGCCCCATCGCTGGTCAAGCTCAACCCGAACTGGGCCAGCGGCTCGGAGTGCGGCCAGTGCAACCGGTGCTGCGCTAAGATCCACTGTCCGGTGCTCGACCCTGAAACGGGTTTCTGCCGCGGCTACGACGCCTTCTACTGGCGCTATTTCAACTGCGGCCGCTTCCCCTCCCACCAACGCGAGATCGACTACTACGGTTGCCCGAAGTGGGTGATGCGGAAGGTGTTCGTGGCCTCTCCGGTACTGAGGCCCTCGCCCGTCGAGGCCAAGGTGTCCCAGGACTGGCGCGCCGGCGGCGTGAGTCGGACGGCATCGACCGGGTCTTCGTCGTGTCCTTCCGGCAGCAGGCGTACTTAGTTTCGCGGGCCGGGATGTTGCACAGTGGCGCCGTCCCACGCAACCAAGGGTGGGGGATGGCCATGGACGACCCCGGCAGCGACACCGCCAACGCGGCTATCCGCCCCGCGTGCGACCCGCTGAAGCCGCAGTTTGCGCTTGAGCGCGCCCTCCGGCCAAGAAATTGGGAACCGGTCCCGGGTTGTTTTGCCAGGCTGCAGCCGGCAAATAGAGACATTCGAGCACATCATGCATAGCTTTCCGATCAAGATCATCACAATCTGACTTTCATGCTGTTTTTGAAAAACCTTCCTGAATTGTTGCGCCTTTTATTGCTGTTTTGACTGTGCATCTCCCTCGTGCCTGATTCGAGCCGCTTTTCATCACCCCGATGGGATTTCCAACCCATCGTCCGGGGAGGGGAGGGCATGATGTTCGAACCGCAGCACATCGTCTGCGCGGTGGATCTCTCGATTCACACCGGCGTCGTCTTGCGCTGGGGCGAGTGGCTGGCGCGGATTTTTAACGCGCGCCTGACCGTCTTCCACGCCGTCAACGTGTCCCAGCAGGATCCCTTCCCCGGTACAACCATGTTTGAACGCAGCGGGCAGTTGGCGTGCCTGATGAGCGCCGCACGCCGGCAGGTGGCTGCGGCGGCGGCGCCTTTTGAAAAAATAGACGCTTGCCAGGTGACTGCGGGTGATCCGGTTGAAACCCTGGCCGCATTCAGTCGTGACGTCTCGGTCGATCTGGTCGTGGCGGCCAGCCACGGGCTTTCCGGAATTCAGCGGGTGCTGTTGGGTACGGTGGTCGAACGGCTGGCGCGGCAGCTCGAAGGGCCCCTGCTGGTGGTGCGGGTGGCGGAAGACCGGCCCCCCGACCACTTGGGATTCAAGAGGATTGTGGTTGCCTGCGATTCACCGACCGAGCCTGCCGAAACCCTCGGGTGCGCCGTTGCCTTGGCTCGACGCGCTGAGGCGCGCCTTTTCCTCCTGCATGCCATGGCGCTGCCGGTGATGGCCGACCTGCTGGACCCGACCGATGGGCCCTACGGCGAAGTCCAGGCGAGGCTGCAGAAACGGGTGCGTCAGCGCCTGGGGGCGATGATGGCGGGGCAAGGGGTCGACCCGGCGGCTGCGCGCATTGACCTGCGTCCCGGGCCGGCCCCCGAAATCCTGCTGGATTACATCCGCGAAGTGCAGGCGGACCTTGCGGTGGTGGGCGTTCGAGCCCGCCGGCGGCTCAAGAAATTCATCCTCGGATCGACCACCGAGGCGGTCCTGCGGCATGCCCCGTGTGCCATTCTGACAGTGCCGGGCGCGGCGGCTGCCGGATTGGATATCAAAGCGCTCTGAAGGATCCAGATGGCAGTAAACCCACAACCTACCGGGTTGGTCATGGACCCCCGCTTTTTGGCGCACGATACCGGAGATGCGCATCCTGAAAACGCCGGTCGCCTGCAAGGGGTTTACGACATGCTGAAGTGCAGTGAACTCCTGTCCGAATGCCGCCTGGTGAAACCGCATCCCTGCCCGCAGTCGGCGCTTTCGCTGGTCCACGCAGCCGGTTACATCAAAAAAATTGCCGCAACCGCGTGCCGGCCGTTCTCATCCCTGGCGGCGGATATGCCGGTTTCGGCGAACTCCTATCTGGCGGCGCGTCTGGCCGTGGGCGGACTGCTGCAGGCGGTTCGTGAGGTTTGGGAGGGGCGCCTGGCCAATGCCTTCGCCCTGGTCCGGCCGCCGGGGCATCACGCCGAAGCCGCGCGCGCCATGGGCTACTGTCTGTTCAACAACGTGGCCATCGCGGCCATGTTTGCGCGCCGCGAGTTGAATGCCCGGCGCGTGCTGATTGTGGACTGGGATGTCCATCACGGCAACGGCACCCAGCACGCCTTTGAGCGCGACCCGAGCGTGCTTTTCTTCTCCTCGCACCAACACCCCCATTTCCCCGGGACAGGCCTCTTTACGGAAACCGGTCTCGGGCCGGGCGAAGGCTATACCGTCAACCTGCCGCTCTCCAAGGGCTACGGGGACAGCGAATTCGCGGCCCTCTATCATCGCTTGCTGCTGCCGATCGCACTGGAATTTCAGCCGGACCTGATTCTGGTGTCGGCCGGATTCGACCTGCACCCGCAGGACCCGCTGGGCGGCATGCGCGTCACCCCCGGCGGGTTTGCGGCGCTCACGCGGATCCTGATGGAAATTGCCGATGGGTGCTGCCGCGGCAGGTTGGTGCTTGCCCTGGAGGGCGGATACCGCAAGGACGCCCTGCGGGATTCGATCCGGGCGGTAGTGGCGGAATTGACCGGCCGCCAGCGGACGGATTTTCGCGCCCTGCAAGAACAGGCCGACCCTAAAAAGTTCGATTACGTCAGCCAGCGCTTTAAGACGGTTCACAATCGCTTCTGGAAGTGCTTTGCAACCTGAACCTCGCCTGGAAACCCCTCACTGGTCAGAAGCACTCTACGGCTGGAGGAGGTCACATGGACAAAATCCGTATCATGGAATCCTCGGTGGCCAAATGGAACCGGATCATTGCCGGCGAGCGGTCCGACGGCGGCGTGCTGGACTGCCCCCCCTGTCGGATCTACTACATGCTGGTGTGTACCGGCTGCCCGATTGCGGCCTACACGGGTCATAAGTTTTGCAAGAGGTCCCCGTACCCGGCCTGGTTTCATCACCAGAATGAGGTCCACGGCTATATGCGGCGCAAGGTCTACTGTGATGAGTGCCGGCGTCTGGCGACGGCGATGCGGGATTTCATGATCGAGATCGTCGAAGATCTGAAAGCCCGCAAAGCCGCGCAAGAGCAGAGACCCGAACCCCTCCCGGATGCTGGTAGCGAAGGGTGATGGCGGGTGGAGGGGTGATCCATGAGTAGCGACGTGATGGGCGCCCTGGCTGCCGTCGGCGGCCTGGCCGAGATCGCCTTATTCGCTCTGGCCGGTCTGGTGCTTTTTCGGCGCTGGGGCTATACCCTGGCCGAGGCGGCGGCTCTGGCTGCGCTGCTGCCGGCGATGCTGGTCTCTTTTCTGCTGCAGGTCGAATTTCTGGCCGCTGCTCTCGATCAGATCCGCTGGGTCCTGGCGCTTGCCGCGGTGGCGTGCTTGGTCTGGACCTGGCGCGAGCGTCGGGTGATTGGGCGTTTGTGGTTGCAGACGGTGCGCTTCAGCCGGGGTCATCCGCTGGCCGTCGGCGGCCTCGTCCTGGCGCTGGGCCTGCTGTTGGCGGCCGCTGTCGCGTCGTCGTCGCCGGCGACCGCGACCGTCGGTGGGGACCCCGCCGCAGGGAGTGGCTGGCGCGTTACAGCATCCGGCCCGCTGGGGTCAGCCCCCAGTCAGGACCAGGCGCTGGCGCCGCTCAACGCCCTCATTCTGGACCGGATGTTTGCAGGCCGCGCCGTCGGTCCCGCAACCGGGCTTTTCGCCTGGTCGGCGTACCTATCCATCTGCTTTGCCACCTATGCCTTGTGCCGGCGCTATGCCTGGCCCCCCACGGCGATTAGCGTGACCCTGTTGGTCGTCAGCATGCCCCGCCTGGTTTTTCAGGCGGTTTCGAGCGGTGCTGAAATCATTCCGGCGGCCGCTGCGCTGCTTTTTATTCTGCTGCTCTACCGGACCGTCGAGCGCCCCGATGTCAAAGACCTCCTGATGATGCTGCTGACGCTGGCGTTCAGTATTTCCGGCGGCCGGATGTGTCTGGTGTTTCCGGCCGTCGGCCTGGGGCTTGCTGCGGTGGTGCTCTTTCGCCGTCACGGCGGCCGGATCTGGTGGGATATGCTTTCTCAGGCACCGCTTGCAGGGCTGGCGGCCGTGGTCCCGCTTGTTATTTTTTCCCAGACCTGGCTCATTGGTTTGAACACTCTGGCAGGAAAAAACTGGGTAGGGTCGCCGCCCGGCGTCGATTGGGCCTATAATGCCGACGGGCTGGCCGGCTTTACCGGGAATCTTGTGCGCTACGGCTTGCAGGTTCTCGACCTGACACCGGCCGGGGAATCTCTGGCGGCCTGGGTGTTCGGTATCAACTGGGGGGCAGGCCTGCAGTGGCTTCACGACCGCCTGCTACCGACGGCGCTTGCCACCCGGGGGCTGGCGGCCCCGTTTGCCGTGCGCGTGCCGCCCCAGGCCGACCTGGCCTGGTTTGGTCCTTTTGCCGGTTTTTTGATGTTGCCGGCGCTGGGGTGGGCATTTGTAAAAGGCGCCCGGCGCCTCAAGGCCCTGGCTCTGGCGCTGGGTGCCTATTTTCTGCTGGTGGCCCTCATTCCCGCCTGGATGCCGGGCAACGCCCGTTATTTCACGGTTTTTTTCGTCTGCGGCGGCTGCTCGGTCGCCTTTCTGCTTCCTCCCTGGCGCATGACCCACCGCCGGCGCCGCTTTCTGCAGCTGACGGCGATTGCTTTGCTGGCCCTTGCAACGGCAGCCGTCCTCCAGGGCGCAGGGTTTTTTCGGATGGTGCCCCGTTGGATCGCCAGCAAAGCGCGGGCCTCGATCAGAACCGCTTGGGTTTCGCGGGTGAAGCCCTTTTCACAAAACAACGGCTCACTCGTCGTGAAAAAGCAGGTAGGACCCGAGTTTGTCATAGTTGCCGGCGGAAATGAATTCCGCGCCCACGACGTCGCCGTTTATTTTGCGAACGGTCACCTCCCGGTTGATGGGGGACTGATATTCATCGTTAAGATTGAAACGGATCGAAAGCCGCTGCCCAATCTGCAGCGGTGGCTGGCGGTGGTGTTCCGCCAGTCTGAAGCGCACGCCGCGCTGGGAAATATCCAACAGTGTGACGGCGGCGCGGAGGGACCTGCCGTCCGGGGTTTCAAACGAATAGGCTCCCGACAGGGTGACGTTTTTTCGAAAAAACCGGCGGCGCTCCAGCATGACGCTGTTGGGCTGGCCACAAGCGCAGGTCCACTTGAGCTGAATTTTGTGATCGAGCGTCGCGAAGCGGCTGACATCCTTTACCACCTGTTTGCCGCAGGCCTCGCACAGAAAAGGGGCCTGATGGTTGTTGCTGATGAAGATCTTTTTCATTCCGATATCGCCCGGATAAGTATCCCTGTTTAGCGATCCATCGCCCTCTTAAAACCCGGCCGTTCGGCCCTGGGGCTTTTGACCGCGGTAAATCGCGCCTGCTGTCGCTTGGCGGGCCGGCCCAGACCAGGGCTGCGGTCCCGCCTTTCAAGACAGGCCTGCCGCCACAAAAACAAGCGCCCTCTGTGCGTTCAGCCAAAGAGTTCCAGGCCCGGCTCCTCCGCAACATCCAACCCGGCCCCGGTTGCCAGCCGCGGGCGCAGCTCGGCCAGGGACTGGATAATCTCTTTCTGTTTCAGGCTGAGATTTTCGAAACTGACCCCGATGCCCTTCGGGTCGCAGCGGATCACTTTGCCCTGAACCTTGCAGGCACGCGCCACGCCGGGCGCGGACAGGCTCAGGGTCAGGCGTGAGCCCGGCAACACGGGCTGCTCGCTTTCCAGATAGGCGCCGCCAAGGCTGATATCGCGCAGGAAGCTCTGATAGGTAGAATTGCTGACGTCGTAATCAACGGCCACCAGGCAGTCAAAGCGCTCGTGGCGGCGTTTTTCGGGCAAGCGGCTGTTTTTTTCATCATCCAGGCGTCCGGCCTCCAACAGCAGGTTCATGAGGGACTCGCTGAACTCTTGTTTCTTCTCCGGTGGGCTGAAGTCGATGTCGATGGTCACCTGCTTCCATCCCAGAATCGCCAGCGCCGCCGCCTTGCCTGAAAGCGGCCCCAGGGCGGCGGCGACGGGTTCGCCCTCCGCGAGATAAAGGCAACCGGTCTTACCCTTGGCGCTGATCTGCAGCGCAGCGGAGCGGCCTTCAAGCTCCATCATTTGCAGGAAAGCGGAAAGGCCGATGCCCTTCACCTGTCCGCCGAAATCGATACCCAGTTCGGTGAAAAGGCGTCGGGCCAGTTGGCCGATGTCCTGGGTGTGATCGAAGTGGATGGCGCTGCTACTTTTGCGGATCCGGCTGCGCAGCATGCTGGAGGGGCGGCCGGTAAAAACAATGACGCGGATCGGCGGCTGGTGTTGGGCCGCATGGGTCACGAGTTCCGTTACTTCCAGCTCGGAGAGGTTCTGGCCGGCGATGACAACCTGAAAGGGCTGCCTTTCGGCCAGCACGCAAGCCGCCTTGGCGTTTTCGGCCGTCCATACCTTCAAAAACCCGCTCTGGCTTTTGAGCAGGCCCGTAAAAAGACTGCGAATGAAAGGGTCGCTGTCGACGATCAAAACGTTTTTCATTTCTTGGCAGACCTCTGTTGGGTGGATGCATCGCGCGGTAGGCGATGGGGGGGATTTTTGCGTCCTTGGCATGGCCTTGTGCGAAAATGTCGGACGGCCAGGGCTGAATGGCATCGTCCGGCCGCATGCAAAGCGGGCCGATTTGCGTCAACGGCTGCTGCCCGCTATTCGGAGCGCGGGCCGTTGACCCGCCGCATCTTCAAGGATGCTTATCGTCCAGCGGTTTCTAAATTTTAACACCGCTTCAACCGTGAGGGGGGATAAGCCCGGCCGGGAGCTGCTATTGGTCTTGCAGGAAGACCAGGAAGGGCGTGGCCCTGCAGACAGGACGGTCTGCCAGCGGCGGCGGTCGGTTGAGGGGTGCGGCGGGGTGGGGTCCTTATTTCACTCCGAC
>Ga0105107_10003647_pt1 | contig 10273 bp, 8 predicted proteins | sample PPLLaktember2015_6_FD_79335 | JGI IMG/M metagenome (GOLD analysis project Ga0105107, IMG submission 79335) | Freshwater sediment microbial communities from Prairie Pothole Lake near Jamestown, North Dakota, USA - PPLs Lake P8 Core (1) Depth... | ecosystem: Environmental > Aquatic > Freshwater >...
AGGACCTTAACCAGTTTATTAAGGTTAGTTTTAGCATCATCGGAAAGATCCGATTTATCAAATCCAAAGAGGACATTACTATTGAATTCAACAACGATCCCTTCACCAACCCGTTCAACCTTTGCATCAGGAACGGTCTTTTCAATTTCCTCAGCCTGTTTGTCCATCTGGCGACCAATTATGGCTCCTGCTCCACCACCCACTGCAGCACCTATAATTGCACCAAGAGCTGTATTTCCTGAAGCCCTGCCTATTACTGCCCCCATTGCACCTCCTGCAGCTGTTCCGATAACAGCACCTTTCTGTGTTTTGTTCCATGATGCACATCCTGAAAGGATAAAAGCTGCACTCAGTACAATAATTAAACTCAATTTCATTTTTTTCATAATAACCTTAATATATAACTCATTTGCCGAAATGTACTCGTTTACCTGCAAATATCTGCCTGTAAAATGGTTCTTATCTGACCAGACAGATTCAATGTGAAAGGTAGTCTCAATGCAATTTAAACGTGTTACACAATTTCATATAATATTTACATAATTCCCATATTAAAAGTTTGTTACAGATTGCTTCACAGGTAATGACTATTCCGGGGGGTTTATAAGAAGGTGGGAATATTGTAATTTTTTATAAAAATTATGTAACAGATATTCAATGATATGAAGCTAAATTTATGATGGCAAAATGTACTACAAAAGGAAGCATTTAAAGTATTTATTTGAAAACTCAGTTAAATATGAAAAAGATTTTTATTTTTTTGTTTGGGGCATTTTTTCTTGCAGGCTGTGCCCTGAATCTTGTAACAGGCCGCAACCAGCTCAGTCTGGTAAAGGAATCCGATTTACGATTAATGGCCGTAGATCAATACAATACATTTCTAAAAGAGAACAGGGTATTAAGCTCCGGCAGCAGCAGAGATGCTGCAATGGTTGACCGCATCGGAGCAAGAATTGCAAACGCTGTAACAAAGTATTACAGCAGCGAGGGAAAAGAATCTGTACTTGAAGGGTATTCCTGGGAATTTAACACCATTGATGACAATAAAGTTATAAATGCCTGGTGCATGCCTGGCGGAAAGGTGGCTGTTTACACAGGTTTATTGCCCGTAACCCAGAACGAAACAGCACTGGCAATTGTTATGGGACACGAGATCGCACATTCAATTGCCAAACATGGCAACGAGAGAATGAGCCAGGCAATGGTCCAGCAAATGGGAGGAATGGCATTGGAAGTTGCTCTGGCCCAAAAACCCCAGGAGACACAGGATCTGTTCATGACGACCTATGGTATCGGTAGTCAGCTGGGCGCTATGCTGCCCTGGTCGCGCCAGCAGGAAACGGAAGCTGATAAGTACGGTCTGATATTTTCAGCAATGGCGGGCTATGACCCGCGTGAAGCAATTCCTTTCTGGCAAAGAATGTCAGTAGCAGGCGGAGGAAATCCACCGGAATTCCTGAGCACGCACCCTTCAGATGAAACCAGGTTGAGAAAGCTGAAACAATTCATGCCAGAGGCTCTGAAATATTATAACGCCGCCAAATAAGAGAATTTTAACCGGGTTGATATGCGATTAATGCCACCGGAAAAAAATACACACCACTGAATGTTATAAATCTGATAATTTTTTATTTATTTTGTATTTATATGTAATTGTATATGACCTGATTCCGTTATTTATTAATATTCGGTAAAATACACGGGAAACATTAATGAACCTCGATCAGGAAAGAATTCTTAGTTATTTTTGTCAGGACTGATGAATTATTTTTAAGATATGCCATTGAAAACCAGGAAACAAAATCAAAAAGTAGCCACTAAGAAAAAAGTTCCTGCCCCGGGTACCTCTAAGTTTCCAATTGTTGGTATTGGCGCATCTGCAGGAGGATTGGAAGCATTGGAACAATTTATGACCAATGTGCCTGAAAACAGCGGAATGGCATTTGTTGTTATTCAGCACCTTGATCCTACTTATAAAGGTATGTTGCCTGAGCTGCTTCAACGTATTACAGAAATGCAGGTTTTGCAGGTAAAAGACCGGATGACGGTAAAACCTGACCACGTTTATGTAATACCGCCTAACAAGAGCATGTCGATATTAAAGGGTGTCCTTCATTTGTTTGAACCAATGGAATCGAGAGGTCTGCGTCTTCCGGTTGATTTTTTTCTCCGGTCTCTCGCAGATGACAGGAATGACCAGAGTATCGGCATTATTCTTTCAGGCATGGGGTCTGACGGTAGTATTGGACTCCGGGCAATAAAGGAAAAAGACGGGATAGTGATGGTACAGGACCCGGCAACGGCAAAATATGACAGTATGCCCCGGAGCGCAATAGATTCGGTTCTTGCCGATATTGTTGCTCCGGCCGATCAGTTACCTTCAAAGTTGATTGAATTTCTCCGGCATATTCCTGTCCTCAAATCAGGAGTCGATTCAGAGATCAGAGACCAGAGCTCCCTTGAAAAAATTATAATCCTCCTGCGAACCCATACCGGTAATGACTTTTCTTTATATAAAAAAAATACTGTATATCGCCGTATCGAAAGACGTATGAGTGTCCACAAAATTGATAAGATATCTTCATACGTCCGTTTCTTACAGGAAAATCCAAAAGAAGCCAATATTCTTTTCAAGGAATTGATGATAGGGGTAACTAATTTTTTTCGTGATCCTGCTGTCTGGGAAAAGTTGAAAACAAAAGTTATTCCGGATTATATTGGCAAAATGCCTGAAGGTTCAGAATTGCGGGCATGGATACCCGGCTGTTCGACCGGTGAGGAAGCTTATTCTTTTGCCATTGTATTTAAAGAGGTGATTGAAAAAATAAGTCCGCCCGGCAGAATTTCACTTCAGATATTTGCTTCTGATCTTGATAATGACGCTGTTGAAACAGCCAGAAAAGGGATGTTTCACTCAAATATTGCAGCCGATGTTTCACCGGCCCGGCTGAACCGGTTCTTTTCGGCAACCGATGACGGCTATCGTATCAATACTGAAATCAGGGAGATGGTTGTGTTTGCACAGCACAACATTATTATGCATCCTCCTTTTACAAGGATCGATTTTCTCTCATGCCGCAATTTGCTTATATACCTGGATACTGTGTTGCAAAGAAAATTGCTTGGCATGTTTTATTATAGTATTAACCCTGAGGGAATTATGCTTCTTGGTAGTTCCGAGACTCTTGGAACACAAAGCCATCTTTTCATTCCCCTCGATTCCAAATTGAAAATTTACACGCGCTCCCTGACTACCCTGTTACCGGAATTATTCGATTTTCCTTCGTCTTTTTCAAAGACCAAACCCGTTAATGGAGAAAGACAAATATCTGCAAGATCAGGGATGAATATTCAGACGCTTGCTGATCAGCTGCTTTTAAAGCACTTTTCACCCGCCGGTGTCCTGGTGAACCAGAATGGCGATATTATTTACATAAGCGGACGTACGGGAAAATATCTGGAGCCGGCTGTTGGTAAAGCAAACCTCAATATTTTTGCCATGTTACGTGAAGGTTTGCGGGAAGAATTTCCTGCAGCCTTCAGAAAAGCTCTAATGAAAAAGGAATCCGTTGTCTTACATAATATCAAAGTAGGCACAAACGGAGATAAACATACTTTAAATGTTAATATTCAATGGATTGATAATCCTGATCCCTTGTACGGAACATTAATGATAATCTTTACAGATGTCGCTGAGGTTCCAGTTGAACCTCCGATCATCAAAACAGGTAAGAAGGTAATAACAGGTTTAAGGGAATCACAGCTTGAGAAAGAGTTGCAGCACGCCCGTGAGGAGATGCAGAGCACTCTCGAAGAAATGCAGACTTCGCAGGAAGAACTTAAATCGGTAAATGAGGAATTGCAATCGACAAATGAAGAACTTCAATCTACAAATGAAGAGCTTACAACTTCAAAGGAAGAGATGCAAAGCCTTAATGAAGAACTTCAAACAGTAAACGCTGAATTGCAATCGAAAGTCGATGAGTTTTCGCGGGTAAACAATGATATGAAAAACCTGCTTAACAGCACCGACATTGCAACGTTGTTTCTTGATAAGGAATTGAATATCCGTCGCTTTACCAATGAGGCAACAAAGATTTTTAAACTGATAAAAAGCGATATAGGACGTCCCTTTACCGACCTTGTCTCCGACCTTATATACCCTGAACTGGCTTCCGATTCCCTCGAAGTATTAAGGACACTCGTATTTATACAAAAGCAAATTCCCTCAAGGGACGGACGCTGGTTTTTCATCCGGATAATGCCCTACCGTACACTGGACGACAGAATAGAGGGTCTTGTAATAACTTTTATCAACATTTCCGATCTCAAACAAGTTGAAATAAAATTGCATGAGACAGCCCAGATGACCCGATTGCTGCTGAATTCATCTTCGGATGTTGTAATTGAATTATCAACAGATTTGAAAATATTGGAGTTCAGTCCTGAAGCTGAAAACTTTTTTGGCATGAAGCGTATGGATGCACTAAACCAGGATTTTCTTCAGAAGTTTGTATCTGAAAAGTCCCGGGTTAAGTTAAAAAAAGACCTCTCCAGGACTCTTCACGAAATACGCGACAGCACATTCAAAATACAGGTAATAGTCGGAGGTAATTTGCAAACTATTGAATGTGAAGTACATGTGCTATTTAGCAACCTGAATGTTGCAACAGGTTTAGTTATTATCACAAAAAGAAAATTACAGAATCATGAATAGAAAAGAGAATTTAACGGATGCCCAGATCTTGCGCTTAAAAGCTGAAGAAAAGCTGAAAAAAAATGAAAAAACAGGCAAACCGGTTATTGAAGCTGACGTGAAAAAACTCCTCCATGAACTGCAGGTTCACCAGATAGAACTTGAAATGCAGAATGAAGAGCTGCGGGAAGCCAATGAAACCGCCGAGACTGCTTTGAAAAAATATACCATTCTGTACGATTTTGCCCCGGTTGGCTTTTTTATACTTGAAAGTGACGGAAGTATAAGTGAGCTGAACTTCACTGGCGCCGAAATGCTCGGTGAAAAGCGCTTTAGTCTGGTGAACAGCAACTTCAAGTTATTCGTTTCTGAAAGTTCACATTCAGTATTTGACAGGTTTTTCAGCAAAGTTTTCATCAGCAATAAAAAGGAATCCTGCCAAGTTATGCTTGGCTATGATGGTAAACCTTTGTGCTCTGCCTATATAGAAGGTGTGGTTATCGGTGATGACCGGAAATGTCTTTTATCAGTTGTCGATATTTCCGCACTCAAAAAATAATACATCCTGTAGTTTCTTACACCGGCATTATCCTGTTAGATTATCCTGATCACCAAAGGTGGTTGTTTTTGAGAATATGGGAATTATGTAACTTTTTGCTGAAATTATGTAACACCCATTTCGCTTCCATCTTTTATCTTTATATCTGTATTACTTCCTCTAAATGTTTTTAATCAGTTAATACAGAATGCAAAAAAATTTAATTAACCGGAGAATTGTCCGGAAAGCGCTTAAACAGGTAATCGAGGTGGATAATAAACCGGAATTGAACCCTTATGATACCTCCGATAATCAGAGTAGTGTAATCTCACAGTTGATCTATGACATTTTTGGAGGTGAAATTTTAAAGACTCACAATAATAAAGGCTGGCATTTTTATAACCGGATTAATGGCAAACGTTTTGATTTTACGGAATCCGAATCCGGGACACCTTCAGGATCGGGAAACTTCGAAGATATTCTTTCCACCCCTGACGACACATATAAATATTTTGGGGAAGAGAATTATTCAACCTTTTTCATGAAATTTATCGGCGCATTCGAAGAAACTGTTGGCCTGTAGTAATACAGGGCCCTCGCTTCCTGAAGGTTTTTCTTATTTTTTGTTTATCGATTTTACAGGTGGTATGGTTAATAATAGGGTAGGTAGAGGAAAAGTCTTTCCGGAACGATGGAAAGGCTTTTTCAATTCTGATATTTGCTTCGAAAATCAAGTTCATATGAAATGAGCAATAGATTTTTCTTATTCCTGTTAATTTTTCTTTCAGGCTACGCTATCTACAAAATTTCAGCAAAGAAACCGGAACCGGAAGTTCTTTCCGGCGAATACTGGAAAAACCAGGCGCTAAAAGATATAATGCCATACTGGACAGAACACTCGCGGGATACCATGTCAGGAGCTTTTTATACTACTCTCGATTCAGCCTGGAACCCGGTTGGCGACCAGAACAAATACCCTTCGATGGTCTCTCGGCATCTGTTCAGCTATTCAACTGCCTATCTCCTGTCGGGGGATGAAGAATATATCAGGATTGCCGGCACAACCGCCAGATGGCTAATGGACCATGCATGGGACAGTGAATACGGTGGCTGGTACGATGCCCTTGATATTGAAGGCAATCCCGTCCAGACCACAAAATCCACGTTCGTCCAGGTTTATGCGATTACCGGACTGGCTTTGTATTACTTTGTTACTCACGATACTACAGTTCTTGACTTTATTGAAAGATCAAACGAACTTCTTGAAACGAAAGTCTGGGACTCCCCAACCGGAGGATATTTCAATATGATGGACAGGGACTGGAGCGTAATCGACAGCAAAAAATCGTTCAGTTCAGAGATAACTCCCGTATCCGGATACCTGTTCTACTTATACCTGGCTACACGGGACGAAAAATACCTTGACCAGATCGACAGGATCCTCGGAATAACAGTAAATAAAATGATCGATGATACCAGCGGCTGGATCCTCGAGGATTTTGACAAGGAATGGAATTATATTTCCAGGGTCCGGGACGGATCAGAAATCAATACCGGGCATAATATTGAAGCCGCCTGGATGCTTTTCCGGAAATATCTTGTCACAGGCAACCCGAGCCATCTGAAGACTGGTCAGTCACTGGCAGCCAGGATCATTGAGACGGGCCTGTTCAACAAAAACGACATCTGGCTTACCAGTGCCGGAAGGATCGACCCCTCGCTTAAAGGGACTGGCACATACTGGTGGATACAGGCATACGGAAATATGTTCAGCCTGTATCTGTATCATACAACAAAAGACAAGGAATACCTCGAAAATTTTAGAAGAGGGGCACAATTCTGGGATTCAGGTTTTATGGACCGGAAATTCGGAGATACATATTTCAGTGTCGATTCCGAAGGTAAAGTAACTGATGCGACAAAGGCTACAAGGTTCAAGACTTCATATCACAGCATCGAACACTGCATTTTGAATTATCTCTGCCTGAACCTGTGGGTGAATAATGAGAGTGTTGAACTTCATTTCAGGATCAATTCGTCAAAGAATGGAGAATTTCTTTATCCCGTTCTGATCGAAGACACCAGTGTTAAGGTTAAAAGTGTTACCGGCAAAGTAAATGACAATCTTTCATTTCCCATTGAGGGTCAGGGCATCCGGCTGCCGGAACTGAACAATTACCCTTTGACGGTGATCTTAACAAAATAGTTCTAAGTTCTCACGAACAAGTAACACTGAGGATTGTTTCCTGATATAAGACCCTGACAGGTTAACTGATAATATTTTAAAATCATGGACTTAACCAAAAAGAAATGTGTGCCGTGCGAAGGGAAAATCCCGCCTCTTAACGAGAAACAGGTTGCAGAGTTTCGAAAGGAGATCGGTGATGAATGGATGGTGCTGAATAACAGCAAGATAAAGAAAGAGTACCTTTTTAAGAACTTTGAGCAGACAATGGCATTTGTGAATAAGGTGGCCGGTCTTGCCGAAGCGGAGGGTCATCATCCTGAAATGCATGTGTCTTATTCAAAGGTCGACATTGAATTATGGACCCACTCCATTAACGGGTTATCAGAAAATGATTTTATAATGGCCGCCAAGATCGACATCCTTTAGATACTTTTAAATTATCCCTTAATCTTGTTTAATTACCGGAATTTGAACAACCAGTCAGCAAATTCCGGATATTTGCACTTTTATTAGGCAGATCTAATCGCCATGTCTGAAAAGGAAAAGAAAAAAACCGGCGCCGGATTTAAGGAATTACTCAAGCTTTACAGGTTTCTGAAACCATATAAGTGGCAGTTCGCCCTTGGCATGTTTTTCCTGCTGATTTCAAGCGGAGCAAGCCTGTTGTTCCCAAAATTCCTCGGCGACATGGTCGACCTGGGCAACAAGGGGAAAATGCTTAATGAGATCAGCAGGACAGGCTTGATATTACTCGTGATACTGGTTGTTCAGGCTGTTTTTTCTTATTCCCGCACCAGGATTTTCGTGAATGTGACGGAGAGAACCCTGGCCTCGATCCGTCAGCATGTCTACAATCATCTTATCAAGCTGCCCATGTCATTTTTTTCCGAGCGCAGGGTCGGGGAACTGAACAGCCGCATATCTTCTGATATCGCCCTTTTGCAGGACTCCCTGACCGGTACTCTTGCCGATCTTCTCTCTCAGTTGCTGATCATTACCGGAGGTATTACGCTTATGATGATAAGCTCCTTCAAGCTGACGCTGTTCATGCTTGCCATCGTTCCGGCAATGGCTCTTTTTGCCTACTATTCAGGAAGGGCTATCAGGAGGTACTCAAAGAAAGCCCAGTCGTTTGTCGCTGAGTCAAATACCATAGTTGAGGAGACCCTGCAGGGGATTCAGAATGTTAAAGCGTTTACAAATGAATTATTCGAGATCAACAGATATCGCAGGAAAACCGATCAGGTCGCCGAAGCAGGTATAAAGGGCGGAAAATACCAGGCAGCCGCTTCCTTCATTGTTCTGGGCTTCTTCGTCGCTATGGCAGCAGTGATCTGGCGCGGGGCAGTTTTGATCGCAAACGGACAGATGGAAGCAGGGCAACTCTTCTCGTTTGTTATCTATTCAGGGTTTATTGCAGGAAATATTGCAGGCATGGCCGGGGTATACACGAGGATGCAGAGGACAATAGGAGCAGCTGAGAAACTACTTGTTCTGCTTGATGAACCCGAGGAACAGCTTGAGGAGACATATGTTCATGATCCTGCCAACACACTTTATGGCAGGATTGCTTTCGAAGGTGTGGAATTCAGTTATCCTTCAAGGAAAGAAATTACAGTCCTTAAGGATGTGAGTTTCACTATTGAACCTGGCCAGCTGGTTGCACTTGTTGGCCCGAGCGGTACGGGTAAATCCACCGTGGTATCGTTGCTCCTGAACTTCTTCCAGCCAACCAGGGGTAGAATACTCTTCGACAGACGCGACAGCCGCACAATTCCCATAACGGCATTAAGGTCGCAGATGGCAATCGTAATGCAGGATGTATTCCTCTTCGGCGGTACCATCCGGGAGAACATTGCCTATGGCAAACCTGGTGCAGTCGATAATGAGATCATTGATGCGGCCGTCCAGGCAAACGCATGGGAATTCATCCAATCGTTTCCGGACAAGCTCGATACCATTGTCGGGGAGAGGGGGATCCAGCTTTCGGGAGGACAACGACAGCGTATTGCAATTGCACGTGCAGTGCTTAAAAATCCCAGGATCTTAATCCTGGATGAAGCTACATCCTCACTTGATTCGGAATCGGAACGTGTTGTACAGGAAGCTCTTGAAAAGCTTATGAAGTGCCGCACATCGCTGGTGATTGCCCATCGCCTCTCAACCATCCGCAATGCCGACAGGATAATTGTTCTCGATGATGGTATGATAGCTGAACAGGGCACTCATGCTGAACTGATGTCAAACTCCAACGGGCTTTATAAATCACTGACGGAACTTCAGTTCAATGGATGAAGAAATTAAGAAGACGCAACCGTCAACCCTTCGACTTCCGTAGCTTGCGGGAAGCATTGAGCAAAGGGAAAAGCGAAGGAGGCAGCATTCAGTATCTTCTTTTAAATATCACCGAAATTTCATATTATTACAGAACTAATTAAATTTCCGCCATGTCACTTGCCGAAAAAATTGCCAGCGATCTGATAAATGCCATGAAAGCCAAGGACAAAGTTGCCCTTGAGGCTATCAGGGCAGCTAAGACCGCTTTTATACTTGCACGATCGGAGAAAGGCGCCGATTCTGTGATGACACCCGATGAAGAACTCAGGATAATCCAGAAGCTCGTAAAGCAAAGGAACGAATCAGCAGCCATTTTTAAGGAAAACAACAGGATGGATCTGTATGAGAAAGAGATGACCGAAGCTGCTGTCCTTGAAAAGTACCTTCCTGCAAAAGTGAGCGAGGAGGAGCTTCTCAATGTCCTTAAAGAGATCATTGCCAGGGTCGGTGCAAAATCACCGGCCGATCTTGGCAAGGTAATGGGAGTTGCAACAAAGGAGCTTGCAGGGAAGGC
>Ga0105107_10003648_pt1 | contig 10268 bp, 11 predicted proteins | sample PPLLaktember2015_6_FD_79335 | JGI IMG/M metagenome (GOLD analysis project Ga0105107, IMG submission 79335) | Freshwater sediment microbial communities from Prairie Pothole Lake near Jamestown, North Dakota, USA - PPLs Lake P8 Core (1) Depth... | ecosystem: Environmental > Aquatic > Freshwater >...
CGCATTGGTGACCATCATTGATCAGACGCGCGACCAGATTCGCGCCCATTCGCCCTAAGCCGATCATACCGAGTTGCATGGTGAATCTCCTTCGCGTGTGCACAATGCTGTCATTGATTGATATGTCATACCGACGACGTCAGTGATTTCAAGAGCGCGAGGGCGCGCTGGCAAATGTTGTCGACCGTGAAACCGTATTCGCGCAGGACTATTTCACCTGGGGCCGATGCGCCAAAGCGATCCACGGCAAGCACGTCACCGCGTAAGCCAACATAGCGATGCCAACCCTGCGACACGCCGGCTTCGACTGCGAGTCTGGCACCGATGGCGGGTGGCAGGACTGCATCACGATAGGCCGGTGTTTGGTTCTCGAATAATTCCCAACTCGGCATGGAGACAATGCGGACTTGGATATTTTGTTTTAGTAATACTTGTTGTGCTGCCACGATCAACGCGACTTCTGATCCGCTGGCGATCAAGATCAACTCGGGTTTGCCACTCGCTGCCTCGGCCAGGATGTAACCGCCGTGGCGCAGCTGTTCGGCCGCGGCATACTGCGTGCGATCGAGCGTCGCAACCGCTTGGCGCGCTAATATTAAGGCCACCGGTCGATCACGCGATGTGATCGCCACCCGCCATGCGATTGCGGTTTCATTCGCGTCAGCGGGGCGAATCACGATCAGGTGTGGAATGGCACGCAGGCTGGCGAGCTGTTCGATCGGTTGATGCGTCGCACCGTCCTCGCCCAGCGCAATGCTGTCGTGGGTGAACACGTAGATCACCTGCAATTTCATTAACGCCGCGAGGCGGATCGACGGGCGCAGATAATCTGAAAACACCAGGAAGGTGGCGCCAAACGGTAGCATACCGCCGTGCGTCGCCAACCCGTTGATGATGGAACCCATCGCATGCTCGCGTACGCCGAAGTGCAGGTTGCGACCGGCATACGACCAGCCGCCACTATCAGAACCCTGTCGGCTGCCAGCGATCAGGTTAGCCGGTTCAAAATCGCCATACCCGGTTAATGCGGTGTGAGTCGATGGATCCAGATCCGCCGAGCCGCCAATCAGTGCCGGTAAATAGGGGACGATGGTATTCATGATTTTGCCTGAGGCAACACGGGTGGCCATGCCTTTGCTGTCGGCTGGAAAAAAGGGGATCGCTGCATCCCAACCGGATGCTAACTCACCTTGCATGAGGTCTTGCAGCTCACTGGCCAGTTCGGGATAGGGCTGTGCATAGGCGATTAATTTTTGATTCCATTCGATCTCGGCTTGCGCACCATGCTGCTGCGCTTGCAAAAAATGTGACCGCACCGGCTCGGGAATATAAAACGGCGGTTCGGTCGGCCAGCCGAGGTTTTGTTTGGTCAAACGCACTTCATCTACGCCCAGCGGAGAACCATGCGCTTCGAACGAGTCTTGTTTGTGCGGCGAGCCATAGCCGATATGCGTGTGTACCAAAATCAGCGACGGTCGTCGTGCCTCCGCGCGTGCGTTGTGCAGTGCGCGCTCGATCGCGGCGAGGTCGTTACCATTATCGACCACTTGGATATGCCAGCCATATGTCTCGAAGCGACGCGCGGTATCTTCGGTGAAGGTGATGGCGGTGCCGGCGGAGAGGGTGACGTGATTGGTATCATATAAACAGATCAATTTGCCGAGCATCAAATGGCCAGCGAGTGAGGCCGCCTCTGATGCGACGCCTTCCATCAGGTCACCGTCGCTGACGATAGCGTAGGTATCATGATCAATAAGTGTGAAATCCGGACGGTTGAAGCGCGCGGCCAGATGCGCCTCGGCCATCGCTAAGCCGACACTATTACCAAAACCTTGGCCGAGTGGTCCAGTGGTGGTTTCGACGCCGGGCGTGATGCCGCGTTCAGGATGTCCCGGGGTAATGCTGCCCCATTGACGAAACTGTTTTAGTTGATCCAGTGACACGGCATAACCGGTTAGGTGCAGCAAGCTGTAGAGCAGCGCCGATCCGTGTCCGGCCGACAGCACAAAGCGATCACGATCGAACCAGTTGGGATTCGCTGGATGGTGTTTGAGAAACCGCGTCCATAGAACATATGCCATCGCCGCGGCTCCCAGCGGTAAACCCGGATGCCCGCTGTTGGCTTTTTGCACGGCATCCACCGCAAGGAAACGCACGGTGTTAATGCAGGACTCATCCAATGCACTAGCAGAGAGCGGGTTCGAAGTTTCGACATCCATGAGTAGTTATCCTGCTTCTTGTTGCAACGACTGATCGCTTGCTATGGCGCGATCAAGCTATTCGACTGTCGATCACATTGATAGTTCATTGCAGCATGATTTGTATAAATCCTGGCGTGTATGTGCGACGAATGGAAATTTTATGAAATTATTTTACTTTCTTAAGGTCTCAGGCGTGACTGTCTTCATGTCGCCAGGTATGCATCGCACTGGCATGAGTACCGCGATACTTGTGGCCTGCGACGTCGCGTAGGGCGGAGGCAATTCCACTCTAGGTTTCTCGGCGTAACCTTAGATTCTGCCAAGCAGCAACATGACAAACAGAATCAGCAGGATCAGGCCAAGCGCGCCGCTCGGGTAGTAACCCCATCCTCGGCTGTGAGGCCAGGTTGGCAGCGCACCGAGCAGTGCCAGTATTAAGATGACGATGAGAATTGTACCAAGCATAACTTTACTCCAACAATGTTGATTTGATTTATTACATCTTGCTCAATATATGGCTGGTGATCAGATTGCAACCTTCAGTACGTACAGCACCTCTGCAATTGACAATAAATTTATTTTCTGTTTCAGGATGCGCAGATTTCCTGAGTGCTCGTGTGTAAACACATCCGCACTCAGTCATCCTGTAATCTATTTGAACTACTCGCTGGTCATCTTGTTCGTAACGTGCTTCACACCATGAATGTTACTGACATATTTGGTTACCAAATCGATTTCGGCAGCGTTTTTGGCCTTGCCACTCACGGTGACCATGCCATTTTTAGTCGAGACCTTGGTATGCACGGCACTGGTTGAACGATGGCTCAACAATGCCATCTTGGCCTGGGCCGTAATGGAAGCATCATCGATCTTTCCGCCCAGTGAGGCTTTCTTTTTAGGCGAAGCAGTCACATTCATTTGATTGTTAACGTCCTTCACTCCGTCAATGTCTTTGGCGTATTCGGTCGTCAGGTCTTTTTCCGCCTGACTGTCCGCCGTTCCATTTAGGGTGACAACACCATCTTTGGCGGAGACCTCTGTCATGGCACTTACATTGCTGTGGAACAAGAGCGCGGTTTTGACTTTCGTAATCAGCCACGCATCCGACTTCTCGGCGGGTTGTTCGCCTTTGACGGCCAGTTGGTTGTCCACGCGTTTGACGTCATGCAGGTCGGCCACGGTATCCTCGGCCAATGACTTGTGGGATTCTTCGCTAACTGTTCCCGACAAGGTGACCACGCCATCCTTCGATTTGACATTAATGTCATCACTTTTAAGGTAGTGTTTGAAGACATATGATTGCTTGGCGGATGATTCGATGCGGTCATCCGTCTTGGTCGCCAATACCGGCATACTGATTACCAGCATTGCCGCCAGCGCTGTCATTAATGTTACAGAATATTTACATTTCATGGTTCTTTCTCCTTGTTACGGTTGAACCTCGGATTATCCGGTAAAGTAGTATCGGTATTACTTACAGTCGCCGGTGCAAGATCACACCCATGGACTCTTTGTCATGACCTTATTTATCTATAACTTTCTCGACTTGGCCAATCTTGTTCTGAACCTTGCCGCCAATCTTTTCAGCTTTGCCTTCGGTTTCCAACTCCGGATCATCGATTAACTGTCCAGCCTTTTCCTTGATCTTGCCTTTTGCTTCATGAAGCTTGCCTGCTACCTGATTTTTAGTACTGCGTTTCATTAGCTTTCTCCTTTCGAGATGTCTGTATTTTCTGGGGATGATGAATAATCTAATACGGGTATATTGAACTCGTCATGTTGTGTTTCGCATGGTCTATAATAATAAACGCAGCACCCAGAGAAACTCTGTTCGTAAACGAACATAGACACTTGGTTAGAAGGTATAAGCACGACGGTGCTAAAAACTTCAGGGAGATTCCAAATGTTAGAACAACCTTCATTACGGCAGCATCATGCGACTCTCGAGTTGAAGGGCACAAGGTCTGCGCGACCAGTGCAGTTCACGCCCAGGCAGAACCATCTTCTTGCCGCGTTGCCACAGGACGAGTATGCACGTTTGTTACCCCATCTAGAGCTGGTGCACTTGCCAGTGGGTTGGACTGTTTACGGCGCTGGCGATCAGCAAAAATATCTGTATTTCCCCATCACGGGCATCTTTTCCAAGTGTTACGTGACGAAGGATGGGGCGGCATCGCAATGTGCGATCAAGGGCAGTGAAGGCGTGATCGGCCTTTCCTTGTTCCTCGGCGGCGAAAGTTCACCATTCCAGACGCTGGTGTTGAGTGCCGGCTACGCGTATCGACTGGGGGCGAATATACTGAAAATTGAACTCGAACACGACGGCGTACTGCCGCAATTACTGTTGCATTATACCCAGGCAATGATCACGCAAACCTCGCAGATCGCCGTGTGCAACCGGCACCATTCGGTGGCGCAGCAACTGTGCCGGTGGATATTGTCATGTTTGGATCGATTACCCGTGAGCGAACTGGCGATGACGCAGGTCCAGATCGCTGATAGTTTGGGTGTTCGCCGTGAAAGCGTCACGGAGGCCGCTGGTATCCTGCAAAGGGCAGGACTAATCCAATACAGCCGCGGCCACATTATCGTACTCGATCGTGCCAAACTCGAAGCTCAGGTATGTGAGTGCTATGCAGTCGTCAAACGGGAGTATGATCGTTTACTCCCTGTTTATCGGCAACTGTTTGCTTCGGTATCGGCGGGCAGCGGGGCGCACTGAGCGGGAGGCATGTAGGCTGGCTGAGAATTTACTGGATTCCCGACTCGACTTTATGTTCCTGACAAGTCTACCTCGTCCATCCGTGGACTCGTACGCGGGAATGACGCAAGATGAATTAATCAGAGCTTCCATAGCTCATTCTAAGCACGCGGCACGGAAATAATAGTGTAAAACAGATGTTTAACTACCCCTTCACGCAAACGATCTGCCGCAATGTATGAACCACATCAACCAAATCACGTTGAGCTTCCATTACCGCATCGATCGACTTGTACGCCATGGGCGTTTCATCGATCACTTCGGCATCCTTACGGCATTCCACACCGGCAGTTGCACGGACGTGGTCATCGATACTGAAACGCTTACGTGCTTCAGTCCGTGACATGCTACGACCCGCACCATGGCTGCAGCTATGGAAACTTTCCGGGTTTCCTTTGCCTTTCACGATGTACGAGCGTGCACCCATGCTACCTGGGATAATCCCCAGTTCGCCCTCACGTGCACTCACGGCACCCTTACGGGTTAACCAGACGTTCTTACCGTAATGATTTTCCTTTTGCACATAGTTGTGGTGACAGTTCACCGCAACCTGATGTGTCGTAAAATCACGACCCATCGCGGATTGCATCGCGGTAATCACATGCTGCATTATCACTTCACGATTTGCCATCGCAAAGCGTTGCGCCCAATCTACGGCATTCACGTAATCATCGAAATGCTCGGTTCCTTCTGGCAAGTAGGCTAAATCCGCATCCGGTAGGTTGATAAACCAACGGTGCATATCTTCCTTTGCCAATTCGATGAAGTAACTACCAATACGGTTACCTACACCACGTGAACCACTATGCAGCATGATCCACACGTGATCGGCTTCGTCCAGGCAAATCTCGATGAAGTGATTTCCGGTACCCAATGTTCCCATATGCTTCACATGGTTAGCCTTGGCGATGGACGGATGCTTATCTGCAATTGTCGTAAATTCATGGCTCAAGGATTGCCAGGTTTGCGCAACCATCTCTGGGATCGAACCCCATGCCCCACGATCATTACGACCACCGTTATCAGTACGGCCATGCGGGACAGCGGCTTCAATTGCAGTACGCATCGCCACCAACGAATCCGGTAGATCCTTTGCCATCAACGATGTTTGCACGGCCATCATACCGCAACCAATATCCACACCTACTGCCGCCGGAATGATGGCGTTTTCAGTTGGGATCACACTACCCACCGTCGATCCTTTACCATGATGAACATCTGGCATCAAGGCAATATACCGATACACAAACGGCAACTTGGCCAAATTAAAGGCTTGTTGTTTTGCCGCATCTTCAAACGGTACCCCTTTTACCCATGCCTTGATAAACCCACCATCGGGAACCTGGAATGTCTCATAATTTGTTACTTGTTTTGTCATGTTACACCTTACCATTTACAATACCAATTTACTCTATAGCGTCGATCATTTCACTTCCCATGCGCGCTAACGACAGGGCATAGCCATATAATTGGCGATGACCCCGGGTTAAGACTTCCAAGAGCCTTAGCTTTTCCTTCAGATAGACCCGTGCAAAATCGGGATTGTGCTGCACGATTGACTGCGTGTTGTGGATCAAATCCGCTAACTTGATAGTCTGTGCCTCGGCCGGAGCGTCGGCAAGATGCCGGCGATCCAGTGCCTTGCGCGTCTCTCGGTTGCCGTCCTCCGGTTTGGATACATAGGTTACCCAACCCACAAGTTCGGCGACCCGCGAACCAAACGCGACTTCGATGTCCTCAAGACACACCGGCGTATCTTCCACCGTGTCATGCAACACCGCTGCGGCGATCATCTCAGCATCATCACTGATGGCCGCCGTCATGCGTGCCACCGCGATAGGGTGTGTAATATACGGCTCACCCGTAAATTTACGACGTTGATCAATACGTCCGTGTGCGTCGGCAGCAAATACAATGGCCGATCGAATTAATTGGATATTCATATTCTTCCTATCTTCTTTATATAAAGATGTCATGCCGATGACAAGTTTGTGCATAGACGTTCCTCGCTCTACCACTGAGCTACTGCTGCACTGTTACAGCAGGAGGGATTCGAACCCCCGACCTAGGGCTTAGAAGGCATGTAGTCCATACGGCATTCATCAGCATGACAATTCAAACTAAAAAGTGATGTGACACAACAATCAATAGGATGACTTAAACGCTTGCGCGTTTTCTGGAGTTGAACCAGATCTTGCCCGCAGGCAATTTACCATGTAGTCATTCCTGGCATTTGTGCTACACCACTAACTCTGTAAAACACACCCGGTAAACTCACCGGGTGGTTTCCTTTACAACACGACGGCGTCCACCGCCTTCACCCAGGCATCGCCGTTAGTACGACCGGCGACAAACTCGCTGAGGATATCGAACACCGCATCGGAGAAGCCGCCGATGTTGAGCACGTCCTCACCCGAACGCACCTGGGTTGTGCGATTGGGTACCAGATCAAGACACGCCAACTTGGCTTGCGGCTGCCGTGCCTTGAAGCGTTGCCATTCCTTGGCAGTCGCAGTACCACGATTTGAACCGACATCGATCCACGATTCGTAATCGCTCACATAGAACAATAAGTCGGCCTTGACCTTACGTTGGTTCAACAACGCCAGCGGGGCAGAGCAGTTGGTCGAACCACCTCCGACCGCTGCCAACTTCTGGGCATTGGTCAAGATGCTATCACGTGGCGACAACCGTACATCCACTACCTTACCCTCGAAAGCGATTACTTCTGCATCCGGGTTACGTCGCAATACCGTTGCCGCCACCAGTCCGGCGACATCCACACACCGAACCTTGCTCGAGGAACCCTTACGGAATCCGGTTACCGGTGCCTGCATACTTCCGCTGACATCGGGGAACACGAAGACCTTGCCCTCGAAGCTCGGCACGTTCTGGGTTGCCACTTCGGCGGCATCCATCAACGCCTCGGCCACCACAGTGGGGACGTCGTTACCAATATTCAGGTACGCCGCCAACAACTGGTACGGGAAGACCTTGGCACGTGCAATCGCTTCCTTGTTCCGGATACGATCTGCGATCACCTGGGTCAACGCACCATCCTCAAACACTCCATGACGGGCAAAGGTGTTCAAGTTCATCCGTGTCATCTGCCAAGGTGCATCCCGCGCAATGGCCTTCCATTGTTCTGTGCTCAACGACAGCTGAGTCAACAAGCGGAAATCCACCGCCGGTACCTCACCGGTTCCGCTCGCGCGAAACGCCTCGAACTCGCGCACCAGTACCGGTAAGCGTGCATCCGTTGCCGCGACCTTACCGATAAAATAACCGTATAACGCTTCGCGTTCCGCATCCTGCGGGTGTGGCCGTGCCAACTTGATCACATCTGCCAACGACGGAGCCTGACCCACTGCATTGATCAACGTACGGGGATTGGCTTGCGCTAACCAAGCCGCAACCAAGCGCTTCGGTGCCGAACCCAACGAACGCCGTCCTAGTACATTGCTGCGAATGATCTGCACGAAGTTACGCAGCATCGCAGCGTTATTGATGACTCGTGCAAATACCTTGTCCAATAGCGCGGTATCACGCACACTCAATGCCGCCACCAAGAAAGCCGGGACATCGCGCATATAGCCACGTTCACGCGCCAGTACAGCCAGCTTGGCTAAGAACACCGGTTCCACCGACAACGCTAACTCGCGTAGCCGTTCGATATCCACGCTAACATCGGTGTAGTAGGTTCCATTAAATGTACCGAGCATTGCGTAATTCACCAAGGCCGCCTTATCGCTCATCGCAAAGGCTACACCGCCGGCGTTGTTGCGTACGACATCGGCCGCACGACTGTTAAATAATTGCTTGTTTGCCATTGTTCATCTCCTTAACTTACTTACATCCACAACCGCTCCTGCTTCGGGCAGCGTTCCAGCAGAAAGGTCATTTGATCTGCCAGGATCCGTCGCTGTCCGATAGTGAGCAGCAAATACTCTTCGTAACACGGTTCATACGGCACCGTGATCAATGCCATGTGTGCCTGCTCGGGTGTCCGACCCCCTTTATGCGCATTACAGCGTCGGCAGCTACTTGCCACGTTCTGCCAGGTGTGACGACCGCCGCGCGAAGAGGGCGTCACGTGATCGATCGTCAGATCGAGTTCGTGAATTGGTAAAACGCAGGTAAATGGTACGGAAGGGCAGCACCGAGCTAACGAGCCAGAGACGCGGTGACCACGTCATCGCACTTTACAAGTACGATCACGTCGTCACCGCGTTTCTTTAACGCTTGCTTATCTGCTTTACGTTTGGCTTTATTGCTTTTCTGGTGAATACCCCCTTTTTTCAATAAGGGGTGATCGTGATACGGGTTATAACGTGGCACCTTCGATTGTTTTGATTTCATTGCGGCTTCCTCGTTGGTTGTTAAAAATAGATGGCACTGCCGACTGCGCTTCACGGATGTTCGGCTTATCCTGGAAAATTCCCCGCTGGCCGGATGTGCCGACTCATCTCACCCTGGCTCGGGACAAGACCGTGGTGCTCTACCAATTGAGCTATAACCCAGAATAAAAAGTGATAACACCGACAAGAAAATGTCTGGACACGTTTGTCTTGGATAGAGGCATGTAGTCCAAAGCGGCATTCGGTGTTACCACAAAACTTATGAAAACCTGGCAATTTCTCGTGCGATCGACATGGCACTTTCGAATTTTGGATGATGTTGATTGGTAATTATCCCATTACGCAGAAACCACATGGCATTGGGCAGGCTACCTGTTTTCCTTATTTCAGGGACAACCATTCCAGCAATCGCACGTTCAAACCGAACAAATACATTATCGCGCTTCATGATTACTTCCTTGGGTTGTGTTGACGGTAAAAAAATTGGCTCCCAGGGTCCGACTCGAACGGACATACAACTCATTAACAGTGAGTCCGCCTACCAAATGGCGCACCCGGGAATGATATTGGTGCAACGGGAAAGACTTGAACTTTCAACGCCTGGCTCTTCAGGCCAGCGCTCTACCGAATTGAGCTACCGTTGCATAAGGGTGATCACCACGGTCGAGTTCCCCATTCTCGACACCCGAATTCTTCGTGACTTCGCTTTACTTGCCGTGTGTGTTGCAGGCGATGTTGATTGCAGGCACACACCGGCTCGAAGTCCAACCCGCCCTCGCCAGAGCGCGTGGTGATCAAAATCATGACGAATAAAATTCGTCCGTAGGGCACGCCAGATGGATGTGGCGTGTCAACCCACATAGAATTAAAAATAAAGGGGCGTCATCCAACCTGAATCCAAACTGGACTCATGACAATAACGCCCCTTGTGCGTCCATTAAAGAACGC
>Ga0105107_10003650_pt1 | contig 10264 bp, 7 predicted proteins | sample PPLLaktember2015_6_FD_79335 | JGI IMG/M metagenome (GOLD analysis project Ga0105107, IMG submission 79335) | Freshwater sediment microbial communities from Prairie Pothole Lake near Jamestown, North Dakota, USA - PPLs Lake P8 Core (1) Depth... | ecosystem: Environmental > Aquatic > Freshwater >...
ATTGCTCATCACCCCCATCACCACGTCGGAAATCCGATACACAGCGATTAGCGCCAGCATCAGCAGGGCCTGCCATTTGTAGCGCTGGATGAAGTCGATGAAGGGGGACAGCACGGCGCTGTAGAACCACGCCGTCGCATTCAGCAGACGGCCCGACAGGCCGAAGGCTGCGAATTTTTCCCGGGCATGGGCTTCGCGCTCGCTGGTTTCGCGGGAAATATGATGCACCGGCTCGCGGATGATCAGCGTGGTGAGGATGCCAACCGCCATCAGCGCCGCCATCACCGTATAGGCCACCTGCCAGGGGCGAAAGTCGTAGGTCGACTCGGACGGGTCGACGCTCGCGGCAATCCACAGCGCGCCGGCGCCGGCCGTGATCATCGCGATGCGATAGCCCGCCTGATAGGTGGCCGCCATCGCGCCCTGCTTTTCGATTTCCACCGCCTCGATGCGGTAGGCGTCGAGCGCAATGTCCTGCGTTGCCGAGGAAAATGCCACTGCCAGGGCAAGTAACACCGTATGCGTCAGGTTCAGCACCGGGTCGGTATTCGCCATCCCCAGCAATGCGGCCGCGATGCAGACCTGCGACAACAGCAACCACGCCCGCCGCTTGCCCAGCCGCGCAGTCAGGTAGGGCAGCGGCAAGCGGTCAACAAGCGGCGACCAGAGGAACTTGAAGCCGTAGGCCAGTCCCACCCAGGAGAGATGCCCGATGGTCGCGCGCGCAATGCCCGCCTCCGACAGCCAGAACGACAGCGTGCCGAGCACCAGCAGCAGCGGCAGACCGGCGGAAAAGCCGAGGAACAACATGCCGACGACACGGGGGTGGGTGTAGACCTTGAGGGCGGCGAGCCAGGGGTGTGGGGTCATGACGAAGTGTGAAAACTCAGGTACGAGGCGGGGTGTGATCGCGCAGCCAGTTGAAACGTGTTGCTGCGTCGCGTTCGAGGAAAGTCATGGCAGGCATGACGGACGCACAACCCGCAACGTCCGCTTTCGGTACGGGAAAGATCAGCAGTATAAGCAGTTCCGTGGCGACGAAGTCTCTGCGCTTGCGGACGGATATGAAAATCGGGTTCCTGGCAGTGCGATCGTCACGCCGGCCGCCACTTGCGATGACGCGGCAGTGCAGCCGTTCCGGCTTCAGCATTACAATTCCCCCCTGATTCAGCCCTCAAAATCAACCCCAGCCGCTCGGCCAGCCTCATGGCAGAACAACGCGGGGAGAAAACCCATCAAGGAAATCGCGAAATGGATAAAGACGCGTGCATGCCACTGGTTTCGATTGTCGTGCGCAGCATGGGCCGCCCCGAACTGCGTCTGGCCTTGGAATCCATTGCGGCACAGGACTATCCCTCGATCGAAATTGTCCTCGTCGACGCGACCGGCGGCACGCATCCCCCATTGCCTGATATCGGATGGCGGCCGGGTCATGTGTTGCGCAAGGTGGGAGGGGACCGGCGTTTGCCGCGTCCCCTGGCATGCAATGTTGGTCTTGATGCGGTTCATGGAGACTGGTTCAGCTTTCTGGACGATGACGATGTCTATGAACCTCACCACGTCTCCACCTTGATCAAGGCCACCCTCGAAAACCCCGATGCGCTGGTGGTCTACGGGCAATCCAACATGCTTGGGCCGGATGGGCGCGTTGAAAAGATATTCGGGGTCCCATTCAATCGGGCAATGATGTATTACGGTCCGCTCTTCTATTGGCAGGCCTCGTTGATCGCGCGCAAGGCGCGGGATCTGGGTTGCCGGTTCGATGAGGCCATGGAAATTTGCGAGGACCGGGATTTTCTCAACCAGATTGCCGAGCATGGGGATTTCGTCTTTGTTCCCATCGTGACCTTCAACTACCGGCCCGACCTTGGAACGTCCGGGACAGGGCGCGGCCCCAACTGGGATGCCGCCCGCATGCAATATTTCGATGGCATGCTCAGGGCTAAGTGGGCGGGCCCGCGCGAATATCACACCACCCGGGCGGGCAACGGGGTGCGCCAGGCAATCATCGCGTACAGCCAAGGCAATGTTGCAGAGTGCCGCTGGCGCCTCGAGCGCGTTCTGGAGGCGTATCCCGAGGATCCCAATGCCATGCATGCCATGGCACGGCTGAATCTGGAGGCGAACCGCCTGGTCGAGGCGGAGAGCCAGGTGAAATGCGCCCTCGGGTATATCCGCGATGCGGCTGAATTCCACTATACCCACGCGCTGATCCTCGAAGGTCTGGGCGATTTCCTGAGAGCCCGTCAGGCCGCACAGCGCGCCCGCATCGACCCCGCCTTCAGGCAGTTTGCCGAGCAGTTACTGGGCCGCTTGCTTGTTGCCGAGCCAAACGAGAACCTGTCTGCGAAGGTGGGCGCTGCGACAGCGGGACTCAGGCATGAAGAAGCGTCATTTGTGCTTTGCCGGCCACGTGGCGGTCTTAATGATACGTTTTGTCAAATTGAAAAATGCTGGGAATACGCTGAAACATTTGGCCGGACGCTGATCATTGATACGCGCAAATCCGGATTTTTCGGAGAGTTCGCCGACTTCTTCTCTCCCGTCGACGCCTTGATCAAGGTCGAGCCCGATACAACCCGGGTGGATCCGGCGATCAACTCGCTCGACTGTTATCCACCAAGAATGAACGGGCCCAGAATCAATGGGATCTTGGACGATCACGACACTGCATATTCATACGAGTATCGCAATCATGTTGACCGGGTATCGGGGACATTGCTCACTTTTGATTTTGACCAGGACTACCAAGAGTCCGTCTTGATTCATGAGCAATGTGGAGGCGGGGACCTGTCCTTTTTACTTCTGGACAGAATTACGTTATCTGAAACTGTCAGATCAATCGTCCTCGATAGAATCGCTGGACTTGGCAGAGACTATGTTGCGATACATGTACGAAACACCGACTACCAGACAAACTATGAATTATTTTTCAACACGATCTACCCGGAGGTGGTCGGAAAATCAGTCCTGATTTGCAGTGATGATGCGGACGTCATCGTCAAGGCGAAAAACTTCTTTCATGCGTCGACCGTGTACAGCATCAGTGAGATACCCCATACGAATCAGAAGCCGCTGCATGGCGAATGGACAATGAAATCGGATCAGGACCGGAAATCGGCTGCCATTGCCTCGATCGTGGATCTTTGCGCGCTTGGTTTGTCAGGCAAACTGTATTTCACGAATGTCACCGCGGGCCATCCATCGGGATTTTCAAGATTGGCCCAGCACCTTAACGAAAACAAGGATCTGGTATTCAGGCTTCTGCAAATCACGAATGACGCGTTGACGCCACAGTTGCCCTGACAGCAGCTGGAACAAGTCTGATCATTTTGACCCATCCCACCTCACCCCCGAACCCTGCTTCGACCATTTCGAGGAATCAGGCCTGCCCCTGCGGCAGTGGCAAGCGTTATAAGCATTGCTGTGGTGCGAATACCTCTGGTTCAGTCGGACGTGCCAGCACCGACCCGGCTATGGCCGACGAACGGGCTGTGGCAGGTGCGACAGAACGCTTTCGTCAGGGGGAGGCATTCGCAGGCAAGGAATTACTGGACGCAATCGATCCTGATCGTCTCTCCAGACCGCAATCGGCACTTGAGGCCGCCGAGATGTATCGGGAACTGGGTGACATGCGGCGTGAATTCGCCTTCCTGGCCCGCGCCTCGCGTCTGGATGGCCAACTCGAAGTCAAGTTCAAGCTGGAAGCGTGTGTCGAACTGTTGTTTGCCGATACCGCCTGGGATTCGCTGCGTCGTCAGGCCCTCAAACTGATTGCGAGCATCAATGCACGGGGTAACGCTGCAGCAGTCAGGGCCTGTAAAAGCGACCCCCCCAGAATCCACTTGGTCAACGATTTCCGGGCCATAGGGGGGAGCGAGAATCATACATTTCGGCTCTACCAGGTACTTTCACCATTCGCAGAGGTGGTCTTGTGGTCACGGAGCGAGCCGATCGATCACTATCGGGCGCTCTGTCCCGACATGCGCGTGCTCGACCCGTCCAGGGGGGCTGTGCCAGAAAGCGGGACGCTGGTGATCGTGGGCAACTATATGGATATGTGGCCCTGGATGGACGCCATTGCCAGATGCAGCCGCATCGTTCTCAGCGTAAACGTTTCCGATTTGCCCCACATGAAACGCATCCTGGCCGCGCTGACGCTGATGGACGCGTTGCAGGCAGGCTTTTCGGTGGAATTTACCTATCCCTCTGACATGTGGCGAAACCGCGTGGGACTGGGAGGGGTGACCGAATATCCGCCCACCGATACGCAACGGTTCACCCGGCAGCGGCCTCATGGACCGGAGACAAGTCGCTTGGTCGTCGGCAGGCTGGCACGGGGGGACAGGTCAAAATTTCATCCGGACGATCCCGGGCTGGTGCGGCGCATCATCAGCAGGGGGCATGTTTGCCGGATCATGGACGGCACGCCTCTGAAAGCCGCTTTGCAGAATGAGGTGCGATCCGGCCAGGTCGAGTTGTTGCCATTGAATGCCATGGATGCGCGGGATTTTCTCGAAGCGCTGGACTGTTTCCTGTACTGGAAGCACCCTTTATGCATTGAAACGGGTTGCAACGCGATCCTTGAAGCCATGGCCATGGAATTGCCTGTCATCATGTTCGCCGGGGATGTGGGGGTCGCGGAATTGATCGAACACGGCAGGGATGGCTTCCTAGTGGAGACCGAAGAGGAGGCCCTGACATGCTTGGACAGGCTGGCTGCTTCGCCGGAACTCCGGCAATCGGTCGGTCAGGCGGCACGCCGCAAGGTTCTGGCAATCCTCGACAGCCAGCAGGCACGCATTGTGGATTTCTACCTGGGGGCGGGGGTGTCGGCAAGTCCGGACGCCCAATTCCGCGTGACGAAGACATAAATCATCTGCAAACGTTGGTTTCTGGATAGCCGCCCGAGGCAGTCCCTTACAGATTGGGACAATTGAGAGTTCCGTAAATCGTGTCAGCGACCCACTTCCGTCCGGGCCGAGATGTCGAAGCCCACTAAATCCCGAACCCGTCTGGACGCCCATGCGAGTCTACTGATGCGGAGCGCGTTGCCGTTGCCGATTGAATAGGTTCTGTGCGCCACAGTCGGTAAAATACGCGTCCCTATGCCCGCTGCCCCCACTTCCCCTCTCGTCAGCGTGCTGATGCCCGCATACAACCACGCGCCCTATATACGGGCGGCGGTGGTGAGCGTGCTGGGGCAGACCTACGGCAATCTCGAGCTCATCGCCATCGACGATGCCTCGTCCGACACGACCTGGGAGGTACTGCAAACCTTCACGGACGCGCGTTTGAGCCTTTACCGCCACGAAGCCAACCAGGGGGCGCATGCCACGCTGAACGAGGCCCTGGCGCTGGCGAAGGGCGAGATCATCGCCATCATCAATTCGGATGATGTGCATTACCCGGAACGCCTCCAGAAGGCGGTCTCCTGCCTGGCGGGCAACCAAAGTCTGGGCGCCTGTTTTTCTCGCTACGATTTCATCGATGAGACCGGCGGTGTTGTGCAGGATTCGGCGTCGCTCGCCAGGGATTTTCCGGACGCCGCTCGGGATCTGGGCTCGGCCGCTAAAGTTTTGGAATGCCACGAATTGCAGGTTCTGTCCTTGCTGGCGCGCAACTATCTGCATACGACCTCGAATCTGGTTTGTCGGCGTCAAGTTTTCGAGCACATCGGACCGTTCAGGGGTTTTCGGTATGTCCATGACCATGATTTCTTCTTGCGGCTCTGCCAGCGCTATCCAATTGAAGTCATTCATGAAAGTTTGCTCGGATATCGTTTTCACGCCACCAACACCCTGGCGGAAAGTGCCGTGGCCAGCGTGGCGGAAACTGCCGCGATGCTGGCGGAGTTTTTCCTGACCCAGGAACTGAAGCCCATGCACCAGAGTCACCCTGCTTTCCTGGAGGTGCTCGGCTATCTGCTCAGGAACCTCAGGGCATATGGGGCAGACCGGCTCGTGCTGTTGCTGGTGCTGGCCGAGGCTGACAGGCCCCAAAGAAGCGAAATCCCGATGTTCCTCCCCTGGGCCCTGGACGAGTCCATCCGGCACCAGGTCGGGACATTGCGGGACAAGGACAGGGCGGCCGATGATTTGCGCTGGCAGAAAGCCCAAACGACCAAATGGTGGGAAGAGACGCAAAAGAGCAATGCGAAGCGGTCACGGGCGGTCAGGAATCTCAGGCAGACCCGACGGTCGTTCGAGCAGAAACTCGCGTGGTCCGAGCAACAGATGGCCTGGTGGCGCGACAGATATCAGCGGACCCTGACAGCCCGCATCAGGAGGGTCTTGAGAAGCTTGCTTGATATGGCGAACAAAGTAACGAGGAACACGAATCAATGAATCAGGCACGAGTGGCGGTGATCACGCGCACGAAAAACAGGGCCATTCTGCTCAAGCGCGCCATACGCAGCGTGCTCGACCAGGGATACGAGGACTGGACGCATGTGATCGTCAACGACGGGGGCGACGCCGAGGAGGTGCGTCGCGTTCTGGCACCGAGTCTGGACGAATACAAGGGCCGCGTGACGGTGATCGACAATCCCGCGTCGGTGGGCATGGAGGCGGCGTCCAATATCGGCATACGGGCGTGTTCAAGCGAATTCATCGTGATTCACGACGATGACGATTCCTGGGAACCAGGTTTTCTCGAGCGTTGTGTCGAATTCATGGACTCGACCAGCAAGCCGCGGCTTGATTGTGAATACGGCGGCGTGGTCACGCACAGTCTGCGAATCATCGAGGAACTTGACGGACAGGAAGTCAGGCAAGTCGCGTCGGAGCCTTTCAATGAGTGGATGACCTCGGTGTCACTCTATCGGCTTGCGGCGGGAAACACGTTTCCGCCCATCTCCTTTTTGTTCCGCAGAGACGTCTGGGAGGATATCGGCTGTTTCCGGGAGGCATTGCCGGTGCTCGGAGACTGGGACTTCCACCTGCGGGTGTGCGCACGCTATGAGATTGGGCTTGTTCCCAAGTTGTTGGCCAATTACCACCACCGGACCTCCATCCAGTCCGGGGACTATGGCAACACGGTGGTCGCCGCCGATGCGAAACACCGGGCCTATGAGAACCTGTATCGCAATGAACTGTTGCGCCGCGACCTTGAGGCCGGCCAGTTCGGACTGGGGTTCCTGGTGAACATGGGGAGCAGTTTCGAGCAACTGCATCGCCAGTTCTGGCCGATGGAGCGCGTCCTGCGCAAGCTCAGAGGAAATTTCCTGATGCGGAAACTGGCCCGGCTCTTCCCCCGGGATACGAACTGATGGGGCCTGGGACATTTCGGCAGCGCTTCGAGTCGCTGCTGCGCAAGGTCGATCTGGTGACCTTCGATGTCTTTGATACCGCCCTGGTCAGGGGCGTGGCGCGCCCTGAAGGCGTCTTTCTGCAATTGGCGATCGAGGCCCAGGCAAGCGGAATATTGTCGCCAGACCTGCTCGAGCGCCAGGACTTCATCCAGGCACGCATCAAGGCCGAGACGGAGGCCAGGCGTCATGCCTGGGAAACCAGCGGCTGGGTCGAGATTCGGCTCGAGGAAATACACGCTCGCCTGGCTGGCGATCTGAATCTGGATGAATCCAGCGCGCAAGCACTCATGTCACTGGAACAGCGAATCGAGGTGGCGCATGGATTGCGGAACCCTTTCGTCGGCGGGCTTTTCGATCTGGCAAAAGCTGCTGGCAAGAGGGTTGGCTTTATTTCCGACATGTATCTGGATGAAACGCTCGTAGCCAGTCTGCTGGAGCAGGCAGGGTATGGCGAATACGAGTTTCTGTTGGTGTCTTCGAGCGGCAGGGAGACGAAGGCTTCCGGATCCCTGTACAAGCGGGTGTTGAATACGCAGGGGATCGTGTCTCAGCAATGGTTGCACGTGGGCGACAATCTGGATTCGGATGTCAGGCGTGCACGAGAACTGGGCATCCATGCACTGCATTACAAAAAGTGCGAAACCCGTATCAAGTCTCACCCCGGGATGGTTCGCCAGAGCAGGCTCCTGTCACCTGATCAGAAGGTGACCGAGGCCGGTCTGTTTCGCTCCATCGTGACCGGATTGATTGCCGCCCGTTACTTTGCCAGTCCTGACGCGAAGACGTCGAATGGCCATTCCGATCAGGATTTCTGGATGGATTGGGGATACCGGCATGCCGGCCCCTTGCTGGCGGGCTTTGGTTCCTGGATCGTGCGTGAGGTCTCCCGACATGCCTTCCGGGATGTCTACTTTCTGTCGCGCGATGGCTATCTGATCAAACAGGTGGCGGATCGCATGCTGCGCGCCGGTTTCGGGGCAGGGCAGTCATTGCGTACGCATTACCTGTATGCGTCGAGGCGGGCCTTCAATCTGGCCGCGATCGAAAAGCTCGACGATGACAGCCAGGATTTTCTGGTCAGCGGTACGAGTCGCATGACGCCGCGTCAATTTCTGGCGCGCATCGACATCGATATCGACCGGCACCTGGATGCTGTCGCCGGAGTGGGCTTCCCCTCGCCGGATGAGGTCGTCGAAGGCGCCCTGGGGTACGGACGTCTGCGCGCCCTGTTGCGCGAACTGGAGGACATCGTGCTGGAACGGGCACGGTCCGAACTGGGGGCCCTCGATCGCTATTTCCGGGAAGAAGGCCTGCTGGAAGGCGGCCAAGCGGCTATCGTCGACCTGGGCTGGCATGGGACCTTGCAAAATGCCATGGCTGGCTTGATCCGGCGCATGGGAGCGATGACCCGGCTGACCGGCTATTACATGGGGACATTTCCCGCGGCAAAGCGCTATGCCGACCGCGGCCAGGAAATGCATGGTTATCTGTGCGAGGAGGGCAAGCCGGTGGAGATGCATGCCGCCATCCGGACCTCGGTCGAACTGTTCGAATGGATTTTTTCCGCGCCGCACGGCAGTGTCTGCAATTTCCGAGCTGGCGCAGAAGGCATCGAGCCGGTTTTCGCTGAATTCGCGTTCGAGTCCGAGCGGTGGGAAGCCGCTTCCGCCATGCAAGCCGGGGCACTCCGTTTTGTCGACGACTATATTGGCCTCTGGCAGGGGCTGAGCCTGCCGGATGTGCCGCCAGCGGAAGCCCTGCGAAGCTTTCATGCCGCACTTGCGCATCCGACACCCGAAGAGGCCAGGCGTCTCGGCCATCTTCAGCACGCCGAAGGATTCGGCAGTGTGGCGGTTCCCCGTTATATTGCGAAGCCACCGGGGAGCATCTGGAATCCGCTGAGCTACCCGCGCCTGGTTCGGGGGTATCGCGCCAGCTTCTGGCGGCCAGGCTACAAGCGTAATTTGTTGGGGAAACTGTCGCCATGATGTGGGTGGGACATGGTCAAAAGCGTTTGCAGTTCCTTGCCCGTGCAAGATGGCCGCGGTCGTCTGTTGACGGAGCCAGGATGTTCGAATGAATCCTCACGCAGCACCCCCCGCCTCCCCAACTGCGATGCTCCGCAGTCTATGGGGCCATCGCTCGCTCATCGTGCAAATGACCCGCCGGGAAGTCATTGGACGCTACAAGGGTTCGAGCATGGGGCTGTTATGGTCCTTTCTGAACCCCGTATTCATGCTGGTGGTGTATTCCTTCGTGTTTTCGGTCGTCTTCAAGGCTCGCTGGTCGGGCGGTGACGAATCGCATACCCAGTTTGCGGTGGTGCTGTTTGCGGGGATGATTGTTCACGCACTGTTCGCCGAGGTGCTCAACCGTGCGCCCTCCCTCATCCTGAACAACGCAAATTACGTCAAGAAGGTGGTTTTTCCACTGGAGATTCTTGCTGTGGTCAGCCTGGGGGCCGCCCTGTTTCATGCGCTGGTCAGCCTGTTCGTGCTGCTCGTGGCATTCGCCATGCTGAACGGGCTGGTTCATTGGACCGCCGTTTTCGTCCCGCTGGTCTTGATGCCGCTCATGATCCTGAGCCTTGGATTCGGCTGGATCCTGTCATCTCTCGGCGTGTTCGTTCGCGACATCGAGCAGGTGATCGGCGTATTCACTACCGTTCTGCTGTTCGTTTCTCCGGTCTTTTTCCCGGTCAGTGCAGTGCCTGAACAACTTCGGGTGTGGCTGCATTTGAACCCGTTGACGTTTTTTATCGAGCAAACGCGCGAAGTCCTGATCTGGGGTCACCTGCCCGACTGGCAGGGCCTGGCGCTTTACTTTATTGGGGCGAGTGTTTTTGCCTGGCTGGGCTTTTTCTGGTTCCAGAAAACCCGAAAAGGATTTGCCGACGTCCTGTGACGTTGCCAGACAGGTAAACAGGCCTGGTCGCAGGTTCAGCGATCAGGC
>Ga0105107_10003651_pt1 | contig 10263 bp, 10 predicted proteins | sample PPLLaktember2015_6_FD_79335 | JGI IMG/M metagenome (GOLD analysis project Ga0105107, IMG submission 79335) | Freshwater sediment microbial communities from Prairie Pothole Lake near Jamestown, North Dakota, USA - PPLs Lake P8 Core (1) Depth... | ecosystem: Environmental > Aquatic > Freshwater >...
AGAGCCGATAATACTGCCATCAACACCATCAATGACTTGATCGCCAAAACAATTTGCACTCTGCCACCGCCCAACTTCGGCACTATGTCAGTTCAAGATAAATTCCGCAATCCAGTACGCCAGCCCATTATCAAGGCCATCAAGGGCGAGTCAGGTAATGTGTATGAGGCATTCAAGAACGGTACTTGCCAAAGTGCCATGATACGCGCGACGTTTTACAACAAGAAGCTGACAGATGAGGAACGCAAACACATCAAAATTATCGAGCGCATGAGCGCGCCCAATCAGGGAATCACCGTCAGTAATCGCCTGGATTTGCGCGAGAAGCAGTTACTCGCTAAAAACATTACGGCTGATGGAGCACCGACGGTGATCAAGCAGCTGGTGGAACGCTATGGTCAGAAGGGTGATAAAAATTTCGTGCTCTCCGGAAATAACGAATATCAGGGACAAAACCAGAAGCTCGAAGGGGTGATTTATGGTTGGTAAGTGGCGCTAACTTTAGCGTTTGTTGCGTGAACCAGCTGCAAGCTGCCTATTTTTCTATCCGAATCATAGATTTTGGTGCCAGGCGACGGACTTTTTTTGGCTGCGTGTAGGCGAAGTGATCTTATTGTCTTGCGAGATTCTGTGTTTGTCTGACTGCGTAAAGCGCTAGGATTTACCCGCACGACTGTGACTGCCATGGGATTTACCTTTATGACCATCGCGACGCCCTCCGCTGCGCTGTGGACGTCCCTGGCCGTGCCGAGGGGCACGCTCACGTTCTTCATGCAAGGGAGGTTTGGGCTGAGGCAGTAATGAGGCATCCAGGTTGAGCTTGGGCAGGCGATGACCAATGTATTGCTCGATTTCGGGTAAGGAGAAGACGTATTCATCACAGGCAAAACTAATCGCCTCACCCGACGCACCAGCACGCGCCGTTCGGCCGATTCGATGTACATAATCTTCCGGGTCCTGAGGCAGATCGTAATTAAAGACGTGTGACACGGCGGGGATGTGTAAACCGCGGGCAGCAACATCGGTGGCCACCAGGATAGTAATTTTATCTTCCGCTAAATCATTGAGTAGTCGCAACCGCTTGGTCTGCGGGACATCACCGGAGAGGAGGTCGGCGCTATAGCCATTGCCGCGCAAATAGGAAGTAATCCGTTCGGCAACACGTTTGGTATTGGCAAAGATCAGCGCGCGCTGTGGGGCATGCGTTTTTAGTAAGCCAAGCAGTAGCGGGATTTTTTCTTCCTTGGAAGGATAGAACACTGCTTCTGTGACCTGTTTAGCGGTGATTTGCTCGGGCTCTATTGCCACGCGCTGGGGGTTGTTCATGTGTTCGTAGGCGAGTTCTTCTACCCGACACGATAAAGTGGCGGAGAACAACATTGATAGCCGATGTTCGGGTTTGGGCATGCGACGGAGTAGAAAACGTATGTCGGTAATGAAGCCCAAATCGAACATGCGGTCGGCCTCATCGAGCACACATACCTGCACCGCCTTCATGTCAAATACGTGCTGCTTGAAGTAATCGATGATGCGACCGGGCGTGCCAATTAAAACATCGATGCCTTCTTCAATAGTTTGGCGTTGCTGTACATACCCGGTACCACCGAAGACGAGACCAAGTTTGAAACCCAGCGGATCAGCGAGCTTGCGTGCGTCACTATCAATTTGCACGGCTAACTCACGGGTTGGGGCAAGGATGACGGCACGGGGTTGGTTGGGTTTGCGGTGCGCCGGACCAGGTTTGGTCAAAAGGTATGCAAAAGTGGCTACTAAGAAGGCAATGGTTTTGCCGGTGCCGGTTTGGGCCTGTCCGGCAACATCGTGTCCCGCCAGGCTTTTTGGTAGTGTCTGCGCCTGAATAGGAGTACAGTAAGAATATCCAATATTTTCAATCGCTTGAAGTAAGATTGGAGGTAGATTTAAGTCCGCAAAACGGATAGTGCTGAGGTGAGCTTGTTCGGTCATGTCGTACAGGATACCAGATATCCTCTTGCAACGGACTTGAAATGCGACAGCGCTTGTGAGCAAAATTGCACATTAAACGAATTCATCGTTTTCCCATTGATCCCAATTGTGCAAACCAGCGAACGATTATTTAGGGACACACAGGAGTTTTGTTTTGAGCGATAAAATTATTTACGTGACTGATTCCACATTTGAAAAGGAAATTCTGCAAGCCAGTGGGCCGGTCTTGGTTGATTACTGGGCTGAGTGGTGTGGACCTTGCAAAATGATTGCTCCTATCCTCGATGAAATTGCGGCTGAATACGATGGCAAGCTCAAGGTGGCCAAACTTAATATCGATGAGAATCCGGTGACCCCGCCAAAATTTGGGATTCGGGGTATACCAACCTTGATGATTTTCAAGGGCGGAAATGTCGAAGCCACTAAAGTGGGTGCGGTTTCCAAATCGCAGTTAACGGCATTTATCGATAGTAATCTCTGATTCTGTGATTGTGTGCCAGTGCCGCATGCGCGGTACTGGACGAATAAAAAAATTGGTGATACTTTTAAAGGTATAGAATAGATATACTGATAAGTGATTAATGACATTTTGTCCTGCCTGATATAGGCACTTCCTAAGGTACAGAAATAACCCAACGAAACTGATTACGCGCCCTGCATTCGCCGTGTCCCAGCGGCTCATTCGAATTCCACAACCACATGAAACGAAAAAAGGCACTATGAACCTGTCCGAACTCAAAATTACTCCCGTCGCGGAACTGGTCGATCTTGCGACCTCCATGGGCATCGAAGGTATGGCCCGTGCCCGCAAACAAGACATCATCTTTTCTATCCTCAAGTCACACGCCAAAAACGGTGAAGATATTCACGGTGACGGTGTTTTAGAAATTCTCCAGGATGGCTTTGGATTTTTGCGATCCGCCACTGGCTCCTATCTGGCTGGCCCAGACGATATTTACGTTTCTCCCAGTCAGATTCGACGCTTTAATTTACGCACCGGTGATTCCGTTGCGGGTACGATTCGCCCTCCAAAGGAAGGAGAGCGTTATTTTGCGCTGCTGAAGGTGGATCAAATCAATTTCGAGCCGCCGGAAAATGCTAAAAACAAAGTACTGTTTGAGAACTTGACCCCTCTGCATCCCAACAAGCGCATGCCACTGGAATTGGGCAATGGTAGTACTGAAGATATGATCGCCCGAGTTATCGACATGGTTGCACCCATCGGCAAAGGCCAACGCGGCCTGATCGTGTCGCCGCCCAAAGCCGGTAAAACCATGATGTTGCAGAACATCGCCCGCTCGATCGCCAGCAAAAATCCGGAATGCTATCTCATTGTGCTGCTTATCGATGAGCGCCCGGAAGAAGTCACCGAAATGGAGCGTTCGGTGCGTGGCGAAGTCGTGTCCAGTACCTTTGATGAGCCTGCCACCCGTCACGTGCAGGTTGCCGAAATGGTGATTGAAAAGGCCAAACGCCTGGTAGAGCACAAAATGGATGTTGTTATCCTGCTCGATTCCATCACGCGATTGGCCCGGGCTTATAACACCGTAATTCCTTCTTCAGGCAAGGTATTAACGGGTGGTGTTGATGCCAATGCGCTGCAAAAACCCAAGCGATTCTTTGGTGCTGCGCGTAACATTGAAGAAGGTGGCTCACTCACCATTATCGCTACGGCCCTGATTGATACAGGCTCGCGCATGGATGACGTCATCTATGAAGAATTCAAGGGTACCGGCAACATGGAAATCCATTTGGATCGACGTATTGCTGAAAAGCGTATCTACCCGGCGATCAATATCAACCGTTCTGGCACCCGTCGTGAAGAATTGCTCACGACCCCGGATGAATTACAAAAGATGTGGATCATCCGCAAAGTCGTGCATGACATGGATGAATTGGCGGCGATGGAATTTCTCACCGACAAGATGCGAGCTTCGAAGTCGAATTTAGAATTTTTCGACTCCATGAAACGCTAGATGCCTCTCTGTCTGGTTTGCCAAGCAGGTGTATTTATATTCTCAGCACAGAAATATGATAGTATGCACTAACTAGCCGTTTTATGCTTTGTGCATCAGTTTGACATTTCCCCCTAAAATAACGATGATAATTTGAACAACGCTATCCTATAAGGTGTGATGTAATACCTTGATATCCATAAGGTCTAATAGTCATGATGCTTGAGACCTAGGCTAGTAAGACCAGACAAGTAGCAAGTGTGCGGGGTGAAAAGTATGATACGACCATCACGGGTGCCTCTACCCGACTTTGAAACGTGGATGACTTTGGCCAAGGAAGACCCCGATCGGTTCGAGGCTTTGCGACTGGAAACGATCGACGACTTTATTTCCCAGGTTCCCGAAAGTAAACGTTTACATCTGCGTCGCTTACAGTGGCGGATTGACCAGGTGCGAGACCGTGCGGGGACACCCTTGGCAGCCTGTGTGGCCTTATCTCGCATGATGTGGGACTCGTTTAGTGATTTACGCGAGTGCTACCAGGAATTACAGGAAGACGGGCAACCAATGCATCCTAGACATCCTCAGCCACGTAATGCAAAAGTGCTGGCGTTTCGTCGCCAAGAGCCTGTCGAAGCCTGAAGAGTGAGTGTAGGCGGCTGATACGACTTGCTGCCATGTCGCCTTTCCCTTACTATTGCGCCCCCTTGGGGTGCCGTATCCGCTCAATGAGCGCGGGTGGCGGTACCTGAAAACAATAGAGGTTTTTATGAAAGCAGAAATTCATCCTAGCTATGCCGAAGTCAACGTTGTGTGCAGCTGTGGCAACAGTTTCAAGACGTGTTCTACCGTTGGCCATGACCTAAATATCGAAGTGTGTTCCAACTGTCATCCGTTTTACACGGGTAAGCAGAAGATCGTCGATACGGCTGGCCGAGTGGACAAGTTTCGCCAGAAATACGCCAAGAAAGCCAAATAAGCTGTTTCTAGCCTATTTATCCGAATTCCCGAGTAACTCTTGCAGGGTGGCCATGTTGGCCCGCTGCATGGGTTTGCCGTCGACCGGGCTTAGTGGCGCGGGTAAGTGCCGACTGCGCGGAAATACCACCACCTCGACTTGAATCTCATTTGCCACAAAGCGAAACCCGGGAAAGTCCGCGTATTCGTCTGCGGGCAGACGCAGGTGTTTGTCCAAGGTTTCAAATGGTATTTGATGTTCGAGCAGTTCAAAGCTGATGTCTTCAGACGTGTCAGTAAATACATGCAAGGTCACTGGGGTGTTGGTATCTGCTGTTCCATGCAATACCGGGCCAACCAGGCGGGGATCATAGGCGCGAAAAAATTGCATTGCCGTAAGCGCGGTTTCTCGCAGTTTTTGCAGCGCCCGTGGCTGAGTGGTGCTTCGAAATAGCCGTAGGTATTCCCGCAGTGCCAGCTCAATTTCCTGATTGCTCGGAAGTTGCCGGGTATCGGTGGCAGATAAATGGGCCGCCGCTTTGCGTTTGGCCATTAAAAAATCCTGGTTACCGGTTTCCACCATAATGCGCGCTGCTTCCTGAGCCAGACGCAGGCGCATGTGTCGATCGCGCGAGGAGTACTGCGACATATCCGGCTCGTTTTCTTTAAAATAGTTGGTCCGTAACTTCGGGTGTTGGGGTCGACTGATTATGGGGATCAGGTACATCCTTGGAGCGGTGGGGTTCAGCTGGGACTTGATCGGCAATGAAGTATTCAAACATCGCATCCGGATCATCCGCCGTGGTGGGCTGCCCGCTGTTGGCGTTTATCCGAACCGAGACAATCTTCGGGGGAGTGGGCCATGATTTTTCCGGTTTGCCATCTAATGCAACACGCATGAAATCTATCCACATCGGCAATGCTGCTTTGGCTCCCGTTTCGGAATTACCCAAGGGGTGCGTATCATCGAAGCCAACCCAGCTGATGGTTACTAGATCACGATTAAATCCGGCAAACCAAGCGTCACGTTGATCATTGGTAGTGCCTGTTTTGCCTGCCAGGTCATTGCGGTTCAAAGCGCGCGCGCCTTGACCAGTGCCAATGCGGATAACATCGCGCATCATCGAGTTCATTAAAAAGTTAGTCTGTGCAGAAATGACTCGTGGCGCCGGTCGAAACAACGGTGGACCTTCATTTAAGATCAATGTTTGATTCAGTAGAGCAGGCAGATTTTGTTTCTGTGCTGTACCATCCGCTAGCAGCGGCAAGGGCTCAGGCTCATCGCTGGTCGTCATAGGCGCTGGAGTGGCCGGGGTAGGCAATGGCTCTATGGCTGGTGGCGTAGCCGAATCGGTTGAGGGTGGTGACGAATCAGCAATCGCTGTTGGTAGTTTCACCGCGTCTTCAGCCTGAATATCTTCTGGGACACAACTCGGGCATGCAACAAGTGGATTGGTGATGTCGACAACGGTCTTATCCGGGCCGAGGATATAGTCGATGTAATACGGTTCGATTCGAAAGCCGCCATTGGCGAAGACGGTATAGCCACGCGCTAGTTCCATGGGAGTGAGGTTACCGCTACCCAAGGCCAAAGACAGATCACGAGGCAGTAGCGCTTTCTCGAAACCGAAACGGTGGATGTATTGCAATGCATAGCCAATACCGATGTCACGCAACAGTCGAATAGAAACCAGGTTACGTGATTTAGCCAAGGCCTGACGCATGCGCGTTGGGCCGTAAAATTCGCCAGAATAATTTTCCGGTCGCCAGGCATCTTCCAACCCCGGGGCTTCAAAGACAACCGGCGCATCATTGATGATGCTGGCAGGATTAAAGCCTTTATCGAGGGCGGCTGAATAAATAAAGGGTTTGAACGCCGATCCCGGTTGGCGTTGGGCCTGAGTGACACGGTTAAATTTACTTTGGTAATACTCAAAACCCCCAACCAGAGCCAGAGTAGCTCCGTCGTCAGGTTGTAGCGACACAATTGAACCGGAAACCTTGGGAATTTGGGCCAGCCATGAACAGCCTGGCCGATCCTTGGCGACATAGATGATGTCGCCTGGCTTGAGAATATCCGTGGCGGTGGTTAACTCGGGACCGAGGTGGTTATCATCGATGTAGCGACGTGCCCATTGCAGGTGATCCCAGGGCATATAGGCGATTTCGTTGGACTGGGTATAGGCATAGGCCTCCTGCTCATCCACGTAAAACACCAGGGCTGGGGTTAAACCCCCGATCGTTTCCATGTCGGCCAGCGTTTCATGCCAGGTATTGAGGTCTTCCATATCACTACTTTTGAATAGCTCAATATGTTGTATACGGCCGCGGTAACCATGGCGACGATCATAGGCAAGCAAGGCATTATGTAAGGCAGTATTCGCCGTGTTTTGCAGTTTGCTGTCCAGGGTCGTATATACCTCAAAACCAGCGGTATAGGCCTCGTTCCCATAGCGATTTAGCATTTCGGAACGCACCATTTCAGCAACATAAGGTGCCTCTACTTCAAGCATTTGACCGTGCATACTGGCTTGGTCTTTCTCAACGACAGCCAGATCGTACTGTACTTGTGTAATGAATTGCAGTTTGAGCATGCGCTTGAGTACATAATTACGCCGGGCCGTGGCGCGCGTGTTGCTGGTGACAGGATTGGCGCGCGACGGCGCCTGGGGCAGACCAGCTAACATGGCGGTTTGCGCTAAGGTGAGTTCCGATAAATTTTTCCCGTAATACACCTGCGCGGCAGCTGAAAATCCATAGGCACGCTTGCCGAGGTAAATTTTATTGAGGTAGAGCTCCAGGATTTCATCCTTGGTTAATTGGTTTTCGATTTTCATGGCCAGGAAAATCTCATTCACTTTCCGCAGGTAGGTTTTTTCGCGGCTCAAGAAAAAATTGCGTGCTACCTGCATGGTGATGGTACTGCCACCTTGGGATTTATCCCCTTCCGACAGCTGGTTTAGAACGGCGCGCAAGATACCCTTGTAATCCACACCATGATGCTCAAAAAAGCGATCGTCCTCCGCTGAAATGACAGCCTGTACCAATATAGGCGGTATATCTTTATATTTCAGTGGATTACGCTTCATTTCGCCAAATTCGGCGATCAAGTCACCGCTGTGGGTAAAGACCCGTAACGGCACTTGTAGGTGAACGTCGCTTAAAGATTCAATTTCTGGCAGCTTCGGGGCGATATAGAGGTAGAGTCCTAGCAAACTCAGGGATCCAAGCAGAAATAGGGTAATAATTAACCAGATACTATAACGAATAGCCTTTTTTATGACGGGTTTCACGGCAAATGATCCAGGTTAAAACACTACAATCCATTTTTTGGCGTAACAAATGGTCGTGGGAACGAATATGGCCGGGAGTATATCTGGCCTACCGTCGAATGACTATGTGCTATTTGTATTTATCTTTTTGATGACCTATAGTTGACTCTGGTAGTTAATGTAGTTAACCATATATGTGATCTAACCCCTAGGGATATATAAGAAAATTATGGCGTTTGCCAACTTGTTCAAGCCTGCTAACCCGGCGGTAGTCGGGCTTGATATCAGCTCTACCGCCGTCAAACTATTGGAACTGGGTCGTAGTGGCGATCGGCTGCGTGTGGAATCCTACGCCGTCGAACCCTTACCCCCGAATTCAGTAATTGAAAAAAACATTTCGGATGTTGAGGCTGTTGGTGAAGCGATCAAACGCGCCATCAAGCGTTCCGGTACCCGTACCAGATTCGCCTGCGCGGCAGTATCGGGATCGGCGGTGATCACCAAGATCATTTCTATGCCGGCGTCTCTGTCCGAAGATGAAATGGATCAACAAATCCAGCTGGAGGCGGATCAATACATTCCCTATCCACTGGAAGAAGTAAATCTCGATTTCGAAGTGCTGGGACCATCCAAGAATGATCCAGAACGTGTCGATGTATTGTTGGCCGCATCGCGTAGTGAAAACGTTGAAGTGCGTGTCGCCGCGATTGAATTGGCGGGATTAAAAGCGCGGGTGATCGATGTTGAAGCCTATGCGATGGAAAATGCCTGTAACTTATTGTCGGCGCAGCTGCCGGAACAAGGTATCGACCAAACCATCGCAGTGATCGATATCGGCGCCACGATGACTACATTGAATGTTTTGCGTGACCTGAAAACCATTTACACGCGTGAACAAGTCTTTGGTGGTAAACAGCTTACCGAAGAAATCCAGCGACGCTACGGGTTGTCGTATGAAGAGGCTGGCATGGCGAAGCGTCAGGGCGGTTTGCCTGACAATTACGAACCTGAAGTGCTTGAGCCGTTCAAGGATGCCATGGCGCAGCAAGTCAGTCGTTCATTGCAATTCTTTTTTTCATCGAGTCAGTACACCTCGGTTGATCATATTGTACTGGCCGGTGGTAGTTCCATGATACCGGGCGTGGATGAACTCATCGCCAACAAGATCGGAGTGCATACCTCGATTGCCAATCCTTTCACTAACATGGTCATTGCTTCGCGCGTCAAGGCGCAGAGTCTGAGCAATGACGCACCGGCGCTGATGATTGCTACGGGACTTGCCATGAGGAGTTTTGACTAATGGCGAAGATAAATCTATTACCGTGGCGCCAGGATCGTCGCAAGGAACAACAGCGCCAGTTTTTTACCTTAATGGGGCTGTCGGCAGTGCTGGTGGTGGTGCTGGTGTTGTTTACCTATCTGGAATTTAGCCGCCAAATCAGCCATCAGCAACAGCGTAATCAATATCTCAATGACTACGTCAAGAAACTCCAGGAACAGATCAAGGAGGTCGCGGGTCTAGAGGAGAAAAAGGAATTAATGGTTAAGCGCATTGATGCCATTCAGGATTTGCAACGTAGCCGACCTGATATGGTGCATTTGTTCGATGAACTGGTACGCATTATTCCTGAAGGGGTACATCTCACTACTCTCAAGCAATCCGGCGCGAATCTGGATTTTGTCGGCATGGCGCAATCCAATTCCCGGGTGGCGACGTTCATGCGCAACATTGACCAGTCGGAATGGTTTGCTGATGCGCAATTGGTCAGTATTGAAGAGGATGCGAAATCCAAAGATGTGTCAATTCGATTTACGCTCAAGGCCAAGCACGTGAACAAAGCTGAACTGGCGACGAAGGACCAGACAACCCCTGGGGCGAAGCCGGCAGCCAAGAGTACTGCGGAGAAGAAATTGTGAAAAATGTCGATTTGGGCAGTTTAGATATTAACAATATCGGCGCTTGGCCGACACCGTTGAAAATTGTGCTGGTGTTGATTGCCTGTGTGGTGGTTGCGGTAGGCGGATTTTTCCTTTTTATTCAGCCCAAGCGGGTTGAGCTACAGCAGGCACAAGCACAAGAACTCCAACTCAAAAGAGACATTGAAGGCATGCAG
>Ga0105107_10003653_pt1 | contig 10261 bp, 6 predicted proteins | sample PPLLaktember2015_6_FD_79335 | JGI IMG/M metagenome (GOLD analysis project Ga0105107, IMG submission 79335) | Freshwater sediment microbial communities from Prairie Pothole Lake near Jamestown, North Dakota, USA - PPLs Lake P8 Core (1) Depth... | ecosystem: Environmental > Aquatic > Freshwater >...
CGAGCGCGTCGGGATAGCCCATCTTGTCGAGGGCCTCCGCGCCCTGCGTGCCGTCGTAGACCGCGACGCCGCGCTTCTTCATGTACGCCTTGAGCTGCGGCATCTTCGTGTACGCCTTCTCGGGCATCTTGCGGAGCTCGTCGAGCATGTCGTCGAGCAGCTTCGATCCGCTGCGCGCGACCTTCGAGAACGCCTTGACCGCCTCGCGCGCGATCTTGGCGCGCTCGATGACCTTGCGCAGGTCGTTCGCGCGGTCGACCAGGCGCGCCGCCATCACCGGTTTCGTGAGGATGTCCGCGAACGGGATCATCGACGCGACCGACAGGCCCGCATCGACGGCATACGACCAGCCGTACCGCGTCATCGCGAGCGAGACACCGGCGGCCGCGCCATCGGCGATCCCGGTCGGATCGAAGATGCCCGCGACCCCGAGACCGGTGATCACCGCGATGCCGGCGAGCTCGACATAGGTGTCGATGAGCTCGCGGACCTTCTGCTGGCGCAAGGCCATCTGGGTCGCCACCGCCAGCGCGTCTTCGCGGGGGTCGCCGGTGGCACCTCCGCCGAGGTCGTCGAGGTAGTTCGCGACCGCGAGCGCGTAGACCTTGTCGCTACGGATCTTCTGCTCGATCGGTCGGGCCTGCGCCGTGGCTTCCGGCGGGATCGCGAGGGCGTACAGCTCCATCGCGACCACGCCAGTGCAAGGACCGTGCGCTGGTGTGGTGTGTCGCACGACTCCCTCGAAGAGAGGCGAGCTGCCCGACTCGCGCACGTCGATGCCCGAGTCGGGATCGCCACGCGACCGAGGTCACGTGCATGCCCGTCGTCACCGCGCTCGGTCGTCGTATGCTGGCGCGCCACGATGACTGCGGTTGCATCATCGGAGCCGCGCACCGGCGGATGCCCCGACGACGACGCCCTCGCGCAGTGGGTCGCCGGCGATCTGCCGCGTCACGAGCGGGATCGCCTGCACGAGCACCTCGACGGATGCGCGACGTGCCGCGATCTGCTCGCGGCGCTCGGCCATGCGTTCTTCGACGTCGAGCCCGAGCCACCACGCGCCGATCCGGCCGCGCGTTACTCGATCGTGGCGCGGCTCGGCAGCGGCGGCATGGGCGTTGTCTACCGCGCGCACGATCGCCGGCTCGGTCGCGAGGTCGCGCTCAAGCTCCTGCTTCGCTCCGAGCGCGAGCTGCACGACGACGACCACGGCGCCCGGCTGCGCGCCGAGGCGCGAGCGATGGCGGCGATCGATCATCCCAATGTCGTGCGCGTGTTCGATGTCGGCACGTGGAATCACCGCCCGTTCGTCGCGATGGAGCTCGTCGAGGGTACGACGCTGCGCGGCTGGTTGCAGGCCGAGCCCCGCACCGTGCCGGCGATCCTGGAGATGTTCCGTGCCGCGGCGCGGGGGCTGGCGGCGGCGCATCGCGTGGGGCTGGTGCATCGCGACTTCAAGCCGGACAACGTGCTCGTCGGGGCCGGCCGGGTCTGTGTCGCCGACTTCGGCATGGTCGCTGCCGGCCGTGGGAACCGGGCGCCGGCGAGCGGCACGGTGCTCGGGCCGCTCACTCGCACCGGCGCCATGCTGGGCACACCGGTCTACATGGCGCCCGAGCAGCTCGACGGCGATCCCGTCGATGCGCGCGCGGATCAGTTCGCGTTCTGCGTCGCGCTGTTCGAGGCGCTGTTCGGCGAGCGGCCGTTCTCCGGGACGACGCCGGCCGCGTTGCGAGCGGCACAGCAGGAGGGCCCGCGCTGGCCGGACTCGCCAGCGGTGCCCGCGGCGATCCGTGGCGCGCTGGCGCGGGGGCTGGCGGAACGACCCGGCGATCGGTTCCCCGACATCGAGCGGCTCCTGCACGCGATCACGAAGCCGCCGCGTGCACGCCCGCACACGGCGATCGTCGCATCGGCGGGCATCGGGATCGTCGCCGCACTGATCGTGGCGGCACCCGCGGGTGCTCCGGACGCGGTCGAGCCCGCATCGAGCGTCGCGACGACCTTGCCTCGAGCCCTCGAGGACGAGCTGCACGCGATCGAGGCGCTGCGCGACCGTGGAGAGCTGCCCCGGGCGCTCGCGCGCGTGAACGTGGTGATCGCGGACGCCGGGCTGCGCGACGATCGGTGGACGCTCGCGATGGCGCTGTTCCTGCGCGCGAGCATCCAGGATTCCGTCGGCGACACGGCGGCGGCCGAGGTCGGGTACCGCGATGCGTTCTTCCTCGCGCAGACCGAGAACGACCCCGCGACCGCATTCGATGCCGCGATCGCCTGTGCGCGTCTGGTCGGCGAGGTGCAGGCGCGTTTCGAGGACGGCCTCGCATGGCTGGCCCACGGCCGTGCGATGCTCGCTCGACGTCCCGATCCGGCGCGCGAGGCCGCCCTGCTCGAGGCCGAGGGCCAGATCCGTCTCACGCATGGCGATGCGACGGCGGCGGCGGAGCTGCACCGGGCCGCGCTCGCGCTGCGCGAAGGGGCCGAGCCCCGTGACGAGGGAATGATCGGTGCTTCGCTGCACAACCTCGCGCTCGCGGAGTCCCGACTGGGTCGCAACGACAGCGCCGCCGAACTGCTGGGGCGTGCGCTGGTCACCACCGTGCGCGATCACGGCATGACGCACCCGTTCGCGCTCACGAACCTGATGAACCTCGCGACGATCGAGGAGCTGCGCGGGCGGCCATTCGCGGCGGAGCACTGGCATCGCACGACGATCGCGCTGCTCGAGAACGCGTCGGCGAGCAATCCGCCGCTGCTCGCCAGCGCGCGCTACAACCTCGCCTCGCTGCTCGTGCAGGTGGGAGATCCCCGCGACGCCGAGCAGCAGCTCGAGGCTGCGCTCGCGCTATGGCGGGCGAGCTACGGCGATTCCCATCCGGACGTCGCGCTGGCGCTGCTCGGGCTCGGAAATCTCGCGCTGGTCCGTCACGAACCGGAGCTCGCGCGCACGCGCTGCGAGCAGGCCCGGGTGATCCAGGAGGAGCGGCTGCCGGCGGAGCATTCCGAGGCGGTCGCTGCGATCGGCTGTCTCGCGCGGGCGGCCCGCCACGGCGATCGGCCGGACGAGGCGAAGGAATACTACGAACGCCTGCTGGCGGTCGCCGGCGCCGACGACTTCGAGCTGCAGTGCGAGGCGCAGACGGGGCTCGGACTGCTCGCCCGCGAGACCGACGAGCTCGAGCGCGCGCAAGAGCTGCTGCAGGAGGCGATGGCCACGTGCGAGAAGATGCCCGGCCCGCCCAGCCGCACGACCCTCGTCGCGTGGGAGAACCTCGGACTGGTCGCACGCGATGCCGGCGACGTGGCGCGCGCCCGCGAGCACTACGCCGAGGCGCGGCGCATCGCCGTCGACGCCTTCGGTGCGGACTCGGTGCGCGTCGCCGTCGTCGACCTGGCACTCGCGCGCGTCGATCTGGTCGCCGGCGACTACGACCTCGCCACGACCAGGCTGCGCGCCGCGCTGGATCCGCTGCGCACGGGCGAGCGCGTCGCGGAGGCGCAGACGGCTGCGACCTTGCTGGCGCACGTCGTGCGCACCTGCGGCAGTGCGCCGGGTGTGGTGCGCGCAGAGGGCGAAGACGTCGACGATGCGCGTGCGTGGCTCACTTCGCTGCGAACCGATCGGCGCGCCATTGCACGAGCTTGCCGTCGCGCGACACGTGGCCCACGCGCGCCTGGTCCTTCGTCGTCCACAGCTGGATGAGCTCGCCGGGGCGCAGGCCGCCGGCCTCCTCGGCGGGCACCGTCACGGGCGGGGGCGGCTGCTCGGTGACGACCTTCGTGCGGTACTTGCAGTGCTCCTCGTAGTCGAGCGTGCCATCGCTCTGGATCCGCTGGACGCGGTTGGTCCGGCGACATGCATAGGGCTCCTCGACCTCGTGCTTCTTCACGGTGAACGAGACGACCGCCTGGGTACCGGAGCGCTTCACCGACTTGATCTCGTCGGACAGGGAGTGGACGGCCTTCGCGTCGACGAGCTCGCGGTACGACGGCGTCCCGATGCCGTCCCAGACCGCGTCGTGCGAGATCCACAGAGGTGCGGCCTCGCCGACCACGGCGCTCTTGGTCGCCCCCTCGAGCCCACTCTTCTCGGCCTTGCCGTGGCGCTCGCGAGCCATGCTCGCGGCCTTCTCGCGCTCGTGCTGGGCCTGCGCGAGCGCGGTCGAGAACGGCAGATGGGACGACTCGGCGTCGTCGAGCAGGTCGGCCTCGGCCACCACACCGAGCGGATCCTGTTGGGCGACGTGCAGCAGCACGAGCCGCCGCGTGACCTCGAGGTAGAAGAGATCGTGGATGCACGTGGTCTTGCACGTCGCCGCGTACTCCGAGCGCAGGGACCGGAGCTGCAAGGCCAGCTGGTCGGGCTTCTCGGCGCGCTGCTCGATCTTGCGGACGAGCGCATCGAGAGCGGCGTAGGACTTCGCGTGCTTCTTGTAGTAGGCTTGGCGATCGAGCGCGGTGCTCCGCGGGCCGTCGTACACGAACGCGCGCTGGGGCTCGCTCAGGGCGGCGACCTCGTCGCGGGCTTGCTTCGCGCTGGCCTGGAAGATCCCGACGAACGCCTTCACGGCGTCGGCGTCGAGACCGAGGCCGGTCAGCCGCTTGCGCAGCGCATCCTCGTTCACGAAGTCGGCGTACAGCGCCCGCATGCCCACGGCGGCGAAGTGGCCCTCGACGTTCATCGGGTCGTCGCTGTTCGCACGGCCCTCGAGCATTTGGCAGTGCTCCTCGCGACACGACATCACGATGAGCGCGGCGAGGGCGGGATCCGGTCGTCGATCGTCGAATTGCTGGTGCAGCTTGCGATCGCGCGGGGTGTAGAACCGCGGCTCCTGCTCCTCTTCGTGACCGCTCGAAGTCGTCGTTCGTTCGCGCCGACAGATCGCGAGCAGGGCGGCGTGACGCAGGTCATCGGACTCCTTGGCGTCGTTCGAGGCGCGGACGTCGAGCGGGAACAGCACGTCCCCGCAGGCCTGCCCGGCATAGGGCCGGCCTTGCTTGTCGGGGTTGCGGCTGGTCGGGCGCAGGTGCTCGAGGCCGAACAGGGCGCAGCCGAGCTGCGAGGCGAGGGCGAGGGTGAAGACGATCCGAGGTCGCATGGCGCGGGTGTCCGCGGGGTACGACGCCCACCCCCGCCGGGGGGCGCAGGTTTTTTTGGGGGACGTCGCTGTCCCTGCCCTCGCGGGCAGCGCCCGCGAGGACGCCCCATCTCACGGCACTGGCGCACTCGCGCCGGCCAGCCGCGACCACGCGCGCGTCCCCGGCGATAACGCCCGCGCATGGTGACGATCCGTGTGCGCGTCGACGTGCCGGATCTGCGGGAGCCCGCGCCGTGGCAGGTCATCGCTGCGCCGAACCACACGAAGGACTACGGCACCTCGTCACCGCACTCGTGGCTGCTCCGCGTGGGCTGGCGGATCCACGGACCGTTCGCGCTCGACGACGTGCCCGGCAAGCACTCCCGCGCGCGCCGGACATGAGCGGCGCCGAAGCTTGCTCTGCCGAATCAAGTCGTCGCGCGGATGTCTGCGTGGATGATGATCAACGACGCCTCGCGAAAAAAGAATTGCCGACGCGATCGGAATCCCCTCGACACCGCATACCGCGATGCTAAGACGCTCGCTTCGATCGGAGGTATTTCGGATGTCGAAGCGTGGGATGCGAGCGAAGCAGCTCGAGCTGCACATGCCGACGTGGGGTGGTCGACGCGCGGGCGCCGGCCGCAAGCGACGAGCGGAGCGGGCTTCCGTTCCGCACACGACGCGCGCGGACTTCAGTGCGCGTCATCCTCTGCTCGTGACGATCCGTGTGCGCGTCGACGTGCCGGACTTGCGCGATCCTGCTCCGTGGCAGGTCATCGTGCGCGTGCTCCGAGCGTTCCGCAGGCAGTTCCCCGGACTGCGCGTGATCCACTATGGCGTGCAGTCGAACCACTTGCACATCATCGCCGAGGCCGACGACCGCGGGGCGCTCTCGCGCGGCATGCAGATCCTGCTCGCACAGCTCGCGCGCCGGTTGAACGCCGAGCTCGGCCGAAGCGGCGGCATCGTGGCGAGCCGCTACCACGCGCGCGAGCTGAAGACCCCGCGCGAGGTCGCCAACGCGCTGCGTTACGTACTGCTCAACGCGCGCCACCATGCCGCGGATCACGGCATCGCCTACCCACCGCAATGGATCGACCCACGCAGCACGGCCGCGATCTTCGACGGCTGGCGCGAGCCTCCGACGACGCCGAACCGCACGAAGGACTACGGCACCTCGTCACCACACTCGTGGCTGCTACGCGTCGGCTGGCGGATCCATGGACCGCTCGAGCTCGATGACGTGCCCGGCCATCACTCTCTCTCGCGCCTCACATGAGCGGGCCCGTGCTTGCTGTGCCGAATCAAGAGGTCTGCGACAAGGACGTTCGCGAAGAACGATTCCCCTTCGATGGGCGTTCAGCCGTCGCTCGGCGTGGCCGCGTCGTGGTCCAGGAGGCGCGCCACGCTCAGATCCAGCTCGCTCTGGACCAGGCGCACGATGCTGTCGAACTGGTGGCGCGACAGGCCCAGGCCGAACATCACGCGCTGTCGGGTGTGGCGCCAGAGATCCTCCCGCGCGCGGGCGAGCCAGCGCTTCGCGGTGGCGTGGTGGACTCCGTACACGCCCGCGATCTGCGAGGACGCCAGGCCGGCGACGACGTGCTGACGCAGCAGGTTGCGCTGTTCGGCCGTGAGCGAGCCGACGGCCTCGGCGAATGCGGTGCGCAGCAGATCGCCATAGTGGGCGCGCAGGTAGGCCATCTCCGGATCGGCGATCGCCGGCGCGGCGGCGATGAGGGCATCCGTCTCCGGCGTCTCGACCGGCGCACGACCCTTGCGACGCACCGCGTCGGCCCGCATCCGCACCACCGTGACGCGCAGCCAGTGCAGCAGCGGTCCGCGGCCGGCGTACTCCGCCAGTCGTGGCCGACTTCCGCTCGACCCGACGAGCAGGCGCTCGCGGATCCGCTGCTGCAGGTCCTCGACCCCGTCTTGCTCGAGCCGGGCGAGCCCACGATCGATCTCGGCACCGTAGCGTGCCTCGAAGATCTCCGCGGCGCCGACCACATGACGGCTGCACGCGAACGCGAGCGCGAGGTCCTCCGCATGGAGGCCCGCGAGATCCACGGCGTCCTCGCGCAGCGCGCCGGCGACATGCTCGACGAACGCGGCCGGATCGATCGCGAGCTGCGGCCACGCTGCGGTCGCGCGGCCCACGAGCTGCGCGAGCGCGTCGGCGAGCCCGGACGTGCGAGCGAGCGCCCGCGTCACGGGGCTCGTGGCGCTGCGGAGCAGGACGTCGACGAGCGCCCCGGCCATCGGCTCACTCCGGCGGCAGCACGGGCTCGCGCTCGGTGTGCGTGAACACGACGAGCATGTCGCCGGGGCGGGTCCACTGCAGCGCACGCGCGACCGCGCTGCGCTCGTCGGGGGTGTCCTCGATCGCCTCGTCGGGGATCCCGTGGGCGACGAACGCCCGCCGCAGGACCGCCGGCACCTCGCCGGGCGCCCGTCCGCGCAGGTAGCTCACCTCCTCGCGCAGCACGACGAGATCGGGCCGCATGGCCGCGATCTCGCCGGCGAGTGCCGCGAGCACCTCGTCGTCGCGATCGCCGGCCATGCCGAAGCTCGCGACGAGTCGATGGCCGGCCGGACGCGTCGAGCGCAGCGTCGCGATCACGTCGCGCTGGTGCCGCAGCGCGTCGACGTTGTGCGCGAAGTCGAGGAGCACCGTGACACCGCCGCGCTCGTAGCGTTCGAACCGGCCCGGGTTGTCGGCGACGTCGCGGCCGAACGAGGCGAGCGTGGTCCGGATGGTCTCCGGCGCCACGCCCAGGCCCACCGCGAGCGCAGACACGGCCAGCGCATTCGCGACGTTGTGCCTGGCCGCCCCGCCGAGCGCGAGCGGCAGGGCATCGATGGGACCATACGACTCGCGGATGTCCCCGCGGGCGCGGACGAGCTCGCCATTGTGGCTCGCCCACCACGCCTCGCCCTCGCGGGCGACGTGCTCGCGTGCGAGCGGGTTGTCCTCGTCGAGCGTGAACCACACGAGCTGCGCCGCGAAGCGATCGCGCATCCGCACGAGCGGAGGGCTGTCCGCGTTGAGCACGACGCGGCCCGAGGCCGGCACGATGTCGGCGACGATCGCCTTCGCAGACGCGAGCTCGTCGATGCTCTGGATGCCGTACTCGCCGAGGTGATCGCGGCCGACGTTCGTGATCAACGCGGCGTCGCAGTCCGGCAGCACGAACCCGCGGCGCAAGAGCCCGCCGCGCGCCGCCTCGAGCACGGCCGCCTGCAGCTCGGGCCGCCGTAGGAGCGTGCGAGCGCCGCCCGGCCCCGTGCAGTCGCCTGCCTCCACGAGCGTGCCGCCGACCTCGACGCCGTCGGTCGACGTGTTCCCGGCGACCCGGCCGTCGTTCGCGAGCATGCGCGCGAGCAGCCGCGCGCACGTGGTCTTGCCGTTCGTGCCGGTGATCGCGACGACCGGGATGCGACCGAGCGCGGGCCAAGGAATGTCGGCCGGCGGCGGCACCTCGCCGATCGGCCACGTCCGCGATCGTTCGCCGAGCCCGAGCGTGAACGCCTCGTCGTCCACGAGCACCGGGACACCCCGTCGATCCGCCTCGTCGCGCAGCGCCACGAGATCGGGCCGGCGCGCGGTTGCGAATGCGGCGAACAGCTCGGTGCGGGCGGGCTCGAGCGGGGCCGCAGCCCGACCGGCGAGCACCTCGGCCGCGCTCGCGAAGGCCCAGTCGGCGAGCTCCGTCGCGGCGTAGAGCAGATCGAAGCGTGCCGCGAACGCGAGCGCGAAGCCGCGGCCGTCGGTGAACACCCGCACGACCGGCGTCCCGACTTCCAGGCCGAGGGCGCTCTGCATCCGTGCGAGCTCGTGGCGCACGGCCGCGATCGCCGGCTCGGCCGTCTCGCCGGGCTCGAGTGCGATCTCGACGATCGCCGCAGGCCCGCGCGTGACCGGGTTCGGCCCCGTGAGCCGTCTGGAGTCGACGAGCTTCATCGCCTCAGTCGTCGGTGTCGCGCACGACCCGGACGCCGCGCTCGTCCTCGACCAGTGTGCCGCCCCAGTCGAGCTTGCGCGCGACCGGAGCACGCTCGAGCGGCTCGCGCACGAGGCTCTCGACCGAGGGGCTCGGGACGACCGCGGATCCGTCGTGCTTGAACTTCGTGATCTGCTTCCAGCTGCGCGAGATCTTGTCGCCGAAGATGACGAGCAGGTCGCCCGGCTCGCACGACGCGAGCGCGTGGTCGATCGCCTGCTGCTCGTCCTCGATCACCGTGACGTCCTTGTCGTCGATGCCGGCCTCGCGCAGGCCGCGGGCGAGCAGCCGCGGGATCTCGGCGCGCGGACGCCCGCGTGCGTCGTCGTCGCAGCGCAGCACGAAGCGGTCGAACGCCGGCGCCGCGACGGCCGCGATCGCACCGATGTCCTCGTCGCGTCGATCGCCCGGAGCCGACAGCACGCACACGCGCGAGCCGCTGACCTCGAGCCGACCGACGAGATCCGCCATCGCCCGCACGGCGGCGGGATTGTGGCCGTAGTCGAGCACGACCTTGAACGGCAGCTTGTCGAACACGTTGAGCCGCCCGGGCGCCTGGAAGTACGTCGTGTCGAACGTGCGCAGGCCCTGGCGGATGTTCTCGACCTTCTGGCCCATCACGTAGGCCATCAGCGCGGCGAACATGGCGTTCTGCACGTTGAACATCGCCTTCGCCTCGAGCGTGGCCGGCACGAGATGCGCCCACAGCAGCGGGATGTGGGCGCCGCGATCGTAGAGCGCGATCATGTAGCCGTTGATGCCCTCCTCGAGCACGGCCGCCGCCCCGCCGGCGCGGATGTGCTGGCGGACGAGATCGTGACGCGGGTTCATCGTGACGTAGGCGATGCGCTTCGCCTCGGTGTGACCGCCCATGAGCAGGCAGCGCTCGTCGTCGGCATTCAGCACCGCGCAGTCGCGTGCGACCTCGACGACGATCCGCTTCACCTCGGCGAGCTGGTCGACGGTGTCGATGCCGCCCATGCCGAGGTGATCGGGACTGACGTTGAGCACGCAGCCGACGTTGCACGCGCGGTAGCCCATGCCGGCCCGCAAGAGGCCCCCGCGCGCCGTCTCGAGCACCGCGAAGTCGACCCGCGGGTCGCGGAGCACCATCTGCGCGGCCATGGGGCCCGTCATGTCGCCGACGACCGTGCGCTCGCCGTCGATGTACACGCC
>Ga0105107_10003654_pt1 | contig 10259 bp, 10 predicted proteins | sample PPLLaktember2015_6_FD_79335 | JGI IMG/M metagenome (GOLD analysis project Ga0105107, IMG submission 79335) | Freshwater sediment microbial communities from Prairie Pothole Lake near Jamestown, North Dakota, USA - PPLs Lake P8 Core (1) Depth... | ecosystem: Environmental > Aquatic > Freshwater >...
GAACGGCCACGAGGAGCTGGCCGCGACCCCTTCGTTCAGGAAGTCGTCGATCTGGATGAACGCGTCGTGCCAGTAGCGACCCACGAGCTGGCGCTGCTCGCGCAGCAGCTCGAGTGCCGCGTCGAACTGCTCCTGGTTCAACGCGTACGGGTCCTCGATCCCCAGCTCGGGGTTGTGGGCCATCAGGTACAGGGCCGCGTCCGCGATGTAGATCGCGCCGTCGTAAGCCTGCACGCGGCCCGTGTTGCTCTCCCCGTCCGGGAGCGTCTGCTCCTCGAACACGACGTTCCAGCTCGTGGGCGCCTGGCCCCCGAAGATGTCGTCGTTGTAGAGCAGGACGTTCGAGCCCCACTGGTACGGCGCGCCGTAGTGCTCGGCCGTCCCGTCGCCGTCGGTGTCGACGGTGTGCCACGACGCATCCTGGAGCCGCTCGTCGACCGTGTCGTACGAGGGGATGAGGTCCAGGTTGACCTCCTGCACCGTCCCGCCCGAGATCAGGCGCAGGCTCGCGTCGCCGGACGCGGTCACCAGGTCGAACTGTCCCGCGCCCTCCTGCATCAGCGCGACCATCTCGTCGGACGTCCCGGCGGTCTTGATCGACACCTCGCACCCCGTGTCGGACTCGAACTGCGTGACCCAGTCGTAGGCGGGGTCGGTCGAGCCATCCTCGATGTACCCGGCCCACGCCACGATGCTGACGGCGCCCTCGCCCTCGCCGACCTCGGTCATCATGCCGCCGGCATCCTCGCCGCCATCACCACCGCCGCCCCCCTCGTCATCCTCGCCGCACGCGGCCGCGAGGATCGCGAGGACGGACAGGAGCGCCAGCAGGCGCATCCACTTCTTCATGCGTCCCCCTCCTCCGGGTCCGTGGACCCCTCCGACCGCCCGTCGCCTTCGACCGGGCGGTTGTAGCTACGGCTCCAGGTGAGCCGGACCGCCCGGCCCTGCACCTGGAGCGCCTCCATCGACGACGTCCGGAGGTTCTGCTGGAAGACGACCAGCTCCCCGCCGTCGTCGAGCGAGACGATGTACTTCGTGAGGGCCCCCACGTAGACGACCTCGCGCACGCTCCCGAGCGCGCTGCACTCGTCGCCCGCGACGGGCGCGTCTGGCTCCGCCAGGTGGATCTTCTCCGGGCGGATCGTGAAGGGCTCCGGCGATCCCGCGATCTTCTCGGCGACCGCCCCCGACAGGATGTTCGAGGTGCCCACGAACCCCGCCACGAACTCGGTCGCCGGACGCTCGTACACCTCGGCGGGCGTGCCCACCTGCTCTACCTTCCCGCGGCTGAAGACCGCCAGGCGGTCGCTCATCGTGAGCGCCTCCTCCTGGTCATGGGTCACGTAGACGAAGGTGAGCCCCACGGCCTGCTGGATCTGCTTGAGCTCGATCTGCATGGCCTGCCGGAGCTTCAGGTCCAGGGCGCCCAAGGGCTCGTCGAGCAACAGGACCTTCGGCCGGTTCACGAGCGCCCTCGCGAGCGCGACCCGCTGCCGCTGTCCGCCGGAGAGCTCTGCCGGTTTGCGGTCCCCGAACTCTCCCAGCTGGACCATCCCGAGCGCCTCGGCGACGCGCCGATGACGCTCAGCCTTCGAGACCTTCTTCACCTTCAGCCCGTACTCGACGTTCTCCTCGACCGTCATGTGCGGGAAGAGCGCGTAGTCCTGGAACACGGTGTTGACATCGCGCTGGTACGGGGCCAGATCCGATACGTCCTGCCCACCCAGGAGCACCCGCCCCTCGGTCGGCGCCTCGAATCCCGCGATGAGCCGCAGGCAGGTCGTCTTCCCCGAGCCCGAGGGTCCGAGCATGGAGAAGAACTCCCCCTCCCGCACCTCCAGGTCGATGCCGTCGACGGCGGTGACCGCGCCGAAGCGCTTGACGACACCTTCGAGCGACACGGCGAGCCTGGGCTCCGACGGAGCCCGGACGGCATCGACCTCGGTTTCGGGCAGCATCGACCCCCTCACGCTGGATGAGCCGCGTCATCTTGAACCGGAATCAGTCGGCGAGCAACCCAGATAGCGCCTCTGCCCCGGTCACGTCGACGCCGCACCTCGCGGATCGCTCCCCGCGTGTCGCATCGCGGCGGCGATCCCTGCGGTGAGCTCACCCACGACGCGCGGTCCCCTGAAGACCAACCCGGTGTACACCTCGACGGCCGATGCTCCGGCCGCCAGACAGTCCACGGCCTGGTCCGCGCGGGAGATCCCGCCGCACGCCACGATGGGGACGGCTCCGCCGGTCGCGTCTCGGATGCGTTCCACGATCCGCACGGTCCACGGGAACAGCGCGGTGCCCGACAGACCACCCGACCCCGTGGCGAGGTGTCGATCGGCCACGGGCAGGGTGTTCGAGCACACGAGCCCGTCGGCGCCGCCGTCGACCGCGACGCGGGCCAGCGCGACCACGACCTCCCGCTCGATCGCCGTCCGGAACGGTGGCAGCTTCACGAAGAGCGGCTTCGCGCGCCGCTCGCCGAGCGCTCGCAGGAGGCCACCGAGGTGGGCCTCGTTGTCCCGGTCGCGTCCCCAGGCCACGTTCGGGCAGCTCGCGTTCAGCTCCACCCCCTCGACGTGCGGTTCGAGCAGCTCGTGCGTCCGGACGACCTCGCGGACGCCCTGGTCCGCGATGCTGACGAGCCGCGCCGTGGTCCGAGGCGTGTCCGCGAGCGCTTGGGCCGCGACCTCGGCGCCCGGGTTCGGAAGACCCATGGCGTTCACCATCGAGCCCCGACCCGGATACCGCGCGATCCTCGGCTTCGGGTTGCCGACCCGCGGCTCGTGCGTGATGGTCCCTCCGACCACGAACCCGAACCCCAGTCGGCCGAGGGCCCCCAGATGCGCGCAGGTCTTGTCGAACCCGGCGGCGAGACCGATCGGGTTGGCGAGCCGTATCCCCGCCAGGTTCAGCTCGAGGGCTGGATCGCGGTGGGCGGCCCCGATGCGCTCCCAGGGCAGCGGCAGACCGAGCATCCGGTTCGCCAGCCGATGGGCGGCCTCCGGCGGAAGGGCGAAGAACGCCGGTCGAACGGCCGCCCGGTACACACCCATCGGGGCCCTATGCTACGCGCGATGACCGAGGACCTCGCGGAGCGGCTGATCCAGGCCTCCGAGCTGCACGGCGACTTCTTGCTGTCCTCGGGCAGGCGCTCGAGCGTGTACTTCGACAAGTTCCGGTTCCTGACCGATCCCGCCCTGCTACGGGACGTGGCCGCGGCCGTGGCCCGCCTCCTGCCCGAGAGCATCACGCACCTCGCCGCTCCCGAGGGTGCGGCCACCCTCCTCGTGGCCGCGGTCGCCCTGGAGACGCACCTGCCCGTCGCCGTGGTCCGCAGGGAACCCAAGCCCTACGGCACCATGTCCCAGGTCGAGGGGCACGCCCCGCCCGGTGCCCGGGTTGCCCTCATCGAGGACGTCTCGACGACCGGCCACCAGGTGCTCCGCGCGGTGAAGGCGCTCGAGACCGGGGGCTGCGTGATCGATCTCATCGTCCTCGCGATCGACCGCGGCGGCGCAGAGCACCTGCGCGCGGCCGGCTACGAGGTGCGGAGCGTGGTGGAGGTCCGGCCCGGCGACTGACTACCGGGGCGGGAGCGCCGCGGGCCCGGGGTTCACGACCCGCCAGATGTGGAGGCTCCACAGGAGCCGGCTCCCCCGGGCCCGGAGGTCCAGGATGCCGTCGCGCATCATCTCCGCGACGGCCTTGGACCTGGCCACGACGTCGGGAAGCGGGAACTCGCGCTCCAGGAGGCGGTGCAGGTTCGCGGAGCCGAACAGACGCCTGGCAGCCTCGAGGATCCTGCCCTCCGCCTGGAGGGTGCCGGTCGGCAGGTAGATCCTCCCGCCGGGGACGAGACAGTCGTTCTCCCGGATGCTCTCCAGCATCGCGGCGGGCAGCTCGGCGCCGGTGGGGCCGCCGGCGTGGCCGTCGGGGAACCATCCGGCGAGCCGCCCGATCTCGTCGGGGATGCCGGAGACGTCGCCGATGACGACCGTCGCCCGCTCGCCCCGGACGGGCTGCAACAGGTCCCCCACCCGGAACTCGACCCGGTCCTGCAGGCCCAGACGGACCGCGTTCGCCCTGGCCACCTCGATGGCCTGCTCGGAGAGGTCGCACCCGATCACGCGCTCGGCGCCGAGCCGGGCGGCCACGAACGAGAGGACACCGCAGCCGCAGCCGACGTCGATCACCACGTCGTCCGGGCCGATCTCGAGCGCATCCGCCAGGGTGCGGCTCGTGTGCGTCGGGTGGAACACGCCCTCGCCGAGCGCGACCGTGAACGGCCCCGTCCGCCCCTTCCAATCGAGCTGCGCGGTGTCCTGTTCGTCCATGCTTCCTCTCATCCTGCTGGTCGGTCGGGCCGCCGTCAACGCCCGAACGTCGACAGGCCGAGCCCTCCTTAGACCACAGGTGCGCGCACGGGCGCGTCCTCACCGGGTCTGAGGTCGCCCCGTTCGATCCGATCGGCGTCGGCCTCGGCCAAGGTCGCGATCGCCGGGCCGTCCACGCCGAGGTGCCCGGGAGGGTACCGGCCGAGGCGCGAGGCCGCCCGACGCAGCAGCGTGACGGCGCCGTGAGCGTTGCCCCGGAGCAGATGGACGTAGCCGGCCCCGAGCTGCGACAGGCCCTTGAAGAGCTCGGCGTCATCCGTGTCGCGCGCCTGTTTCCAGGCTGTCTCCCACGCCTCGTGCGCCGGGAAGAAGCGGCCGGCGTTGAAATGCCCGCGCCCGAGCGCGTGGTTCTCCTCCAGGTCGAGCGCGTCGAAGTCCTCGAGCACGAGGGTGTTCGGAGCGTCCCATCGCTGTGGACGCCCGAGGTGGTCGCGCGGACGCTCGGGCTTGCTCCGGGTCTCGCTCGGCTTGCCGGTTTTACCGGTGGCCTCCTTCGGCATCGACCCATCGTACCCGGGCTGCTGGCGGGGACCCCTCGGCGTGACTAGGCTCGCTCCGATGGAACCGCAGCATGCAGCCGCCCCGCCCCCGCGACGAGATCCCGACCGTGGCGACGAGCGGATGCCGCGATGGGTCCCCCGGCTCCTCCTGCTGATCGTCCTGACGTACTTCGCCGCCCTCCTCGCGCTCACCGCCTTCCGCGCGCTGCGCAACGTGATCCTCTGGCTCCTGGCCGCCCTGTTCCTCTCCTTCGCGCTCGAGCCCGCGGTGAACTGGCTGGTCTCCCACGGCTGGCGTCGCGGGGTCGCGACCGCTCTGGTCGTCTTCGGCCTGGCGCTGCTCGGCCTGGTGGCGGTCGCGGCGATGGTCCCGCTCGTGATCGACCAGGTGGGTGAGCTCATCACGCAGATACCGCGGTGGCTCGATCGCGCGAGCACCTACACCGAGCGATGGTTCGACGTCGAGCTGACCGGCGAGAAGATCCTCGACCAGATCGCTACGGCCGAGCAGGACGTCGCGGCGATCGCCTCGAACCTCGCGTCGGTCGGTCAGTTCCTCCTCGGGCTGGTCTTCCAGGTCCTCACGATCGGTCTGTTCACCTTCTACCTCGTCGCCGACGCGCCGCGGTTCCGCCGGACCGTCTGCTCCGTGCTTCCGCCGCAACGGCAGCGTGAGGTGCTCGCGGCGTGGGAGATCGCCGTGGACAAGACCGGCGGCTACCTGTACTCGCGGTTGCTGCTCGCCGGCGTGTCCGCGGTCGTGTCGCTGGTCGTCTTCCAGGCCCTGGGGATCCCCTTCGCGCTGCCGCTCGCGTTGTTCTTCGGGTTCGTGTCGCAGTTCATCCCGGTCGTCGGGACCTACTTCGCCGCCGCGGTTCCCTTGTCGGTCGCTCTCCTGGAGAACCCCTGGTCGGCGCTGATCCTCCTGATCTACGTGGTCGTGTACCAGCAGATCGAGAACTACCTGCTCGCTCCCAAGATCACCGCGCGGACGATGCAACTTCACCCGGCGGTCGCGTTCTTCGCCGTCCTCGCGGGTGGCGCCTTCGGGGGTGTGATCGGCGCCTTCCTCGCCCTCCCGGCTGCGGCGATCATCCAGGCGACGGTCTCCACGTACCTGACGCGCCACGAGGTCGTCGAGTCCGAGCTCACCCGCGAGGAGGAGCCGGAACCGGAGGAGCCGGCTGACGACGAACCGGACGACGGTCCCCGCCTGCTCGGCGGGCGCCCGCGTCGGCGGCGTCCCGCGGAGCCGTAGCCGCGCGGGGTTCGGCCCCGCGGGTACCCTCCTGCCGTGACCACCGGGTTCGACGTGATCGTGATCGGCGGGGGCGCGATGGGGACGGCCGCCGCGAGGATCCTCGCCGAGCGGGGCCGCAGCACCCTCCTGCTCGAGCGCTTCGAGATCGGCCACGCACGAGGGAGCTCGGGCGGACCCACACGGATCTTCCGGCTCGCGCACGAGGACGAGCGTGACGTGGAGATGGCGCAGCTCGCCCTCGACGGCTGGCGGGAGCTGGAGGACCGGGCGGGCGAGCGCCTCCTGCTGCCGACGGCCGGCGCTGACCTCGGGCGGGGCCTGGACGAGATCGCCGCCGCGCTCGGAGCGAAGGGCGTCCCCGCGACCCGCACCTCCGGCCCAGCCGCGAACGAGCGCTGGCCGGCCCTGCGCCTGCCAACCGAAGCCGACGTGCTGGTCCAGGAGGACGCCGGCGTGATCATGGCCGCGCGCACCCTTCGGGCGCAGGCCCGCCTCGCGTCGCAGGCTGGGGCGACGATCGTTCCGAACCGACCGGTCGAGCGTCTGCGCGCGGACGGGTTCGGCGTCGAGGTGGACACCGGCGGCGGGACGTACCGCTCGACGATCGCCGTGCTCGCCGCAGGCCCGTGGATGCCGCGGCTGCTGGAGCAGATCGACCGCCCGCTGCCCCTCACCTCCACCTTGGAGCAGGTCACCTACTTCGAACTGCAGGAGTCCTCTCCGATGCCGGTCATCATCGATCGCACATCCGCCCGCGTGCGCTCGATCTACACGGTCCCGAACCCCGAGCTGCCCGGGAGCTTCAAGGTGGCGCTCCACCACGCTGGCCCGCCGGTCGACCCCGATGAACGATCGTTCGATCCCGACCCCGAGCGGGTCGACGCCGTCAGGTCCTACGCCGGCGGGCGGTTCGCCCAGCACCGTGCGACGGGTGTGACCGAGACGTGCCTGTACACGAACACACCGGACCTCGGGTTCGTGCTCGACCGCCGCGGCCCGCTCGTGATCGGCTCGGCCTGCAGCGGTCATGGCTTCAAGTTCACCCCTCTCATCGGTCGGATCCTCGCCGATCTCGCGACCGCACAGCCGGCCCCGATCCCCATCGAACGGTTCCTCATGGACCGGCCGTCGCTCACCTGATCCGGGCGCCGCTGCGGGCGGTGTGCGGCGGCCCCATCGGGACACCGCGCTCGACGTCGGAGCTGGCAGCTAGGACCGACCTCGATCGCCCGATGCACCGATCAGCTCATCGAGCGAGGCGCGGAGCGCCTCGTACCGTCGTTCCCCCAGCTCTCGTCGAACCCGAGCCTCGAGCGCGGCGGCGACGCGACGCGCCTCGGCCACGTATCGGCGCCCCTTCGCCGTCAGCCGGACGATCTTCGCACGGGCGTCCTGGGGGTCGGGGATACGCCGGACGTACCCGCGCCCCTCGAGGTCGTCGATCAACAGCATCATGCCCTGCTTGGTCATCCGCGCCCGTCGGGCAAGCTCGGTGAGCCGCGTGCCCGAGCGGCGGTCGATGTGCAGGAACACGGCCGCATGACCCGGTCGAGCGTCCGGATAGCCGCGCTCGGCGAGCCCGTCGACGAGCTCCCCACCGAGCGCGCGGTGCGCCTCAAGGAGAAGGCGGGCGAGATCTGGTTCCCCCACGGAGCGATGATGTCCGTCGGAGCGGTGCTCGTCCACTCGATCGACGGAGGTTTGCTCTACCCTCGGAAGCTGTGACGATCGAGGTCCGCGAGGCGCTTCCCGACGAGTACGACGAGGCAGGCGAGGTCACAGCGCTCGCCTACCGGGAGTTCGTGCGTGCCAACGACTCCGACTGGGAGGAGTACCTCTCGCGGATCGCCGACGTGCGAGGCCGGGCGGAGCGCACGACGATCCTGGTCGCGGTGGAGGACGGGCGCATCGTCGGCACGGCCACGCTCGAGTTGGACGGCCGTGTGGAGCCTGAGGACGACCCGAGCCTGTCGCCCGAGGAGGCGCACATCCGCATGCTGGGGGTGCACCCCGGGGCGCGGCGCCGCGGTATCGCGACAACGCTGATGGACGCCTGCATCGACCGGGCACGCGAACGGGGCAAGGCGCGCGTGACCCTGCACACCACGCACCGGATGCGGGCGGCCCAGGCGATGTACGAGGGCCTCGGGTTCCGCCGCCTCCCCGACCGCACCTTCCCCGACGGATTCGTGCTGCTCACCTACGAGAAGGCGATCGGCTAACCCGCGCTCGCGGTCCTCACCACCTCGCCGCTCGCGAGGATCACACCGTCCTCGCACTCGGCCTGCACGAGGCCGCTCCGGAACTGCTGCTCGTACAGGCGCGCGTACAGACCGCCACGCTCGAGCAGCTCGTCGTGCGTCCCGCGCTCGACGATCCGGCCGCGATCGACGACGAAGATGGTGTCCGCCTGCAGGATCGTCGAGAGGCGGTGCGCGATCGCGATGGTCGTGCGCCCGTGCATGAGCGGTTCGAGGGCCGCCTGCACCAGCCGCTCCGAGGTCGTGTCGAGGCTCGAGGTCGCCTCGTCGAGGATCAGGATCCTCGGGTCCTTCAGGATCACACGGGCGATCGCGAGGCGCTGCTTCTCACCGCCCGAGAGCTTGTAGCCGCGCTCGCCGACGACGGTGTCGTAGCCCTCGGGCAGCTCCGTGATGCGGTCGTGGATGTTCGCCGCCCGTGCGGCCGCCTCCAGCTCGTCCTGCGTCGCATCGGGCTTGCCGTACAGCAGGTTGCGGCGGATCGTCGTGTGGAACAGGTACGTCTCCTGCGTGACGACGCCCACGAGATCGCCGAGGGACTCCAACCGGATCCCGCGGACGTCCCGCCCGTCGATCGTCACCGCCCCCTCCTGCACGTCGTACAGGCGAGGGACCAGGTACGTGATCGTCGTCTTGCCCGCGCCGCTCGGCCCCACCAGGGCCGCGAGCTGCCCCGGCTCGATCCGCAGGTCCACGCCCTCGAGGGTCCACTCGCGCGCGGGCGCCTCGCCCTCTGCGAGGTCGGTCGGGCTGACGGGCGTGCTGCGCTCGATGGGGGTGTCGTAGCGGAACCAGACATCTCGGAGCTCGACCCGGCCGAGGACGTCCCGAGGCGCGAGCGTCACCGCGTCGGGCGCGTCCTCGATCTCGGTCGGCATGTCGAGGTACTCGAAGATCCGGTCGAACAGCGCCATCGAGGACTGGATCTCGGTCGAGACCTGGAGCATCGAGCCGATCGGGAAGAACAGCCGGGACTGCAGCGTGGTGAAGGACACGAGGGTGCCGGCTGTGATCGCAGCCGCCGATCCACCGAGGATGCCGCTCGATGGGTCGCCGGTCATCACCCATCCGGCCACGAGGTACACGAGCGCCGGGGTGATCGCGAAGAACGTGCCCACGACGGCGAAGAACGACCGTCCGATCATCGTCTGCCGGAACTGGAGCCCCGTGAGGCGTTCGTTCTCCGTGCGGAACCGCTCCTCCTCGAAGCGCTGCCGCCCGAACGTCTTCGCGAGCAGGATCCCCGAGACCGAGAGCGTCTCCTCGGTCACCGCCGTGAGGTCGGCCAACGTCTTCTGCGTGCTGCTGGCGACCTCACGGCGGGCCCTCCCCACCTTGACGGTGAGCCACAGGAACAGCGGCAGCATGAACAGCGACAGGACCGTGAGCTGCCACGAGAGGAGGAGCATCGCGACGAGCGTGCTCATGATCACCACGACGTTCGACAGGATGTTCGACATCGTGTCGGTCACGACCGCCTGGACCCCGCCCACGTCGTTCGCGAGGCGCGACTGGATCTCGCCCGTCCGGGTCGTCGTGAAGAAGCGGAGCGGCATCGCCTGCAGGTGCCCGTAGAGCGAGCTCCGCAGGTCCTGCATCACCCGGAGCCCGACGAGGTTAGCCATGTACGTCTGCCCGATGCCGATGACGGCCGTGATGAGCGGGATCACGATCATGAGGCCGGCGTACAGGAACAGGTTCGACATATTCGGGCAGACTTCTCCATCGCACACGCCGGCCGGGTGGCCGAACAACGCCTTGTCGAAGACCGCCTTGATGAGCAGCGGGTTCACGTCCCCGAGCCCCGCGGTCACGATGATCGCGAGCGCGACGAGGTTCA
>Ga0105107_10003656_pt1 | contig 10256 bp, 8 predicted proteins | sample PPLLaktember2015_6_FD_79335 | JGI IMG/M metagenome (GOLD analysis project Ga0105107, IMG submission 79335) | Freshwater sediment microbial communities from Prairie Pothole Lake near Jamestown, North Dakota, USA - PPLs Lake P8 Core (1) Depth... | ecosystem: Environmental > Aquatic > Freshwater >...
AGAACCTGATCGAAGGTTTGGCCATGGGGGCGGACGAGGCCTATCTTCTCAGCGACCGGGTCTTCGCGGGGTCGGACACGTGGTCGACTTCCCTGGTCCTGGCCGGGGGAATCAAGAAAATCGGAGAGTTCGATTTGGTTGTCTGCGGTACCTGGAGCCTGGACGGCTCCACGGGGCATGTGGGGGCCCAGCTGGCCGAATTCCTGGGCATCTGGAACGTGAGCCAGGTAACGGCCGTGGAAGCCATCGGAAATGGGCGGATGAAGACCCGGAGCCGGATCGAGCGCGGGTATCGGGTGATGGAGACGCCTCTGCCCGCGTTGATCACGGTGACCCACGAGATCAACACGCCCCGATTCACGTCCCTTTTCGGAGTCGTGGAGGCGGAGAGCAAACCCCTCTCGGTCTGGTCGGCGGCCGATATGGGAATTTCGCCTGAGGACGTCGGGTTTTCCGGATCCCCGACTCAAACCGGGGATGTTTTCATGCCTTCGTCGAAGCGCAAGGCGGAGATGCTCAAGGGCGAGCCGGAAGAGGTGGTCATAGAAATCGTTCACCGCATCAGGCAGGCGCTGGGGTAAAGAGCATAGGGCAGAGAGCAGAGGGCATGGAGAAAAAACGCATAGCGCCAAGCGCATGGCGTAATAAATTTGAGGAGCGGGACAGATAGGATAATTATTGCAAATTGAAAATTGCAAAATTCAAAATGCAAAATGAATGATAAAAAGTTTCTCCCTGCTCGCACACGAAACACGGAACTATGAAAACTTCAAACACAAAGGATTACCGGGGAATCTGGGTTTTTATCGAGCAGGAAGAGGGGTGTCTCTCGGAAGTATCTCTGGAGCTTCTGACCGCGGCCAGGTGCCTGGCGGAAAAGAAGAAAATGGAGATTGGCGCGGTCCTGCTGGGAGACGAGATGGAAGCGGTAGCCGAAGCGCTTCCCGGCTGGGGAGCCGACCGGGTTATCCTGGCGAATCATCCCGGGCTGAAACGATACCTCGCGATCCCGTACACGAAAATTATAAGCCAGCTGGTTCTCGAGAGAAAGCCGGATATTTTTCTCCTTCCGGCCACCTGCATCGGTTCGGATTTGGCGCCGCGGGTCGCCGCCCGGGTTAATACCGGCCTTTCGGCTCATTGCACGACCCTGGATATCAGTGAAAAGGGCGAATTGATGCAGGTGGTGCCCGCTTTCGGCGGGAAAGTAATGGCGACGATTCTTTGCCCCAAGCACCGCCCCCAGATGGCCACGGTCAGGCCCGGCGTTTTCCGAAAAGGGGAGCGCCTTGAGAAAAAGGGAGAGCTTGAACGGATCCCGGTTGAATTGAGTCCTGAAGACCTGCCGCAGAAAATCCTCGACGTCCATTACGAAAAGAAGGCTGCCCAGGCCATCGAAGAGGCAGAAATCGTGGTGGCCGGCGGGGCCGGAATCGGCAACGGGGACGATTGGAAGTGGGTTGAGAAACTGGCTAAGACTCTAAACGCCGCCGTGGGCGGGACCCGCCCCCCTCTGGATGAAGGCTGGATTCATGAGGACCAGATGATCGGCCAGAGCGGCAAGACCATCCGCCCGAAGCTGTATCTCGGGATCGGAATTTCCGGGGTGATCCAGCACACCGTGGGGATTCAGGATGCGAAAACCATCATTGCCCTCAATAACGATCCCAAGGCGGCGATCTTCGAGACGGCGGATTTAGGGGTCGTCGCCGATTATCGAAAAGTCGTCCCTCTTCTGATCGAAGAGCTCCAAAAGAAAGAGAATTCGTAACCCTTTGGATTTTTGAAAAGCCGTCAAATCACCCAGGGGAGTAGGCTTGCCGCGACTCCACCGGGGGAAAAAGAGGAAGCGTTTATCGAGAGCATTCAGAAAAGCTCTTCCCACTTTGAAAAGGGAGGACGGGAGGGATTTCTGATCCCCCATTTCAAAAAACTAAATTGATACGAAAATTCCCGACTTCCCGAACTCTCTCTTTGAGAGATGAATTACATTCTCCAGTTTATCCTCCCCTGCGGTTACGCGCTTCTATTTTCCTGGTTTTTCCTGGCCCAATTCGGGGTCCCTCTCCCGGGCGCAGCTTTTTTTCCGGGAGAGGGGCCTTGAGCATTCCTGGCCGCTCTCCGGGGGCTGCAGGGATGGAGGGAGAAGAAATATCCCCTGGAACCCCGGCAGGCGCGGACCTTGCCCGAATTCCCCCTTCCGGCATCTTCTTAGCTCTACCTTCCCACCCAGAAGGCAACTCCCGCTACGACAGCCCCGGTTAGAAACAGCACGGCGACAGGGGCAAGCAGCAAGCGGTAGACCTTCGCCATGTTGGCGTTATAGTACTGGAGCGTCATGACCAAACAGGCATGCATGGGAGATAAGAGATGGGCGCTGAGACCGCTTCCCAGGGCCAGCATGACGTAATACAGACCCATCGGGCTGGATTGAATGAAAGGGAGGAGCACCGGAAAACTGAGCCCGACGAAGGCCGTGGGATAGCCGGTGATAAAGGCGATCAGGCTTGGAAGGAGCACAACCAAAACGACCGGGGGCATACCCATCTCCGCCAGTTCCTTGGTCGTGCTGTCCATGGCCCCGCTGACCAGAAGGATTTCCTTGAAGATCATGATCGCAAAGATCAAAAAGGCGAGTTCGAGGGAAAGATTCTTTCTCCCGAGCTGTTTCAGGAGGGAAAAAGGAAAGCGGTAGACGAGAAGGGTGCCGGCGGTCACCACCATTAGGGAATAGGCCAGATGGATTTTGAAATAAAGGGTGAAAAGAATCACCAGAAAAAAGGGGAGAAGATTTCCGACGAAGCGGAAAAAAAATCGGACAGCCTCGGTCAAGGTCAGAGGAGAGCGGTGACGGGAAGGAGGCTTGACCCCGCGGAACCCGAACAGAATGCCGGCGGTGATCGAAGCGACGGTGAGAGGAAGATTCACCAGGGTGAGGTCCGCGATGGAACAGCCGACAATCGAGGCGGTCAGGAAAATGGTGGGGAAGGTGGGCAGCGTGTACTCCCAAACATGGCGGAACCAAAAATTCAGAAAAGTGCGGCGCTCGGGGGAGAGTTCCAGTTCGTCCGCGGCCTCGGAGACCAGCGGCGCGGAGAGCATAGCCCCTCCCATAATGGGGACGAGGCCGATGATGGCCGGGATGAGGGCCACGGTTACGCGGGCGTCGCGGAAGATCTGCCGCAGGGCGGAGATGGCCCGGGTCATGGACCCGTTTTCCTTCATGACGGCGCTGAAAAGGAGAATCAGCTGGAGACTGACCACGAGCTTTAGGTTCTCCGGGTCCAGAAGGGCCTTCAAGATGCTTCGCCCGATCCCGGCAGGGGACAGGCCGAACAAAAACCCGAGGACGACGGCGCTGACCAGCAGGGTCAAACTCAGGGCCACTTTGAGCCGGATCAGAAGGATGATCCCGGCGAGGATGAAAAGGATTTTTAGAAAATCGGGCATATAAATTCAACCACAGAGAGCGCGGAGAGCGCAGAGATTTGGCGCATTCAATGGAATTTTATGGCACTATCAAATTTAAAAAATATCATGGAAGGCCTGATTTTTCCATGGAAAGATGGGTGTCCCAAACTCGATTCGGGGAGAAGGTTGAGCGTAAAAAATTCTGAAAGGTTTCCGAGGGGCCTCCCGGGGAAACAGGCGGCCATCGGTCCATCCCCGGGGCGGGAGATGCAATCCTGGAGGGTTATACGAAGGTGTAGACTCTCCGGGGATTGTCGACCAGGAGGGTGCGAATCTGCTCTTCGGTCATGCCTTTGGCCCTCATGACCGGGAGCGTGTTGCGCAGGATGTGGTCATACCCCCATCCGCCGTATTTTTTTCTCTGGTGCTTGTTCCAGATGTCCTGGGAGATGAGAACCTGCTTGATGTACCCGGCCTTGATGATTTCGATGATCTCGTTGAGCCGCTGGTGGTCCGTGGGCAGGTCGATGTGCCGCTGTTTGAGCGGGTAATATCCCTCGCGGCCGAAGAGATCGTATTCGAGGATCAAGCCTTTTTCCAAGAGTTTGAACCGGTTCTCGGGAATGCGGACGGCCCGGTCGATGTGGTCCATGGTCGTGCGGGTGAGATCGGCCCCGGCTTCCTGGAGGATATCCAGACAGCGGAAGGCAGCCTCCTCGGCCTGGCCGGGGTGAACGTTCAGGTTGGCGCCCGTGATCTTCTGAGCCTTCACGGCGGCGCGGAGAGACTTCACCTCCCGCGGATCGATGGGCCAAGAAGTGCCGATTTCGCCGATATAGCCGGCCTTGATCCCCGTGTTTCCAACCCCCGAGCTGACATCGCGGACGATCTCCTCCATGATCTCTTCCTCGCTCTTGGCCTCGAACCCTTTCGGCAGCGAGGCGGCAAAGTAATACCCGCAGCCCATGAGGATGTGCAGGCCCGTCCGGCGCGATATCCTCGCGAGGGCTTGCGGATCCCGCCCCAGGCCGTGGTTGCTCATTTCGACAATGGTTTTTCCCCCGGCCCACTTGAAGTGGAGGACTTCCGCGACGGCCTCCTCCTCGTCGAGCATGAGCATGTCGTCCAGATTTTGAAACCAATGATAGCGGACCCACGACAGCGTTTCCAGAGAGAGTTTGGCTCGGGCCATGGCCCGGTCGGTGGCCTCTTCCGGCTCGATGAACCAAGCCGCTCCGTCGGAGACGATATGCTCGTGGGGGAGGGTGATGCCCATTTCGGCGGGATCGATGACGCCGAGAACGGTCTGAATTTTTCCCTGCAAGTGGGGTATGCTCATCGCTAAGACTCCTTTCCGGAAGAAACGGTAAAGTCCCCGTGTGAAATTGCGCAAGGCAGTTGCCTTTTACAAAAAGCAATATAAGATAGGGATGAGCCGGGTGTCAACATGAAAGAATAAAGGGAGAAAAGGGGAAAGGGCAAAAAGGGAAAAGTAGAAGACAAGAGGGGAAATGGCGAAAGGGCGAAACGGGATGACGGGGGATTCGCAACCTGAAACTTGCAACTCGCAACCCGTAAATTTTTTTGGAGGTTGGCAATGCTTCCGCGAAATGAAATCAAGAAATTGTTGGAGGACTGGAACCGGGCCTGGGACCGCCACGATTTGGAAGGGGTCATGGGGCTGTTCCACGAAGAGATCGTTTTCGAGAACTGGACCGGCGGGGCCGCGCAGGGAAAAGAGGCTCTCCGGCAGGCCTGGGAACCCTGGTTCCGGAACCACGGCGGGTTCCGCTTTGTCGGGGAAGACCTCTTCATCGACGAAGCCGCCCAGAAAGCCCTCTATCAGTGGTGTCTCGAGTGGCCCTCCTCGGAAAAAGGGTTTGAGGGAAAGCCGGAAAAAAGACGCGGGGTGGATGTGATCCATTTTCGGGAAGGAAAGATTCACCGGAAATTCACCTATGCGAAGACAACCCTGGAAATCGATGGAAAACGCGTCAAGCTTTCAGCCCTTCCACCCCGATAGAGAGAGGATCCTATGCACGATTTGGCGATCATCGGGGGGAGGGTTTTGGACGGAACGAGTCGCCCGCCTTTTCGCGCGGACATCGGAATTCAGGGGGGCAAAATTTCCGAGTTGGGTTTGTTTTCTGGAGGGTCGGCCGGGCAGGAGATTTCCGCCGCCGGGCTCGTTTCGTGCCCGGGGTTCATCGACACGCACAGCCACTCGGATTTGATAGCGCTTGCGGAGCCGGAACTCCTCCCAAAAATCATGCAGGGGATTACCACCGAGCTTTTCGGGCAGGACGGGATCGGAGCCGCCCCTCTCAACCCGGAAACAACGGGCGCCTGGAGGCAGTATTTGGCCGGGCTGAATGGCGACCCCCCCATTGCCTGGGACTGGACCGGCGTCGGGGAATATGCGCAGCGTCTGGACAAGATTCAAACGGCGACCCACCCGGTCCTCCTCGTCCCCCAGGGAAACATCCGCATGGTGGTCATGGGGTTGGAGGACCTTCAGGCCGATGAGACCCAGTTGCGAGCCATGGAAAGGGAAGTTTGCCGGGGGATGGAAGCGGGGGCGGTCGGGATGTCCCTGGGGATGATCTATATGCCCTGCATCTTCTCCCGGCGCGAAGAGTTGGTCCGCCTCTGCCGCTTGGTCGGGAGAAAGGGAGGGGTGCTGGTCGTCCACATTCGCAGCGTAGGAGACCTCCTGCTCGAATCGGTCAACGAGATGATTACCCTCGCCGAGGAGGGGGAGATTTCGGTCCACATCTCTCATTTCAAGGCCTCCGGGAAAAGAAACTGGCCCAAGATGAAGGTTGCCCTTGAAGCCCTGGAGCGGGCCGAGGCTCGGGGTATCGAGATCACCTTCGATATTTATCCCTATACGGCGGGCAGCACCATGTTTTTGGCCATCCTCCCTCCCTGGGCGCTGGAAGGGGGGATAGCCCAGACCCTCAAGCGCCTTCAGGACCGGGCGGTCCGCCAAAAGGTGAAAGACCAATTCTCCAACCCCCCGCCGCGCCGCCCGGATGAGCCGGGGTGGGACAACCCGGTGAACCTGGTGGGCTGGAAGAACATCCTGGTCTCCTCTGTGGGAGGCGGCGCCAACCAGCGCTGGGTGGGGAAGGACATCGAAACCATTGCCGGGGAAGAGGGAAAAGAACCTGCGGAGACGGCGTTTCAAATTCTCCTGGAGGAAGAAGGCCGAGTGGGAATGATCATGTTTCTCATGGATGAGGAGAACGTGGCCATGGGGCTTCGCCACCCCCAGGGGATGTTCTGCACAGACGGGCTTCTGGGAGGGAAGCCTCATCCCCGGGTTTACGGGAGCTTTCCCCGGATCCTGGGGCGCTACGTCCGCGAGAGGAAAGACCTGACTCTGGAAGAGGCTGTGCGGAAGATGACGTCCTTTCCCGCCCGCCGTTTCGGGCTCCAGGACCGCGGCCTGGTTACCGAGGGCAAGGCCGCGGATCTGGTTGTCTTCGACCCCCGAACGATCCTTGATCGGGCAACCTACGAAGACCCGCGGCAATATCCGGAAGGAATCCATCATGTAATCGTGAACGGGGTGCATTCGGTCTCGGAAGGGCGGTTCACCGGAAAACGCGGCGGCAGGGTATTCAGGAGAAGATCGGATTGAAGCGCCCTTTTGAATGGCCTGACCCTTAGAAGGTGCGAATCTTTCGTCCTTACATACCCCCTCCGCCCCCCATTTAAAAGGGGGGAACGGGGGGATTTCTGCAGAAATTTTGAATAAAAATAAAAGGTCGTGAAATAGGGTGGCTTTTTTTAGATTAGAAAGGGAAAATGATGCCACTTGTATTGAATATCGATCCAGAGGAGCCCAGAATGCAAACGAACTTTTTGAAGAAAAAACTGAAAGAAGGAAAGGTGTGTTTCGGCACCTTTGTGCGCCTGGGGCCCCGGGCGGTTGAAATCCTCGGGCATGCCGGATGGGATTTTGCGGTGTTCGACATGGAGCACGGGGTTTTCGACTTCACCCAGGTCGAAGAAATGGCGCGGGCCGCGCGAGGGGTCGGCATCACCAGTTTAGTCCGGGTGCCCGAACCCAATCCCTCGCTCATCATGCGCGCCGTGGATGCCGGGGCCGAGGGGGTCCAGATCCCGCAGGTGGAAACCGCCGCCATGGCCAAAACCATGTCCCAGGCGGCCCGCTACTTTCCGGAGGGGAAGCGGGGCCTGTGCAGCTACGTGCGGGCGGCGGGGTATTCGAACACCCCTCCCGACGAGCACATGGCGTCCTCGAACCGGGAGGTCTTGACGGTTATCCACATCGAAGGAGAAGCGGCGGCCTCGGGAATCGACACGATTGTGGAAACGCCGGGGATCGATGTGATTTTCCTGGGACCGTGGGACCTGTCCCAGTCCCTGGGCGTTCCCGGCAAGACCAAAGATCCCAAAGTGATCGGAATCATGGAAAGGGTGATCACGGTGTGCCAAAAGAGGAACGTCATCATCGGGACCTTTGTGCGGGAAATCGAAGACGCCAAACGCTGGATCGACCTGGGGGTTCAATATATGATGGTCGCAACCGACGCCGGTTTGCTATTGAGGGGCAGCAAAGAATGGGTCGGCGCTTTGCGAAAGATGGCGGAGTGAAAAAGAAGGGTGTAGGGGGTTGGGTGCAGGGCGGAGGGCATCAAAAATGCGGGCTTTAAAAATTGCCGTATTTGTTCTCGCGCTGACGGTTCCGGCGGCCGTTCTGGGTCAGGGCGCGGAACCGCGCGCGGTTGACGCGGCGCTTCCGCGTCTGGAGATGGAGATCGGGCGGGCGGCCAAACTGGCCGAGGGAACGGTGGGGGTAAGCGCGCTCCATTTCGAAAGCGGGCAGCGCATTTCCTTCAACGCGAAAGAGCGCTTCCCCATGGCCAGCACCTACAAACTGCCCATCGCCGTCCAGATTCTAACCCTCGTGGACCGGAGGGAACTCACCCTCGAGCGGATGATCGAAGTGCAACAAAAGGATCTGCACCCGGGGAGCGGGGTCCTGACGACCATCCTGAGCAAACCCGGACTCAGCCTTTCCGTGCATAACCTCCTGGAGCTCATGCTTTTAGTGAGCGACAACAGCGCCACCGACCTGCTGCTCAGTCTGGCCGGCGGCCCTCAGGCCGTGACGGGGCGGATGCGGTCCCTCGGCCTGGCGGACATGGTGGTCAACCGGCCGACGGTCCGGTTGATCGCCGATTCGACCGGTTACTCGCTTCCGCCGGAGGAGGAGTGGAGACCGGAGATGTTTAAGAAACTCTATGACGGAACGACCAAGGAATCCAGGAAGAACGCCGCCCAAAAGTTCCTGGATGACCCCCGGGATACCACGACTCCCGAAAGCATGATCTCCCTCATCGAAAAAACCCATCGCCGCGAGGCTCTGTCCCCGGAAAACACGTCTTTGCTGTTTGAGATCCTGGAACGCTGCCAGACAGGGAGGAATCGAATCCGCGGATTTCTCCTTCCGGACACGGTTGTGGCCCACAAAACCGGTACCATCGCCGGAACGGCCAGCGACGTGGGCCGAATTACCCTTCCAGATGGAGCAGGTCATGTGGCGGTGGCGATATACCTGAAAGGGATGGATAAAGAAGCGGGGGAGAAGGAGCGGACAATCGCCCAGATCAGCCGCGCGATCTACGATTTCTTTTTGTTCCGGCGACCTTGAAAAAACGATTCACCACAGAGAGCACAGAGAGATTGCATTCGAAAAAACAACGATAAAAATTTTTGTATTTTTTTATATTTGGACTCCAATTCTTTTTCTCTGCGAGCTCTGTGCGCTCTGTGGTGAGTAAGTCGTCCGATCTTACTTCAGCCGGGCTTCGGCGGCTTTCCAGCCGATGTTTTTGAAGAACGAGGCGATATAATCGGGTCTCTTCAGGCCGTAGTCGATCATGAAGGCATGTTCCCATACATCCAGGATCAAAATGGGCGTGCAGCCGGCCAGATGGCCGCCGTCATGCTCGTGGATCCAGCAGTTAAAAAGCTTTCCCGACATACTGTCCTGGTAGAGAACCGTCCAGCCGACTCCGCGCATCGTGCCGACCCCTTTGAAGTCTTTTTCCCACTCCTCGTAGCTGCCGAAATCCTCCGCGATCTTCTTGGCCAGCTTCCCGCCCTTGTCAAAAACCCCTTTACCGCCCAGATTTTCGAAGTAATATTCATGAAGCCGCATGCCGTTGAACTCCCAACCAAACCGGCGCTTCAATTCGGCGTATTCCGGGGTTCCGGCCTTTCCGTCTTTTAGCATCTGGGCCAGGGTGTCGGCCAGCTTGTTCGTATTGGTGACATACCCCTGGTAAAGAGTGAAATGGTTCTTCAAAAGAGTTTCGCTAAATCCCTCCATTCCGAGGAGCTTGCTGTAATCCTTAGCCGTGTAAGCCATTTGGGTCTCCTTTCTCGCCTGGGCGAGGGTTATTTTGGAGGAGGGAACAAGTAACGCAATCCCTCCCACTGCGGTCAGAGCAACGAATCTTCTTCGGGTGATTATCAAAATCTGAAATGGCCTTTCCTGCCGGAGCTTCAGATGAAACCCAATTTCCTTTTCCTATATTTTAACGATGAGAGATAGGAAAAAATATAGGGTGGATCATGTATTTCGGACAAAAAAGATCCGTACTTTCTGAAAACGCCCACCTCTTAGGGTGCAACCGTTTCCAAAGAGATTCATATACTCATAAATTTTATCCCTGAAGATCGGGTGATTCTTCCCTGATAAACGAAGGAAATCTGCCTGAGGGCGGCAGCCTGATCAAAAGGGGTCAGGGAAGAGATTGCGTCCTCGGGGATGACAACCTTATACCCCCGGAGGCTGGCGGACCCGG
>Ga0105107_10003657_pt1 | contig 10254 bp, 10 predicted proteins | sample PPLLaktember2015_6_FD_79335 | JGI IMG/M metagenome (GOLD analysis project Ga0105107, IMG submission 79335) | Freshwater sediment microbial communities from Prairie Pothole Lake near Jamestown, North Dakota, USA - PPLs Lake P8 Core (1) Depth... | ecosystem: Environmental > Aquatic > Freshwater >...
CGCCTCGCTCGCGCGCACGGCGCGCGAGCAGCGGATCGGCATGACGATCGACGCCGAGGAAGCCGAGCGGCTCGAGCTCTCACTCGAGGTGTTCGCGCGCGTGCGCGACGAGCCCTCGCTCGCCGACTGGCAAGGCCTCGGTCTTGCCGTCCAGGCCTACCAGACGCGTGCTCTTGCCGTCATCGAGGCGCTGATCGGGCTGATGCGAGGGCTCGGGCTTCGCTCGACCGTGCGCCTGGTGAAAGGCGCCTATTGGGACACCGAGATCAAGCGCGCGCAGGTGCTCGGCGCGCCGGGTTACCCCGTGTTCACTCATAAGCACCACACCGATCTCAATTACCTCGCGTGCGCCCGGCGGCTCCTCGACGCCTCGGATGCGGTCTATACCCAGTTCGGCACGCACAATGCCACCACCATCGCTGCGGTGCTCGAGCTTGCCCGCAGCGCCGGCGTCGACTTCGAATTGCAGCGCCTGCACGGCATGGGCGAGAGCCTATATCACCAAGTGCTGAGCACGCACGACGTCCCGGTGCGTATCTACGCGCCGGTCGGACAGTATCGCGATCTGCTCGCCTATCTCGTCCGGCGGCTGCTGGAGAACGGCGCCAACGCCTCCTTCGTGCACCAGCTCGCCGACGACGCCGTGCCGATCGCGAGGCTCGTGCGATCGCCGCTGCGGGCCGAGGATGCTCCGGGGCTGCCGCTGCCCCCGGACTTGTACGGGCCGGAGCGCATCAACAGCACGGGCATCGACGTCGCCGTGCGCAGCGAACGCCAGCGACTGCTCCGCGCCCACGCCGACACCGCACCACGCACGATCCCGGAGCTGCCGGCCGAGCGCGCGGACCGCGTGATGACCACGTTGCACGATGGATTTCGCGCCTGGTCGCAGCGCCCGGTCGACGAACGCTCCGCCATCCTGCAGCATTCCGCCGATCGCATGCAGAGCCGCATGCCCGAGCTCGCCGCGCACCTCGTCCACGAAGCCCGCAAGACCTGGGACGACGCAGTGGCCGAGGTGCGCGAGGCGATCGACTTCCTGCGCTACTACGCGCTCGAGGCGGTGCGCGTGATGGCACCGCTCGCCCTGCCCGGCCCCACCGGGGAGTCGAACGTGCTGCGGCTGCGCGGCCGCGGCGTGTGGGTTGCGATATCGCCCTGGAATTTTCCGCTCGCGATCTTCACCGGTCAGGTCGCGGCCGCCCTCGTCACCGGCAACAGCGTCGCCGCCAAACCGGCGGAGCAGACGCCTGGGATCGCCGCCGCCACGGTGGACCTGCTGCACGAGTCCGGTGTACCGCGCGAGGTGTTGGCGTTGTGTCCGGGCGCGGGCGAAACGCTCGGCGCGGCGCTCGTTGCACATCCGCTGACGGCTGGCGTGGTCTTCACGGGTTCCACTGCCGTCGCGCGCACGATCGCCCGCAACCTCATCGAGTCGAACGAGCGCCGGGCGCTCGTCCCGCTCATCGCCGAGACCGGCGGCATCAATGCCATGCTCGTCGATCCGACGGCGCTGCCGGAGCAAGTCGTCGACGACGTCGTCACGAGCGCCTTTCGCTCGGCCGGCCAGCGCTGCTCGGCGCTGCGCCTGCTGTGCCTGCACGAGTCGATCGCGGAGCCCTTGCTCGAGATGCTGAGCGGTGCGATCCGCGAACTGCGGCTCGGCGAGTCGGCCGACCCGGCGACCGACGTGGGGCCGATCATCGATGCCGCCGCCAAGGAAGCGCTCGAGCGGCAGATCGAGCGTCTCGCCGCTCGCGCCAGGCTCGTCGTTGCCGCGACGCTGCCCGAGGCGCTGCGCGCGGGAAACTACATCGCGCCCTGCCTGTACGAGGCGGCCGATATCGAATCGGTCGACGAGGAAATCTTCGGTCCGGTGCTGCAGGTGGTGCGCTGGCGCGGCGACGCAGAGTCCGTGATCGAGCGCATCAATCGTCTCGGGTACGGCTTGACGCTCGGCGTTCAGACACGCGTGGACGCCCGCGCCGAACGCATCGCACGGTGCGCCCGGGTCGGCAACGTCTACGTCAACCGCAGCATGATCGGCGCCGTCGTCGGCGTCCAGCCTTTCGGCGGCGAGGGCTTGAGCGGCACCGGCCCGAAAGCCGGCGGGCCCAACTACCTTGCGCGCTTCTGCGTCGAGCAGACGGTGACGATCAACACTGCCGCAGCCGGCGGCAACGCCCAGTTGCTGGCAGAATCGGGGTCTGACCCCGCTGTGGATAACTGAAGCATGAACAAGTTCAACGGCGCACAAGCCGCGGTGCGCATGCTCGATCTGTATGGTGTGCGCCATATCTTCGGGCTCTGCGGCGATACCAGTCTGCCTTTCTACGACGCGCTCGCAACGCTGGAGCACCGGATCGCGCACATCCTCACCCGCGACGAGCGCAGCGCCGCGTATATGGCTGACGGCTACGCCCGGGTGAGCGGCAAGCCCGGGGTGTGCGAGGGCCCGAGCGGCGGCGGCGCGACGTATCTGCTGCCCGGGCTCGTTGAGGCCAACGAGTCGAGCTCGCCGGTGCTCGGGATCACGTCCGACGTTCCCGTGCTCTCGCGCGGGCACTATCCGCTCACCGAGCTCGACCAGAAATCGCTGTATCGGCCGCTCACCAAGTGGAACACCGTTTGCGATCGGGCCGATCAGGTACCGCACGCGATTCGCAGCGCCTTCCGCCACATGACCACCGGCCGACCGGGCGCGGCGCACATCGGACTGCCCTTCGACGTCCTGAAGCAGCCGGTCGATCCCGCCGAGATCTGGGTGCAGGAGGAGCATGCGTGTTATCCGGCGTGGCGGTCCTGCGCGGAGCCCGCAGCCGTGGAGGCCGCGGCGGCGGCGCTGGTCGCGGCGCGCCGCCCCGTCTTCGTCTGCGGCGGCGGGGTCGTTACCGCCGGAGCGACCGAGGCGCTGCTGCAGGTCGCGGTGCAGCTCGATGCGCCGGTCTGCACGACGGTGAGCGGCAAGGGCAGCATCGTCGAGACGCATCCTCTGAGCGTCGGGGTCGTGGGCTCGAACGGCGGCGTGGTGGCGACCCGCGAGGTCGTGCAGCAGGCCGATCTCGTCGTCTTCGCGGGCTGCCGCGCCGGCTCCACCACCACCGAACATTGGACCCGGCCCTCGCGCGAGGTGACGATCGTGCACATCGACGTCGATCCGACCGCGGTGTCGGCCAACTACAAAACAGCGCATGCCTTGGTCGGCGACGCGAAGCTCGTGCTCGAGGCGCTGCTCGAAGCGCTGTGCCGCCGAGTGAGCCAGCACGTCCATCGGGACGGCAAGGCGATCGCTGCACGCGCCCGTCGGACCAAGTTCGAAGCGTTCGATCGCCTCGCTGCGGAAAACATGCGGCCGATACGGCCGGAGCGCGTGCTGGCGGAGCTTCATCGCGTGCTGCCTCGGGATGCCATCGTCGTGGCCGATCCCGGCACGCCCTGTCCGTATGTCGCCGCCTATTACCCCATCGAAGCCGCGGGGCGCCACTTCATCACCAATCGAGCCCACGGCGCCCTCGGCTATTCGATGGCGGCCGCGATGGGGGCATGGTTCGCCCGCCCCGACAAGAAGTGCGTCTCGGTCATGGGCGACGGCAGCTTCGGCTTCGCGGTCGGCGAGCTCGAAACCGTGGTTCGCTACAAGGTGCCGCTGCTCATGCTCGTGTTCTCCAATGCAAGCTATGGATGGATCAAGGCGAGCCAGCGCGCGAGCTACGGCGCGCACTACTTCTCGGTCGATTTCTCGCGCACCGATCACGCGCGGATCGCCGCGGACTATGGCGTCAGGTCGTGGCGGGTGGAAGATCCTGCCGAGCTCGGCCCCGTGCTTCGCCAGGCCGCCGAGCACGGCGGGCCCGCGCTGGTGGACGTGATCGCGCAGTCCCTCGAAGAAGCCGCAGCGCCCGTGCTGCAGTGGATGGGTTGAACCTTCAGGAGAGTGGAAATGATCGATGCCGTCATCGAGCAGCGCCGCCGCGATCTGGGCGGCTTCGAAGTGGGACGCCTGCTGCCGCATCCTCGGCGTCGCATGGTCGGGCCGTTCGTGTTCTTCGACGAGATGGGACCGGTGGACTTCCCGCCGGGCATTGCCCGCACCGTCGACGTGCGCCCGCACCCTCACATCGGGCTCGCGACCGTGACGTATCTCTTCGCGGGCGAGATCATGCATCGCGACAGTGTGGGATCCGAACAGGCCATCCGCCCCGGCGAAGTCAACTGGATGACCGCGGGGCGCGGCATCACGCACTCCGAGCGCTTCGAGCATGCCCGCCGGCACGGGGGATTGACGCACGGAATCCAGTCCTGGGTAGCGCTGCCGACCGAATGCGAGGAGATCGAGCCCGCCTTCAGCCATCATCCGGCAGCCGATCTGCCTACGGCGCAGGAAGGCGGCGTCACGCTGCGGGTGATCGCCGGCGAAGCCCTGGGCCTTAAATCACCCGTCCGTGCGCACTCGCCCTTGTTCTATGTTCATGCGGAGCTGGAGCCCGGCGCCACCCTGCAAGTGCCGAACGAGTACACCGAGCGCGCGGCCTACGTCGTTTCCGGCACGCTCGAAGCCGCAGGTCAGAGGCACGAGCCGAGCCGCATGCTCGTGTTCAGCCCGGGCTCGCCGGTGCTGCTGACCGCTCATTCGCGATCCGTGGTGCTGCTGCTGGGCGGCGAGCCGCTGGGCGAGCGCTACATCGAATGGAACTTCGTCTCCTCGTCGCGCGAGCGCATCGAGCAGGCCAAGGACGACTGGCGCGCCGGCCGGATGAAGCTGCCCGATCTCGAAAATGCCGAGTTCATACCGCTGCCGGAGACATCCGGCTCACCCCCGAATCCGATGTCGTAAACCGGGGTCAGACCCCGGTTTCTCCGACGCAAGCTTCCGAAAACATCCAACCCCACGAGAGGACCCGCCATGTCGCTCAGCCGCCAATTCGCCGCGTTCGTCGCCGAGCTCGAATACCAGAAGCTGCCCGCCGAGGTCGTCGACAGGGCCAAGGGCGTGACGCTGCAGGCGCTCACCTCCGCCCTGCTGGCGCAGGACATGGGGCCGAGCACGACCGCGCTCGCCATGATGCAGGAAGAAGAAGCGGGCGGGGCGGGTGTGGCCACCGTCCTGGGCAAGGGCACGAAGCTCACCAAGGCCGGCGCCGCGTTCGTGAATTCCGAAATGATTCTGGCAGGCGGCAAGTGGGACACGTTTCGCATGTTGACGCACCCCGGCTCGGCGATCGTTCCGGCAGCGCTTGCCGCCGCGGAAGTCAGCGGATGCTCGGGCAAGCAGTTCATCGAGGGCATCGTCGCAGGCTACGAGGTGATGGAGCGCATGGCTGCGGAGTTCATCCCGCATGTCATGGCGCGCGGCTTCCACGCCGGGCCGGTATTTGGCATCTTCGGCGCCGCAGTTGCGGCGGCGAAGATCCAGAAGCTGGATGCGGAACGGATCCACGGCGCCATCGCGCAATGCGTGAACCTCGCTTCGGGCAACCTCGAAGGCGGACGCAGCGGCGGGCGTGCCCTGCGCGAAGGCGGCGCCGTGCGCAACGCGCTGCTTGCGGTCGCGATGGCGAAGCACGGCACGCGCGGCGGCGAGACGACGCTCGAGGGCGAGGCCGGCTTCTATCACGCGTATACCGGCAACAACTACGGCGTGCTCACGCACAGCTTCACCGGCAAGCGCAAGGTCGACCTGAATTCGATCACAGCAGATCTCGGCAAGGATTGGATCTTCCTCGAGACGCTGTATCGCATCTACTCCACCTCGGGCTTCAACATCGCCCACGTCGACGTGACCGCGGCGCTTTGCGAAGCACACGCGATCAAGCACACCGACATCGATCGCATCGAGGCGGTCGTCAACTGGTTCGAGACCGAGTATCCGAGCCCGGCGTTCCCGACGCCCGGCTCCGACGGCAAGCCGAGAGTGGGCAGCACGCAGTACTTCACGGCTTACGGCGCGGTGCTTCGAAGCTACCCACTGCTTCGCGCCTGGCCCTTGCGCGGCGACGAGCAGGATCCGCCGGCGGTCCTCGACCTCATGCACCGGGTGACCCTCATCCCGATGGTGCGGCGCACCCTCTTCGGCCCGCGCATCACCGTGTTCACCAAGGACGGCAAGAGCTACACGCGCGAAGGCACGGGACGCGAGTTCATCTGGGACTTCGAAGGGCTGGTGAATCGCATCAGCCCGGTGGGATCGGGAATGCCGATCCCGGAGGCGAAGTACGGCGCGCTGATCGATGCGTGCCGCAAGCTCGATCGACTCGATGAAGTGGCTCGGCGGCTGATCGATGGAACGATCGTCAATGCGAGCTGAGCGGCTTCACAGGGCACGTAAGGCGAGCGCGCTCGACACCGAGCCCTGGTTCGGCAAGAACCTCGCGAAGATCATCTCGATCAGCGCCGCCATTATATCGGTGCGCTTTAGCGCGCACCTCGGGCGCACCGCGGTATTCGATGCCCGCGCCTTCGTCATGCCGCTCGCCGATGTGCCGAACTACGTCGTCTGGCGCGCCAAGGACTGGGAGCGAAACTCCCTGAACATGCTCTGCCGCGCCCATTTCTGCCACGACGCGCTCCACGGCAAGAGCCGCGCGGACCTACACAACATGCTGCACGCGATCGGCAGAAACTCGACGACCGACCTCGACGAGCGCTGCCGCAACGGCACCTTCCTGATCCGCGCGCCGGGTGGCATCGACACGCGCAGCGACGTGCTCCCCACGTACCCGGGCATCGCGCAGGCAATGGGTGTGCAAAACGCGGCGGTGTAGGGGACTTGCTTGTTACCGTGGGCCGGAGGGGTGACCGTAGCCCACATCCTTTGGGAGCATTGGGTGGCTAGCTGTCATCACTCGACCTTCCCGGACTGCCGAACGCACTGCCTCGCCGGCCCTGGCGACCACACCTGTTGCCGCCCTTCCTGTCACTCACGCAAGGGAGCCGGTGGTGGAGGGGATTATGGTAGTAGTTGTGCACCATCCGCCCCGACGCCCGCTCGTCGTACCCGAGCCAGTTTTTGGTCGTTGGCTACATACAGTGAGTGCGATAAACACCCGCGATCCCGAGACTCTATTCAACAAGCTGAAGTCTCTCCGTCCCGAGCGCATCGCCGAGGTCGAGGACTTCGTCGATTTCTTGAAGAGCCGCAACGAAGAGCGCGGCGTCACGCAGGCCGCGGGATCGCTCGCCGAAGATTCTCTGCGCAAGGTCTGGGACAACGCGGACGACGCCGACTATGACCGGCTGTGAGTTCGGCGATATCATCCAGAGTAGCGAGCCCACGCGCACGCGCGTGCGCCTGATTTCGGCGCGCCACGCCACCCGGCGTGAACGCACCTTCTACTAGAACGAACCGCGATAGCGAAGCCCACTCATGAGCACACCGCACACGAACGACGACGACATGCCGACGAGATCGATTTCTCCGGCGGCACGCGCGGGAAGTTCTATCGCCGTCGTCAAGACCCACCCGAATCGGAGGCTTACCATCACGGCGCCCGACTATCACTGGCTCGCGACCACGAGTTTCTCTGCACGCCTGATCGCCCTGCGCAAGCAGCGCGCCATGACCCAACAGAGTCTCGCCGAAACCGCCGGCATCCACGTCCAGCAGATTAAGCGCTACGAGGCCGGTACGTCGCAGCCCACCGCAGAGGCGCTGAAGAAGCTCGCCCTGACGCTGCACGTGTCCACCGACGCACTGCTCTTCGAGGAGGCCGAGCGCGGCCCCGAGGATGCGCTGCGCCTGCAGTTCGAGGCGATCGCCAAGATGCCGAGCAGAGAGAAGCAGATCATCCAGGAGCTGATCGACGGGATGATCCTCAAGTACGAGGCGAGCCGCTGGGCCTCGCGCACGAGCAGCTAAGGGACGACCATGGCGACCAGCCGATCTCCCGCGCTTGGGGTAGCCAGGATCGAGAACCACATCCTGCTCATCCGCGGCCATCGCGTGATGATCGACGCCGATCTTGCGCAGCTCTACGAAGTCGAGACCCGCGCTCTGGTACAGGCCGTGAAGCGCAACCTCGCACGGTTCCCGCCGGATTTCATGTTCCAGCTGACCAATCAAGAACTTGCAATCTTGAGATCACAGATTGTGATCTCAAGTTGGGGCGGCCGGCGCACGCCTCCCTACGCCTTTACCGAGCAGGGTGTCGCGATGCTCTCCTCCGTGCTGCGTTCCGAGCGCGCCATTGCTGCCAACGTCGCGATCATGCGCGCCTTCGTGCGCATGCGCGAAGCACTGGCCACCCACAAGGCGCTCGCCGGCAAGATCTCCGAACTCGAACAGCGCATCGACTCACAGGACGAGACCATCGTCGAGATCCTCGGCGCCATCCGCCAGTTGATGGCCCCAGCGCCAGCACCGGCGCGCCGGCCGATCGGCTTCATCACCCCTGAAGAGCGCAAGAAGTAGCGCAGCCGCATTGTGACGACCACCGCCGACTTCGACGACGACATGCCCGCCGAGATCGATTTCGCTGGCGCCACCCGCGGGAAGTTTCACCGCGCCGGTGCCGCGCTGCACGTCGCGGTCTACCTCGATGCCACGGTGCAAGGCTGGCTGCTCGATCGGGCGAGGGCGCAGGGCGTGGACTTGTCCGAACAGATGAACGCGCTGCTGCGTAAGGACATCGAACGGATCGAGTCCGCCCGGTAGCGGAATTGTTCGCTTAGCCGCTAAAGAGCGCGCGCCCGCGCACGCCGGGCGTGTGGGAGCGCTTTCTCTCTGCTATCCATTACCTCCGCCACCCCCTGCGCCTGCAGATCCGAACACGCCGATATCGAAACAATCTTTCCCAATGCCAGGATTGATAAATATGCCAAAGCTACCTTCCACACCTAGTCCGGCGACTCCAGACCCGCCTAAACCGAAAAGAATGTTTAGCAGACCCGTCGGATCGACGTTGCTCAAGGGATTCAATTTGACATACGCATACGTATTGATCCCGCCTTGTAGCCCGATCGGATCGGACTGAATGTACCGCCCGATCGCCGGATCGTAATCGCGATAGTAGTTGTAAACCACTCGCCCCGATGTGCTCGCGTCGTGCACGAGGCCGATTTCCCTTGATGCGATCGACGGTTGCGAGCACGGAACGAAGACGCACCTCCGGTCGGTGGCGATTTTTGCCGTATAGGCGCATTTATCGCCCTCGAAGAGCGCATGGCAAGCATCCCGAAGGTCTCTGCTATCATTGGCGCAGGATCGGATCTGACCTGGGCCACCCGATATGAATGCGATCGTGATTGAGCACGTAAAGGTAAGCGATCTGCCCGAGGCCTGGCGCGAGAAGCTTCCCGCCAACGACGATGCGCACGTCACCGTGCGCATCGAGCCGGAAGTCGCCTCCGTCGAGAAACGGGCCGAAGAGACCTTCGTGACCGACGATCCCGCCTTCGGCATCTGGCGCGACCGCGAGGACATGGTCGATGTCGAGGCGTACGTGCGTAAACTGCGCGCGCCGCGCTACACACGCGACTGATTCATTGCGCGATGCTGGTCGACACCGATGTGCTGATCTGGCACTTGCGCGGCCTGCCCAAGGCCACGCAGCGGCTCGATCAACTGTCGAACCTCACGATCTCGGCAATCACTTACCTGGAATTGCTCCAGGGCATGCGCAACCAGGCCGAGATGATCGCAGTCCAAAGGAGCCTCGATCGGCGCCATACCGTACGCCTGCCGATCACCCCCGCCATCACCGAGCGCGCGGTCGATCTCATGCAGCGGCTCGTGCTCTCTCATGGCCTGCAGCTCGGCGATGCCCTCATCGCCGCCACCGCGATCGAGCACAATCTCCCCGTGCTCACCGCCAACACCAAGCACTTCACGCCCATCACAGGGCTCAGCGTCGTGGCGTTCGGCGTCAACTGACGAGCTATGCAATTCGAGTACCGTTTCGTGGGCTCTCGCTTAATGTGAGCCTGGCCTCTTTGATTCACCTTTGATTCACGTGGGAATGCCCCAGGATCCAGCATTGGCGCGGCTGGCGCAGGACGATCACAGCTGCTGCGAGCCTGACCCCTTTTATCATCACAGCTGCTGCGAGCCTGACCCCTTTTATCCATCCACGCATAGTCCCGTGCGGTCAAAATACAGCACCTTAATTTGCGTCGCTCGACGATTGATGAACGTGAATAAATTTCCGCTCAACACGTTCTGACCCAGCTCCTGGCAGGTCAGCGCATACAGCCCATCGAACGACTTCCTCATGTCCGTGGGCCGTCCGTACACGTGCACTCGCACCTGGCCTTCGGGGA
>Ga0105107_10003659_pt1 | contig 10253 bp, 9 predicted proteins | sample PPLLaktember2015_6_FD_79335 | JGI IMG/M metagenome (GOLD analysis project Ga0105107, IMG submission 79335) | Freshwater sediment microbial communities from Prairie Pothole Lake near Jamestown, North Dakota, USA - PPLs Lake P8 Core (1) Depth... | ecosystem: Environmental > Aquatic > Freshwater >...
GAGATCCTCAACGACGGCTCCGTCGTGTTCGATCAGAGTGTCGCCGGCACCTACGCCGGCGTGATGAGCGGTGCGGGTTCGCTCTTCAAGCAGGGCGCGGCTGAGCTTCTGCTGACAGGCGCGAACTCGTACTCCGGCGGCACCGGGCTGCTCGCCGGAGCGCTCCGCGGTGACTCGACGAGTCTCCAGGGCGATATCCAGGTGAACGCCGCGCTCGTCTTCGACCAGACCTTCGACGGCACCTACGCCGGACGGCTGTTCGGCGCGGGCTCGCTGACGAAGCGCGGCGCGGGAACGCTGACGATGACAGGCCAGAACGGCGCGTTCACCGGCGAGGTCGTCATTCTCGAAGGCCAGCTCGTGATCGACGGCCAGCTCGGCGGCGGGATCTCGATGGGGGACGGCACGGTGGTCGGCGGCACCGGGGTCATTCCCAGTCTGACGCTGCAGAGCGGCTCCACGCTGGCGCCTGGCGATTCAATCGGCACGCTGCGCGTGCTGGGCGACGTGAGCTTCAGACCGGGTTCGACCTATCGCGTCGAAACCGACGCAGACGGCTCGAGCGACTTGACGCTAGCGACCGGCGCGCTGAGGCCCGGAGGAGGCGTCGTGCAAATCCTCGCCGGGGGCGCATCCGAGTACAAGGCGATCAATCGCTACGGCATCTTCTGGGCCGGGAGCGGCATCGTCGGCACGTTCGCCGGGGTCACGTCGAACGCGACGTTCCTGAATCCGTCGCTCCAGTACACAGATACCGAGATCTACCTGACGCTGCGGCGAAACGACGTGGACTTCCTGGGCACTGGCGCGCGGGGCAGCGCCTCGCGGGTGGCGTCGTCGTTCAACACGCTCGTCGCGACGGCAGAGGGAGAAATGGCGGACGTCGTGAACGAGGTGTACGCCCTCGCCGACGTCGATCAGCTCGAGGCAATGCGGACGATGAGCGGCGCGCACTATCAGCACGTGACGACGGGCAGTCTGGACGACGCGAGCCGGTTCATGGACGTCAACTTCAGCCGCCTTGGCCACCCGGTGACCGGCGGAGCGGGGCTTCTGCGGAGCACCGATGGCGCCATGAGCGGCGGCGCTCTTGGCACGCCTCGCACGTCTGCCGGCTCGTCCGGCGACGTCGTCGGGCCGGGCTGGTGGATCCGCGGCATTGGCGGCACCACGCGGCTCGCCGGCGGCGACACCGACACTGGCGCGCGAATCCCGTCAGGTGGGTTCGTCGTCGGGTTCGATCATCGGGCTGGGGGGAATCTCACGCTTGGCGTGAGCGCCGCGCGGACCACACCACACGTCATTCAGATCGACGCCGAGGACCACACGCGAACCCGGATGATCCATCTGGGCTTCTACGGGCGTTTCCGGCAGAATGCCTCCCGTCTCGACATGGGACTCGGAATCGGCAGCCAGGAGTTCCGCACCAGGCGCGAAGTCAGCACGACCGCCACGCCGGCGATCGCGGGCGCCGACTACGATGGCCGGAGCCTCGGGTCGCGGGTCGAGTACGGCCACTCATTCGGCGCGGGCCGCGGGGTCAGCATCGAGGCCGTCGGCGGCGTCCGATACGACAGGGTCCGGATGGCCAGCGCGACGGAAGTTGGCGCCGGGGTGCTCAATCTGGTCGTCCCAGAACGCCGCGTGACGTCCCCGCGATCCAGCCTGGGTGCGCGCGTGGAGAAGGCGTTTCAACGGAAGTCCGGCGCCTCGCTTCGACTCGAGGGCCGCGCCGCCTGGCTTCACGACTTCCGGGGACGCAGTGACATCAGCATGCGATTCGAGGGAGACTCCGACACCGACGGCTTCGGCATTGGTCCGGTCGGCAGGACGCCCAACAGCAGCGTCTTCGGCGCCACCGTTTACGGCGAGTCCGGCCGCAGCTTCCGGCTGTTCGCCGATGTCACGTTCGAGGTGAGCGGCTCGACGAAGAGCGCGACGGCCAGCCTGGGCTTTGGCCGCCAGTGGTAACACGGAGTAATCGGGAGACACTGATGACTCGTCGTCGGACCGGAGTGTGGAGAGTGCCGGCGTGCGCGGCGCTCGTGGCGTGCGCGTTGCCGGTGGCGGCGCGCTCGCCGTGGCAGCAGGCGCAAACGCATCAGGGACAATCGCAAGCGGCATCGCAGCAAGCTCAAACGCCTCCGGCTACCGTCACGCCGCCGGCAGCCCCGCCGGAGTCGAACTGGATCCCCCGCTGCGCCAGCCGGACGCGTGCGGGCGCGCTCGAATGCAGTATCGAGCAGAGCGTGATCAAGACCGACACGCGTCAGGTGGTCGTGCTGTTCCGGATCCGCATCCCGCCCGACACGCGCGCGCCGGTCATGATGGCGCAGCTCCCGCTCGGCCTCTATCTCCCGGCCGGCGTGACGCTGCACGTCGACGATCGCAAAGTCGCGGAGTTGCCGGTGCAGACTTGCGATGCGAGTGGCTGCTACGTGTCGGGATCACTCGCCGCTGAGCTGCTGGCGCAGCTGAATTCCGGCAAGACTCTCAAGTTCAGCTTTCAGAATCTCGCGCGGGAGACGATCGACGTCTCGATGCCGCTCGCGGGTTTCGCCACGGCGTACGAGGGAATCAAGTAGCCGGCGCTCAGCGGCGCTACTCGGTCTTCACCGGCTCGGGCAACGAGGCCAGCGCGGCCTTGAGCGTGTGCCAGGCCAGGGATGCACACTTCACGCGAACCGGGAACTCACGGACCCCACCGAGCACGGCGAGCTTGCCGACGCCCGCTTCGTCGATGGGCCGGTCCATCGGCGACGTCAACATGCCGTGCACACGGTCGAACAGGGCCAGCGCGTCGCCCACCGTGCCGCCCTTGATCGCATCGGTCATCAGCGAGGCCGAGGCCTTGGATATCGCGCAACCGGAGCCCTCGAATGCCACGCCGGCTACCCGATCGCCTTCCAGGCGAAGCTGCACGGTCAGCCGATCGCCGCAGAGCGGGTTGTATCCGTTCGCCTTGTGAGTGGCATCGGCGAGCGTGCCGAAATTGCGCGGCCGCCGGTTGTGGTCGAGGATGACTTCCTGGTAGAGGTCGGAGAGGTCAGACATAAAGGGCTCGGGGCTCCGGGTACACCCTGGGCCTGGGGCCTAGAAGAATCCCAATGTCAGCTTCGCCGCCTCCGACATCCGATCCTTGGTCCAGGGCGGCTCCCAGACGATCTCGACCCAGGCGTCCGCGACTTCGGGAAGCGCCTTCACCTTGAAACGCACCTCGCTGGGAATCTGCTGGGCCGACGGACAGGCCGGGCTCGTGAGCGTCATCTTGACCAGCACGCGCCGCTCGGCGTCCACGATGATCTCGTAGATCAGGCCGAGCTCGTAGATGTCGACCGGGATCTCGGGGTCGTAGACGGTCTTGATGACGCCGATGATCTTCGCCTGCAGCGCCGCGGTCTGCTCGGGATCGAGCGGTCCGACGGGCGGAGGCTCGACCGACGAGGAGGGCACGGGCGTGGTGAGCGCGTCCGTATTCCAGGCCTCCGGAGGCGTGAAGGGCGTGCTGTCCCAGGATGACGTGGAGGGCGCTGGGGCCGCCGGCGCCGGAACGTCGGCGACGGCCGACTTCGCCGGTCCCTCTGTGTCGGCCACCGGCGATTCCTTCTTTCCTGTCAGAAATGAGAACAAACCCACGGCCTCAACCCATCAGCGCGCGCACGCGGTTCAACGCCGCCACGAGCGCATCGATGTCCTGCATTGTGTTGTACATGGCGAACGACGCGCGAGCCGTCGCCGGAACGCCAAAGCGGTCCATGACCGGCTGCGCGCAGTGATGTCCCGTGCGGATGGCCACGCCCTCCCGATCGACGATCGTGCCGATGTCGTGCGGGTGGATGCCTTCCATCACGAACGACACGACGCTGGCCTTCCGGCGCGCGGTGCCAATCAGGCGCACGCCCGGCACGGACTCGACGGCCTCCGTCGCGCGTGACAGCAGCGCCGATTCGTGCGCGCCGATCGCTTCGAACCCGACGCCGCGGAGGTAGTCGATGGCCGCCCCGAGCCCGACGGCGCCGGCGATGTGCGGCGTGCCGGCCTCGAACTTGTACGGCAGGTCGTTCCAGGTCGATCCTTCGAACGTCACCGTACGAATCATGTCGCCGCCGCCCAGGAACGGCGGCATCGCGTCGAGCACGGCCTCGCGGCCCCACAGCACGCCGATCCCGGTGGGCCCGTAGAGCTTGTGCCCGGTGCACACGTAGAAGTCCACGTCGAGTGCAGCCACGTCCACGGTCATGTGATACGCGGCCTGCGAGCCGTCGATGAGCACGGCGGCGCCGGCGGCCCGTGCCTTCGCCGCGATTTCGGCCACGGGATTCACGGTGCCGAGCGCGTTCGACAGGTGCACGACGGCCACCATCCTGGTGCGGTCCGTCAACAGCCGATCGAACTCCTCCATCACCACGTCGCCGCGATCGTCGATGGGCGCCACGCGAAGACGCGCGCCAGAGCGCTCGCACAGCTGCTGCCACGGCACGATGTTCGAGTGATGCTCCATCGCGGTGATGAGCACCTCGTCTCCAGCGCGAACGTTCGCGTCGCCCCACGCCCTGGCGACCAGGTTGATGCTCTCGGTCGCGTTGCGCGTGAACACGATTTCTCGAACGGACGCGGCGTTCAGGAACGCGCGCACCTTCTCCCGCGCGCTCTCGTAGGCGTCCGTCGCACGTTCGCTCAGCGCGTGCACGCCCCGGTGGACATTCGCGTTGTCCGACTGGTAGTACCGCGCGATCGCCTCGATCACCTGCCGCGGCTTCTGCGTCGTCGCCGCGTTGTCCAGGTACACGAGCGGACGGCCGTGTACGGACTGGTCCAGCGCCGGGAAGTCGGCCCGTACCGCAGCAAGATCGAACGCAATGGCGCTCATGCGCCTCACACCTTCCACAGGTGCAGCTTCTCCTCGAGGAGCTGCATGATCCGCTCGCGCACCGCGTCCACTTTCACGCCATCGACGACATCGCCGGCGAACGCGTGAATCAGCAGGTTCCTGGCGTCAGGTTCCGAGATACCGCGCGCCCGCAGATAGAAGATCGCCTCGTCGTCCAGTTGCCCGATCGCCGCCCCGTGGGTGCACTTCACGTCGTCGGCGAAGATCTCGAGCTGCGGTTTGGTGTTCACCTGCGCGTCGTCGCTCAGGAGCAGCGCCTTGTTCGTCTGCTTCGCGTCCGTCTTCTGGGCGTCCGGCCGGACGATGATCTTGCCGTTGAAGACGGCGCGTGACCGGCCCGACAGGATGCCCTTGTAGACCTCGTGGCTCGGGCAGTGCGCTTGCGCGTGGTCGATCGTGGTGTGGGTGTCGATGAGGCTGTCGCCATCCCCGGCATAGAGCCCGTTCAGCGTGCACTCGGCGCCTTCGCCCGCGAGCGTGGACACGATGTCGTTGCGCGCGATGCGTCCGCCGAGCGTGATGGCCTGCGAGGTGAAGGTCCCGGATCGCTCGATGCGGATGAACGAGCTCGCCATGTGGAACGCCGAGGCGGGCTCGCGTTGGACCTTCACGTGCTCCACGATGGCGCCCGGGCCGACGGCGATCTGCGTCACGGCGTTGGTGAACGTGGCGGCCGCGCCGAGTCCCGTGTAGCTCTCTACGATCGAGACCTGCGCACGCTCGCCCACGCGCACGATCAGCCGGGGCGTCGCCATCACCGCGTCGCCATCCGACACCGTCACGAACAGCACGTGGATCGGCGCGTCGACAACGACGCCAGCCGCGACTTCGATGACGAGGCCATCGTCGACGAAGGCGGTGTTCAGGTCGACGAACGGAGTGGTGGCGAGATCAATCGCCGCCAGCCGGTCGGACAGCACCGTGGAATCGGCCCGCCGCAGATCCTGGCTCAGCCCGCGCACGACCACGCCCTCCGGCAGCGTCGCGCGTCCGGACAAGGCCTGCGAGAGCCGGCCGTTCACGACGACGCTCTGGTGCTCGATGGCGTCGAACAGAAACGGCTCGACCTGGGCCAGCGTGACGCTCACGGTTCCATCGGACGCCGAGGTGGGCCGGAACGGGATGGCCGCCAGCGGCGCGACGTTCGTGAACTTCCACTCCTCGTCCCGCGTGGTCGGAAATCCGCGATCGCGGAAGCGGCCGAAGGCGGACGCACGGGCGTCGCCGACAGGACCGGCGCCGAAGCCGGGCGTGCGTCGCGCGGCGTCGAAGGCGGCGACGAGCGTCTCGTGACGTTCTGCGACCTCGACCATGGCTACGCCTTCGCTCCTGCCATCTCGGCCTCGATCCAGCCGTAGCCCTTCGCTTCGAGCTCGAGCGCCAGCTCCTTGCCGCCGGAGCGCACGATTCGGCCGGCCGACAACACGTGCACGAAGTCCGGCACGATGTAGTTCAGGAGCCGCTGGTAATGGGTCACGACGATGATGGCGCGGTCGGGGCTGCGCAGGGCGTTCACGCCGTTCGAGACGATCTTCAGGGCGTCGATGTCGAGGCCCGAGTCGGTCTCGTCGAGAATGGCGAGCCGCGGCTCGAGCACGGCCATCTGGAAGATCTCGTTGCGCTTCTTCTCGCCGCCGGAGAAGCCCTCGTTCACGGACCGGCTGAGCATCGTCTGGTCCATCTCGAGGAGCTTCGCCTTCTCGCGCACGAGGTGCATGAACTCCACGGCATCGAGCTCCTGCTCGCCGCGGTGCTTGCGTGCCGCGTTCAGCGCCGCTTTGAGGAAGTAGGCGTTGTTGATGCCGGGGATCTCGACCGGGTACTGGAAGGCCATGAACACGCCGTCGCAGGCGCGCTCTTCTGGCGACATCGCCAGCAGGTCCTTGCCGTCGAACTCGATGGACCCGCCGGTCACTTCATAGGCCGGATGCCCCGCGATCGCGCGCGCCAGGGTGCTCTTGCCGGAGCCATTGGGCCCCATGATGGCGTGCACCTCGCCCGCGTTCACTGAGAGGTTCAGGCCCTGCAGAATGTCTTTGTCTTCGGCTTTGACGCGAAGATCTTTGATGCTGAGAAGCAATGTTCTTGTCATGTCTTCTTCTTTAGTTCGCGTGGGGCCCCACCCCCACGCGCTTGTCACGCGCCTCGGGGCTCGCTACGCTCGCGCCCTCGCGGTGTCCACTTATCCGCCCCACGCGGCGCGCGCTGATCACGCGCCTCGGGCCTCGCTACGCTCGCCGCCCTCGCGACGTCCACTTACTCACGCCTCAGGCCCTGGGCCACGGGCCTGTCGATGCCACTAGCCGACGCTGCCTTCCAGGCTGATTGACAGCAGCTTCTGGGCCTCGACGGCGAACTCCATCGGCAGTTCGCGGAACACCTCCTTGCAGAAGCCGCTCACGATCATGTTCACGGCGTCTTCCATCGAGATTCCGCGCTGGCGGCAGTAGAAGAGCTGGTCCTCGCCGATCTTCGATGTGGACGCTTCGTGCTCGACCTTGGCGCTGGTGTTCTTGATCTCGAGGTACGGGAACGTGTGGGCGCCGCACTTGTCGCCGATGAGCATCGAGTCGCACTGCGAGTAGTTGCGCGCGCCGAAGGCGTTCTTGCCGATCTTCACGGCGCCGCGATACGTGTTCTGCCCGTGGCCGGCCGAAATCCCCTTGGACACGATCGTGCTGCGGGTGTTCTTGCCCAGGTGGATCATCTTGGTGCCGGTGTCGGCCTGCTGCCAGTTGTTGGTCGTGGCCACCGAGTAGAACTCGCCAATCGAATGGTCGCCCTGCAGGATGCAGCTCGGGTACTTCCACGTGATGGCCGAGCCGGTCTCGACCTGCGTCCACGTGATCTTCGCGCGCGTCATCGCCTTGCCGCGCTTCGTGACGAAGTTGTAGATCCCGCCCTTGCCGTCCTTGTCGCCCGGATACCAGTTCTGGATGGTCGAGTACTTGATCGTGGCGTTGTCGAGCGCGACCAGCTCGACGACGGCCGCGTGGAGCTGGTGCTCGTCGCGCATCGGCGCGGTGCAGCCCTCGAGGTAGCTCACCGACGAGCCCTCGTCGGCGACGATCAGCGTCCGCTCGAACTGGCCCGTGTTCCGCGCATTGATGCGGAAGTACGTGGAGAGCTCCATCGGACAGCGCACGCCCTTCGGCACGTACACGAACGAGCCGTCGCTGAAGACCGCCGAGTTGAGCGTGGCGTAAAAGTTGTCCGTGTACGGCACGACCGTGCCGAGGTACTTCTTCACGAGATCGGGATGGTTCTTCACCGCCTCGGAGAAAGAGCAGAAGATGATGCCGAGCTCGCCCAGCTTTTCGCGGAAGGTGGTGGCCACCGACACGCTGTCGAACACGGCGTCAACGGCCACGCCCGCCAGGAGCTTCTGTTCCTCGAGCGGAATGCCGAGGCGTTCAAACGTCTTGCGCACCTCGGGATCGACTTCGTCGAGGCTCTTGAGCTCGGCCTTCTTCTTCGGCGCCGAGTAGTAGCTCAACGCCTGGTAGTCGATGGGCGCGATCGTCAGGTTGTGCCACGTCGGCTCCTTCATCTCGAGCCAGGCGCGATAGGACTTCAACCGGAACTCGAGCAGCCACTCGGGCTCGCCTTTGATCGCCGACAGCTGCCGCACGATGGTCTCGTCGAGCCCGGGCGGAAACGTGTCGGTCTCGACGGTCGTTTCGAACCCGTACTTGTACTCGCGCGACGCGAGCTGTTCGATGGTCTCGGTGGATGTGGACATGTGGTGACTCTTGTCTGGCTCGGAGCTCGGGGCCTCGAGCCGCGCCCCTGGAGCCGGCTCTACACCGTGAACGACGTGCCGCACCCGCACGTGCTCTTCGCATGCGGATTCTCGAAGACGAAGCCGCGGCTGAGGAGCGTCGTGTCGTAGTCGAGCGTGGTGCCGTCGAGCAGCCGGTGGCTGCGCGGATCGATCCACACACGCACGCCCTGCGGGCCGTCGAACACGAGATCGTTCTCCTTCGGCGCCGGTTCCCAGGCGAACACGTACTCGAAACCCGAGCACCCGCCGGCCTTCACGCCCAGGCGCAGGCCCGTGGCGTCGGCGTGCTGCTTCTCGATCAACTTCAGCATCTGGCTTGCGGCGTTCTCGGTGACGTTGATCATCCCTGTTTCCTCACGACGGCCATCGGCACCGCGGCCGGTCCCGGCAGCGGATGCAGGCTCGCGGCCAGCTCGGCCACCGACGTCGCCGCCAGCGCCGACACGATGCGATCCTTGATGCCCCAGAGCGGGTCGCGAATGTTGCACTTCGAGTACTGCTCGCAGCTGTGGTCGGCCTCCGAACACGCGGTCACGGTGAGCGGCCCGTCCACCGCCTGAGTCACGGCCGCGACCGAGATCGACGCCGCCGGCCGGGCCAGCCCGTAGCCGCCGCGGATCCCCTGGTGCGATTCGAGCAGATGGCCCCGCACCAGCTTCTGCAACACCTTCGCGAGCAGCTCCGGCGGGATGTCGTAGGTCTCGGCCAGCTCGCGCGCAGACGTGGCGCCACGATCGACGTTCGCCGCGAGGTGCCGCATCGAGAGCAGCGCGTAGTCGGCCTTCTTCGACAGTCTCAGCATCGTGGTTCTTGTGGGTCCTGGCGCACGGCCCGCCCGGCTATATCCGACCGAACCAGTCCATATTACCTCCCTGCCAGGATTCAGGCAAGAGTCCGAGCGGATCGGCCGGCAACCATGCTGTTGATGAGACGAGTCTTGATAAGAACGGCTTGGGGCTTGGGGCTCGAGACGGGCCCCCAGTTCCTGGGGCCCAGGGCCTGGGGCCCAGCACTAGCTTCCGAGCCGCCTCCACGCCAGGATGCCGCCGGAGAGATTGCGCGCGTCGATGCCCTGGACCCGCAGGATCGCAACGGCGATCGCGCTTCGCCCGCCGGACTTGCAATGCACCACCACGGGTAGGTCCTTTGGCAGGCTCTTGACGTGCGACTGGATCTGCCGGAGTGGGATCAGACGGGCCCCCTCGATGCTCTCCTGCGCGTGCTCGGACGGCTCGCGCACGTCTATCAACAGGTGCGGCCGGCCCTCGGCGCGCCACTCGCGAAGTTCGTCCACTTTCATCTCTTCTACCTCGGGGTTGTGCGCGAACGTCGCGGCGTTCGGGGCCGATGACGGGACGCCCGTGGATAGCTGCGGGCTGGCGGTCTCGCAGGCCGCGTCGTACGCGATTAGCTCGCGGATCGTCGGCATGTCGCCGCAGACCGGGCACGCCGGATCGCGCGGCAGCACGATCTGCCTGAATCGCATCCGCAGCGCGTCGTAGAGCAGCAGCTTGCCGATGAGCGGTTCGCCGATCCCCGTCACGATCTTGATCGCCTCGGTCGCCTGGATCATCCCGA
>Ga0105107_10003660_pt1 | contig 10251 bp, 9 predicted proteins | sample PPLLaktember2015_6_FD_79335 | JGI IMG/M metagenome (GOLD analysis project Ga0105107, IMG submission 79335) | Freshwater sediment microbial communities from Prairie Pothole Lake near Jamestown, North Dakota, USA - PPLs Lake P8 Core (1) Depth... | ecosystem: Environmental > Aquatic > Freshwater >...
CGGCGCTTCCGCTCGGGCTCGCGGTCGAGGTGGTAGAAGTCGATCTCGCCCATCGCGGGCAGCTTCAGCATCCAGGTGCCGGACGCGCAGGACCAGTAGAAGAGGAAATCGTCCTCCTCGGGCTTGGTCAGGCCCATGGCGTGGATGTCCTGGGTCGCGCGGTAGCGCCGCTTCTCCCAGGCCTGGACGCGCTTCTCGAAGAGGCCGCCCAGCGCGCGGCGGTCGAAGGCCGCGAGCGCGCGGATCACCTTTTTCTGGAGCAGTGACGGGAAGTAGAGCTCGTAGAGCATGAACGAGCTGAAGCGCTCGGCGTCGCGGCTCATCAGGCGGTGCAGCAGGGTGGTGCCGCTGCGCGCGTGGCCGACCAGGAAGACGGGGCGCCGCACCGCGACGCGGTGCAGGCCCGGGAACAGGAGGCCGTCGAGGAAGAAGCAGACGGCGTGGAAGCTCGCGACCAGCGGCACGAAGACGAGCAGCCGCACGAGCATGCGGCGCCGGCCGGCCGGGTGCGGATCGCGCCAGGCGAGCCGCAGCATGCGGGCCCACTGGGCGAAATCGAAGTGGAAGCGCATGGCCGCGCACGATACCTCGTGGTCCGCGTCCCCGGTCGCGCGCGGTGCTCAGTCCCGCCGGCTGGCGCGCTCGATGTGCGCCTCGAGCGCGCGCCGCATCGCGGCAGGCAGCGCGTCGAACGTGACGCCCACCCCGGCCACGGTCGCCCACGAGGGCTCCTGGATGCGCACGACGCGAGCCCGCACGTCCAGGGTCTGCTCGTCGAGGATCAAGGCGAGCTGGATCTCCGTTCCGACGGGCACCGGCCCCTGCGTCTCGAGGAAGGCCCCCGAGACGGACAGGTCGTGGATCTCGAACGCCAGTGCTGCGCCCTCGTCTCCGTCGGGCCCGACGAGGAGCGCCTTCCCGAAGGAATGACGCCTCGCTCGCTGCGGCCGCGGGATCAGATTCCCGTTCGCGCAGGCGCGCCGGATCTCTCGGAGCGTGGTGGGCTTGGAGAGGTAGCCGAGCGCGCCCAGCGCCACGGCGCGCTTCGCCTCGTCCTCGCTGGGGTGCGTCGTGAGCAGGAGTACGCGCGGCCTCGGCTCGGTGAGCTCGCGCACGTGCGAGAGGATCGCGAAGCCGTCGCCGTCGTGGAGGCAGACGTCCGCGAGCACGAGCGAGATGTCGGCGTGCTCCGCGATCCGCTCGCGCGCCTCGCGCCAGCCGCCCGCCGAGAGCACGCTGCCGGAATAGGGCGAGAGCATGACCCGCATGAGATTCCGGAAAGTCGCGGACTCATCGACGACGAGCACCTTCGCCAGGACCTCCATCACGCCTCCTCGCTGCGGGCGCGGAGCTTATCCGGGCCTTCGCATTCGGGAACGAGGGATATGCCGGAGAGCGTGTGACGAATTGACCCTAGGTTGCGCGGCCGGAGCAGCTCTCACAGTCTGTCCGGCCGTGGCGCGGGTGATCATCGACGACCTCCGCACGCCCGTCCTCAGCGACGTGCAGCGGGCGGCGCTCGCGTACGGCGAGAAGCAGCAGGTAACGCTGTCCGCCGGCGCGGTGCTCGCGGCGGCCGTCGCGCGCACGGGCCTGGAGGATTTCGGCCCGGATGACTTCCGCGAGCGCCTCGCGCTCCAGCTCGAAGAGGTGGACCAGGATCCCGAGCGCACGGGCCTCGGGCGCCTCACGGTCTGGAACGACGCGCTGCGGGCGGCGGCGAACCGGCTCCGCATCCGCGACCTGCTGAAGCGCCACCCCGAGATCCGCCGGGTGGAGATCCGCAAGCCGATCATCGTGGTGGGGCTGCCCCGGTCGGGCACCACGCACCTCGTGAACCTGATCGCGGCGGACCAGCGGCTGCGCTCGATGCCGCTCTGGGAGGGGCAGGAGCCGGTGGCGGATCCGCGCGAGCGGCCGGGCGCGGACGGCAGGGACTCGCGCTGGACGCGCTCGCAGCGCGGCTGGGCCGGCATGCAGGCGACGGCGCCGCTGGTGGCGGCGATGCATCCGATGAGCCCCGATCACATCCACGAGGAGATCGAGCTCCAGCTCCCGGACTTCGCCAGCTACAACCAGGAGTGGGTGGTGCGCGCGCCGCGCTGGCGCGACCACTACCTGGGTCACGACCAGACGCCGCACTACGCGTACATGAAGACGGTGCTGCAGATCCTGCAGTGGACGCGGCCGCGCGAGCGCTGGGTGCTGAAGTCGCCGCAGCACCTCGAGCAGCTCGGCCCGCTGCTCGCGAGCTTCCCCGACGCCACGATCGTGGTCACGCACCGCGACCCGGTGGCGGTGATCCAGTCCACGATCACGATGCTCAGCTACGGCGCGCGCAACAGCTACCGCACGCCGCGCCCCGAGTGGTACCGCGACTACTGGAGCGATCGCATCCGCCGCCTGCTCGAGGCCTCGGTGCGCGACCGCAAGCTGCTGCCGAGCGCGCGCACCGTGGACGTGCTGTTCCACGAGTTCATGGCGGACGACTTCGCCACGGTGGAGCGCATCTACGAGGTGGCGGGCCTGCCGATGACGGGCGAGGCGCGCGCGCAGATCCAGGGCTATCTGCGCGACCACCCGCGCGGCAAGGAAGGGCAGGTGGTGTACGACCTGCGCCGCGACTTCGACGCCGAGCCGGCCGAGCTGCGCCGGCCCTTCGGCTTCTACCTCGACCGCTTCCCCGTGCGGGTCGAGGTGAGCTGATGCGCATCGAGTACGCGGGCAGCGTCCACGACGAGCAGGAGATCCAGGCCGTGCTCGAGGTGCTGCGGGGCGGGCCGACCGCGCTGCGCATCGGCAAGCACGTGCGCGAGATGGAGCGGCTCGTGGCCGAGAGCTTCGGCAAGCGCCGCGGGATCATGTGCAACTCGGGCTCGTCGGCGCTCTACCTCGCGATCGAGCTGCTCGGCCTCGCCCCGGGCGACGAGATCGTGACCTCGCCGCTCACGTTCTCGACCGACATCGCGCCGATGGCGCGGAGCCGGCTCGTGCCCGTATTCGTGGACGTCACGCCCGACACCTACCAGATCGACGTCACGCGGATCGAGCGCAACCTCGGCCCGCGCACGAAGGCGATCCTGGCGCCGAACCTCACCGGCAACTGCCCGGACTGGGACGCGATCCGGAGCCTCGCCGACCGCCGCGGCCTGCGGGTGATCGAGGACTCCTGCGACTGTCTCGGCGCCACGCAGGGCGGCGCGCCCACCGGCCGGCGCAGCGACATCAGCGTCACCAGCTTCGCGCTCTCGCACATCATCACGGCCGCCGGCACGGGCGGCATGCTGTGCCTCGACGACGAGGCGCTCGCCGACCGCTGCCTGCTGCTCAGGCGCTGGGGCCGGCGCAGCGAAGTGCAGCTCTTCGGCAGCAAGAAGGGGCGCGGGGAACGCTTCTTCTCGGAGCTCGACGGCATCGAGTACGACAACCTGTTCATCTTCGACGAGCTGGGCTGGAACTTCGAGCCGTCGGAGCTCAGCGCTGCCTTCGGTGTGGTGCAGATGAAGAAGCTGCCGGCGAACCTGGCGCGGCGGAAGCGCAACTTCGAGATCCTGTGCGAACGCCTCGCCGCGCACCCGCAGTGCTTCGTGCTGCCGCGCACCACGCCCGGCATCGACACGGCCTGGCACATGTTCCCGGTGCTGCTGCGACCGGAGTCCGGCATCCGCCGCGGCGACTTCCAGCAATTCATGGAGGGCCGCGGCGTGGACACGCGCATGGTGTGGACGGGCAACGCCGTGCGGCAGCCCGCCTTCCGTGACATTCCGATGCGCGTGGACGCCGGCGGCCTCGCGAACGCCGACCGCGTGATGGAGCAGGGCCTGATCCTGCCCATGAACCACGCGCTCGAAGACGAACACATGCACTTCATCGGCGACCAGGTGGACGCCTACGTGAAGCAGCACGCCTTCGGCTGAGGAGGCGAGTGAGCGATGGCCACGCCGATCCCCGAGGCCTCCCCTCGCGGCGAACGCTCTCGCGTCACCCTTTGCCTGTGCGGCGACGTGATGACGGGCCGCGGCATCGATCAGGTACTGCCCCATCCCTGCGGTGCCGTCCTGTACGAGGAATTCACGAGAAGCGCCTTGGACTACGTGAAGCTGGCCGAGCGGGCGAGCGGGCCGATCCCGAGAGGCGTCGACCCGTCCTATCCCTGGGGCGATGCGCTCGCGGAGATCGCGCGCCTCCGGCCGGACGCCTGGATCGTCAACCTCGAGACGGCCGTGACGCGCAGCGAGGACGCGTGGCCGGGCAAGGGCATCCACTACCGCACGAGTCCGGAGAACGGGCGCGTGCTCTCCGCCGCCGGCATCGACTGCTGCGTACTCGCCAACAACCACGTCCTCGACTGGGGCTATGCGGGGCTGGACGAGACCGTGCGAACGCTCGATTCCCTCGGGGTGCGGCATGCCGGCGCCGGCCGCAACCTCGCCGAGGCCGAGGCACCCGCGGTCATGGGTCTGGGCGAGAAGAACCGGCTGCTCGTCTACTCGTTCGCCTCTCCCTCGTGCGGGGTTCCCCGGAGCTGGGCGGCCTCCGAGACGAGGCCCGGCGTAGCCCTGCTGCGCGACCTGTCTCGGACGACCGTCGAGCGGATCGCCGATCGCACGCGCTCGGACAAGAGGACAGGGGATCTGGCGGTGGCCTCACTCCACTGGGGCAGCAACTGGGGCTTCAGGGTGTCGCCCGCAGAGCAGGACTTTGCCCGCGCCCTCATCGAGCGCGCCGGCTTCGACGTGGTGCACGGGCACTCCTCGCACCACGTGAAGGGCATCGAGGTACACCGGGGACACCCGATCTTGTATGGCTGCGGCAACTTCCTCGACGACTACGAGGGCATCGCCGGCTACGAGGAGTTCCGGGGCGACCTCGGCCTGTTGTACTTCGTCACGCTGGATCGGATGGGGGGGAGGCTCGAGCGGCTGTGCATGACGCCCACCCGGGTCGCGCGCTTCCAGGTCCAGCGCGCGTCCGGACAGGCCGCCGATTGGCTGGCCGGGACCTTGAACCGCGAAGGGAAGCGATTCCGCACCTCGGTGGAACGGACTGCGGACGGCCGGCTCGAGCTGCGCTGGGAATCGCGGCCCGTCGGGGGATCTCTTGCCTGAGCCGATGCCCGCCGGTACCGGGCAGGGCGGCACGCTACATGCAGGGAGTCGCCGGCATGGCGGCACGAGTGAGGCGTCACGCCGAGGGCCTGCGCGAGGTGCGGATCCCCCCGATCCCCCTCGAGGGTGTCCTCGCGCTCCCAGCAGCTGCGTCGGCGGTCGTGGTCTTTGCCCACGGCAGCGGCAGCAGCCGGTCGAGTCCCAGGAACGTTCGCGTGGCCGAGGCGCTCCGCGAGCGCGGCCTCGGAACGCTGCTCTTCGATCTGCTGACCGAGGACGAGGCCGCCGACCGCGAGCGCGTCTTCGACATCCCGCTTCTGGCCGAGCGCCTGCTCCAAGCGAGACGTTGGCTCGCCGAGACCGAATCGACGCGGGGCTTGCGTGTCGGCTACTTCGGCGCGAGCACGGGAGCAGCCGCGGCGCTGATGGCCGGCGCCGGGGCCGGCGCGCCGGTGGTCGACGCGATCGTCTCGCGTGGCGGGCGCCCGGATCTGGCGCTGCCCGTCCTCGCGGGCGTGCGCGCCCCCACACTTCTCATCGTGGGCGGACGAGACCATGCGGTGCTGGACCTCAATCGCGCCGCGCTCGCGGAGCTCCGCTGCGAGAAGCGGCTCGCGATCGTGCCGGGCGCGACGCATCTCTTCGAGGAGCCCGGGGCCCTGGAGGAGGTGATGGTGCTCGCCGGTGACTGGTTCGCCGACCATCTGGCCGGCGCGAAGGGGAGGAGCCCGCCATGAAGTTCCGCAACCGTGCGCATGCCGGGAGGCTCCTCGCTGGCGAGCTCCGCCGCTTCGCGGGCCCCGGCGCGGTCGTGCTCGCGCTCCCTCGCGGAGGCGTGCCCGTCGGCCTCGAAGTCGCGCGGGCGCTGCAGGCACCCCTGGATCTCGTGCTCGTCCGCAAGATCGGCGACCCCCACCAGCCAGAGCTGGCCGTGGCCGCGGTGGTGGACGGGGAGAAGATGGAGATCGTGCGGAACGAGGATGTGATCGCGAGCCGCGCGCTGCCCGAGGGCTACGTCGAGCAGCAGGCCGCGCGGCAGGTCGAGGAGATCGAGCGCCGCCGTCGGCTCTATCTCGGTGGTCGCGAGCGCGCGGTCGTGGAAGGCAAGACGGCGCTGGTCGTCGACGATGGGATCGCGACCGGCGCTACCATGCGCGCCGCGCTCCGCGCGGTGCGACGCCGTAAGCCGGGCCACCTCGTCCTGGCGGTGCCGGTCGCGCCGCCGGAGACGGTGGCGTCGCTGCGGCGCGAGGTCGACGAGGTCGTCTGCCTGGCGACGCCCGACGACTTCTACGCGATCGGCCAGTTCTACGTCGACTTCGAGCAGGTCGACGACGACGAAGTGCGCGAGCTGCTCGAGCGCGCCGGGCCGCCGCGCGCGAAGCCCGCCGTCGGCGCGGCATGAGCCAGCCCGGCATCGAGGCCAAGGTCGCCTTTCTGCGCAGGCCCGAGGTCTACCCGGAGAAGCCGCGGGCCGTCGAAGTCGTGGAGACCCACATGTCGTGGGTCTTCCTGACCGACCGCGACGTCTACAAGCTGAAGAAGCCGGTGCGCTACGACAGCCTCGACTTCAGCACGCCGGAGCTGCGCAAGCGCGACTGCGAGGAAGAGCTGCGGCTCAATCGACGGCTCGCGAGGGACACTTACCTGGGCACGGCGGAGCTGACCTTCGACCCCGAAGCCGGGCTGGCGCTCGCGGGAGCGGGCGAGCCGATCGACTGGCTCGTGCACATGCGTCGGCTCCCGGCGGACCGGATGCTCGACGAGCGGATCCGGCGGGCGCAGATCAGCGAGGCGGACGTCCGGCCGGCCGCACTGCATCTCGCTCGGTTCTATGCGGGCGCAAAGCCGATCGATCTCGCCGCGCCCGAGTATCGACGTCGCCTCGAGCGCGGCGTGCGAGACGATCTGCACGAGCTGTGTCGGCCCGAGTTCGGACTCTGCCGGAGCCGGGTGGTCGCGCTCGCCGAAGCGCAGCTCTGCCTCCTCGCCGGACACCCGGGCCTGTTCGACCGGCGTGTGGACGAAGGCCGGATCATCGAGGGGCACGGCGACCTGCGCCCCGAGCACATCTGCGTGACTCCGGAGCCCGCCATCATCGACTGCCTCGAGTTCTCCCTGGATCTTCGCATCCTCGATCCGGCCGATGAGCTCGCCTTCCTCGTGCTCGAATGCGAGCGGCTCGGAGGGGCCCGGGTCGGCCGTTGGTTTCTCGACGCCTATCGCGAGGTCACCGGGGACGAACCTCCCGAGGATCTGCTGCGCTTCCATCGCATCTACCGCGCGCTGCGCCGTGCCACGATCGCGGTGTGGCACCTGCGAGATCCGGGGGTGAGGGACCACGACCGCTGGCGCGAGCGCGCCCGACGCTATCTCGACCTCGCCGGGGCGTGATCGCTCAGGTCTCGAGCAGCTCGACCAGCGACCCTCCGCCGTGCATCCGGCGAATGGCGTCCGCGACGAGGTTCGATGCGTCGAGTGGCGTCAGCTTGGCGTCGATCAGGGGGCGCTCGAGGGCGGAAGGCAGGATGTGGTCGAGCACGACGATGCGGTCGATCGGTGCCTCCCCGAGCGCACGCGACGCCGCCGGCACGAAGGCTCCGTGAGCGGCAGCGGCCACGACCTCTCGCGCGCCCGCCTTGCGGCAGGCTTCGGACGCTCGGGCCAGCGTCGTGCCCGCACTGATCATGTCGTCCACGAGCAGGACCGTGCGCCCCACGACTTCGCCGACCAGCCTCTCGCCGCTCACCACGTCGGCGCTCCGGTACTTCTCCACAAACCCTCCCGGAAGCGGCCTCCCCAGCCGGCGCTCCAGTGCCCGACGGTAGCGGTCGGCCCGCTTGATCCCGCCGACATCGGGCGAGATGACCGCAAGGTCCCGCTCCGCGAAGCGCTCCGCGAAGAAGCCGGCGAACAAGCCGTGCGCCTCGAGGTGCTCCGTGCGGCAACGGAAGGCGTTCTGGAAGGCTGCCACGTTGTGCACCTCGAGGGTCACCACGCGGTCCACCCCGACCGCCTCGAAGAGCGCGGCCACGTAGCGCGTGGTGACCGGGTCCCGCGGCTGGGTCTTGCGCTCCTTCCGCGAGTAGCAGAGGAAGGGAACCACCGCGGTGATGCGGGCGGCGTCGGCATCTCGAAGGGCGCCGAGGAAGAAGAGCAGCCGGCAGAGCTTGTCGTTGACGCTCTGCTCGACGTCTCCGTGAAGGGAATGCACGACGTAGACGTCCTTGCTCCGCACGCTCTCCAGCGGCCGCGCCTTGTGCTGGCCCCACTCGAACTCCCGCTCCTCGTGATCGGCGAGACGAAGGCCCATCTTCTCCGCGACTCGCTCCCCGAACGGCCGTCCGGAGCGCAGCGCGAAGAGTGCGATCTCCGGGCTGTTCGGGCTCACGGGCATCGTCCGATCGCAAGCAGGCAGAGCGGATGTTCGGCCACGTCGCAGCCGAGGAGCCGCGCGATCTCCACGTCGTCGAAGGCGCCCACGACGACCGCAGCGAGGCCGAGCGCTGCTGCCTGGAGCAGCACGTTCTGGGCCGCGTGCCCGGCCTCCATGTGGACGTAGCGCCGTCCCCGTTCCCCGTATCGCTCGCTGGTGCGGGCGGTCACGGCCGAGAGGGCGATCGCTGCCGCCGCACCGGCGATCCAATCCTGACCCCGGGCCGCAGCGGCGAGGCCGGAGAGAACCCTTCCGTGCGAGATCTGCGAGAGGCCGTGTCCGAGCGCCTGGTAGCCGTAGACGCCCGGCTCGAGATCCGTCACGCGTTCGGCCACCAGATACGTGTCGAGCGGGTAGAGCGCTCCGGCGGACGGTGAGGTGCGCTTCCCGTCGCCGTGCGTGATGCCCTGAGCCGCCCAGAGGAGCTGTCCCGCCTCCGCCAGCGCGAGTGCGTCCGGTCCGTAACGCCGCACAGAGCGGCGCCGGACCAGGGCCCGCTCCAGGGAGAGACGCCCGTCGAGCGACGGCTCGGGCAGCGCCTTCGGGGCTTCGAGACGTCGTCGCGTCATGCCATCGAGCTCCCGATGGAGGGGCAACGCTCACTGCTGATGCAGATTCTGCGCCAACGCGCAGCTCACGGTACGAACATTGCACCGCGAGAGCGCCATGCCCGCTCCCGCGTCCATCCAGCTCGTTCGACCGGGCGTCTGGGAGGTCCCCACGGACTTCCGGGCGGGGATGCGCGTCCCGGTGCGGGTCTTTGCGAGCGAGAAGCTGCTCGCGGAGATGGATGACAAGGTCTTCGAGCAGGCGGCCAACGTGGCGACTCTACCCGGCGTCGTGGCATTCAGCCTCTGCATGCCGGACGCGCACTGGGGCTACGGGTTCCCCATTGGCGGCGTCGCAGCGATGGACGTGCGCGACGGCGTCATCTCACCCGGTGGGATCGGCTTCGACATCAACTGCGGCATGCGCCTGGTGCGCACCGACCTCAGCTGGTCCGAGGTACGCCCGAGGCTCCGCGAGCTGGTGGACGCGCTGGCGGGCCGGGTGCCCGCGGGCGTCGGACGCCGCGGCTTCGTACGCATCGACCGGGACGAGTTTCGCGAGGTGTTGCTCGAGGGCGCCCGCTGGGCGGTCGCGCAGGGCTACGGAACGCAGGACGACCTCACGCGCACCGAGGCTGGCGGCTGCTTTCCCGACGCCGATCCGAGCCGCGTGAGCGAGCGCGCGATCGAGCGCGGCTACCGCCAGATCGGCACGCTCGGCTCCGGCAACCACTACCTCGAGATCCAGGTTCTGCATCCGGAGGGCGTCTTCGACGCCGCGCTGGCGCGGGCCTTCGGGCTCGACCTGCCCGACCAGGTGGTGGTCATGTTCCACTGCGGCAGCCGGGGCTTCGGCCACCAGGTCGCGACCGACTACCTCCACGACTTCCTGCGCCTGATGCCGACGAAGTTCGGGCTCCCGATCATCGACCGCGAGCTCGCGTGCGCGCCCTTCGCCTCCCAGGAAGGTCGCGACTACCACGCGGCGATGTGCTGCGCGGCGAACATGTCCTTCGCGAACCGCCAGGTGATCCTGCACCGCATCCGCGAGGTCTTCTCCGACGTCTTCGGGCGCAGCCCCGAGAAGCTCGGCATCCGCCAGGTCTACGACGTGGCGCACAACACGGCGAAGGTCGAGCGCCACTCGCTGGACGGCGTC
>Ga0105107_10003661_pt1 | contig 10249 bp, 9 predicted proteins | sample PPLLaktember2015_6_FD_79335 | JGI IMG/M metagenome (GOLD analysis project Ga0105107, IMG submission 79335) | Freshwater sediment microbial communities from Prairie Pothole Lake near Jamestown, North Dakota, USA - PPLs Lake P8 Core (1) Depth... | ecosystem: Environmental > Aquatic > Freshwater >...
CGCGAGAGCGGGTCGATCCGGAGCCAGCCGTCGAGGGCGCTCACCTCGCCGGCCTGCACCGCCGCGACGGTCAGGCCGAGGTGCGCCGCCGCCCCCACCGGCAGCAGCCAGGGGCGCCAGCGCCCGGAAGGCACGGCGAAGGCGATCGAAGCGAACAGCAGCGGCACGAGGACCAGGGCGATCGCCATCGTCACTCCTTGAGCGCTTCGAGCCGAGTCACGTCCAGCGAGGCGAACTCGCGATGGATGTGGTCGATCACGATGCCGATGACGAAGATCGCCACGAGCAGGTCGAGCAGGACGCCGAGCTCCACGAGCAGGGGCATCGCCTCGTGCAGGGTGAGGCCCATGATGAAGATCCCGTTCTCGAGCACGAGGTAGCCGACCACCTGCGTGATGGCCTTGCGGCGCGTGGTGAGCAGGATGAAGCCGACCAGCGCCGTGGCCAGGGAGCTCGGAATCAGGAGCGAGTCGGCGTGCCCGTGCGCCAGCGGCAGCTCGCTGGTGAAGAGCAGTGCCGCGCCGGTGGCCACGGCCCCCAGCAGCAGCGACGGCACGTAGCCCACGAAGGGCTCGATCTCGCGCCGGATCGCCGCATCGCGGAGGGCCCGATGGAGCAGCCCGGGGATGAGCAGGCCCTTGATGCCGGCGGCCGCAACCCCGACCAGCAGCGGGCGGGCCCCGAAGGAGCCGTGCACGAACACCGTCAAGACGCCGAGGATCACGCCCTGCAGCGCCGACCCGTTGATCGCGGCGCCCAGGCGGCTCGTGCCGAGCAGCATGAAGTTGAGCAGCAGCACCACGACCAGCAGCGAATCGACGGCGGAGCTCACGTCCACTCCCTCGCCAGCAGCACGATGCCGAAGGCCGACAGCAGACAGGCCGCGACCAGCAAGGTGGGCACCTGGAGCAGGCGCAGGCGCGCCATGATCGACTCGATCACGCCGACGACGACGGCCAGCGCGAGCAGCGCGGCGGTGAAGCCGAGCCACGCGAGCCAGGGATCCGCCGTGCCCAACGGTACGGCCACTCCGACGACCAGCGCCGCGAACACGAACAGCTTCACCGCCGCGGCGTAGTGGATGAGACCGAGCGCCGGCCCGCCGTGGTCGAGCACCATCACCTCGTGGATCATGGTGAGCTCGAGATGGGTGTTGGGGTCGTCGAAGGGAATCCGCGAGTTCTCGACGAGCAGCACGACCATCAGGCTGACGAGGACCGCCGCCAGCGGGGCGCCGTCCGACGCCCACGCCCCGAGCACCTCCGGCCCCAGCATGCCGCCGAGCGAGAGCGATCCGGAGGCGCGGGCCAACACGAGCAGCCCGAGGAACAGGGCCGGCTCGGCCAGGCAGGAGAAGGTGACCTCGCGCGCGCCCCCCTTGCCCTCGAACGCGGAGCCGGTGTCGAGCGCCGCCGCCACCGTGAAGAAGCGGCCGAGGCCGAGGGCGTAGACGAGCACGACGAAGTCCCCCTCGAAGCCGAACGGCGCCGCGTGGCCGCCGAGCGGCAGCAGCAGCGCGGCGAACAGCCCCGTCACCAGCGCCACCACCGGTCCGGCGCGGAATACCCAGGTGGTGGTCCGGCTGAACACGGAGCCCTTGCGCAGGAGCTTGAGCAGGTCGTAGTAGGCCTGGAGCCACGGCGGTCCGACCCGCCCGGCGAACAGCGCCTTCGTCTTGTTGATGACGCCCAGCAGGAGCGGGGGAAGCACGAGCACGAGGCCGACGTGGATCACGCTGTGAACGATGGGCACGCCGTCATCTCCACAAGAGCAGCGCGACGACCGTCGCGACGACATAGAGCAGGTACAGGTGGACGCTGCCGCGCTGCAGGAGCCGCAGCCAGCCCAGGACGCGATCCGCCGCACGGAAGCCGGGCAGCAGCACCCGATCCAGGACCGTGTCGGGCACGTGGCTTCGGAACGCCGCGGGCGGCGGAAATGCCTCCCGGAGCCGAAGCTCGCTCGCCTCCGGGCGCAGCGCCCACGAGAACAGGCGCACCAGGGTGTCGGCGAACGACGAGGAGCTGTATTGCATGCGCGGGCCGGGCGCCGCGTAGCCGCAGTCCCAGGTTCCGACCGCGCCGGCGGCGCGGCGCGTCCGCGCCGCCAGCCAGGCACCGAGCAGCGCGCAGGCCGCGAGGATCGAGGCGCTGGCGACGGCCACGCTGCGGAGCGGCGCCAGCTGTCCGAGCGGGACGGCCAGGGGCGCGCCGCTCCACGACGCCACGGCGGGGCCCAGCAGCGGCACGACGAGCGGCGCCCCGAGGCCGATTCCGAAGCAGCAGGCCGCCAGCACGCCCATCGGCGCGAGCATCGATGCGCCCGCCTCGTGCGCGCCGACGGTGGCGCGGGAGCGCGGCGCGCCGAGGAAGACGGTGCCGAACGCCTTGACGAAGCAGGCGATGGCGAGCGCGCCGACCAGCGCCAGCGCCGGCGCCGCCAGCGCCCCCGCCAGCCAGGCCCGGCCGCTCTCCCCGCCGACGAGGCGGAACAGCCCGAGATACACCAGCAGCTCGCTCACCAGGCCGTTCAGAGGCGGCAGGCCGCAGATCGCCACCGCGCCCACCAGGAAGGCGAGCGCGGTCGACGGCATCTGCCGCGACAGACCTCCCAGACGGTCGAGATCGCGGGTGCCCGTCGCGTGCAGGACCGACCCCGCGCTCAAGAACAGGAGCGCCTTGAAGAGCCCGTGGTTCCACGTGTGCAGGAGCGCGCCCGCCAGGCCCAGCGCCACCAGATCGTCGCGACCGAGCGAGCGCCCGAGCAGCGCCACTCCCAGGCCGATGCAGATGATCCCGATGTTCTCGACGGAGTGGTATGCCAGCAGCCGCTTGAGGTCGTGCTGGCCGAGGGCGAACGCCACGCCGAGCACGGCGGACACGACGCCCAGCCCGACCAGCGCATGACCCCACCAGGGAGGCGGCAGGGCGTACAGCGAGGTGATCCTCGCGAGGCCATAGATCCCCATCTTGATGAGCACGCCCGACATCAAGGCCGAGACGTGGCTCGGCGCGTTGGCGTGGGCGCCGGGCAGCCACACGTGCAAGGGCATGACACCGGCCTTGAGCCCGAAGCCGAGCAGTGCGAGCACGAACACCGCGTCGGCGAGCGGCGAGCGCATCGCGCGCGACCATCCCTCGAACTCGAGCGTGCCACTGGCCGCGAACAGCAGCCCGAACATCGCGAACAGGCACAGGGTGCCGAAGCGGGTCGCGACCAGATACAGGTAGCCGGCTTCACGGACGGCCCGCTGCTCGTCCTCGGTCGTGATCGTGAGGAACGCGGCCAGCGCCATCAGCTCCCAGCCGACCAGGAACAGCACCGCGTTGCGCGCCACCACGAGCAGCAGCATGCCTGCGACGACGAGGCCGTAGGAGGCGCGCAGCCTGGCCCCGTTCTCGGGGTGATCGCGCTGCGCCCAGTAGCCGAGCCCGTACAGCGATCCGAGCGGGGCGATCAGGGAGATCTGGACGACGAACAGGGCGGAGAGCGGGTCGACCTGGAGCGCGAAGCGGCCCCCGGGAACCGGCCAAGCGGCCTGCAGCAGGCCCGGCTCGCCGCCCAGCAGCCCGGCGAAGCCGGCGACCAGGCCGCAGCCGCCCGCCGCGAACATCGCGAGGGCGGCGATCCTCTCCCCGGCCGCCCCCCCTCGCCCGCCGAGCAGCCCCGCCACGCCGCTCGCGCCCGCAAGAACGATCGCCGCGACGACGAGCCACTCGCTCATCACAGCCACCAGCCCCGGATGCCGGCCCACAGCAACCCGATCACGACGGTCGCGACGACGTACACGAGATAGAGATGCAGGCTGCCCTGCTGGAGCCAGCGCAGGCGCGCGAAGCGATCCGCCCAGCGGGTGAAGAACGGCTCGTACACGCCGCGGGTCAGGGGGTCGGTGCTCTGGCTCGACCACGAGGCCACGGCCGGGAAGAGCCCGGCGGGCGGCCTCGCCTCCGCTCGCGAACGGAGCATGCGTGGAAGCAGGCGGTCCACCAGGATCTCGGAGAAGGAGCGCGCGGTGTACTGCATGCGCGGGCCGGGCGCCGCGTAGCCGCAGCCCCAGGTGTCGTCGCGCGCTGCCCCGCGTACCCGCTGCGACAGCAGCAGGCCCACGATCGCCAGCACCCCGAGCAGCACGGCGTTGCAGGTGACGAGCGGCGCCAGCGAGCTCGCCGTCGCGGCGACGAGGGCGATGTCGGCCCCGGCCAGCCCGGCGACCAGCGGCGCCATCGTGGACAGGAGCGCGCCGGGGAGCAGCGCGGCCGCGAGACACAGCGCCGCCAGCAGCAGCGGCGGGATCGTCATCGCCAGCGGAGACTCGTGGGCGAGGCGGGCGCCCTCGCCGCGCGGCTGGCCGAGGAGCGCGATCCCCGCGATGCGCACGAAGCAGAGCGCCGCCAGGCCGCCGACGAGCGCCAGGACCGCGATGCCGGCCAGCGCCGCGAGGCTGTGCCCCGGCTCGGAGCGCAACCCCACGGTGGCCAGGCCCCGGTAGATCAGCCACTCGCCGACGAAGCCGTTGAGCGGCGGCAGGGCCGCGATCGCCACCGACCCGAACAGCATCGTCGCGCCGGTCACCGGCATGCGCCGGGCGAGTCCGCCGAGCTGCTCGAGGTCCTTGCTGCCGGCTCCGTGCAGCACGCTGCCCGCCGCGAGGAACATCGAGCCCTTCATGGCCGCGTGGTTCCACAGGTGCAGGAGACCGCCGCTGAAGGCGAGCGTCGCGAGCAGGGCGTCGCGGCGGGCGGCCGCCCACAGGCCCAGGCCGAGGCCGAGCAGCACGATGCCGACGTTCTCGATGCTCGAGTACGCCAGTGCCCGCTTGAGATCGCGCTGGTCGATCGCCAGCGTGATCCCCAGCAGCGCGCCGGCCAGCCCCAGCCCCATCAGCACCGCGCCGTAGGCGGAGCTCGGCGGGAGCATCGACACTACGCGCAGGAGGCCGTAGACGCCGAGCTTGATCAGCGCGCCGGACATCAGGGCCGAGACGTGCGACGGCGCCGCCCCGTGCGCCTCGGGCAGCCAGACGTGCAGCCCGACCACGCCCGCCTTGATCCCGAAGCCCACCAGCGCGAGCGCGAAGAGACCGGCCGCGGCGGTGCGCGAGGACACGCCCCCTACCTGCAGCGAGTCGAAGTCCAGGGCGCCGCCGGCGTGCCGGCCCAGCGTCAGGAACAGCGCGAGGAGCGCCATCACACCGACGTGCGACGCGACGAGATAGGCCCAGCCGGCCCGGCGCACCTCGGCCTCCTGGTGGTCGAGGGTCACCAGCCAGTAGGCGAGCAGGGTCATCGCCTCCCACGCGACGAGGAACAGCAGCGCGTGGCGCGCCAGCAGCACCCCCGCCATCGCCGCGACCAGCAGGTTGAGCGTGGCGGCCGAGCCGGCCTGGAAGGCCGGCCGCGCGTGCCCGCCCAGGTACTGCCTGCCGTAGACCGCCGCGAGGGCGCCCAGCACGAACAGGGGAACCAGGAAGAACGCGGTCAGCGGATCGACGCCGACCACCAGGGCGCCGCCCGGCACTTGCCAGCTCGCGGTGGTCTCGAGGACGAGGCCCGAGCGCAGCACCTCGAGCGCGGCCCACAGGCCGGCGCCGCAGCCGGCCAGCGCGCCGGCCACCGCGACCGCGCTGGCGATCCGGCCCGCGCGCGCGAGGACCAGGGAGAGGGCGGCGCTGGCCGCCAGGATCCCTGCGCCCGCGAGCGCGAGGCCGAGGGGCGTCATCCCTGGCGTTCCGCGCCGCCGCCCGCGCCGGCCAGCCGCACCTCCACGCGCGTCGCCTCCGCGACCAGTCGCTCGAGCGGCGCGCGCTGCTCGATCGCGTGCGCGAAGCCGGGGTCCTGCAGCGCGTGCGCGAGGCGCGCGAAGATCCGCAGGTGGGCGCGCACGGTGGGGCTCACGATCATGAAGACGGTCCGCACCGGCTTCCCGTCGGGCGCGCCGAAGGGGATCGGCGTCCGCAGGTAGTGCACGCCGACCGACGGAGGAGCTCCCGGCGCGACGATCGGGTGGCGCACGTGGGGCACGGCGATGCCGTCGCCGATCGCCGTCGAGCTCGCCGCCTCGCGGGCGATCAGCACCTCGGTGACCATCTCGCGGTCGGCGGTCGCCGGCAGCGGCGTCCGGTCGATGACCGCGCGCAGCACGGAGCTGGAGTCGGAGCCCGGCGCGTCCTGGTGGACGCCGCCCAGTTGCAGCGCCGCCGCCAGGATCGGCGTTCGCTCTTCGGCTTCGTCGTCTTCGTCGAAGGTCTCGAGCGAGATCGCCAGCCGCCGGCTGGTGGCCCACTCGAGCAGCTCGGTCCGGTTGAAGCGGATCTGCTCGCGGATCCGCTGGTAGGGAATCTCTCCCTCGTCGACCCAGCGATAGACCTGCCGGTCCGAGGTTCGCAGCAGCCGGGCAGCGTCCTGCACGGTCAGGAGCATCGGCGCGACCCGTCCAGGCTCCCGGCTCCAGCGTCTCGCGCTGTCGACACCCGCTTCCCCCGCGACCGCCCGCCTGGCGTCGGAGCAGCGGCGCTCGCGGCCCGGCGCAAGCGAGCTTCGCGCGCCGGGGAGACGTTCGCGGTCCAGGCCGGCAGGAACGCGTGCGGGTTTAGCACACGCGCCCTCCGCTCGCGGCGAAGCGAGCGGGCGCGAAGGCCCGCGCCGCTGCGGGCAGCGGCCGCCCGGCGACCCGATCCGTGACGAGCCGCGCCGTCAGCGGCGATAGCAGGATGCCGTGGCGGTGGTGTCCGACCGCCAACAGCAAACCGTCGAGGCCGGGCGCGCGGCCGATGCAGGGCAGGCCGTCCGGGCTGGCGGGGCGCAGGCCCGCCTCGGCGCCGGCCAGGGCCGCGCCGGCGAGCGCCGGCACCAGCGCGCTCGCCGCCGCGACGAGGCCGCGCACGCCCGCCTCGGTGGTGCGGCAGTCGAAGCCGACGCGCTCCTCGGTGGCGCCGGCGAGCACGCGGCCGTCGGGGCGCGGGACCAGGTACACCGCCTCGTCCCACGCGATCGCGGCGAGCGCCGGCCGCGCGGGGCGCAGCGCGACGATCTGGCCGCGCAGCGGCTCGACAGGCGGCGCCCACGGCAGGCCGAGCGCGCCGGCCTCGGCGCCGGCCCACGGCCCGGTGGCGAGCACCACCCAGCCCGCCGACCAGTCGCCGCGCGGCGTGCGCACGCCCACGACGCGCGCGCCCTCCCGACGCAGTTCGGTGACAGCCGTGCGCTCCTCGATGCGAGCGCCGCGGACCGCGGCCGCCCGCGCGCAGGCCGCCGTCAGCCGCTGCGCCCCGACGTGGCCCTCGCGCGGCGACCAGAGCGCGCCCGAGAGCTCCGGCGCGAGGCCCGGCTCGCGCGCCCGCGCGGCCGCCGCGTCCAGCCACTCGAGCCCGTGGGCGGCGTGCCGCGCAGCGCGCGCGCGCAGGGGCTCCGCCGCGGCCTCCCCGTGCGCCACCCGCAGCACGCCCGACAGCACCAGGCCGGGATCGATCCCGCTCTGCTCGGTCAGCTCGGCGACCCAGGCCGGAAACAGCGCCAGGCTCTCGAGGCCGAGCGGCAGCTCGTCGCGCTCGCCGGCCAGCGGGGTCAGCATGCCGGCCGCCACCCGCGAGGCGTGCGCGCCGATCGCGTCGCGCTCGAGCAGCGCCACGGCGTGGCCCTCGCTCGCCAGCGCGAAGGCGATCGCGCAGCCCACCACGCCGCCGCCCGCGATCACGACATCGGCGCGGTTCACGGCGGCGAGCGCCGCAGCGGAGCGACGGGGCTCATGGGCGGGGTGGTTAGCATCCGCGCGCGCGAACGCGAGTCAGCCAGTCGACGCCGGCGCGCCCGCCACCCGCTCGAGCGCGGCCCGCACCTGCTTCGGGTCGTGGCCCTCGAGCCCGATGAAGCGCTCGACGATGCGCCCCTCGCCGTCGATCAGGAAGGTGACGACCAGGTGCGCGATGGTGCCGTCGGGCTGGCGCGCGGAGCCGACGCCGTAGGCCCGCAGCACCGCGTCCACGTCCTCGGGCGCGCCGGTCAGGAACGACCAGTTGCCGGTGTCGGCGCCGCGCTTCTTCGCGTACTCGCGCAGCGCCGCCGGCGTGTCGTTGCGCGGGTCGAGCGAGATCGACACCAGCCGCACCCGGTCGCGCAGCGCGGGGGCGAGGGCGCGCTGCACCTCGACGTGCAGGCCGGTCAGGATCGGGCACGGCCCCGGACAGGTGGTGTACACGAAGTCGAGCAGCACGGCCTTGCCGCGCAGGTCCTCGAGCGCCAGCGGGTTGCCGTCCTGGTCGGTGAGCCGGAAGGGAGGCGCCGGTTCGCCCTGGGGCACGACGGCGTCGAGCGAGGCGGCGTCGTGTCCGGTGCCCGCGGCGTCGCCGCGCGGCGTCACCGCCACCACGTTGTAGGCCTTGCCGGTGAACTCGAGCCGGAAGTCCACGACCTGGCGCGGCTGCAGCTGCGCCAGCAGCTCCGGATCGGGCACGTCGAAGCTCATCGTCATCTCCGGCATCAGGCCCGGGATGTCGTCGTGGTGGATCACCACCTGGCCGTACTCGCGGTTCACCGACTCGACGACGCCGTGGGCGTCGTAGACGCCGGGGCCGGTCTGCTGGCGGCGGCAGCCGCCGGCGCCGGCGGCGAGCGAAATACACAGGAGTGCGACGGCTAGCCGGTCCACGGCACTCATCCCATCGGGTAGCGGATCTCGCGCGAGATCCGCTCCACCTCGGCGAGCGCGTCGGCCGGGATCGTGGCGTCGGCCGCGGCGAGCAGCGGGTCGAGCTGCTCGGGGGAGGTCGCGCCGATCAGGGTCGAGCCGAGGAAGTCGCGGGTGAGGGTCCACGCGACCGCGAAGGTGGGGAGCGCCATCCCGCAGTCGGCCGCCAGCCGGGCGATCCGCTCGACCGTGGCGAGCGTCCGATCGTTGACGAAGCGCGCCGTCATCAGCTGGGTGCGCGGGCTCCAGTCGCGGTAGCGCGTGAAGCGCGCGCCCTCGGGCCAGGCGCCGCCCTGGTACTTGCCCGTCAGCACGCCGCCGGCGAGCGGGCTGTAGGCGAGCAGGCTCACGCCCTCGCGGCGGCACAGCTCGGCCAGCTCGTCCTCGAAGCGGCGGTTCAGCAGGCTGAAGTTGTTCTGGATCGTGTCGTGGCGCACCAGGCCGTGCTTGTCCGACGCCCACAGCGCCTTCATGAGCTGGTAGGCGGACTCGTTGCTCACGCCGACCGCGCGCACCTTGCCCTCCTCGACGAGCCGCGTGAGCCCCTCGAGCGTCTCCTCGGCGGGCAGGCCGGGATCGGGCCAGTGCGTCTGGTAGAGGTCCACGTAGTCGGTGCCGAGCCGGCGCAGGCTCTCCTCGCAGGCGCGCGCGATCGAATGGCGGTCGAGCGCGGTGCGCCCGTTGCGCACGGGCGCCTGGAACCAGCCGCCGCCCGGGCCGGCGATCTTGGTGGCGAGCAGCACCGCGTCGCGCGGCTTCGTCTTGAGCCAGCGGCCCAGGATCGCCTCGGTGCGCCCGGCCCACTGCGGGTCCGGCGGCACGGGATACACCTCGGCGGCGTCGAGGAAGAACAAGCCCGCGTCCCAGGCCTTGTCGAGGAGGGCGAGGCTCGCGGCCTCGTCGGCCATCGAGCCGAAGGTCATCGTGCCGAGCCCGATCTCGGGCACGATCAGGCCGCTGCGGCCGAGCCGGCGCTGCTTCATCGGGTCCTCCTCGTCGCGCCGCTCACCCGACCACCTCGACGCCGCGCCAGAACGCGTACCAGCCGCGGATCTCGCCGGCCGCCGGCTTCGGGTCCGGGTAGTACCAGCAGGCGTCGGCGTTGCGCGCGCCGTCCACCACCACCGTCTTGTAGCTGGCGACGCCCTTCCACGAGCAGGTGGTGTGCGTCGCGCTGTCCTCGAAGTGCTCCGCGCGCAGGCTCTCGGGCGGGAAGTAGTGGTTGCCCTCGACCACGCGCGTCTGATCGCTCTCCGCGAGCACCGCACCCTTCCAGACTGCCTTCATCGGAGCCCTCCGGCGGCGCGCTTGCGAGGACTTCCTGGCGGCGTCTGGCAAGCGGAGCGGCCCATCGTGGCCGCGGAGCGCGCAGCCCGCAAGGCGCCGAAGGCGCCGCGCAGCGAGCCGAGGGCGAGCGAAGTCCATCAGGACGGAAGGCGAGCGAAGTTCATCGGGCCGGAGGATGCGCGGCAGGACAGATCTCGCCGAGCACGGCAGTCCGCCGCGCACCCGTGCAGCGCGGGAGGTGGTTCGGGATCCCGAGCAGGGCGTTGCGGCCGAGCAG
>Ga0105107_10003662_pt1 | contig 10245 bp, 12 predicted proteins | sample PPLLaktember2015_6_FD_79335 | JGI IMG/M metagenome (GOLD analysis project Ga0105107, IMG submission 79335) | Freshwater sediment microbial communities from Prairie Pothole Lake near Jamestown, North Dakota, USA - PPLs Lake P8 Core (1) Depth... | ecosystem: Environmental > Aquatic > Freshwater >...
CGCGGCGAACAGCGCGCCGGCGAGCGAAGGCCCGAGGGTCGAGGCGAGGCTGCGCGGGACCGCGGTGAAGCTCGCTGCCGCGGGGCGCTCGACGGGCGTAACCACCGACATCACGAAGGCACTTCGCGCCGGCACGTCCATCTGCGAGAGCAGGCTGCGCGCGAGCAGCAATCCGAGCGCGGACTCCGTCGAGGGCGCGAATGCCGCGGCAATCAGGCAGAGGCTCGAAGGGATGTGCGTGAACACCATCGTGTTGACCAAGCCGATGCGCCGCGCGAGCGCCGGGGCCGCGAGCTGGGACACGGCGCTGAGCGATCCGGTCCAGAAGAAGAACGCGCCGGCCGCCGTCAGCGACAGGCCGAAGCGCTCGAACAGCCACAGCGCGAGCAGCGCGTTGATGACGAGCCCGCCGGCGAATGAGTCGACGCTGAACAAGGCGGCGAGCTTGAGTACGATGCCGCGCGATGGTCCGAGTGACGAACGCGCGTCGTTTGCTTCAACCGGCGGCCCGGGAATGCGCAGGTAGAGCGCCCACACCGTCGCTCCGATGATCGCGTACGCGACGAACATGGCGCGCAAGGCATCGATCAGCGGCCAGCCCGCCCGGCTCTCGAGCCAGTCCGGCACTGCCGCCGCCAGCGCGCCCAGCGCGGCGAAGATCGAACCGAGGAAGCTGTAGCGGGCGAAGAGGCCCGTGCGTACCTCGGCCTCCGCGGACGCTGCGAGAACCGTGTGCTCGAGCGGCAGGAAAACGCTCACGTCGCCGCCGCTCGGATTCAGCGGACCAAAGAACGCGACGACGAGCAACGGCCACAGCGCGGAGAGCGTCGCAAAGCCCAGGCCGGTGGCCACCATCAGCACCGCGGCGGCAAGCAGCAGGCGGCGCAGCGCGAACCGGTGGCCCCAGCGCCCGACGGCAAGCGTGGCCATGGCCGAGCCGAAGAGCGTCACCGTGCTGAGAAGTCCCACCTCGAGCTGCCCGAAGCCGAGCGCCAGCAGGTAAGCAGGCAGGAGAACGGCCACGAATCCGTCAGCGAGCGCGCGCAGCGCGCGCGCCGCGAGCACGAGACGGGTAACGTTTCCGGACATTCAGTCGGACCGCGTGCAACGGCTAGGGGCCATCGGCGCACGGCGCGGCGCTCACGTAAGCGGAGCGCCAGTCCGTGGTCAAGGTGACGGACCGCCCGCCGTGCAGCGTCTGCACGCAGAGGTCGGCCATCGGGCGGAGCGCCGGTTGGGCGCCGCGCGGCCGCACGGCGAGCCCGCAGGCTTGCGGTACCGGCGCGGAGAGCGCGATCTTCTGCGCCCGATCGAGCAGCGGTCCGATCCGCCAGAGCGAGCCATGATGGTAGCTTGCCGCAAGAAACGCCCCTTGCCGCGGCGCGTAGACGAGCGCGGAGAAGCCCACGTCCTTGTCGGTGTCCGCGTCGAGCGCGAGCGGGTGCACGCTCACCGCGAGCGTGTCCGGATCGATCCGCCAGAGCGTCGGCATGATGTTGCTCGTGACCAACGCTTCTCCCTTCGGCCCCAGCGCCAGGTCGGGCGGGCAGCCGTAGGGTGCGCCGACCGTTACCCAGCCCGGAAGCGTGACCGCCACTCGATCGGTCCGCGCAACATCGTGAACGAACACCCCGTCCTGCGTGAGGATCCAGACCCGGTTGCGTCCGCTGTCCACCTGATAGCGCACGGTGGGTGGCCGGTCGTGCGGCGCCTCGCTTGCGGCGCTCGGCGTTTGGGAGGGCGGCGCGGCACCCGTGTCGCATCCGCCGATCGAGAGCATGGAGATGGCCAGGAAGAACGCCCCGACCGTGCCTGCGTTTCCGTTCCACATGAAGCGCTCCTTTCCCTGAGGGAACCGGAGCAGCACTTGGGACGGAAACGTCCTTCTGTACCGGGTGTCTGCCGAAGACCCGGCTAGGGACTCGGCGCCGTCTGCGCCGGGCCGAGCACCTGCATGCCGGCGCAAGCTACTCCGCCAGCACGCCCTTGTCAACAATTATTTGTTGTTGATGCAACGGCATTGTGATACTTACTACATACATGCTTGCGCTGAGCGCCTTGATTCTCAGCCTCCCGACGCGCAACTCGACCATTCGGATGCGGGTTTGGCGGGCGCTGAAGGAGAGTGGTTGCGGGGTGCTGCGCGACGGCGTGTACGTCTTGCCATCGGGCGCGGCCGGCGTCGCCGTCCTGAGGCGAATGGAATCCGAGGTCAAGTCCGTCGGCGGCTTCGCGCTGACGGCCCAGTTGCGGCTTGCGAAAGACCCGGACGTCGCGCAGGTGCGCGGCCTGTTCGACCGCAGCGCGCGTTACGGCGCGCTGGTCGAGGCGATCGAGGGGGCCCGGCGCTCGCTACGGCGCCTCGGTCGCCGCAAGGCAAGAACCGCGGTGCAGCGCCTGGGGCGCTCGTTCGAACGGCTGGTGGAGATCGATTTCTTCCCCGGGCAGGCCAAGCGCCAGGCGCAGGACGCCCTGTCCCGTCTGCAGCGAGAATTCCGGCAGTTCGATTTGACCGGGGAGCCTGGGGAGCCTCGACCCTCAACGGGCCGAGTGCGATCGGTGGACCCCGCAAGGTACCGCAAGCGCGTTTGGGCGACTCGCAAGGATCCCTGGGTGGATCGCCTCGCCAGCGCGTGGCTGATCAAGCGATTCATCGATCGGGACGCCCGGTTCGCGTGGATCGAAGGTCGGCGCGACCGCCCTGCAAAGGCCATCGGCTTCGACTTCGACGGTGCCGAGTTCACCCATGCCGACAACCGCGTGACCTTCGAAGTCCTCCTCGCGAGCTTCGGCCTCGACGGCGATCCGGCGCTCGCCGCGATCGGCGCCGCGGTGCACTTCCTCGACGTCGGCGGGATCCCGGTCGCGGATGCCAAGGGCCTGGAAACGGTCCTGAGAGGAATCAAGGAGAAGACCCGCGACGACGACGCGCTGCTCGCCGAGGCGATGCGCATTCTGGATCTGTTCTACTCGGCGTATGCGCAGGCCAAGACTGCGTAGCGCGTAGGCTGTTGCAGGGCAGACCTAGTCGCGTGCGAGCAGCGCCTCCGCTATCGCCATCCATTCCTCGTCGAGCGTGCCGGTCGCCTCGGGCCGCTTCGCTTTGCGATACCAGTACCGCGCGTTGTCGAGGTCGCCTTCCTTGCGGTGAAGGTGGGCGTGCACCCAAGCCGCCGCGACGCTCTGCGCGTTCATGACGATGCGGTGCGCGGTGGCCCAGTCGCCCTTGGCATCGTGCCAGAGCGCCTCGAGCGGCGGCGGCATGCCGGCCGGCGGGTGCGGGGCGCTCGTCGAGCGTCGAAGCGTTTGGGGCGTCATCGCGTGCGATGGGTGCGCGCAGCGGGCATGGCGGGCGGCTCATTATGCATCGCGACGCGGGCGTTGCGAGCCCATGCGAACTTGAGCGAAACTGTGCTGCAATCCCGACCACGCAAATGGCCGAGCTCCTCTTTCGCGACGATCCCTATGCCCGCGCGTGCGAAACGACGGTGACGGCGCTCGACGCGCGCGGGATCCGGCTCGCCCGTACCGTTTTCTACCCGGCCGGCGGCGGGCAGCCGGGCGACACGGGCGTCCTCCGGCTTGCGGACGGCGCGACCGTCGCCATCGTCGATACGCAGAAGGGCGACGGCGCGGACGAGGTGATTCACGTGCCCGCGGCCGACGCGCCGCTGCCGCCGCCCGGCGTCGCGGTGACCGCGGAGGTGGACTGGGCGCGCCGGCACCGCCACATGCGCTTTCACACCTGCCTGCACCTGCTTTGCGCGGCGGTGCCTTATCCGGTCACCGGCGGCCGCATCGGCGCCGACAAGTCGCACCTCGATTTCGATCTGCAGGGCGCTGCCGTCGAGAAGGAGGCGATCGAGGCGAAGCTGAATGCGCTGATCCAGGCCGGGCACCACGTCACGCCGCGCTGGATCTCCGACGCCGACCTCGCGGCGAACCCCGAGCTCGTGCGGACGATGTCGGTCGCGCCGCCGACGGGGCAGGGGCGCGTGCGCCTGCTCGAAGTCGAGGGCGTCGATTTGCAGGCGTGTGGCGGCACGCACGTCGCGAATACTGCGGAGATCGGGCCGGTGGTCGTGCTCAAGATCCGCAGTGAAGGCAAGCGCAACAAGCGCGTCACGATCGGGTTCGCGGGCGAGGCGACCGAAGGATGAACGCCGCGACGGACAGCGCCGCAGTCGCGATTCGCGCGGCCACGGATCGCGATGTGCCGCGCATCACCGCGATTTACGCGCACCATGTGCTAACCGGTCTCGCCTCGTTCGAGATCGAGCCGCCCGACGATGCGGAGATCGCGCGACGGCTCGCCGACGCGGGGGCTCGGGGACTGCCGTACCTCGTGGCCGAGGCGGCGGGGCGCGTCGTGGGCTACGCTTACGCGGCGCCGTACCGATCGCGACCGGCATACAGGTATACCCTCGAGGACTCGGTGTACGTGGACCGGGATTACGGCGGGCGTGGCGTGGGGCGCCAGCTGCTGGATCGGCTCGTGTCCGAGGCCGCGGCGCGCGGCTACCGGCAGATGATCGCGGTGATCGGCGACAGCGCGAACCGGCCGTCGATCGCGCTGCACGAAGCGTGCGGGTTCGCGCGCGTCGGGCTGCTGCCGGCGGTCGGGCTGAAGTTCGGGCGCTGGGTGGACAGCGTGCTGATGCAACGGGCGCTCGGCGCGGGCGACGCGACGCTGCCGGCAGGGGGAGATTGACAGGATGCGCGGCGTGCACGACATGGGCGGGCTCGAAGCGGGGCGCTGCGAGCGCGACGAACACGAGTACGAGCAATGGGAGAAGCGCGTCGACGCGCTGATGATGCTGCTCTCGGCGAAGGACCGCGACCTGCTCAAGGTCGACGAGCTGCGGCGCAATATCGAGAGCCTCGGCGCCGACGCGTACGACCGCATGGGTTACTACGAACGCTGGATGCACTCAATCGTGCAGACGCTGCTCCAGCGCGGGGTGATCACGATCGACGAGCTGGGGCGCAAGCTCGCCGAGAAGGAGGCGCGCGATGCGCGCGGCTGAGTCGGTGCCGGCGCGGTTCCGCGTCGGCGATCGCGTGCGCGTCCGCCGCGCCGACCCGCCGGGGCACCTGCGCACGCCGTGGTACTGCCGCGGCCATGTCGGGACGATCGAGCGCCTGTGCGGCGCGTTCGCGAATCCCGAAGAGCTCGCGTACAACCGCCCGGGGTTGCCCGCGCAACCGCTCTATCGGGTGCGGTTCAAGGCGACCGATCTCTGGCCGGATTACCGCGAGCACGCCCGGGACGTCGTGGAGATCGAGATCTTTCAGCACTGGCTCGAAAGGGCTGTCGAATGAGTGGCGCTTCCTCCGACACCGCCGGCTACTACCGCCGCATGCAGGCGGCCGTGGAGGAATTGCTGATCCTGAAAGGGATCGTGACGCCCGAAGAGGTGCAGCGCCAGGTCGACGCGATGGACGCGCGCAACTACAAGCGCGGGGCGAGTATGGTCGCGCGCGCCTGGTGCGATTCCGCGTTCAAGGCGCGCATGCTGGCGAACGGCTCGGCGGCCGCCGAGGAACTCGGCCTCGAGGTCGGTCCGCTGAAGCTGATCGTGGTGGAGAACACGCCGGGCATTCACAACGTCATCGTGTGCACCCTTTGCTCGTGCTATCCGCGCATGCTGCTCGGCATTCCGCCCGAGTGGTACAAGAGCCGCGCCTACCGGTCGCGCGTGGTGCGCGAGCCGCGGGCGGTGCTCGCCGAGTTCGGCACGCGCCTGCCGGAGGACGTGGACATCCGCGTGCACGACTCGACCGCGGACATGCGTTACATGGTGCTGCCGCTGCGCCCGCGCGGCACCGACGGCTGGAACGAGGAGCGCCTCGCCGCGCTCGTCACGCGCGACAGCCTGATCGGCGTGGCACGGTTGCCGGACCTGGGCTGACCGCGCTCTGCCGATCGCCAACGAGGAGGAAGCGACCATGCTCGACACCGTCCGCAAACTCGATTACTTCGCGATCCAGGCGCCCGATCGGCCGGGCGAGGGCGCGCGGCTGCTCGCCGCGCTCAAGAGCCACGGCGTGAACCTGCTCGCGATCAGCGGCTTCCCGACCGGGCGCAAGTCGCAGATCGATCTCGTGCCCGAGGACACGGCCGCGCTGCGCGCGGCCGCCAAGAAGATGAAGCTCGCGCTCGGCGCGAAAAAGACGTGCTTCGTGATCCAGGGTGACGACCGGGTGGGGGCGCTCGCGGATACGCTGCAGACGCTCGCCGACGCCAAGATCAACGTGACCGCGATCCAGGCCGTCACGGCCGGGATGGGGCGTTATGGCGCGATCTTCTGGGTCCCGCCGCGCGCCGTCGGGAAGGCGGCGAAAGTGCTCGGCGCGAGCTGACCGGGAATGCACCCGGGGGATCTACAGGGGGGCTCCAGCCCCCCTTGTTCTGATTGGGGGATATACAAGGGAGACTCTCTCCCCTTGTTCGTACGAAGGCTTGCGGATTTTTTCGGCCCCTTGGGTCGAAAAAATTCCTCGGGGCAGTCGAGGAGGAGGAGGAGGAGGGTTGACCGCCCCGAGGGTCCACAGGAGAGGAGGAGGTGCCCCGGATGCGCCCGTGGCAGGCGCTACCGGAGGCGACGAAACCGGTGTGCTCGATCGCTCCAGACACCCCGACTTCGATTGCGATCGAGTCTAGGGCGCCGCAGCATATCCGTCCAATCGATTGCGTAGATTTGCGTAATCGATGCGGGAGATAATGCGGCCGTCATCGGGGGCGCGCCGCCGCGCTGCCCGACCGGGGAGCACGCATGGACATCCGCTCGGTCGATCTCAACCTGCTCGTCGCGCTCGACGCGCTGCTCGCCGAGCGCAACGTCACGCGCGCGGCGGCGCGCCTCAATCTCTCGCAGTCGGCGATGAGCGCCGCGCTGGCGCGGCTGCGCGCGCTGTTCGGGGACCCGCTCCTGCTGCGCACCGCCGGCGGGATGCTGCCCACATCGAAAGGGCAGGAGCTGGTCGCCCCGGTGCGCCTGGTGCTCACCGAGATCGGTCGGCTCGTCCAGCAGCCGGGCACGTTTGATCCGGCCCGCGCCGCGCGCACCTTCACGATCGCGGCCTCGGACTACGTCGAATTCGCGATCCTGCCGCGGCTGGCGGACTTCCTCGAGGCGCGGGCGCCGCGCGCCCGGGTCGCCGTACGCCCGATGGACTTCGGCGCGATCGGGCGCAGCCTCGAGGCGGGCGAGGTCGACCTCGGGATCCTCGGCGCCGCGTTCGCGCCGCCGAGCGTCCGGTCGCGCCCGCTGTTCGTCGAGCGGTTCGTCTGCGTGGTGCGCAAGGGCCATCCGCGCGTACGCGAGCGGCTCACGCTCGACGAGTACTGCGCACTCGATCATGTGCTGGTGTCCCCATCGGGGGGTGCTTTCAGGGCGCCCGCGGACGAGGCGCTCGCGGCGATCGGCCGCACTCGGCACGTGCGGATCTCGGTGCCGCACTTCCTGCTCGTGCCCGAGATCCTGATGCGCTCCGACATGATCGGCGTGCTGCCCGAGCGGCTGGCGCGCAGCCACGGCGACCGCTTCCATATCTTCGACCTGCCGTTCGAGCTGGCGCCGTTCAGCGTGGTCGCCGTCTGGCACGAGCGCACGCACCGCGATCCGGCCCTCGCGTGGCTGCGGCAGTCGCTCGCGGACCTGATGAGCGAACCGGTCGCAGGAAGTATCGGGCTCGCCGCACCTGCGCGCGCACCCGAGCCGATGCGCCGCAGGGCGACGCGTCGGCGGCGGGCCTGACCCGCTCGCGTTACCCCCCGTCAGGGCGGATCGTTAACCGGGACGAACAAGTGCGGCGCGGCGCGACTCAGGCGGAGTGGCGCTTCGGCGCGTTCCGTCGGCCGGCGGCCGCTTCCTGCGCCGGCGCGCTGCGCGAGGCTTCAATCCGGTCCCACCAGGGATCGCGTGCGGCGTCGCCGCCAAGACGCTCCGCCAGAAAATCGACGAACGTGCGCACCTTGGCGGCAAGGTGCCGTCGGTGCGGGAACACCGCGGACAGGCCGATGTTGAGCGTGCGCCAGTCCTCGAGCACCGTCGTCAGGCGCCCGGCCGCGATCTCGCGCCAGGCGCTGATCGTGGTCAGCAGCAGAATTCCGGCGCCGGCGATGCAGGCATCGCGCAGCAGGCGGGTCGAATTCGAACGCATCACCGGCCTGATCGGAACGACGCGCTTGTCGCCGTCACGCCGGAGCATCAGTTCTTCCCGCAGCAGCGGATGGATCACGGGGAGGAAGCGGTGTCGCTCCAGATCCTCCGGTATGCGCGGCGCGCCGTGCTCCTTCAGATAGGCGGGCGCGGCGCACAGGATCAGCCGCGAATGCGCCAGCGGTCGCACGATCAGGCTCGACTCGGGCAGGTGAACCGCGCCGCGGATCGCGACGTCGAAACGCTCCTCGACGAGGTCGACGAACCGGTTCTCGAGCACCACCTCCGGCTCGACCTCGGGCTGCGTCCGCATGAATTCGAAGATCAGCGGGGCGAGCTCTTCGCCCATGTCCACCCCGGCCGTGATGCGGAGCGTCCCGCGTGGCGCGCGCGTCAATGCCCCGACGGCGGCCTCGACGTCGTCCAGCTCGCCGACGATGCGGGAGCAATGCTCGTAGTACGCCGCGCCGGCCTCGGTGAGGCTCACCTGGCGCGTGGTGCGATTGAGCAGGCGCACACCCAGTCGTTCCTCCAGGCTGCTGACGTGCTTGGTAACCATCGCCGGAGAGATGTCGAGGCGCGCCGCGGCTTTCGAGAAGCCGCCGGCCTGTACCACGCGCAGGAATGCCCGCATGCTCGACAGGGTGTCCATGATTGTTTACCCGGGGTAAGAGATCTCATTCCGCGGCGAGGGATTCTAAGCCCCGCGCCGCGAGACTAGAGTGCGAGGCATGGAAACCTCCTCCATGCCCCGCGCGGAACCCCGGCAATCCCTACCGGCCCGGTATCCGTTCGATCTCGTCGACGTGTGGCACACGCCCGACGGCGCGCGCGTGCTGATCCGCCCGGTGCATGCCCAGGACCTCGAGCTCGTCCAGGCGTTCGTGCGCGAACTGTCGCCGGAGTCGCGCTACAACCGCTTTCACGGCACGGTCAAGGAGCTGACGCCGGGCATGGCGCGCTGGGCGACGCACGTCGACTACGATCGGCACCTGGCTCTGATCGCGGTGGTGTATCAAGACGGGCGCGAGATTGAGATCGGGGCCGCGCGCTACGCCGTGAGTCCCGACGGCGAGACCGCCGAGTTCGCCGTCGCGGTCGCCGACGCCTGGCAGGGCCGCGGCGTCGGTGCACGCCTGCTGCGCGGCCTGATCGAAGTCGCCGCGCGCCGCGGCCTGCGGTGGATGGAGGGCGACGTCCTGGCGACCAACCGCGGCATGCGCGCCCTCGCGCGCAAGCTCGGGTTCCAGAGCCGCGCCCGGAGCGGCGAGGCGCGGTTGGTGAGGGTCAGCCGGATCCTGCGCAGCGAAGACGCCCGCAGCGCCACGCGTGTCGCCGCGCGCTCGGGCTGGCGCGGCCTGTTCGGGATGCTGCGTGCGGGCCCGTCTTCAGCCTAAAACTTCTCCGCCCACGGTCGGAGGTCGATCTCGAACGTCCACGCGCTGCGCGGCTGGTGCGCGAGCTGCCAGTAGACCTCGGCGATGTCCGCCGGCTTGAGCATCCCGTCCTCCGGCAGCTGCGCCACCCGCTCCGAAAAGCGCTCGCGTACGCGCGGCGAATCGATCATGCCGTCGACGATCACCGAGGCGACGTGGATGCCCTGCGGTCCGAGCTCGCGCGCCATCGACTGCGCGACCTGGCGGACGCCGCCCTTCGCGGCCGCGAACGCGGCGAACTGCGACGAACCGCGCAGGCTCGCGGTCGCGCCGGTGAAGAGGATCGTGCCCTGGCCGTGCGGCACCATGTGGCGCGCCGCCTCCCGTCCCACCAGGAAGCCGGCGTAGCACCCGAGCCGCCACACCTTCTCGAACATGTCGGCCGGCGTGTCGAGGATCGACGCCCGGAAGTTCGCGCCGGTGTTGGACACCGTCACGCCGATCGGCCCGATCTGGGCCTCGACGTCGTCGAAGAGCTTGGCGACCGCGGTTTCCTCGCGCAGGTCGGCGACATACGCGATGCCGCGGCCGCCGGCCGCCTCGATGTCGCCCGCGATACGAGCCAGACGATCGGCGCTGCGCGCGACGAGCACCGTCTGGAATCCGCCGCGCGCAAACCGGCGCGCCACCGCGCCGCCCAAACC
>Ga0105107_10003663_pt1 | contig 10243 bp, 9 predicted proteins | sample PPLLaktember2015_6_FD_79335 | JGI IMG/M metagenome (GOLD analysis project Ga0105107, IMG submission 79335) | Freshwater sediment microbial communities from Prairie Pothole Lake near Jamestown, North Dakota, USA - PPLs Lake P8 Core (1) Depth... | ecosystem: Environmental > Aquatic > Freshwater >...
GATAGATAGTATTGATTATAGGTTAAGCCCTTTTCTGTTAAAAATTGATTTAGGCATCCTGCCTTCAAGGAAATCAACAATACCTGTGGCAGCTTCGCATGCTACTCTTACAGTACATTCGTTTGTAAGCGCAGCGCTATGAGGGCTGATAATAGTTTTTGGACTCTTGAGGAATTCTTCATCGTCAAGCGGAGGTTCATTTGCCAAAACATCGAATGCTGCTCCGGTTAGTCTGTTTTCATTAAGCATTTTTACAACGTATGCTTCATCAATGATATTTCCTCTGGCTGTATTGATAAGGTAAGCCGAAGGTTTCATCAACGACAGGAGCTTTTCACCAATATGATTCCTTGTCTCCTCGCTTAGAGGCACGTGTATTGAAACGACGTCTGCCAGCCTAAAAACATCTTCTTCTTTGCTGCACCTCACTATTTCGGGGGGAACTACACTGTCACTAATATAAGGGTCATAAATGATGACTTTCATATTAAAAGCAGCTATACATTTTTTAGCCACCTGTTTCCCGATCCTGCCAAATCCTAATATTCCCAATGTTTTGCCATCGAGGTCAACCGGAAGATAATACCTTCTCGCAATCTTAAATTTTCCCTGCCTGGTTTCCGAATCCAGGAATAACATGTGCTTTGTAACCGCCCCTATGAAAGCAACCGTATGTTCTGCCACTGTTACCGTATTGGCATCGGGGGTGTGTAAAACCATAATTCCTCTTTTTGTTGCAGCTTCAATATCAACATTGTCAACTCCCGTACCGGTACGACTTATCACTTTTAGCCCGGGCGCCATGTCCATTAGTTCAGGCGTGAATTTAATTGTAGTATCAAGCATCACTGCAGTGACGTCTTTAACAAGTTTCTTAAATTCATCATGATCGCCTGATGGCATATATACAACTTCGCCTGCCTTTTTTAGAATATTAAGAGCATCGGGACTAACTTTCTCATTTACAAGTACTTTTTTCATATTAAATTTTCTTTTTTAATATAATCTTCTATTTTCCTTTTCACATCATCACCTAAAGGTAGTAGTGGAAGCCTTGGATTTCCGCCGAAGAGGCCGACTAAATCCATTGCATATTTTACAGCGGCAACGCCTCCGGTACCTGAGACAGTTTTGTTGAGCTGAATGACTCTTTCATTCAGTTTAAATGCTTCTTCGTACTGTTTGCTTACAGTAAGATCATATAGTTGGCAGGTAATTTCGGGAAATACATTAGCCAGTGAGATAACTCCTCCGGGTGCACCCATAATGAGTCCGTTTACAAAGAAGTTCGCGGAACCCGGCATAACATTGAAAGTATCTCTGACTGCAAATAAAAAGCTCTCTATGTTACCGGTTGAAGAATCTTTGATTCCGACAATATTGGGATGCTTTGCTACTTCCCTGACCAGATTAACCGATAAAGTTGTTCCACCGCAGAATTGCGGTGCATTGTAAACAAGACACGGGGTTGTAAGGGCACTGGCCACATCAGTAAAATATTTCACAAGCACCGGATCGGTCATTTCCTTCTTAAAATATGAAGGAGGAAGAAGCGTAATAAAATCTGCACCGAGATTCTGCGCAATCTTTGCGAATTCAATCGTTTCTTTGGTGGATTCAAAAATACAACCGGCCATTACCACCTGGTTTGCTCCTTTGTTATTGATTATTGTTTCAAGTACTTTCTCTTTTTCACTGTTGGAAAGGCTTTTATTTTCACCGTTGGAGCCCAGAGCCAGGTATCCCTTCAACCTGGACTTACCATAGAAATTCATGTTATTTTTGAGTTTATCGTATGCCACTTCTCCCTTTTCATCAAACGGAGTAGTAATTGGTGCAAAAACCCCCATCAGCTTTTTATTCATTATATGCGTTTTTATTTTTTATTAATATATTATTTTCAAATTATTTCTGTCCCTGGGCTGCACTCATGAACCTTCTCTGATAAGTGATAACCTGCGGTGTTGTTGTGAACTTGGCAAGGTACTCCGGTTCGGCAGTAATAACAACCCTATCCGCCATATCAATGAATTCCGGTTCAGTAAGAAGCTTATCAATTGCAGGATAGTTATCTTCCCCATCCATGCTGCAAATGATTAAACGGGTGTCAGGAAGATTCGCGTTTCGCAGTACTCTCAGATTGTGGCGAACACTATCCAGGTCATCACTGCCTTCACGGTTATCGTAGTTCCTGTATTTCAGTATCCTTTCACCTGTTTTCTTAACTTCGTTCAGACTTATACCGGAGTCAGACGGAGGCATAAAATCCTTGTCGATAAAGAATATCCTTAGTTCCTCAAGTATCTTATTGTCGTTTGTTTTTTTATAATCATCAAGATAGTTCTTTATGGCCTTACTAGTATTACCGCGGTGTCTGATAAATGAATTGATGAAATACGGTCTGGCTTGCAACGCCAAAGCTGCCTGATATGGCTCGAACATAAGCGTGAAATTAATTCTGAAGCCCTGTTCATGAAGTAATAGTGCCAAATTATGCCCACGGAATTTATCCTTTGTAGTTCCACCATCATAAGACCTCTGGAATTTTTTGTCTCCGCTAAAAAGTTCTTTTACATTATCTGAATTAACAGGCCCTGTATGCGGAACTTTGATCACAACACGGTATTTTGAAAGCATTTCCCTGAACTTTTGAGCTTCTTCGATAAGTTCACTTACCGACTCTGAAAACGGATTGTTAAGCTCAACGGAAATATCGCAACCCGGTCCCAGAATATTTCCTATCTCCTGTATTACTTCGTCTCTGGACTTGAACTTGTTTCCCACATTAGCTTTGGGATTTTTAATGAACAGGTCGTAGATTATGCCCGGATTGCAGGTGAGATTTGCGAGAATGTTCTTAACTGATACAATCTCATATGGATTTGCACTATCGGCAGAAAATAGCATCTTTGTCGGTCGTCTGACGCCGTTTTTGTCGTATGAAATGTTACGTACAAGATCAATACGCAAAACATTGGTCTCGCTTATTTCATGACAAATCTTGAATCCCTGAGGTGTTTCACCGGCAGGTGTATTAAAATAATCAATGACCTCACGAAAATTTTTGGTAACTCCCACATACCTGATGTTATTTTTCAGGAAGATATACTGATCTGCAGATATAGGGGAATTCTGAACCCGGTCAATATATTCCTTGTCTTTTGCAATTACAGTAGCCGGGCTTTCATCCTTATCGTGTGCAAAAAACAGCGTCTTAAGAGATATTATAATGTCGTTCATGGCCTGCTTAAGATTATCAGGTGAATGATTTATAAAACTAACGCGGGTACTTCCCCGCGAACGCTCACTTATTTAAAGATACACATTTATAATCATAGCATCTCAGCAATTTGGCACTTTTTTTTTTCTATAAAACCATTCCACCTATCTTAAACCACCTGCTAATTAGGAGGAGTTACCTGAAGTGGTTCTTTCCACTCTAGCTGGTTGCTGATATTTGAACTTAATTTATATGTAATGATACTCTTATCGGGATCTTTACCTCCTATAATCTCTATCTTATCTCTGTCCATGTTACCCATACCTGCAGAAGCACAGTAATTAATATACCCTACATTTTCAAGCGGAATACCCATAAGTCTTGCGCACATGCTATCAACAGCTACAACGTCAAATCCGGCCATAGCAATTCTGTGATCTACCGGGGTACCGTTAATCGGACCGTCTCCTTCCATACCTTCAACACCGTCAATAATTGTAAAGTCAGGAAGAACGCTTTGTGCCATCAGGAATATGTTATAATGCAGCCAGCGGGATCCCCCCGAGTGCATGTTCCGTTTATAACTTATCGGTCTTCCTCCGTTTATGATTGTTCCCGGATTCAAAGGTGCAGCCATGGTAATATTCTTAATCCCCCCGGTCATCACAACATAGTTATGAGTTTTAGGCCGGGACAATGAAATTATATAATAATCGGGATTAGCAAATATATCGGCAATCTCGATTTTATCAACGTGGAGATTTCGATCGATGATAAAATAGGGTTTGCCCGTTTTTTCTGTATTCAAATCAACGAATTTTATGTTATAATCATTCACCAGATCAGTATATCCGTAATTTCTGAATCCATCTGCAGAGTTTACAGTAGCGCTTGATTCAGCGATTATGATCTGTCCCTTGTAAAATGGTTTCACGTATTCAAGAAGTGCACGTAAAGCATCCTTATGCGTTGCACAAAGTTCCTTGTTGGTAACAACCATATTCGGTTTAATTACCAGTTGCTTCTTTTTCAGACCTGCCCTGATTTCAGCATGAAAAGGTTTCATCACTTCGAACAGCATTTGTTGTCGGTCGCTGCCTGTATTAAAAGCTACCGGACTTTTGCCTGCTTCAGTAAATGGCCTTGCTATAGCCCTCATTTCAGCAGGTTCTGATGCCATAATATCACCAAAACCTGTTGATAACATGGCCGCGGAACCAAGCCCCAGCATCTTAAGGGCATTTCGTCGTCCTACCAGTAATTGTTTCTCCGTTCTGCTCATAGTTAAAAATGATAATCATTTGTAAACCAGTTCATTTTCAGTCATGCTGTAAATCATGTAGCAGGACATCCGTCAGCTATTATTTCGGAGCAGCTGCTGACTGACGTTCTTTTACATATGCCCTGATAAATTCGGGTGATGGAGCGGCTTTAGGATTATCAAAGAATTTTCCCATGGTATCCGCATTGTCAAGCAACCACTTGTTAAACTCTTCATTCATTTCCGGCGTGAAACCACCATCAGCCTGCTGTGCTGTAAACTTGCCCTGTTTTACCCCGTCATGTGCAAAAACATCCTGCATACGTGTTTTTTCTGAGATCTCAATAACCTGCTGTGCCAAATGAGGCGGGATGAATACTACTCCTTCACGTGTTCCAAGTACAACATCTCCCGGCATAACAGTGACGTAACCAACCTGTATCGGACTATTAATACCAATTACAAGATTAGAGCTGTTTGCCTGTGGCCTGAAATCGCGCACCATTACATTCCATTGCGGATCTACTCCAAGATTGCCGTACAGATCCCGTAAAGTTCCCCTGATAACAGCGCCATTGCCAGTCTTTGTCCATATTGTGGTGCCAAGATTATCTCCTACATGTGAGGCATCGAGTATACCTTCACATACATTAGCGACATAAACGTCTCCTTTCTGCAACTGGTCAACTCCCCATGTATATTGTCCCCTTCCTCTTCCGTCTTTTGTCCCCTGGGTCTGAACAAGACCATTCAGATCGGGACGATAAGGAAGAAAATGGATCGTTGAGGCTCTGCCACAGATAACGATATCCTCCCTCATCAATTTAAGTCCCCCGTAATACTGATTTGAATAGGTAGGTCTTCTGAATTCACCGAAGCTTGTGGGACCCTGTCCTTCAGTATCACTGAGTCCGTTAAGAATCTGCCAGGCTTCAGTAACTGATACGTACCGCATCCTGTTAATAAGATCGTCAGAGACTTTTGGCCTTCCATCAGGAAAACGTTCACCTTTCCAGACAGATGTGTAATAGAGCATTTCATCTTTTGTCAGTGAAGTTGGCTGAGCACTGGCTGAGGAGTAAAAAACTATCCCTGCCAGTAAGGTAAGGCATAATGAATACAATGGTTTTCTGATTTTCATGGTTTGTCCTCCGACTGCTAGGTTATTAATTTCTGATTGTACTGTCTTATGCATAGGTTATTTAAATTATGTATTACTAAATTATTAATACCCAGGGAATCTTATCCGAAAATATATGTAAAAGATCAAATAAATGCATGAATTATATCAATTTCACATATTATTAACATATTCAGGTATTAACCTGTTTCACTTTTGGTTCTCTGACTTTGGGTTCCCTTTGACTCCAGAAACTGGCCAGCGATGAGGCGGATATATTCATCCATGTACCGAAAATCAGCGGAGCCAGAGCCGCAGCAGCACTCTTAAGAACATCGTAGGCAAGGCCTACTGCAAGTCCTGAATTTTTAAGTCCCACCTCTATAGTAAGGGCTCTTACATCTTCATCACTCAAACGAAGAGCTTTTGACGTTCCATAACCTAAAGCAAATCCGAATAAATTATGCGCTATAACAGCGAGAAACAGAGTTGGGCCAATAGTGAGTAATGCGGTCTTGTTATGTGCAGCCACAATAACTATATACATCATAATGGCAACAAGTGACAGCTTTGGGAGCACAATATCCATCCAGCTTTCGGGACCATTAGTATGTCGCATAATAAGCATGGTGACTGACACGATTGCTACTGCCCAGGCTACAAGAATAAGACCAGTTTGAGAAGATTTAATAACCTCGGGGAAAGGAATGAATATGAGCACCAATCCCACAATAAATGTGGATATGGCAAGTAAAATGACATTGATATCCTTCTTAACCCATTCCAATTTTCCATATAAAATTTTGTTTGCTACAATCCCGGCGAATATTGGAATTAAGATCATATTCACAATGCTAACCATCATGCTTGTGGCATTAACCTCGATAAGCTGTCCTGCAAAAATCATCATAAGAAAAGGGGTTACCACCGGGGACAGCAGGGTCGCGAAAGTGGTGACCGTTACAGAAAGGGCAAGATTCCCTTTGGCAAGGTATGTCATCACATTTGATGCTACACCGCCGGGACAGGCTCCCACCAGGATTATACCCGCTGCCACTTCGGGCGGAAAATTCCAGACTTTTATAATGAGGAGTGCTGCAAGAGGCATCAGCACAAACACCATTAAGGTACCGGCAATGACTACTATAGGCTTTTTAAATTCTTTGATAAAATCCTTAAGGTTCAGCTTGGTTCCCATGCCAAACATGATCACCTGAATCGATGGTACTATAAGTTTATTAGTGTTAAATCCCCAATCTGTAAATATCTCCGGGAAATATAATGTAAAGGAAACAAATGCGAAAATTTGCAGTGTAAAGGAAAGTCCTTTAAATCTTTCCGATTTCTGTGCGCTGAAAGCAAGAGCATAAAACAATGCAAAAAGTACCACTCCGGAAATTGGGAGGTTTCCGTTTCCGGTGGCAAGCAACAGGATTTCAGCAATGATAAGTAATGCTGCTATGGAAAGATACAGTTTAATTTCGCCGGAATTATTCATGGTTGATTATGTGCTATTTATTGTTTAAGAATTTGATTACAGTTTCCTTGATCTGATCAGGCTGAAGACCATACTTCCCGATTAACTGCTCATACGGGCCGTTACTTGCATAAAGGTCGTTTATGCCAATCATTTTCATTTTAACAGGAAATTCCTGACTACATAATTCAGCAATAGCGCTACCCAGTCCACCGGCCAGAAAATGCTCCTCCACCGTAACTATTTTTCCGATTTCCCTTGCGGCAGAGAGTATCAAATCACGGTCCAGTGGTTTAATAGTATGAATGTCGATAAGGCGAACACTTACTCCGGATTCCTCAAGAAGTTTTGCAGCAGCAACAGCTTTTGACAACACGGTTCCGGTTCCAATAAGTGCCACGTCACGGCCATCTTTAATTACTATACCTTTCCCAAGCCTGAAATCTATATCTTCCGGGTAGAGTACCGGCATCTTGGGATTTCCGATTTTCATATAACACGGACCCACATGCTTTATCATGGCATGCACAGCTTTCCTGATGGTTACCGGATCTCCGGGATTAATAATCGTAACTCCCGGGATGGTCCTGATAATTGCTACATCATCAAGTGAGTGGTGTGTAGAGCCCAACTGATCGTATGTAAGTCCGGCACAACGGCCTACAACTTTTACATTCTGATTCATATATCCGAGATCATTCCTGAACATCTCATAAGGACGTGCAGTAACGAAAGGAGCAATAGCAGCAAATACAGGTATCTTTCCGGTTGTGGCAAGCCCGCATGCATACCCTATCACGCCTTGTTCCATAATCCCAAATTCAAAATGCCTGTCAGGAAATTTTGCAGGGAAATCCCCCAATCCTGATCCCGAACTGCTGTCGGCTGAAAGAACTACAATGTTTGGATTTTCCAGGGCTGCTTCCATAATAGCATCTCCAAAAGACTTTCTTGGATCTTTTAGTTCATTAATCATAGTCCTATCCCCTCCATTTTTGCTTTAAGCAGTTTCTCAATATTATCCAGATCACGTTCTGCCTGCTCAAGTTCATCGGGTTTTGTTTTCCAGTAGTGGTAACTGACTTTGCCCTCAGCAAAACTGAGTCCCTTTGATTTCACAGTATCTGCTATGATTACCGATGGTTTGTCTATTTCAAAAGGAGTCTGCTTTACGGTATGAATGATTGTTTCCAAATTGTGACCATCAATGGTTCTGACACCCCAGCCGAATGACCTCCACCTTTCTGCGAGGGGTTCATAGCTCATCACTTCAACTGTAGGTCCGCTTATCTGAAGGTTATTTCTGTCGACAAAAACAATCAGGTTATCAAGTTTATGCATTGCAGCAGCAGAGGCAGCTTCCCAATTGGAACCTTCAGCAAGTTCTCCGTCACCCATTACCACATATACCTTTGAAGGAGACTTGTCAAGTTTTATACCAAGCGCCATGCCTCCGGAAATGGATAATCCGTGTCCAAGAGCACCTGTGTTAGTTTCTATACCAGGGAGTTTATGCATATTCGGATGGCCCGGAACCCTTGAATCCAGAGACCCGTATGTATCGAGAACTGCTTTATCAAAGAATCCACGTTCTGCCAGTGCAGCATATAATACCAGACATTTATGGCCGGCAGATAAAACAAAACGGTCCCGCTGAGACCAGTCCGGTTTTTTCGGATCAATACGGAGCAAATAAAAATACAGGGCTGTCAATATTTCTACAGATGAGAGTGCTCCCCCAACATGTCCTGCCTCTCCTGCCCTGATAAGCCGTAGAATATTCCGTCTTAGATTAAGTGCCGTATATTCCAGTTTCAAAAGTTCCTTTTTATCCATTGAATTTTAAAAATTAGCACTAATTTCTTAAACCTGATGCTGCCTGGCATACTCCATATAACAGGCAACCTTAGGTTCAGAAGATGTGCCCGGTTGCCATCTGGCTTCTATCCAGGTTCTGACGATCTGTTTGGCAACTTCGATTCCGGTGGTAAAAGCTCCTAATGTCAATACATTGGAATTATTGCTTTTAATAGCTCTTTCAGCTGAATATGTGTCAGCACAAAGGGCCGCATAAATGCCCGGTACTTTATTGGCAGCAATACTCATACCTATCCCCGTTCCGCAAAGCAGAATGCCCCTGTCAAAAGATTTCGCAGCTATTGCCTCTCCTACGTCAAATGCTACCCTGGCATATATGGGATCATCACTTCCAAAATCCTTTACTTCATATCCCATATCTTTAAGCTGGTTTTTAATAATTTCTTTGAGGGCTGCTGCATTTGGATCGCATCCAATTGCAACCGTCATCTTTTTCTCCTCAGATAATTGTGTCATATTTATAATTGATTTCTATGCGTTATTTTCATTCTGATTCAACCAACAAGTATATATTTTTAAATCTAGTCACTTTTTACAAATCAACAAAACACGGTAACTAAAATTTGAATAATCGATTAATTTGACTACAAAAGGAACGCAAAAGCATAAGAAAAGATCAAATTAGAGATTCATTCAGTAATTGTGTGTTAAAAATCGTTATTTTAAAGAAAGAAATTTTGAAAATAAAAACAAGGAATAATTGTCATTGTGGGATTGCTTTATTCACCATTAATGCCCAATAAACTAAGGATAAGATAACCTAATATAAATATTTATGAGCAAAATGAGATTAAAAACCGTAATTCTGCTGGTAATAGTCGCTTTGGTTACCAGTACTTCATTTTCCCAGGTTTCAGACAAATCTGACAAATCAGGGACATTTTCTGTTCAGATATCGGACAAGCCGCTGACATTTTGTAATCCCATCAACCTGAGTGTGGGCTCTGAAAGAGCACGCAGAGCCGGAGAGCCTGTTGTAGTCCTTTATAAGGATGATTATTATCTTTTTATTACCGGCGGCAGAGGATATTGGTATTCCGGAAATTTAAGGGACTGGACCTATGTAGATGTTCCGGACTTTCCGCGGAGCTGCCCCTCGGCTTTTACTGATGGTGAGATTTTATATGCATGTTCAATGAACGCAAGGGATGTATTCAAAAGTACTGATCCTAAGAATGGAGTATGGACAAAGATCGGCACTTTGGATAGGGATTACGGCGATGCTAACATGTATAGGGATGACGACGGCAGGTTTTATATGTATTGGGGATGGTCACAGATTTTACC